>JADHED010000339.1_pt1 | contig 61418 bp, 55 predicted proteins | sample 8952041 | NCBI WGS metagenome assembly JADHED01 (sample SAMN16124423, study PRJNA663239) | bioreactor sludge metagenome | isolation source: sludge (control) | place: India:Bengaluru | collected 2018-09-08 | reverse complement strand
CAAAGAGCCTGTCAATTATGTGCCTTCAAAACAGAAGGCGGCTATAATGCCGGAATTCAATGAAATAGAATCCATATACGAACTTGTTACGGAATGCTGGATGGATATTGAAAATCATGTACCCGAACAGAACAATGACGACAATGATACCGACGGCACTACCCTGTCAAAAAACGAAGGGAAAATACTTTTTGTAAGTACTGCCATTCCATTTATGCATGTGCTCATACAACTATACAACACAGTTTACATACCATACAGAAGCAGCATACCAGCATCTGTATGTAGCGATACTATTTCTCCTCCCCCCGATTTTGTCTGATTGTAAATACTATAGCAAATAAAAACAGGCATTTCCTGTCTGTTAGTTTTTCATTTATACAATCATACAACACATGTTTAAAACAGCAGCATTGCTATGCATTGCCGCAGCGCCGCTTTTTGCGCAGGCACAAGACATCAACCAAACAAAAGACAGTTTATACATTGCGGCATCAGAAAGAGAGACACCGCATAAAGTACTGCATGCAGAACCATTGTATATAGACCTGATACGCGATTTGGGCGCGCACAAAGGAGAGCAGGAATGGAACTTTGGCTTAGGCATTACAGATAATCTGAAATACGATAGTTATCAGGCTTTGATAGAATATGAATTCGCCCCGATAAACAGACTGGGACTGGAGGTGGAGCTACCATTTACCTTTTACTCCGCAAACAATATAACTGACAGTATACAGAAACCATCGCACAGAGTAGAAAGTATAAAGACCGCCATACAATGGACTTTTTTTGTATCGCCAAGCTACAACACAAGCATGGCATTTGGTTACATCAACGAACTGGAATTTGCTAACCTGAATGGAATAAATAAAGGCCCCGTATTTACAGGCAATATATTCAATCCCTTTATCGTCATTGCCAAAAGACATGGCAACAATTTCCATACACTGCTATATACAGGACCAAGAATTGAAAAAGCATTCAAAGACCGGCGCACACATATCACCTACGATGCGAATCTGAATTTTCACTACATGATAACAGGCACAAGAAATTTTGTAGGTATAGAACTAAACAGTGAGTGGAATGATAAAGGTTTTGACATGACCGTCCGACCGCAGTTGCGTGTGGAAATTACACGGCAGTTACTAATAGGTATTGTCGGTGGCATTCCCATCAGCAAGGCGAACCAGCGACTTAGCACATTTGCCAGAGTAATATGGGAGCCTCGTGGTAAGCACTAAAAAAAGAAAGCTACCCCGCCAAGAGTAGCTTCCGTATTTGGATGAAAAAGATCCGAAAAGGAGTAATAATCGAATGATTATTGTTGAGTAGCTGTATAAACTACATCTACAGTGTAAGTACCTGCTGGGTAAGTGAAACCCGGAGTTGCATTGTACATTACGCTAAATGTTTGGTTACCACCGTTCAAACCGTTTGCGATCAGGTTTGCTGCTGTGCTAGACAAGCTAGTGTAACCAGCGAAAGTACCTGCGATAGTACCACCCGTACCGTTTGCGCTTACTTTAAGACCCAGTACACCACTTACAGGCATTACAGGAGCAGGTGTTGTAGAACCTGTGTATGAGAAACTTGCGTTGTTAGTTTTTACAGTTACGTCGAATTTTTTGTTAGAACGCACTTTCAGTTCTTGTGCAGATGACTGAACACCGTTTGCATAATCGTTAACTGTATTGAAAGCCAGGTTAACTGCTGCACCTGTAGCAGTACCAGACCCTGTGAAAGTCAATTCGATTGCGTTGCTCAGGTTCAGGTTTACTGTTTGTGTAGCTGTAGATGCAACTTGTGCTTTTGCTGCCATACCTACGATTGAAAATGCTGCGATTGCGATGATTTTTTTCATAATTGTTTGTTTTTGTTTGTTACTGTTTAGTGTTTGTTTGTTGTCTATGTTGTTGATTATGATGCAAATATGGGGGTACTCGCAGCCGATGTTCAAATTTCTGCACTTTGTTAACGTCTGATTTGCAAACGGTTAACATGCGATTAACAAACACAACAATTTAAAAATCAATCGATTAGCTCACCAACTGCTTTTACGGGTCAATCGCTACGGGATGTACGGTATTTTGCCTATTTAATGGTCATAATTATATAATATTCACTTAATAGTAATTATATTTATAGCTTATAACACAATTCATTCATTATTAAATAGGCGGAGCACTTATGAAAATTCGTTTACTCAGTACAATAATGCTAACCGGTAGTTTGTTTGCATCTGCGCAACCTACTATTATTAAGAACATCAATCCAAATGGCGACTCAAATCCGATGTGGCTGACAGGATTTGGCAATAAACTGGTATTTATTGCAGATGATGGTGTTAACGGCAGTGAGCTTTGGGCTTACGATACTGCTGCTTCGCTGAAATATGATTTGAACCCCGGGTCTGCCAGCAGTGCAATATGGACTGGTAACAGACATATGGCTGTAAATGGCGGAATGGTATATTTTCCTGCTGATAATGGTACTACTGGTACCGAACTCTATGCATGGGGGGGTGTTGACAGTATAGCTCCGGCATTGGTTTCTGACATTTATCCGGGCATTAGCAGCAGCGACATCAGCGAGGTTTACAGCTTCGGAGACAGAGTATATTTCAATGCTTACAGCCCTACATACGGCAACGAGCTATGGTCTTATACTGTAACTACAAGTTATACACAGCGCCTTACAGACCTTGCTGCAGGCCTTACTGGCAGCTTCCCGTCAAATTTCATTGCGTACAAGGACAAATTATACTTCACAGCAAATAACAGCACTAATGGCTATGAATTATTTGCATACAACCCTGCTACAAACAGCACTGCTTTGGTAGCAGATATATATACAGGTATTGGCGGAAGCTATCCTCAAGGATATACAATTATCAATAACAAACTATATTTCTCTGCATACACACCATCATTTGGCAGGGAGCTGTACTCTTTTGATGGCACAAACATCATGCGCCATACGAATGTTGACAATAGTGGCGGCGATGGTGTAATCCAGGTAAACAATGGGGATGTTCAGTTTATTGCATTTAACAATAAAATCTACTTCTCTGGCGACGATGGCAGTAACGGCCCTCAGCTATATCAATTCAACCCTGCAAATGGTGTTGCATCAAAGGTATATGACATCAATCCTTCAGGTGGCAGCTTCCCGCAACACTTTACATACTATGGCGGCAAAATCTTCTTCAGTGCAGACGATGGCACACATGGGTACGAGTTATGGTCATACGACGGCAAAGGCACACCAATGCTGGCTGCAGATATCGATATGAATATTGGCAGCGCACCAATGAATCTGCTGCGTTGGGGTACAAACCTGTACTTCTCTGCATACACACAAGACAGTGGTAACGAGTTGTATAAGCTTTCAGACTCTGCTGCACTGAATATTCAGAATACACGCTTTGATGCTGAAGTTAAGGTATTCCCTAACCCAACAGCCAATATTGCTACTATACAAATAAACAGCAATACCAACCTGCTACTGGGCTATGTAGTAACAGATATTACAGGCAGAATCATTAGCCGCAGCGATGTAAAAACATACGTAGCAGGTACTAATAACATAGCTGTAGATATGAACAACTTGGCTAGCGGCATTTATCAGTATCGTTTATTTGATGCATCAGGCATTATGATGGCTAGCGGCAATATTCAAAAACTGTAATTACACTCATTGATTCACACATAAAAAATAAACATCCACGAATATGAAACATAGCTTACTAAGTGCAGCATTACTTGCAGGCGTTATATCTGCAAATGCGCAAACTGTTGTAAAGGACATTAATCCTGGTACCACCGGTAGCTTTCCGTATCGCATGACGGCTTTCGGCAAGCACCTTGTATTCACTGCTAATGATGGCACAAATGGATACGAACTGTGGCTGAAAGATACAAGCGGTACAAATCTTGCATTCAACATCAATCCGGCATCTGCAAGTAGCTTTTCAACTACTTCAAACCGCACAATGGCAGTTGTTGGCAAATACATATACTTTCCTGCAAACAATGGTACTTCCGGCACAGAACTATACCGTTGGGATGGCAGCAACCCGCCTTCATTGGCTGCAGAAATATATGCAGGTACCAATAGCGCAGGTGTAGATGAAGTGATAACACACAAAGGCAAAGTATACTTTGATGCTAATGATGGTATTTTTGGTGAAGAGCTTTGGGTGTATGACACAACTGCCAATACAGCTACACGCCTTACAGATATCAACACAAGCGGCAGCAGCTTTATTTCAGGTATCACTGCATTCGATACGCTTATATATTTTTCTGCTTTCTCTTCGGCAAACGGACAAGAGCTATATGCATACAACCCATCTACCAACAGCACTATGCTGGTATCTGATATAGATGCAGGTGGCAACAGCTCTTCTCCAAACAACTTCACTGTTATAGGAAATAAGCTTTATTTTACTGCTAGCACTACTACTTTTGGTCGCGAACTGTATAGCTACAATGGCCTGAATGTTATGCGTCACACTGACGTAGCTGCGGGTAGCACAAGCTCAATCTCAAACACTGTTGCAGGACAGAAAGTAATTGCCGGCTTCAACAACAAGGTATATTTTGCAGGCAATGATGGCACAAACTTCGGCCACCTGTACGCATACGACCCTGCAACAGGCAATACTGCATTGGTTTATAAAATAAACCCAACCGGCAATAGCAACATTAACAGCATACATAGCGCAAAAAACAGAATTTACTTCAACGCAGATAATGGCGTGACTGGTAACGAGCTTTGGATGTACAAAGGCACCGGTATCCCTACAATGGTAGCAGATATTTACACCGGTATCTTCAGCAGCAACCCTACAGAGTTTACGCAAATGGGTACTACTATCTACTTCCGCGCTGCAGACAGTGCAAACGGTACTGAGCTGTTTATGCTGAGTGATAGCACACTTGGTGTTAAAAACATAGCTTTCAATGCAGACGTTACTGTATACCCTAACCCAACTATGGGTAATACCACACTGGCTGTAACACTTGAAAAAGCTCAGTCTTTGAGCGTATCTGTTACAGATATGGCAGGACGTGTTGTTTATAACAATGGTGTTGTTAGTTATGCATCAGGAAAAAATGAAATATCTATTCCTTCAGCAAACATGACTACAGGCATATATATATATGCTATCAGAAGTGAAAATGGCGAGTTGATGGCTAGCGGCCGATTCCAAAAGCAATAATTAGCTCATAATCAATAAAATAAAAGCCCGGGCAAACAATGCCCGGGCTTTTTTATTGTGTAAAAATACGGCTGGTTATATTATCATCATTTTTGCCCGAAAACCGCATCAAATAAGAAAAAAATAAAGATAGAAGCATTAATAATAGATAGTCTTTTATTAACTTTAGCTCCTGAGAGATAAGAATACCCCTATCGGCAGCCAACCAGAGAGAGAGATTATTTTTTTACTAACGAACAAACGGCTGCCAGACTGTTACATGTAGATTGAGATTGAGAAAAACCGGGCATATTGTCCGGAGTACTGCTTTATGGATGTTTTTCTCCATATAGCAATAGCATTGTAACCAAAAATTAAACATAGATAAAACGAAAGATTATCAAGCTAAGGACACAAGTTTTGAATTAAAACATATTGTATAACCATTAAAACACAACGTATTGAGGAAATAACGACACGAAAACAAAAGATCAGAAACTAAGAAAACAACATAATCAACTCTTAAATCAATAAACAACAATACAATGGTAAATTATACTAAAGTATTTAAACTACTAACGTTGCTGACCATATGCTGGTCGTCGATAATCGGCGATGCATTGGCGCAGACAACAACATTCTCCTACACAGGTGCAATGCAAACCTATGTAGTACCTCCGGGCATAACCCAAATCACAGTGGATATGTCAGGTGCGCAAGGTGGTAATTCTCAAAGCTTCAATGCCGGTGGTCTTGGTGGCAGGGTACAGGCAACCTTGAATGTAACACCTGGCCAAACGCTTAACATTTTTGTTGGTGGGCAAGGACAAAACACCGGAGGCTCTATTGCAGATATGACTGCTGCAGGTGGCTTTAATGGTGGAGGCACAGGTGGCTTTGACAACTTTCCGCAAGTACAAAATGGCGGCGGCGGCGGTGGTGCTACAGACATACGTATTGGTGGCACTGCCCTTGCAAACCGTGTATTGGTAGCAGGTGGCGGTGGTGGTGCCAGCACATCTGCTGTAGGTGGCAACGGCGGCGGCCTTATCGCAGCTAGTGGTAATACAGTAGTTAACTCTGTAGGCGGCGGCGGCGGTACTCAAGCAGCTGGCGGTACAGCATTTTTAGGTCGTGGTGCAACGGCAGGCTCACTGGGTCAAGGAGGCATCGGTGGTTCTAACGTACAGGCTTGGGGCTGTGGCGGCGGCGGCGGCGGTTATTACGGCGGCGGCGGCGGTAGCAGTACTGCAGACCACGGCTCTGGTTATGGTGCTTCAGGTGGTGGTGGCAGCAGCTATGCAGATGCTCTTCTTACAACAGGTGTAACACAAGGTTTCAGAAGCGGGGATGGTACTATATCACTTACTGTAGTTTGTCCTAACGCTCCTGCAGTTATTACAACCAATCCTTCTAACAGCACAGTATGTCAGGGTGTTGCAAGCACATTCTTCTCTGTTGCTGCATCAGGTACCAGCATCAGCTATCAATGGCAGATGAGTACTTATAACTCTGGCTACGTTAACATCTCAAACAATGCAACTTTCTCCGGCGTTACTACATCTGTATTAACAGTAAACAACCCAACAACTGCTTTGGACGGCAATGGTTTCCGTTGTGTAGTGACTGCAGGATGTGCTACTCCGGTTAATAGTCAAGGTGCAATGCTTACCGTAAACGGACAACACAGTATCATTAGTCAACCTACTACCCAACTTGGTTGTCAGGGTACTAATACTACTTTCTCTGTTGCAGTAAGTACACAATCTACCAATCCGGTTACATACCAATGGCAGGTGGCTCCTCAAAATTCTACCATATTTACCAACGTTCCTTTAGCTGCTCCATATAGTGGTGTTACATCAGCAAACCTTACAATTGCTGGTTCTCCGTATAGTTTGAATGGCAACATATATCGTTGTTTGGTAACAGGTACTTGCGGTGTGCCTACAATGTCTAACACAGCACAATTCGATGCACATACAAATCCTGTAATCACATCCAACCCATCAAATGCGGTAGTTTGTCAGGATGGCATTACAGGCTTTTCTGTTACAGCACAGGTAAATACATCATTGCCGATATACTACCAATGGCAAGTAAATACTGGCAGTGGCTTTACAGATATACCAGGCAATCTGGCTCCATACAGTGGCGCTCAGTCTCCGATACTTACAATCAACCCTGCGTCTTTGTCTTTGAACAATGCACAATATCGTTGTGTTGTAAGCGGCGTTTGTGGCCCTGTTGCAACATCTGCAGCGGCAACACTTACAGTTCATCAAAAACCAACTGTGAGCAATCCGTTAAATGCTACAGTTTGTGAAGATGGTTCTACTTCTTTCGGTGTTACAGCAAGCGGTACTGGCATTTCTTATCAATGGCAGGTAAATACCGGCAGCGGCTTTGCTAACATTGGTAATGGTGCACCATATTCAGGTATGCAGTCTGCTACACTTAGCATTACAAACGTACCAGCATCATTCAATGCAAATCTTTACCGTTGTGTAGTATCTGGCACATGTACACCTGCTGCTATTTCTTCAGGCGCAGAGTTGACAGTTAACAGAAAACCTGCTATTACCGCTAATCCGGTTAATGCATCTACTTGTAATAACAACATCACTGCAACATTCAACGTTACAGCTACAGGCACAGGCCTTACATACCAATGGCAAACTGCAACTACTGTAGGCGGTACATATACAAACCTTACAAACATCGCTCCATTCAGTGGTGTTAACACAAGCTCTCTGAGCATCTTTAATGGCTCATTAGCGCTTAATAACACTTTCTATCGTTGCGTAGTTACAGGTACTTGCGCACCATCTGTTACTAGTGGTGCTGCTCAGTTATTCATCAACATGATACCTGTAGTAAACAACAGCCCTGTAAACACTATCGTTTGCGAGGCTTCAAACACAAGCCTTACTGTTAGCGCAACAGGCACTGCACTTACTTACCAATGGCAAGTAAACAGTGGCTCTGGCTTTACAAACCTGTCTAACGGTGGTGTGTATAGTGGTGCTACAGCCAGCACGCTGAACATAACAGCTGCTACAACATCACTGAACAACAATCAATATCGTTGTGTGGTAGGTGGCACATGTACACCAACTGCAGTTTCAAACCCTGCTACACTTACAGTTAATGCATTAACTGTTATTAACACACAACCAATACCTAGCACTATATGTGCAGGCAATAACACTACATTCTCTGTAGGTGCTGTTGCCGGTGGCATCAGCTACCAATGGCAAGTAAATACAGGCAGCGGTTTTGCAAATATTGCAAACGGTGCTCCGTATACAGGTATGCAATCTGCTACACTTGGCATCACAAACACACCTGCATCATTTAACGGATATCAATATCGCTGTATAGTTGGTAGCATCTGCGGACCAACATTGACATCCGGTACTGTTGCACTGACAGTGAATACAGCTCCGGCTATAGTAAGCGCTCCATCAGCATCTACTGTATGTGAGGGTACAGGTACATTCTTTGCTGCAACAGCAACAGGTACTGCTATCAACTACCAATGGCAATTGAATACAGGCAGTGGTTTTACAAACCTCAGCAATACCGGCATCTACTCTGGCACTACTACCAGCATACTGAACATATCAAGCACTACTGCTGCTATGAATGGTTATAACTATCGAGTAGTAGTAACAGGTACTTGTGCTCCGGCTGCAATGGCTACTGCGCAACTGAATGTAAATACAGCTCCGGTTATCAACCTGCAACCAACAAGCCTTGCAGTATGCAATGGCACAAACGCTGCATTTAACATTAATGCAAGCGGCACCGGCCTTACTTACCAATGGCAAGTAAACAATGGCTTTGGCTTCAGCAATGTTGTAAATGGCAGCCTTTACAGTGGTGCTACTACACAATCGCTGGGCATTACTGCACCATCTGCAGGCATGAATGGCTATACATACAGGTGTATAGTTGCGGGTACTTGTCCATCAACACTTACCAGCAGCACTGCTACACTTACAGTACTTGGCCTGCCTACAGTTGTAAGCCACCCGTCTAACACTACAAGCTGTGTTGGCAGCAATACAGTATTTACTGTAGGTGCTACAGGTGCTGGTCTGTCATACCAATGGCAGGTAAACCAAGGCAGCGGCTTTAACAACCTGCAAGGTTCTACATTGTATGGTGGTCATAACACAGCATCACTTACTATATACAATACGCAAACTACATTTGCAGGATATCAGTATCGTTGCGTAGTTAGCGGTTCTTGTACACCAACAGTTATATCAAACCCTGCTACCCTGTCTGTAAACACACTTCCGGCTATCAGCAGCAACCCAACAGCATCTACTATCTGCGCAGGCTCTAATACAAGCTTCGGAGTGGTAGCAAGCGGTACTGGTGTTAGCTACCAATGGCAGGTTGATGCAGGCAGCGGATATACAAACATCATCAATACAGGTGTATATAGCGGCGCAACAACATCTACCCTCAACATCAGCGGTGCTACAGCGTCTATGAACGCTTATGGATACCGTTGTGTTGTTTCTGGCACTTGTAGCCCGGCAGTTACTTCTACTTTCGCATTGCTGACAGTAAAAACAACTCCTGTAGTTACATCTTCTCCTGCAGACTTGTCTGTATGTCAAAACACAACTGCTACATTTAAAATAACAGCAGCTACAGGTGTTGGCATTACATATCAGTGGCAGGTGAATAGTGGCAGCGGCTTTACCAACCTGAACAATGGTGGTATATATGCAGGAACTGCTACTCCTATACTTACAATCAACAACACAAACGTTGGTTTGCGTGGCAATAGCTACCGTTGTGTAGTAAGCAATGGCTGTACACCAAATGCAGTAAGCAACGCAGCAGTATTAACAGTATATGGTCCTCCAACAATCATCAGCTCACCTGCGGATGCTACAGTTTGTGAAAACACACCTGCTACATTCAATGTAATTGTTGATGCGCTGAATCCTACATATCAGTGGGAAGAAAACAGTGGTAGTGGCTGGGTAGCACTGACAAACTCTGCTAACTACTCTCTGGTTAATACTCCTACACTGATGGTTAGCAATACAACACTGGCTATGGCAGGTTACGGATATCGTTGTCGCATTACAGATAATTGTGGTACTACTTATGGTGGTGAAGCAGTTCTGTTTATCGATGCACGCCCTCGTATTACTAAGCAGCCTACAGACCAGATGGGTGGTTATAAAGATCCATTTGTATTTACTATAGATGCAACAGGTACAAACCTGACATATCAGTGGCAGGCAGATACTATTATTGCAAACACACAAGTGTATGTAAACATAGCTGACAAACCAGGTGCTTATGCCGGTACTACTACCAACAAGCTGACAGTAATACCTACTGCAGGTTATCAAAACCTGAAACGCTTCCGTTGTGTTGTAGGTGGCTTATGTGCTCCTCAGACAATATCTGACCCAGCTAAAATCACTATTGGATTTGCAAACAATGTATCAAGCATTGCAAACAACATAGATGTGAAAGTTTACCCTAACCCTGTTAGCGGAAACACACTGAATGTTCAACTGGGCAACTACAACAACAACAGCGTGAAAGTAAAAATAACCAACACACTGGGTGCTGTAGTAGCTAATGAAGAACTGACACTGCAAAACAGCATAGGTTCTATCAATGTTGGCACACTGGCTGCAGGCACTTACAACCTGCAAGTTGCAGATGCAGACAACAATACACTTCAGGTTATCCGCTTTGTAAAACAATAAGGATAAGCTTTAAGGTATAAATTGAAAGCGGGTAGCATATGCTACCCGCTTTTTTAATGTACTTAAGCGAAGGAAGTAGGTATCTAAAAGCAGAAAGACGGTTTGTGGATAGTATATACTAACGAAGCCGCACTCAATATATACACAATAGGCAAAGCATTATTGAATGCCACCTGACAACCCATTAAAAATGCCCGTCCCCAAAATACGGTACAGGCATAAAAAAAGGATAAGACTATGGTTGCCCGATAGTCTTATCCTTTAGAAAATAATACACCCTGTGGCAAATTTACCACATTAATGTATTCGAACTATTTAAACTCCTTAGGTTTAACAATTGTAAAAACCCTCGAGATATTGAAGCCGAAGTGGATACCACCATCGCCCCACTGATTTACTGTTTGGCCTATAAACGCTCTTTCTGTCATTGCAGTAGCATTTGTGAGCATCAGTTGGAATACGTGACCGCCTGTTTCTATGTCGCAACCCAATGATAATGAATTAGAATAGCCATTCAGTTCATTGAAACGATAATAATATTCTGCATTTATTGATACACGATTAGAGAGCTTGAAACGACCACCAACACCCATCGCGAAGATATCGTTAGGTTCTGCCGTTGTAGGCACCAGATTGTAGTGTATATGCGTAGGCATCAACTGTACAGACAACCATTGGTTGAATTTGCGTGCCACAAGCAACTGGTTTACATAAAACATCCTGTTGCTGAAGTGGTACTCTTGTCCTGCCGGCAATGTAGGCGCAGCCATACCTTGTACACTGATGTTGCCATAGTAGCTGAGGCTGACAGGCATCGTACCATTATCTGTCTGACGAAGTATTTTAGCCTTTACATAACCCAGATACTCTTTTTCGTATGTGCTACGGCTGAAGCCAAGCGTCAACCAATCGGTAACACCATAGTCAAAACCAATCATAGTGTTGGCATTATCCAGACCGAAGAAATTGCTGAAGCCTCCGTCCAAAGCACCGAAACGGTGATTTACTTTGAAGTCCAAAACACCCATGGCCGTGTTCTCTATACTATGCCCGTTAACAAGGCGCGATGTTTTGAAGGTAGCAGTGGTGTATGGTTTTTTTCTTACAACAGAGCCTTGATCTTGTTCATCGAGCATATCCATCAGGTCGTCGCTTTCCTCTGCTTCTGTTTTTGCTTTTTTAGACTTACCGTCTTGCGCTGAAACCGCGTTTGTAGCAAACACGGAAGCGGCTAATAGTATTGCGGGGATGATACGCATGATACTTATATTGTTGGTTGTGATTGATTACTATTTTTTATCCAGAATACTGTTTACAGTTACCTCTATTTCTTTGGCAATCTTGTTTTCTACCATTGAAGGTATTTTGATTTTGTAGTCCTGTGGTTTCACTTTGAACTTCGCATTCAATACTGCCTGATTTCCTTTTACCGTAACAGTACCGGGGATGCTTACATCTTTCGTTACACCGTGCATGGTAAGTTTGCCTGTAGCCATAACATCGTACTTCCCGTCTTTTGCAAAATTCACTTTGCTTACGTCTGTCACCTTGCCCTTGAACTCAGACTTTGGAAACTTATCGCTTTCCATATAGTTTTCGTTGAAGTGCTCTTGCATCAGTGCTTTTTCAAATTTGAAGCTTTTGATGGCTATCTGAAAAACCACATCGCCTGTTTTACTGTCCAGCACGCTGCCTGCTTCATTGTTTACAGCAGATATGTTTTCCATTGGTGTAGAGGAAAAGAAACTCACTTTGCCCGTACGTGTCATGTATTTTTGTGCATATACGTTTGCCCCACCACCAATCAGCAATAATGCCAATAATATCTTTTTCATGATTGTTCTTTTATTTAGTTCTGATAATACTGATTAGTTATTCTGCGCGCCCAGGTTTATCCAGCGGCCTATTTTATTGATGCTGCACTCATCCAGTTTAGATGCACCTTGTGGCATAGCCTTGTAGCCAGACTCCTGACGAATAGCCCCCATCAACCTGCCACTGTTTACAGTAGCAGATACACCTGCAAAAGTGCTCAGCTCGTACCCTGATCCTTTTGTAGCTGCATCATGACAACCGCTTGTGGCACACTTGCTTTGTAGTATAGGCTGTATATCCGCAGCATATTTAACAGTAGTTGTATCACATCCTCCTACAGACGGGTACAGTTGGTCTGCCTTATCGTTGTAGCAACTCGACAATGCTATTACACCAATGCAAAAAGCCAGTATTTTTTTCATAATCTATTGTTATTCTGTATGTTAATTTACTTAATATTTTTTGCTTTCTAATTATTAGGTGCTCCTGCAGCAGTCCATTTTTGCACCTGCGCTATCTGGCAGTTACTCAGTTTGGCACCACCGCTTGGCATGGCGCTTACTCCTGCCTCATGCCTGATGGTTTGCAATAGTTTACCATTCAGTGCTGCGTTTTTAACACCATCATAGGTATCCAGTACTACACCTTTAGATGCCGATGCACCGCTGTGGCAACCTTTACAATATATATCCATGATAGGCTTGATATTAGCACTATATGTAAAATTATTGCTGTCGCAAGGTGTGCCACAGTTGGTTTTGTTATTGGCGCCCTCATTTATCCAACGTGCAATCAGTGTTATCTGTGCATTGGTAAGTGGAGCAGCAGGAGCTTGTGGCATACGGTCTTTAGGGTCGTTATCTGTTATAGCCTTATACAACTTGGTTTCGCTTGCTTTGCCTTTTACAAACTCCTTAGCGGTAATGGTCTCATAGCTTGTGAAAACATATCCATCGGCCTTGTCTGTAGTATTGTGGCAACCGCTTTGTGTACAGTTGGCAATGAATATAGGTAGTATATCTCTGGAGAAACAGATACCTGTATCTACTGAACTATTACCACCATTATTGCCGTTGTTATTATTACCTCCTGCGTTGGCAGGTGCAGGTGTGTTTGCTTTGTGTTGACATGCTATTGCCATAATAGCTGATACTGCAATAGCTGTTCCAATCTTAATCAATTTCATACGCCTATATGCTACATTTAACAAATCCTACTTCAATACGCAGTCTGTGAGTGTGGGTCCAAACATATCTACAGATGCAAAACGGCCTCTGATAGTGATGGTTTTACCAACCTCGGCAGTAGCACCTGCATCGCGCATGGTACACTGTACAGACGCCATGTCGTTGCCTGCCAGTGTAATGGCTGCCTTGCCTTCCTGATTATTCTTTACCTCTGTAACTGTGCCACTTACATCCAGCACTTTGTTGGTGTACATAGTAGTAGCTTCTGCCTCGTTTACGGCAAATGCATTGCAAAGATTGGCGGCTGTGATGGCTACCCCCTCCGCGTCTTCTACTTTTGCATGCGGTTTGTTCCACATATAGACGCCCACAGCACCGCCAACTAATGCCAGTGCCAGAACAATGTAGATAATACGTTTAAGATTCATATAAACGGCTTTGAGTTCAAAATTATGAGTTACAGACTATCTGCATGACCGTATTGTGACGAATCGGGAAATAGCAGGGACGAGCATGTATATTTTCTGTATGTAATTTTTTCTGATACTTATACATGTTCATCTGCCAACCATTTCTTAAAGTCAGCAGCTCTTTCAGAGCTTACTACAGGGTCTTCTTTTACAGGTGGTTTCAGTGACACTATCACACGCGCTTTGGTATGTGTGCGCATATCGGCAATTGCTTTTATGTTGATAAGGTATTGCCTGTTGAGCCTGAAGAAAGTCTTCGGGTCGAGCATAGACTGGAGGGCATCCAGATTGTGGTCCATCGGGTAATTGCGCCCTTCAAAAGTGCGCGCCATGGTACCTTTATTCTCGCTATAGCAGTAAGCTATCTCGTCGGCTTCCAGTGTTTTGATGTGCTCACCAAAACGAATAATAAACCTGCGCTTATATTCCGGGCTGTTCAAAGCCTGTTCGAGCGCCTGGCTTTTTTCATTGAATATCTTTTTGAATTCACTCAGCTTATCAAAAGCCGATTTGAGTTCATCTTTCTTGATGGGTTTCATCAGATAATCAATGCTGGAAGCTTTGAAGGCATCTATTGCATACTGGTCGTATGCGGTGGTGAATACAATAGGTGCATCTATTTTGGTTAGCTTCAGCAAATCGAAAGCAGAACCATCTGCCAAGTGCACATCCATAAAAACAATATCAGGTGCTTTGTTTGCACCAAACCACTGTTTGGCATCGGCCACACTATCCAGATGTGCTACTATTGCAGCACTTGGCAGCAGTTCTTCTACCAGTTTTGCCAGCCTGCGGTATGCGGGCATTTCATCTTCTACAATAACTACGTTCATAATAATGGTAAGTTGACAACAAATTCTTTTTCGCTGAGCCTGTAGTGTACCCTCTTTTCTGTGAGTAGCGAATATCTGCGCTGCACATTGGAAAGCCCAAGCCCCTCGCCTTTTTCTTTACTTATTTTAGGATTGTATGTGTTGCGTATGGTTATCATGTCTTCTTTAGCCTCTATGGTAATAGTAAGTGGTTTTGACATGGAAACAATATTATGCTTCAGCGCATTTTCTACCAACAGTTGCAGTGCAAGCGGCACTATCTGTTTGGTCTTCATAATATGTTCGGGTATGTTTACCACCAGCTTCATAGCATCGCCAAAGCGGCTCTGCTGTATGTAGATATAATTTTCAAGTATATGCCATTCTTCTGAAAGCAGCACAAGGTCTTTGTTGCGGAAAGAAAGCATATTGCGATACAGATCTGACAGATGCGTAGTGTATTGCGATGCCACATCTTTGTCTTCTTCTATCAGGCTGGCAAGTGTATTGAGGCTGTTGAAAAGAAAATGCGGATTTACCTGACTCTTCAGGTGCTCATATTCAAACATCATACGCTCTCGCTGTAGCGAAGAAAGCTTGCGAAGATTTTTTTCTCTGAGGCTGATGTAGGTATAACCTGCTGCTACCAAAGCACCACTTATCAACAACAAAAACCAACCCGTACGCCAGAAGGGCTTGGTGATGACAAAAGAGTAAGATGCCTCGTTGAAGCGCCCGAAACTATTATTGAGCGATGCCTGCACTTTGAAAGTATATGTACCCGGCGGCAATTGCGGAAAAGTAGCTGCTTCATCGTTTGTAACAACCCAATCTTCATTATAGCCTTCCAGCATATAGCGGTAGTGCAGCTTATCGGGGTTGGCAAAATTGATGCCTTCGTAATCGAATGTAATATGATTTTGATTGTGGCTGAAAGAAGTCTCGTCAGGGTTGATTTTTTTGAATAGCACACTGATGTTTTCAATGCGCACATTAGGACGAATATCGAACGGACTATGTACGTTTTTGAATATGATAAATCCATGTTCGAATGGTATGTAGAAATTGCCCCTCTTGTCTTTAGCATATAATTTCAACGTAGCCGATGTACTGTCTATATGCATACCCTGCCTGCTGTTATAGCTGCGAAACTGGCGGCTATATGGATACCACACATCTATACCCTTATCGTGTATCAGTGCCACCTGCCCTGTTGCATTGGCTGCAATGGTATGTACGTTTACATCTTGCAGGCCTTGACGGGTGCTTACATGTATCCAGTTTTTATCATCGTACATATACACACCATTGCCAAACGTTGAGAGCCATATGTGATGCAGTGCATCTTCTGCAATGGTATATACCACATTGCCCGATATACCATTACCATTTCCCCATTGTGTGTATTTGCCCTTATTATACATTACTACACCACCACCATCTGTCGCCATCCATATTCTGCCTTTGCTATCGGGGAAGACCTGATATACATAATCACTACCTGCACCGCTTTTTTTATTGTGTATGACAATTATACCGGGCTGCATGGTAGCATGGTTGTATTGTATCTGCTCCACACCATTCAGGCCTGCTATCCATACATATCCTGCAGATGTATTGATATCCAGCACGCTTTCGTTATCCAAAGCATCAACACCCGAAAACTTACTGACAACCCCTTGTTTTCTGTAATATACGCCCTCGCCCAACGTACCTATCCACAATACTCCATCGGCATCGGCATGCAGTACAGATATGTCTGCCGCAGCTTCATACACAAACTGTGGCTTTGTTGCTTTTCCGGCTACAGGTATTGTATATAGTTTGTTTTGCAACGAAAACCAGATATTATTATCCTTATCGCACGTAAGCGAACGAATGTTGTTTAGCGAATATGGTGCATCTACCGGCTTATACAGCATATATTCATCCGTTATCATGGTAAGGCCAGTATTGGTGCCGCACCACAATATCCCGGAACGACCTAGTATCAGTTTGCGCATCTTTACACCTTCAAATCTGTATGCGCGCGTATGTATTTTTTCAAGTTCATCATCTGCAGATAGTTCTACCAGGTAGCCATCTTCTGTAGCTACCCAAGCTTTGTTGCCGGCAAGTGGCAGCACATCATTTATCTGCCCCCAATGCCAGGTACTATCCAGTGTCGGCATCCATACCTGCCTCGATATTCTGCAATAAAAACCAATTCCTCCATCTTGCATAGCTACCCAGCAGGCACTGTTATCCGGCATTGGTTTTACGGTACGTACTATATTATCTGCCAATCCGTTTTCTGTTGTAAAACTGCGGATATTCAATCTTCCTTTTTCAAGAGATACTTCGTTTATACCCTGGTCTGTACTAACTACAAGATGCTTGCCCGGGAAAACAGATATATTATATACATAATCGTCAGAAAGCCCTATAGTGGTATTACATGCCTTGCCGATGTTGTTCATTATCATATAGAACCCCTGCCCCTCTGTACATACCCATAGCACACCTGCACCGTCGCAATACATATCTGATATGGCAGATGCCGGCTTTGCACCATTGATGCGGAAGGGCACAAACTTGTTATCCTCCAATATATTAATGCTGCCATCGGAATGACCGGTAATGATGCTATTACCATACATGGTAATGGCCGTTACCGGTTTGCGGGCACTATCGCCCATCATACGTACCTGCCTGCCGTTGAAACGGTAAACCCCATCGTCTGTACCCAACCACAAATAACCATAGCCATCTTGCAACATAGCATTCACCCGGACGGGGATATTTGCATCATTGAGCCAGAAATTGCGTGTAAACGGGCGCTGCGCTGCTACACCTATGGTGCTGCATATAAATACAATAAGCAGTATTGCGTAGCGCATATATTATTTAGCCCCTACAGGCGTCATACTACCACTGACAGAAACATGTATGTCCGGTGCCAGCTTATCGTACACCACTTTCGGGATTTTAATATTGTGGTCGCCGAGCGAAACGAAGAATTCTGCATGCACCACTATTTTGCCTTCTTTAGACTTGATGTCGACATCCAAAATCCGTTCATGCTCTACGCCATGAATTGTAAGTTTTCCTTTAGCCCTCACTTTATACTCGCCATCTTTGCTTATATCCACCTCTTCTATAATCTTCCCTTTAAAGCTAGATTCCGGGTACAATTCGGTTTCCATATAGTTTTCATTAAAATGCTCCTGCTGCAGCGGGCTGTTGAAACCCATAAAACTGCCGTTGGACACTTTGAATGCAAACAGCTTCTTTTTAATGTCGAGTATCCCCTTCAGTTGTGTAGTAGAAGCACGGATAAGCTCTTGCGGAGCTTCGGAGTAAAAACGGATAAGACCTTGTTTCATCTCATAGGTTTGTTGTGCAGATGTTGTAAGACAACAACACAAACCGCTGATAATTAGCAAGTACTTCAACATAGGCATGCTAAAGATAATTAAGATATGCTTAAAAACCGAACCTAAGTGATTGTCAGATAATGGCTTTGCCTTAACTTTAATCCAGACGCATTATTTATTGTCAGATACTTATATGAAACAAAAACTGTTGGTATTCCTCATCTTATTGCTGGCGCAATGGCAATGCTATGCACAAGCAAGCGATACCACAGTAACTATATTACCACTGCAGAAACTAAGTATATGCCCGGGAGACACATTGCACGCACACTATACAGTAAACAAACGCTTTCTGCCGGGCAATGTATTTTCTGCACAACTTTCTGATGCAACAGGCAGCTTTGCCACAGGCACTGTAGTAATAGGGAGCTTTCTATCTGATACTAACGGGCGTATAGTATGTACTATTCCTACTACTACAACAGCTGGCAACACCTATAGAATAAGGATAACCGCATCTGCCCCAACAAGGGCATCTGCAGATAATGCTTTGGATATTACAGTAAAGATTAAACCCTCAATTGCACCACAAAGTAACAGCCCTGTGTGCAGAGGCGGAACTATTACGCTGAATGCTTATAATACTACAACAGGTGCATCTGTAGTATGGAACGGGCCATCGGCATACAATGCAACAGGATCGCCTGTCAGCATCAATGCCGCTCAGCTATTCAATGCAGGAAAATATTACATAACATCTACCCTGAATGGTTGTACAAGTACTGACAGCCTGCAGATTATTGTTAATAACAGACCTACTGCCAACCTTACAACCAATTCGCCAGTATGTTTTGGAGACACCATGAAAATGAACCTGAACTGGGCTCCCAATACTACTAACGAACTTATCTTTCCCGGCGGCTTCAAGGCAAATAACAACCAGACATACAGCATCTATGGTGCAACATCTATCTACGCAGGCACCTACACCCTAATTGTAACAGATACAAACAATTGTAAAGACACTACCTACCAAAACTTCGCAATTAAGCCATCTCCGGATACACCGGATATTATCAGCAATGCGCCAATATGTTCGGGCAAAAGGCTACAGATATTCGGGTTGCCGGGCAGTACTACAAATGCATCCTTTTTGTGGACAGGGCCGGGTGGCTTCACATCCACTTCACCTACACCATTCATCAACAATGCCACAATGGCCAATGCAGGTGTATATACCCTCCGTACGCTTTTCAATGGATGCTACTCAATATCAGTTTCGGATACTATTACAATAGTAGACATCCCCGAAAAACCAATAGCAGGAAGCAATAGCCCCATTTGCGAGGGCGAAGGCATGCATCTGTTTGCTAAGGAGGTAAAAGGCGCTTACTATCTGTGGACTGGTCCTAATAATTTCAAAAGCAATATCAGAGACTTATTTGTACATAATATTACAAGATTGGCTACAGGCTATTATATTGTACAAGACAGCATCAGCGGCGGTTGTGTAAATGCTGATACGATTTATGTAGAAGTAAACCCGTACCCGGTAAAAACTAATATAATACACAATGCACCGGTGTGCGACGGAGACACTTTAAAAATGAGCATAACCAGGGAAAACACATCGGTAAAGTATGCATGGTGGGGCCCCAACATTACAACAGACAGTAATAATACGCTCAATATTCCGTACATGACTAATGCCCAAACAGGCATGTATGGCATCATCGCAAACAATAAAGGTTGCATTACCATTGGCGATACTGTAAATGTATATATCAAACCACTACCCGAAAAGCCCGTAGCAAGCAATAACGGCCCACTTTGGGAAGGGCAGGAAATGAAACTTACGGCCAATAGCAACACAACAGGTGTAAAATATTTGTGGAGCGGGCCAAACGGATATACCGATACAGGCAGCACAGTATATATCAGCAATGTACAGACAGTTCAACAAGGCACATACTTTGTAGCAGCAGAAAAAGATGGTTGTTTATCTGCAAACAGTACTATCGTATCTGTACGCAAACTTACCAGCAAAGGGAGTATAAATATAGTCTTGTATCCATCGCCTAACGATGGCAACTTTTGGCTGGATATAAAAACTGCTGCAGAACAAATGGTACCCGTAAGCATTCGCAACCAGACAGGGCAGCTTATTATGGAGACTACATTGGCGACAGACAAAAAGTTTGTACACACAGAATTTTCACTAAAGGGCCAAATAGCAGCGGGAACTTACTACCTGACTACTATTGTAGATGGTCAAAAGCTGCATTTACCATTTGTAGTAAACAGGCATTAGTCCTGCCTTTTTAGTTTTCTTTAACACTACATAAATATGGCTTTGGCACAAGGCTTGATATAATCAATATTATGAGTAGATTTTTTACCCTTTTATTGGTTTTGTTATCGTACAATACAATTGCACAAACAGGCGATACGGTATTAAGCTTCAGCCTGCCAAGGGTAACAGTAGATGCTAAACGAAATTGGGATAATGATACCATACGTTACAAATACAATCAGATGAAGTATTACGTAACAACAATACTACCCTACCTGCATGCAGCCACCGCAATGATGGATGAACTGAACACGCAGGAAAACAACCCCAACATCAGCAAACGTGCGCGGAAAGATTTTGTGAACCGTAAAGAAGAAGAAATTCGTAGCCGATTTGAAAATGAAATAAGCCAACTAAATGAGACGCAAGGCGTTTTATTGGTAAAGCTGATAGCCCGTCAGAGTGGTGAAAACATCTACTCGAAAATGGAAGAATACAAAAATGCCTTCTATGCTATGAAATGGCAGGCATGGGCCAGGTTTCATGGTTTCAACCTCAATAAAAAATATGACCCTTATGACGAGCCTATGCTGGAACACATAATGCAAAGCCTGGGTTACGAGCTTCCTGCAAAATATGGCGAGTATGAGGCAAGGGTACCTACACGTTAAATATCGGTAACCCTCGGCAACGATGGTGTTTTTTACGTATTTTTATAATCTGTAAATAATACCATATGAACTTCAGACTACTAATAGCGGGGGCATTAACACTTTTCTCACTTCAGTCAACAGCACAGCTCTCGTCGGGCATGGTTGCACATTGGCCATTTAATGGTACAACGGGCGATAGCAGCGGGAACACGCACCATGGAACAGGCATCTTTTTGCATTACGGAACTGGGCGCAATGGAATATCCGGCACTGCTGCCGTATTTAATGGCAGCAGCAGCTACGTTAGTGTCCCTTATCAGTCTGATCTGAACCTGACGAGCTATAGTATTTGCGCCATCATTAAACCAACAGGATACTACAGCGGTCTGTGCCAGACAAATGCTATTCTGTGGCGAGGTTTGCAATACACATCTTCCAACTATGGGTTGTACTACTTCGACAATCCTTATGATAATGACTGCAATATTCAGGATACATCAAAAAACGTATTTGCTGCTTTTGCCGGCAATAATGGAGGAAGCGCAACACAATGGCAATACAGTCCTAATATTGTTAGCAACAACTGGTATGCTGTTGTAGCAACCTATACCAATGACACGGTAAAGATTTATGTAAACGGACAATTAAAATCAAAAGTTTTAGCTACTACATCACTGGGCACATCTACAGACGGATTGTTTATTGGTGCAAATTTTCAAAACACTACAGGCACTTACCCTTATTGGCTAAACGCATTTGTAGACGACTTGAGGTTATATAACAGGGTGTTGACTAATGATGAAATAAGGCACTACAGCTATGGCTTGTATTTCACACCTACTCCGCCAACATCTGTTTGTAAAAATGTAACCTATGCTATACCATTCAGCACCGTAAATGATTACAGCAGTGGCAACACCTTTACACTACAGTTATCAGATGCTACAGGTAGCTTTGCTTCACCTACGGTAGTTGGCACTACAAGTGCTACAAGCAGCACTACCATTCCTTGTACTGTACCTAGCAGTATAACATCAGGCAGCGGATATAAAATGCGTATCATCAGCAGCAATCCCTTTACTGTATCAGACAGCATTAGCGTAAGTATAGGCATACCTGCTACGCCACCAACTGTATATAGCACCGTAGCGCCCAACAACAAAATTCCATCAGGAACTAACACCTTCTTTACATCAGTTGCTACAAATGCAGGCGCGTCTCCAACTTATCAATGGAAGAAAAACGGCGTTGCTATTGCCGGTGCAACAGGCATTACATACAGTGCAAAAGCAGGCACAGACTATTCTCATCTTGATACAATAACTGTAACTGTACGCAGCAGTGTATTTTGCGCAACGCCCGACAGTGTAAACAGCACGCCTATTACTATGTACCTGACAAATGTGGGCGTTGAAAATATTGCTTCAGCAAATGACCTGCACGTTTTCCCTAACCCTGCAAGCGGAAGCATCAGTATAAGCAGCCCAATGCTGAAAAACAATGATGTTATGATAGAAATATCTTCTGTAACAGGGCAAAAGGTATTGACACGGAATATAAAAAACAATCAAGAAGGTATACTGAAGCTGGAACTTAGCGATTACAGACCTGGCTTGTATTACATAAAAGTAACAGACAATAGCACTTCCCTATCTGTACCGGTTTTATTGAAATAAATAAGTCCTCCCCAATAAGGGCTACAAAATATTGTAATATATAAGGGTTGCTTTAATAAAGCAACCCTTATATATTTGCAAAAAACTTATTAATTCTATGCGAAAAGTCCTTACCCTATGCGCCGGTATACTACTGGCAGCAAATGCAGATGCACAACTATCCCGTGGATTGATTGCCCACTGGCCATTCAGCAACCACATCAAAGACATGAGTGGAAATGGCCATACAGGTACTGCCAACAATGTTACTTTCGGCACCAGTAAAGCAGGTGTATCTAAAACTGCTGCTTATTTTAATGGCACAAACAGCTATATAAGTGTTCCATACAAACCTGACCTAAACATTGACACATTCTCAATATGTGCAATAGTAAAACCAATGGGATATTATACCGGCACTTGCCATGGCAACTACATTCTTTGCAGAGGCGATCTGACCAAATCAGATGCCTATGGTCTTGTATATTTCGATGGACCATATACCGACTGCAGCACATTAGATACTTCTAAACAGGTTTTTACAGGACATGCAGTAAATATAACAGCGTTGCCTTGCGAACAATACTCCCCTAACATAGTAACCAATACCTGGTATTGTGTTGTAGCAACATACGACGGCATGACATCTAAGACTTATGTAAATGGTGTATTGATGAGTACTTGTGTAGCATCTACAGCTACACCATTTACTGCATCTACCAACGGCCTGTCTATTGGTGCATACGAAGCCAGACTATCGACTTTTCCTTACTGGCTGAAGGGCTATGTTGATGATTTGAGACTATACAACAGAATCTTATCAACAACGGAAATAGACAGCTTTTGCAACTACTATAATGGTGACACTACAGAAATAGCTGAGGGTACTGATACAACTACTGCTATCAACAGCATTCAACAAAACAATGACGCGTTCAGTGTCTATCCAAATCCAAGCAAGGGTCATTTCACAATATCAGGTGGGTATATACATAACACCACTGCAGAAATAGTACTGGTAAATGTAAAAGGTCAGGTTGTACTGACAGAAAAAGCTACCGTACAAAATAATGCCATCAACCACACTGTGAACACAGCATCATTACCTGCAGGCATGTACTATATAAGGATAGTATCAGACTTCAGTACACAAACAATACCTGTAAGAATAGAATAACAATTTCATTGCGCATACACATCATAATAAAGCCCTGTATATACAGGGCTTTATTATTTGCACTACCAATAGATGCTATTTTTGTTTAGCAATGAAAGTATTTACCGTTTGAGCAAATTTGTCAGGCTCTTCCATAAAAGGGAAATGACCTGACTTATCAAAATGTATCAGCTTTGCATTACCTAAACTGCTTGCCAATTTTTCTGAAGCCTTTACGGAAAGTCCGTCAGCATCACCATGAATAACAATGGCAGGCACCTTAATTTTATGAATATGCGGATACAGATCTAAGTCGTACTTTTTATAATCGTAGCTGAGTCCCCTGAATAAAGCAATCTGCGCATCGGCAAAATTTTGCGGATATGTGAGCTTTATCTTATCAACGTCGTTGTAGTTGTATAAACTATACATAAAGGACAGGCGTTGTTGTATTTCTATACGGGATATATGTCTGGAAATTATTTCCATACGCTTATCCTGCAGTTCAGGCTTTTTCGATTGCTGATCGTTATACACCATTTGCAACGTGTCGTAGGCATGGTTTAGCGGTATTGCATTAGATAGTACCAGCGACTTAATATTATCCGGATACCTGAGCGCATACAAGACAGCAATTTTTGCCCCCCACGAATGCCCGAGTATATTCATTTTCTTTATACCAAATACCTTTCGAATAGCATCAATATCATCTACCATGTATTGATGCATAGTACCAAGTGTATCGTCCGGTATTTCAGACTTGCCTGTACTGCGCGGGTCGAAGAATATCAGCTTATTCTTCTTAGCCAACGCTTGCATGTGTGGCTCAATATATTCAGTATTCAAACCAGGGCCACCATGTATCACCAATATAGGCTCTCCTTCTCCTTCTACCTTAAAGTAAAGCTCATTGCCATTTACTTTTTTCAGCCCTTCAAAAGATACTTTCTGCGCATCTGCCAACGTAGCCACAGACAAGGATGCCAGCAATAATAAAGTACGTGTAAACTTCATCATACCAGCAATTTACAAAAAAGAGCAAGAACAGTATTGTTAATACCTGAAAGTGTATGAGTTATTAACTTTTTGCTAAAAACACTACCCCTCTACCCACTTGCGAAACTGAGAAGCTTTTTCTTTACTGATTACAATTTCAGTTGCGCCCGGACATTTCATCTTTACTATGATTTTTCCCGTTTCATCGCCACGCATGGTGTCTATATATGGCAGGGAGATGATAAACTGTCTGTTGGCACGATAGAATTGTTCGGGATTCAAAAGCTCTTCCACCTCATCCAGAGAACGGTAGTCTGTTATGAATTTTTTACCCTCTTTGTGTACCAGGTATATAATTTCTTCTTTGGTAAAACAGGCAATATCATCTGTATGCATCAACACAATATTGCGCCCAAGATGTGCCGTAAAACGGTCTTTGTACTTCTTACTATTACCAAAGTTTTTGAAAAGTTCGTTTATCTGCGTCAGGTATTGTTCGTTGCCGAATTTGCTCTGTAACAGGTGGTATTTGTCAAATGCTGCTTTCAATTCTTCTTTGTCTATCGGTTTCAGCAGGTAGTCTATACTGTTTACTTTGAAGGCACGAATAGCGTATTCATTAAACGCTGTGGTGAATATGATGGGACATGTGATATTGACATCAGAAAACACATCGAGCGATATACCGTCTGCCAATTGTATGTCTGATATAATAAGGTCGGGCATGCCTGCACTCAATACCTTACGTGCTTCTTTAACAGATGCTATAGGCCCTTGCAACTCTGCAGTAGGCTCTAATTGCTTTACCAACTTCATCAGGCTTTCGGCTACCAAATGCTCATCTTCCAATACCAGTATCTTCATAACACTCAAATTTATAACAGGGGTATTTTAATGGTGTAAAAGTCTTTCGTTTCTTCAATTACAATTTGCTTATCTGTAAGGAAGGTATATAGTTGCTTCAGTTGTTTTATACCCTGCCCGTTAGATGTTTCTATCTGCTTGCGTTGTTGCATATTGTTGCGTACAACCAAATAATCTTTATCATCAAATACCTCAATATTCAGTGGCTCGTCGGGCTGCACTATATTATGCTTCACAGCATTGTCAATGAGCATTTGCAGTGTTACCATTACCACACCTTTATCGCGCGCTTCATCGCTTACGGTAGTTGTTATTTTCAAGCCATCGGCATAGCGTATGTGCAGCAGTTGTATATAGTGTTGAATAAATGAAAGTTCTTCGTCCAGATTCACCACCTCGCTCTCTTTGTGCTGCAATACATAGCGATACACTTTTGACATGTGTCGCACAAACTCACTTGCCAGTTCGGGGTTGGTATGTATCAGCCCATCGAGCGATGTAAGGGTATTGAACAGATAATGCGGATTGACCTGATTACGCAGCTGATGATATTGTAAATCCATCTTCTCCTTTTCCAGTTGCGCGGCTTGTATTTGCAGCTCTGCTTTATCTACCACACTATCGCGCCAGTTTTTGAAGAAGTAGGCAGCATAGAAGCTGAAATTGAACAATGCCACCAGCACCACAAAGAGTATGACCAATATTGCAATAAACTGCTTGGTAACAAACCATGGCATGAAAGGCTTGGCAAACATAAAGCCAGCTATCAGCAGCGGAGAAAGAATAACAAGTGTCAGCGATTGCTGAAACAATATCCTGACAAGCGGACCATTTTCAAAAGGCATAAACCTGTCCAGCATATGGCTGACAATCTTCACCAAATTCCAGATGCCTATCATAACAAGCGTCTGTATAGCAAAGCCTAAAAGATGCAACTGCCAACGAAACTGCGACAGCATATAGTACCTACCCACCGACATGGTGGCCGTAAACAACACAATGAGCAGATAGGGTAAAAACCTATACTGCAGGTAGTTGATACGCTTATACATCTGATTGGATGCCACTTTCAATTCTTCACAATGTTTCAACACAAAATACAAATCTTAACGTTTCCCATTCGGAAAATGTGTGCCTACAATATTACCATCTTCCATTTCAATTATCCTGTCGCTGCCATTCGCAAAATCAGGGTCGTGCGTTACGGTGATGATAGTCTGTTTGTTATCAATAGTCAGCTGTTTGAAAATATCGAATACGCGCTGCGAGTTTGCCTTGTCCAGATTACCCGTTGGCTCATCGCCCATAATGATGGCAGGGTCGTTTACCAATGCCCTGGCTATGGCTACACGCTGTTGCTGCCCACCCGAAAGGCGCGACGCATGCTTCAGCGCATATTCATCCATACCTACCATGCGCAGTTTTTGTATGGCACGTTCCTCCACTTCTTCTTTACTATACTTACCCAGCTTCAGCGCAGGCATCATTACGTTTTGCAGTGCAGTAAACTCTGGCAGCAGGTAGTGAAACTGGAACACAAACCCGAGGTTTTCATTCCTGAAATGTGCCAGTTCATTTTGCCCAAACCCTGTTACCTTCTGCCCCTTAATATCCATCTGCCCCTCATAGTCGGTATCCATAGTAGAGAGAATATAGAGCAATGTACTTTTACCACAGCCGCTTTTACCTACTATAGAGAGAAACTCGCCCTGCGCTACATCAAAGCTCACCCCCTTCAGCACCTCAAACTTTTCGGGCTGGGTAAAGTACTTTCTGATATTTGTTGCTTTAAGAATCGTCATTGTCTTAAATATTATCCGCGAATGATGCTAACAGGGTCAACCTTGGCCGCTTTCTTTGAAGGGAAATAACCTGCAAACAAAGTAGTAAGGAAGCCAAAGAACAAACCGGATGCGTAGTGAAACAATTCGAAATTGACAGGGAATGTACTGATACGGAAGAACTCGCCCGCAGGGAATGGTGTTTTTGACAACAGGAAGCTAAAGAACCAACCTATCAGCAAACCCAGCAAACCACCTGCCACACCTATCATAACAGATTGCAACAAGAATATACCTGTGATATCATTACCCTGAAAACCTGTTGCTTTCAGAATGGCAATATCTTTCATCTTGTTGATGATATTCATGTTCATGATATTGTAGATACCAAAACCTGCTACTATCAGCAGCGTAATACACACCACCGCCGTCATTACATTCCTGATTTTAGTACCTGCCAGTATAGATGCGTTGGCAGTTTCCCAATCTTCCATATATACATCGGGGTACATCTTAGACAGCTTATCCTTGAATGCTAGTGAGCCTTCTTTGTCTTTAAGTTTCATGTTCAGGTCGGTAACATACGAAGGATCTACTCCCATTATTTTTTGTACCGTTGCCAATGTTGCATAGCTTTTAGTTTCGTCCCATGCACTGATACCGAATGAGAAGATACCTACAATACGCACATTCAGGTTATTACCCTCAGGCGTGGTAACGCTTACCCTATCGCCTACTTTCACATTCATCTTTTGCGCCAGTCCTTTACCAACCACTATCACATCCGAACCTTTCAGCAAATCATCCAGTTCACCTTCATCCATTTTTTTATCCAACTGAAACAGCTTTTTCTGCGATTCTATATCGATACCGGAAATAGAACCCGGCAACTGTACAGGCCCATTGTTGAAAAACACTTGCGATGAAACCTGCGGTGCTACACCCAACACTTCTGGCATATCGGCAATGCGTTGCGCCATTATCAGCCCGTTCTTAATTTTAGTCAGTTCCTTTTTAGGGCGTTGATGCTCCAGCACATACCAGTCTTTATCTGTCTGCTCTTTACCATTAGCTATGATTTTATTTTCTTTCAGCTCTATTGGTTTGTATATGCGTATGTGCGGGGTATTGTCCATGGCCATATCTTCCAAAAACTGGTTAACCCCTGTCATGAAGCTTATCATGATGATGAACATGGATATACCGAAGGTAACCCCCAGCATGGCTACGACAGTCTGCTTCCTTTTACTAAGCAGGTGGGTAACCGCAATTGTATAGGCTAATTTCCAGTTCATTTCTCCAGTATTACAACAGATGATTCTGATAAGCCTCCACGCACTTCTATCCAGGTATCGTCTTCTACACCTTTTTGTATTTTTACTTTCTTCTTCTCACCGTTTTCTTTCACCCATACACTATCACCTTTCATTACGGCAGTTCGCGGTATAGCCAAAACATTTTTCTTATCTGCAACCACAATATTCGCTTCCAGATTCAGCCCATACATAGAAACAGGTATCACATCGTCCAATTGCGCATCTACCCGAAACGATTGCTCTACCTTACTGAGCAACGGATATACTTTGCTTATGTGAGCCTTAAATACTTTTTCAGGGAATGCATCCATTGTTATCAAAACCTGCTGGCCGGTATATACTTTATCAAGATCGTCTTCGTCAACCATCAGCTTTGCATACATTTTACCCGCACCCACCAATGCTATCGGCTGATTGGGGTTAATCAGGTCGCCCTCTTTCTTATACACATCATACACCACACCGTTCACAAAGCTTTTCAGCTTTCCTACTTCAGACTGTGCTGCTGCAACCATAAGACTATTTTCTGCCTGCTGCAATTGCAGGTTGGCAGATATACGTTGTTGCTCTACATTCTGCTTCAGGCTCTGATAATCTTTCAAAGAGCTCTGGTATTGCAGATAGTATTTTTCGTAGTTGCTTTTTGAAACAGCATTCTGGTCGAATAGATTTTTGTACCGCTGATATTGCAAACTATCCTGCTGCATACGTATGCGTGCTACATCCAGCTTACCTTGCAACTCGCGAAATACAGGTGCATTATCTACCACTGCAGGCATAGTGCGCTTCACCAATGCTTTTGCACCTTGCACCTGTGCATTACGCACATCACTACTAACAGCAAATAGCAATTCTCCTTTCTGTACCGTATCGCCTTCCTTTACCAATGCCTGTACCAAATATCCATCCACACTCGAAATCACTTTATATTCTTCTTCCGGCACCAGGCTACCCGATGCATACACGGCAGACGTGAGCATCTTCTTTTCGGGCTTTATTTCTGTTTCCTTGCTACCGCAACTGCTAACGAGCGCAGCCAATAACAACCAAGACAGCTGTTGTTTCATTTTTATTAAAAATTTTGAGTGCTTAAGAGATAATACAAAATACCGTCTGCCAAATTCTGAAGGTTTTCCATTTTTGCGCGGTTATACTCGGTAAAGATGTTATTGAATTCATCGAACTCCATAACACCTTCTTTTATGTTCAGTTTTGCAATGCGCAGGTTTTCAGATGCATTCAGTACTTTTTCCTGTAATGCAGTGTGTTTATTAAATGCTGCCTGATACAACGCAAACCAATCGCGTTGTTGTTGTGTAACAGTTGCATGCACACGTTCCTGTTCCAATTTTGCATTTTGCAATTGTAGTTTGCTCTTGTTTATAGATGAGCGATAATACATTCCTTGAAACAAGGGAAAATCCACACGCACACCAACATTTGCGGTATTGAACTCTACATTATTACCTGCTGTCTCGAACTTACTCTGCATGTTATACACGTAGCGGCTTGTCAATGACATGCGAGGCAAACCACCTGTACGGCTTTCTCTCAATGCAAACTCGGCAGTCTTCAGTTTAGCGTCCGCTTCTTTCCACGCAGGTCGTGCAGTAACATCTCCTACCTGTTGAAGCAAAGGCCATTTGAAATCCAATAAACTCTCTGACAACTGCAATGAATCATCTTTGAGATTCAGCATAGCACTAAGATTGTTATATGCTTGCTGGAGTTGTTTAGCATAATTGTAGCCCGAATTCTTGACATCTATATCCAGGTTCTTTGTACGATTGAAATCTGCAGGATTCACAACCCCGTTTTGAAAACGGTCAGCCATAATCCTTGCCAGCTCGGCTGTAGTTTCAGCATTGTCATCATTGAGCGCCAATACATCTTTAGTAGCTAAAGCTTGATAGTACACCTGCATTAATTGAATATGAAAATTCTCAAGAGCAGCTTTGCTATTCCATTGAGATTGGCTGTAGGCAGACTTCGCCTTAGAAAGCTGCGCCCATTTTTCGAGGTTCACAACAGGCATTGTCAGTTCTGCACCTGCTGCAAACACATAAGGCAACCCAAATTGAGCTTTCAGATAAGTACCGGGTTTACCACCTAATACCTCTGACGGTATTACCTGTGTGGCTATTATCGGATAATAATCTCCTGTACCAAATACATTTATTTTTGGATAAAGCCCTGAAGCCTGCATGTCTACATCCTGTTTCGACATTTTGGGCGAAATACTTGCCTGCAATGCAAGCGGAGCATGTTTATCGGCATATTCCAATAATGACGGCAAATTGCTCACTTTTACCTGAGCAATAGCTGAAACTGAAATTGTTGACAATATGAGTGAATGCAAAAAGCGCATTGTATCAATTTTCTACAAAATGAATACAATACGCTTTCATAACAAAAAGCTTATCAGCGAAGCGGAATAAAGCCCCACGCAAGCGGAATTACTAAGGAATTCTGATATTCCAAAATCTCAAAACCCAACGAAGAAGGGTATAAGCACCCAATACGATTGCCACCCAAAAGAGTATATTCCGCTCTTTCTGAAGCTTACCTAAACCTACAGACAATGCGAGGTTATCATGCTGCAATTGAAGCTCTTTGGCTTTATTTACAATCTTCAGGTTTTTAAGCCTGTATATTGTATCAACCCGTTTGTCATTACGATAAATTGTTTTTGTGAAAATTTTGGTAACAGTATCAGACACAAAAACAGTATCAGTGATTGTTGTTTCTACCCCGGGAAGAAATATTACGCTATCTATCAAAAAACTTTGGTCAGGAAAAACATCTGCACAATGTTTAGTTACAATCTGAGGATGTTTAGCATGTATAGTATATAGCCTTCTTGCAGCATGTCGTTCAGACATGCAACCTGTTATCATCATCCCAAATGAAAGCATGATGATAAAATAAGTGATACGGTTTTTCATATTATCGGGTTTGGTTATTCTCTATGCGATCTACCCGAGCTTCCAGCAATTTGATTTGTATCTTTTGTATTGCTATATCGTTTCTGAACCCATAATAAACGCTGAGTACAGTAGATACGCTTACAGCTGTACAAACTATAAGTGCCCATATTAATCTCAAGTTGATACCACGAAGCTGTTTATCTATTATTGTTATATCCTGTTGTGTCATCTGCATTTCCATTTTCTTCTACGCCAAACATTTTTGAAAGTCCCCAAACAAGCATGTTAATTCCCGAAAACCATTTTAACAATATAAGTTTCAAGCTTTCATTTATTCCCGGATAATCACTTACCATAAAAACAGCAATTGAAAGCAAAAGAAAAACAATACGAAAAGTATATTTAGCCCACAGTGGGGTAGGTCTCTGTATTTGCGAAACTCCAAATTGAATATTAGTTTTCATGATTATTGAACAATTGCAAGTTTATAAATAACACCATCAATCTCTACCTCAACAAACTTGTCTGTTTGCAGTGTAACACTTGTTCCGGTAATAACTTTACCTAATTTATAAACACCTGCTCCATTTGATGATGGCTGAGCTGTGTTTAGCTTTTGAACGGTAGCATTCCCATCTTTATCAACCTTCGCCAATACAGCTCCGGAATTATCTTTCCATTGAGTTATATCCGCTGTTTGACTAACAGCAGATTGAAACACAGTAACCGGGTTTGATGCATTACTTGCTAATACATGTAGCCTTGCGGATGGCAATGTAAGTCCAATACCGTCTTTTACTGCCCCAACGCCTCTTGAAACACCAATACCAACATTTTGATATCCGTCAATGAGCATTGCACGAGTATTACTACCCCAATCCCCCCAAGTACCATTATTAGTAAAGATTGAGACATTACCTAAGTAAGTATTATAATAACCTTCGGCTACAATTGCACTTGTGATTGCAGGACCACCTGAACCATATATATAATTAGAATAGCTAGTAACAATAGGCGACCCTAAATTACGATTCCATAGATTTAAAATATGTCCATTCGAATTATTACTATTAATGCAAACTTGTGATATATCATTTGACACGCCGTCACCCATATATTGTGTATGGTACCCCATAGATATCTTATCTCCATTTATGATAAAACTCTCTATAGGAGTATTGGTTCCTCCTCCTCCTCTAGTCTTTATCCTGAATCCCCCATTAAAACCACCAGAAGCACCACCACTCATAATCTCAATGCCATCGGTATATGTATCTTGAAATCTTCTTATCAAATTGTAATGATTACCATCATAAGTAACACTATTATTAAACTTAACACCATAAGACTGAGCTGTTCCTGCTACTTGAAGCTTGTCTACACCATTATTTGTGTACTTGCCTAACAATATATTACCATTAGGAATCGACAAACTACTACTATCAAAAACAATAGCTGTATTACCTGTACTGTTAGTTGTACCGAATGACAAAAAACCTTTATTGCTACCATTAAATGTCGAGATACTTATACCTGCATATAAATGCCTAGAAGGAGAACTAGATAAATCTAATTGTACTTCTTCTGTAGAATTATTCACTTCAACTTTTCCATGAAACTTCGACTTATTTGTCCCGTGTGGAACTGTCATTACAGTTTGACCATTTGTAGGATTATTAATAAGTGTATAGTCCGAAACACTTCCTTCTGCACCATTAACAGTCATCCCCCATGTAGCGTTTCGGTATACACCAGGCATAGTAGAACCTGAACTATTACTAATTAAATCCAATCCGTCCGCACCAACTTTGCCATTCACATGCATTTTCCCTGTAGTGGGAGTTGTACCTATACCTACAGCACCATCATTAGTTACAATAATTCTGCTAGTATTATTTGTTTTGATATTTAACTGCTGATTATCGTTTGTACCAATTGAGAGCGTATTCCCTATAGTATTGCCGCCTATCTTAACAAAGCTATTATTGACAAAATACTTTGTTGATATCACATCCGTGTCAATTACAGGTATATTCTGGGCAATAATTTGCTTTATGAGCAATGTATCCTTGTATGTCATATATCGCACTCGTTTATTAGCATCAAAATGATATAAAACTGAGTCCTTAAGGTCATAAACAAACAGGCCTCGCTTAGCTGTCTTTACACTATCCAGAACAACTCTTGGAAGTATCAAGCCTTTGCTTGTAGTATCCTTACCAATTTGCAACCAGCAAGAAGTATCAGCAAAAGTGCGATCACCTTTACCTAATACAAGTGAGCCTGTTATATAAAACCGATTCATCATCATACCCGTCTGAGCAAATGTTGTAGAGGCGTATAAAATCATTATTATTACTAGTATTCTTTTCATGGTTTCTTATTTAATGTATAAGATGGAAATTTTTTGAGATGCTATTAATGGGTTATTGAAACTTAGTTCTCCAAGTGCTAAGTCTATTTGATATTCGTCAGACGAACCGCCTTCTTGTAGCATTATGCCCTCAAGGAAAACTGCAATTTGCTTTGCATATATCAGCGCAGTATGGTTATAAGTCTGCTGTCCATCCAGCGCATAAAACTGGAGCCTACCCGCCTTAATTGTTGATTCTCCAACACCACCTGCATATTCTATACCAGGCAATATTGGGATTGTATGCACCTGATAAGATGTATTGTTAAACAATGAAGTATCGGGTTTGTAGAGTTTAAAGCTATAAGTGTAATATTCATTCAATTTGGCTGGTACAATCAGCGTATCACCTGCTGTAGCGTTAAACTGAACATATTGGTATGCTCCGTTAAAGTTTGTGATAAACTCCCACGCGCCTGTACTGTCAGCAGTCAACGGAAGAGATATCCCCTCCTCTGCCATTGGCACCTCGCCAAGATTAATTATGTTATTCATATTTATGGTTTTATAGGGTTTACAATACAATTTGACGGCACATATTCTTTTGATACACTTAGCTGCACCTTTACAATTGTTTCATTTCTGAGCCTTTGCAAAGAGGCTCTTATATCATCCTGCTTCATACCCTGCAATTCATCAGCCATTACAATCTCTCGGTTCCATAGGCTACTTACAGGCACTACATTCATCTCTGCAAAAGACATACAAGTGTTTTTCAAATTTTCCAGCAACTGGTATGCATCTGCATTTTTAGCTACAGCCACCAAGTATGCAGTCATCGTATCATTGAAGGCAAGGCGTTGAGAACCTGTATCTGTGAGCCGTTGCTGTTCCGCAGCTATGTGCTTCATTTGTGTGTCGTTGCGCAGGTAGCAATAGTTCCCAAGTACATCAGACGGCAGCAACACAAGTTTATCACTTCCTTTATCAACCAACACCCTTCCGGTCAACTCTTCTTTGTAGGCATTAGCGAAGCCCTTACTGAAATAGGTATTTTTCTCAAGTATGTGTGATATGAGCTTATCAAAATCGCTTTTTTGCATCTATCTTTTTTTAGTGGTGAAGGTTTTAGATTTTATCTTCTTAGCAGGCCTATTATTTGTTTTCATTACCTGTTGCAATGTTGGTTTCTTGACAGTAAGCCCGGCCAAATATTCGTAGTACTCTTGTAATGAAATACTCATTTGGCAAACAGTTTTGTGATGAAATAGAGCGACAACATGCTGCCGATAGAAACATACAACAGATACCACAACACATTTCCGAATACAACCCAGAACCAATTATCTACAGTATCGGTTATCCATATATCTGCAATTGTATTCATAAACAGCATATACAGCCAATAGCCGATAAATGTTAGTATGTGACTAAAACAAACTTCACAATTACCCCCAATTTTAGACAGAAGTATATTGCCTTTCAAATCCCACTGTTGCAGTCGTTTCTGATATCCGAAAAGTATATCAATCCATTGTCCGGGCTGTATACTTATGTGCAGAATTTTGACAAGTGATGCATTGGCAACCAACGCAAGTATTGTATATAATATAAACATCAACATCTTCGTTTGTTTTACACATTAGTTACCCATCTTATACCATTACATACAAGGCAATCATCTTTCATACCCGAAACAATACCGTGCAAGGCTTCGCTGAACACTTTCCATTTTTCACGGTACTGATTTTCTATATCAGTCAGATAGTTCTGCGTTTCTTCTCTGCCATATATCACCCAATTATTGAGCCTGTTTGTACGCAGATGTTCTTCAAGTAGCAGCACACGTGTTTTCAGCAATACCAGCTCGCCTACATAGGTTTTACTCAAGTCGCACAGTAATTGGTCATAGTCGCACTCACAGCCAAACTCCAGACTAACACCGAAGCCCTCTTTGCCACTTATCTCTTTATCATCATACCAACCTTTAGTATAGCCACAATCATTGGGCAGTGTACCATTACAGCCTGTAAAGCATGTAAGATAGGTCCCTGCAACAGGCACATTAGAACCATCCAACACAACTCGGGCAAAACTGCCTTTCACTTCATATCCCACATCAAAACTGTTTACCTGATTAGCCACCAGGTTCACATTGTATGTAGATACAACCCCGCCGGTATAGTCATCGTAGATTTTCAGTTGCATATTTGCTACATCTGCAAGCGGGTATATTTTCACTTTATGAATTTTCAGCTTGCGGAGCGCGCCACGTATCCTACTGTTTTTATAGAGTGTAATACCGCGCTCCTTAGCCTCGGCAGGGAAAGTGATTGCAGGCTTAAACTCACCTGTGTTATGTCTTTTTGCCTCCAGATTTGGGATAACTCTGTTTACTGCAAGTGCACTCATCAGGTCGTTACGCACCAACAATGTGGCCTGCTCTATTTTCTTTCTTGCAAGGCTGAGGCCGCTTATATATTCTTCATTCGCGATGTTGGCCAGATTGATAATGGATATTTCAGGCGCATCCATCAAATCAAGTCCGCTTAGTGACGGCACATTTTCTTCCGTAGTCACATCGCGTATAGATATGATATTTTTTATATCAGACATGGATTAAGGTTTTTAAAAGTTCCCCGCTACTAACGCCAGGGAACTTTGTAAGGAAGGGTAATTAAGGGGCTGCTGTGAAGGAAACGTTAGTAGTGTCATTTATTTTACCACCTATAGTGCCATAGCCTGTATAGGTAATTTTTGTGCCGCTCACCGCAAATACATAACCATTCACGCTGTCGTTATACAGGTTTTTTAGTTCTGTAATATTGGCAACCGTAACATCAGGATGCGTAGTTTGTCCGCCAAGCTCCAGCTTATGCACATAAAGCGGGAAGGTTACTGCACCGCTGGTATCCCATTCATAAGTATGGCTGGTTGCAGGTGTAGAAGGAGTACCACTATCAGGGCATGTGTACTGCACAGCAGGGCATGTTGTGAAATGGAAGATGCCGTTAACACCCGGAATACCGCACACTGCAGGTGGCATCACAAAGATGTCCCACTCCAGTTTCCATTGGAATGTCCAGCGGTAGTTACATTTATCGTAGTTAACATTCAAATCCCACAACAGACCGGTCAATGGATCTGCCATTACACCTTCTATATAGTCTGTGCCACCATGCTGATATATTGCGTCTATAGCATCTATATTCTGAAGGTCTGTAGCAAAGATGCCTGCATTGCGGTTAAAGCTTACAAACTTCAACATCTGCGGATCGAAGCTGACGATATGTTCACTATCAGGATCACCAAATGCATCGTTAATCAGGCTATCGTAGTACGCGTTGCTGCGTCCCAGTTGGCTGATGTCTTGACCCTTGTCATTCACACCGCCAATCTCTACTGCTTTGCGCCAATGGAACACATCTGTACCACCCACCACAAAAGGATTAGAAAATCCCGCATCACGATAAATACGCTCAATCTCCCACAGGCCCATCGGGTTTACACTACCATTTTCTTTATCCATGAAAGGTAGCATGCGGCTGGCATTACCATCAGGCAATAGACCTGCACCTGAAACAAGCAGATTGGCAACTTCCAGCGCCAGTTTACGGCGTACAGCAGGCAATGCTGCATTGATAGCAGCTTTTGCATGATCGCTGAAGGTGTATGCGCCATCTACATAACGTACATCATCACGATTCAGTTGATAAACAGCAGATGCGGTTGTGCGTTTCAGTTCAAAGAATACCTGCTTAGGTTCTACCACTGTACCTGCATTGCACAGGCTTTCTGTACCTGTACCATTATCATTGCAGATAGGTGCGTAGTAGTTTATTTTCAGTTGACGTTTTTTACCTGCTTCGGACTGCAGGTCAGTCTCCATAATGGTTGTATTATATTGTCTGGCAGCAAGCACAGCGGCAAGCACCTCATACGGGCGGCCTTGTTTTGCATATTGCAATATGCTTTTTTGTGTTGCTTGCATGGCATTTTTAAAGCTCATGGCTTATTTACGTTAATAGGTTGTGAGCCCCATCCCCTTCAGAGGCTCGAAATAGTTGGATGCAGCAGGGTGACTGCCAATAAAAATGTTGGGAAATCGGAAGTAACCTCCGAAAAGAAACGTATTGTTTGAATAGCAGCGTCCTGCTATGTTATTACTGTTCTGCCCATGCTACAATGGCTTCCATTGCATTATCGGGCGATGGTTGAGCAATGATGACACCACTGCCATAGCCACTACTGTGTCCTGCCTTTACATCAGCGGGCGATATATGACGGGTATCGTTTACCAGTATGCCTGCTTTTTCTGCCCACATACGTGCAAAACTCTCATCGCTTATAGGTTGATTATTATCCGTAAAAACGGGTTTATCTTCTTTATAAAACTCAAGTCTTTTATCTGTTTCACTATAGCGTATATCGTATGCAGATTGCATTTTGTAGCGAAGCATCTCTGCCTGTTCTGCAATATCGCCACCTTTACGTGGCAGCTTTTCAAGCAAAGCCATACACCTCGCGGTAATATCGCGTTGTGTTTGCTTATTGCGCTCAGCAGACAGCATTTGCTCATAGTTATCCTTTATTTGTTGCAATTGCGCCTCATAACCATTAATGGCTGTTTCGGCAGCTTGTTGTCTTTCGGTTTCGTTTTGTGCTATCTGTGCATCAACCATTTGCTTGCACTTTGTCACCATCTGCTCTATGTTCAGACTTTCCAGTTCCTTGCGCGGAATATTGAAAATACGATACATGGCAGCACGCATAGTACCCGTAAACCTGCCTAAGTAGTTGCCCTCAATCAAGGGTTTCATTTGCTCTTCCAACGTTGGGCGCAGGCTGGTAGTAATATTTTCGTTAATAGATGCTATCAGTGCATCGGTATCAGCATTTACATCAGCTTGTTGCTCATCTGCCACAACTGCTACATTTCCCGCCAGCGCGGCTAATAATTTGTTGGCTTGTTCTATTGAGATATTCATAGTGTGTGTTTTCGGTTATTTCGTTTTTAGCTTTCAGTCTGAATTTTGTAGTATCTCCGTAATACTTCAGGTATTTGCCTGTAGGGTAAAAGAACTCGCTGCCGGGCTTGTCCGTGCCATCTTCGTTGAGTGCCACCAGCAATACATAACCCTCCGGTATTTGCATTTCCTGTTGGGTAGTTACAATTACCTGTTCTATACTTACAGGGGATATGATGATGTCTTCAACTACGGGTTCGGGTATAGGTTTTTTCTTTGCCATTATGCTATCAATTCAAATTCGTGAGGATATTTATCTGCCAGCATTGCAGCTGCTTTGTAGCCCATCAGTACCGTTCTGCCACTTTTCTTATTGTGCAGATTGATACGTTTGGGCATGTCTGCAGGATTGATGGCTACCGGCGATAGTGAAACAGCTTGTACGCTTACAGGGTGCAACAGTGTACTGTTCGTTTGCGCTACTTCTACACTATCTTCCAGCATACGCCGGTATCCGCGCTGCGAAAGGCCCAGTGTCAGTAATTCATCAGGTGTTTTGCCTTCATTATCTTTTATAATACGGGCATCCTTAGGAGAGAATTTCTTAAGATTCATGGTGGGTGACTTCGGTTTTGTTGTACAAATGTACAAACTATTTTTTAATAACAAAAAATAATTTTAAAAAAGTTTTTTTGCTTCCCTAAACAGACAGATAAATATCAGCGTTCATTATATATAAAGATAAATTAAGGATAATATCAATAGTAGATAACAGTAATAATCTATAAATATTAATAGCTATGATGACATATATCATTTGTACATAAGTACAGAGCATCATTTAAATATCCGTCGTATATTTACGGTTTTATATATAGCTCTATCGTAACAAACAATCTTACCTATACCCAAGCCGGCAAACACAAACAAGAATGACCCGTTAATGAGCAAATTACTCAGGATGGTTATTATGGCTCTAGCTATAATAGCTTTCAACAGACAACAAACAGAGGCGCAAACTAATAGAGACAGCCTCAGAAAAGTTATTGCCACCCTGAAGGACAGCGATACTAATAAGGCATTACTTACCACACGTCTTGCACAAACATACCATCATAGCTCTCCGGACTCACAGTATAGCATTGCACGCAGTGCCTTATCACTAGCATCAGGTAATAAATACTACAGAGGCATTGCTCTTGCATTGACAGAGTTGGGCTCATCCTATTTTACCCGCGGACTGTATGACAGTGCTATCGCTTCTCAGAAACAGGCACTCATCATCATTAATGAAAATAAGCTATACAAAGAGGCAAGCCCTGTATATTCAAATATAGCCAGTGCATTATTCCGCAAGGGTATGTATAGCGACGCTTTAATAAATAATGATAGTGCGCTTAGCTATGCAGAGCGTTATAAGCAAAAACTGCAAGGCGCCAAAGTACGCAGCAATATTGCCAATATCTACTACAAGATGGGCAACTATACCCGCGCACTCGACTACTACCTGCAAGGATTGAAAATACAGGAACAAGAGAAAGGAAATAATATTGATATTGCTACAGACCTTTCTAATATTGCTAATATATATGTACGCCTGGGCGATTATAAAAATGCACTCATCTATAACGGAAGGGCTTTAGAAATCAATCGTGGAGCAGATGCCAAAAACCATATTATAGGTAATCTTACCACCAACGCAATAATATACAATGAGCGTAAGCTCTATGACTCTTCATTAATTGCACTAAACGAGGCATATATCATTGCCACACATGTAAAGAATGAATATCTGCAAAACCTGCTGAAAGGTAATATGGCGGAAGCCTATATGAAGAAGGGCGACCTGTCTAAAGCTTTGACGCTTTATCAGGAATCGCTGATTGTTTCTGAAAAACTGCAGGATACAGAGGGTGTAGGTGTTTGCAAAGCAGGCATTGGCGAGGTACTATTCAAACAGGGCAATCCAACAAGTGCTATCAGCTACCTGAAAGATGCACTCGGCATTATGCAGCAAATTGGCGTTAAAGAACAGGCAAGAGACATATCCGGCAAGTTGGCAAATATCTATGAGCATAGCGGCGATTTCTCCAATGCGCTAACATATTTCAAAATAAACCAGTCACTTCGCGACAGCCTCAGCAGCGATGAGGCTAAGAATAAGGCCGAACAAATGGTCTTCAACTATGAGATACAAAAGAAACAACGCGAAATTGAAATACTGGAAAAAGACAAAGCACTTGCATTAGCAAAAAGCAACAACAAAAATATCCTATTATTTGCTGCTTTTTTAGGCATCGTACTGGCTATCATCATCGCCATGATGTTCTTCCGCAATGCACAACGAGAACGTAGGCGTCAGGCTGAAATACTGGCTCAGAAAGAGGAAATAGAAACACAAGCAGAAAGGTTGAAAGAGCTGAACGACTTTAAAGACGTTACTTTCTCAGTACTGTCTCACGATTTACGCAGCCCTGTAAATGCTTTAACAGGCACTATGATGATGCTCGACGAAAAGCTAATGACGCCAGAGGAGTTCTCAATGCACAAAAACGAACTCAATAACAAGTTGCAATCTGTAAGCTTGCTGCTGGAAAACATGCTGTATTGGGCGCAAAGCCGCATGAAGGGCGAACAAAAACTGGACATTGAAAAGCTGAACATGAAACGCAAGGCTTTGAAAACAATTGCTGTATTGAAGGATGCTGCTTTGCAGAAAAACATTACGCTTACACACAAAATATCTGAAGAGCTAACTGCTTACGGCGATGCTAATCAAATAGATATAGTATTCAGAAATCTGGTATCAAATGCTATTAAGTTCACCCCCGATGGTGGCACCATTACCATAAGCGGATATACAAGCGGAAATACTACACAAGTGTCATTTACAGATACAGGAGTTGGCATGACAGATGAGCAATTGAGTAAACTATTCAACGAGCTAACCCTGAACAGTACACGTGGTACTGGTGGAGAAAAAGGCACAGGGCTTGGCCTTCAGTTGTGCTACGAGTTCATTAAGAAAAATGGTGGAGATATTGTTGTCAGCAGCACTCAGGGTAAAGGAAGTACATTTACCATTACACTACCTAATAAAGCATAGTTCAATTGGCCATACCCTTATGGATAGCCATAAGGGTATTATCTGCCGACCATTGCAGCATATAGTTAAAACACGAACGCAACTGCAGCTTAGGCAAATGCGCCTGCAGCTACTGCAACACGTTTCAGTGCTTTCTTAAGTGCGTTAGCGTCTTTCACCATCAGCGATTCTCCATCAGAGAAGATGAACAAAAGGTTCATGCTATCTGTAGTTATAACGCGCTTTGAGCGTTTGAAAAACTTAGTATAATCTTTCTGTTCGTTATATGGCTCCCTTACCAGGATGTTAGCTTCATGAACAGATGCAGCGACTTGAATGTCTGTAGTGTTTACGCCGGGAAATAATATCGCAACGGCATTCTTTAATGCGTTCATTTTTGTGTGTTTTTTATTGTTTTTGTTTTGAACCGTAGTGTTAAATACGGCTTTGTGTTTTTTGTGCTTCAGGCTGTACGAAAACAGCTTAAAGAACGAATATAATATGTGACTTATACGGTTTCCAAATATTAGCGCCTGCTTAACAGCTTATTTACAAAGCATTAGCATGCAGATAGTAAAAGCATCTATCGATAGCATGCGCAATTAAGCAGCCTGCATACCCAGCATTTGCTTTACTTTACTCAGCACACCTTTCAGGCTCACTACATCTTCAACCAGCTGCGCGCTGCCATCTGCAAATACAAAAAGCAGGTTTAGATCTTCTTTATGAAAAATATGTCTTGATGGCTTGAAGTAGCGCTCATAATCGCGCTGCAGGCTATACACTTCTTCATTTACTACGTGTATATCGTATTTCTCAGAAGCTGTTGCAACTGCCGATTTTTCGGCTCCGGGTATCAATACCGCTACTGCGTTGTGTTGGTTTGCCATGATTTGGTGTGTTTTAAATTCTTGTTTCTTTTTTGTTTGCTACCTGCCTTACAGGGCGGGCATGTTTGTTTTGTTTGTGGCTGCCTTACAGGGCTGCGCTGTAGTTTGTTTGTTTGATGATGCAAATATGGGGGCATCGAAAGCCATAAAAGAAATATTAAGGGCCGGTTAACAGCAGGTTTGTAATCGGTTAACAAGCAACTAACAAATAGGCCGGGTAATAACCTATTGATTTTCTGCAGCATAATATCTGTAAACCATGGCTTTAGAACATAGAATATTTCACTATATTGCTTTTAAATTTCGATACAATGAGAATACTGATACCTTTGGCTGCATTGTTGATTTTCACAGCCAGCTGCAATAAAAACAAAGAATATTGCTGGAAGTGTAAAGTACGTTATTACCATACCAGCGGACAAACAACTGACGACACAAAAACCATCTGCAATAAAACAGAAGACCAAATTAAAAAAATGCAGGGCTTGCGTTTCGAATCTGGTCCCGGCACCAATATGATGGAAGAATACAGCAACTGTATCAAAAATCAATAAATAATTAAGAGCGCCTTAGACAAGGCGCTCTTTCCACTTTCTATGAAACAAAAAAACAAACACCTAAACCTGCAACAGGCCAAATTCAACCACGTTATTTGGTGTGTTCAAAAACCAATACTCTCCATTATCTCTTATTAGCGCATCTATAGCAGCAGGCAGCTTCCTGCTGTATTGTAACTCAGCATCGCTTACCACACCTGCATTGCGCAGAGCGGTCATCTCATCTATACTCAGCACACTCAGGCTATCCAGTTGTGTTATCAACTGCGCTTTCTTCTTCATCAGTGCATCACCACTGTATTGCTTGTCCACAAAATCCAATGCCATACGCCTTCGAATAAACACCGGCATACCTGCCTGCTTACCGGTTGCATATTCATTCAGCAAATCGGCTGATGTTTTTATGCGGAATTGTGTTGGCTTCAATACCCTGAACGGATATTCAACAGGGTGTACTGTGCCGGCAACAGCACCTGCGTTTCGGTAGGCAATAATATCACGCAGTGTATCTGTTATCAGTTTATCAAACACATGGTTACTGATATTGCTGATAAACTTATAAAGCCTTTCCTGATCTATAGCCTTGGCTACTCCGCTTTGTGCTTCTTCTGTTTTTTGCAAGTGCAGGGCTTCTATTATCAACCCCATTACCTGTGCGCACACCTCTCTATGATGGCTATTGATGCTTACATCCGGATTTACAATCTGTATCGGTGAGCCATCTTTCAATTTATCCTGCGGCACTATTATGTGCTGTCCGGGGTTGCGGCTTATCTGTCCGCTTCCGTGGCAACTGCCACAGGATACCAACTCCACACCATTCGGGCAGCTGTCACAATCCTGTTGCACCTGCCCCAGCCCACGGCAATCAGTACAATCTGTACTTGCCTCAACTATAAACGGATGGGAGGCTTCTTTATCTACCAATTGCGCAGCACTGTGTGCACTAATAAAATCATCAGCAGCAGCTTTTGCCTTGCTGTAATAGCTATCATAATACCCTTGTGTATTCCACACACCACCTGCTATACTAATAGGAAGACGACCAAGCATGTGTGCATAGTAGCCATGCGCATCTTGCTGCGATAGAAAATACTTTTTCTCTTCAGGCTTGTAGCTGAATCGCCAAATAGTTTGCTTATCTACCCACCATGCATAGCCATTGCGAAGAAATATAAAGTCGTCTTGCGTATGCAGTATAATGTCTTTTGTATTTACAAACCATATATCTACCTGCAATTTATCACCTGCCTGTGCATAGCCTGGCAATGCAGGTATACGCAGCAGTAGACCGTTGGGGTCTTCAATCATATTACGAAAAGCCACATTGCTGAAATAGCCAACTATATCATGTCCACTGAAGTGATTGCCCCATATAAATTGCTCATCCTGCGCGTCTTGCAGGTTCAGGTCGTAGTTAGAGTCCTGAAAAATAGCACCGGTTATTATTTCCGTTATCTGTGCAAATGGGGCTTTTGTTAGCGGTCGGTATTGACTGAAACGCCAGTTACGGGTTGCATCGTTTTCTCTCGGGTGACGGCTCATTAAGTGCTTATCAAACAATCGTTGATACTCCTGGCCATAATAGCCTTGCGGATATATAATACCACCACCCGACAAATCTCTGAATGCAGGGCAAGCACCTGTAGTGTGCAGGCTGATACCATAGTACACATCGCGTTTCCGTTGTAGGGATTCTGTCATTTCACGGCTCAGTTTCACCGTTTTGTTTAGTATGGCTAATACTTCGTTTGGTTGCATGGTAGCTTATGAGGTTTGGTTATTTGTATCTGTTAAAAACAAGCAAGGCAGGCACTTACGGGGCGCAGGAATACAGGTATCGGGTGCGGTGCACCATGGCTGCCCGCAATAAATGCCTACCCATATATTACTTGTTATAAAATGCCCTGGCAATCGGTCAGATAGAACACTTCATTGCCGGTTGTAAATTCAGGCTTGTTGAAATCAAGTGGATCGCCTTTGAATTCCAACTGTCCTTTTTTGATTTCGAGAATGTAAGAACTACCACCGCTGCCCTGCCTTTCATAGCTCAGGAATACATCCAGACCTGCAGCCATAGGTTTGCCATTCTCATCTTTAGGCACTACTACGCTGCCATCACAAAAGACAAACATGTAGCGCAGCATAGCGCGTTTGGTTTTCTTATCCTTCCAGAAATCGTAGTCGAAGAAAAGGTTTGCAGGCACAGCTGTAGGCGTAGTGATAGCTGCCGTTTCAATAGCAATCCTATCTTGGAATGTGATGAGGCGACTTGTAGCCATACGTTCGCTTGGGCGGCAGTCTGCAATTTGCAGTTCTTCAAAATTCGGGTCCTGCACTTCAATATTAGCCAATGGGCTGCTGAAGGTCAGTGTATTGGCATCTATCAGTGCTTGCAAGCCTGCACAGGTAAACGGTGCGGGCAAATCTACACTACAAGGGAAAAAGCCAATACGGTCTATATTACGTTTGCGAACCTTCAGGTCGCAACCACCGGGCTGGTTGGTGGTAATGGTGATGTTGGCACAATCGGCCGGACAAAAAGCCATTTGATTAAAAGTTTAAAGGTTAAAAATGAGACTATTCTTATGAAGGCAGAATAAAACCTGAACGTATGTTTTGAATAGCATACCGGCTATGTGGCAGGAAATTATATTGAAAACAAAATTACAACATAATAAACAATAAAACAAAATTAAAAACGATTACAATTTACATTGTAGTAAAAAATATTACCACACGCATCTCGGATATAACCTGTGTAGAAAAACACCTCTGCATTTACATCTGTATTAGGATTCACCTTGAATACAACAGATGTAGCAGTTGCTGAAATAGTAGGATTGAATAATAACTCATCCTGCTTACCTGTATTTACAGTATTGGTTTGCTTATAATAAACCATAGGAATTGTAGTTGGCGGTGCAGACTGTGTTATATTCAGTGTTATGTAAAATGTATTAGTCGATGAATTTTTCGTCATTACAGCATTTACAAGCGTCATACCCGCACATGGCTCAGACGGTTTTGTAACATCTGCTTCGTAACACATCTTTACCTTATCGCTGCACATATCTGAGTGTACGCGAACCAGTACACCATTGTTATTCAGCAACGGAATCTTAAAGCTACCTGTAGAACCTGATAAAGTTGCAACAGCATAGGTATTTGTAGTACTATTCTGCGTATATACAATACGCCATCCGCATGGCGGGTCTGTATAGCCTGCATTTTTAGTGTATTGTACTACCAGGTTATAGATGCTACCTACTTTTACCATTTGTGCCGTAAAGCTCACTTTAGCACAGTCATATTCGCCGGTAATGGTAAACGTCTTATATACGGCAGGACATTCAGTGTCATCGGGTTTTACCAATACTATTTCAAGTTCGTATTGATTGGCACTCAGTCCCGTCAGGTTAAAAGGATTATTATTTCTGTTCGTATATCCGCTCCAGCTTCCGAAAGGTGATTGTCTGTATCGCACTTTGAAGAACTGCCCTGAAGTAAGTACAGGTTGCGGTATGGTGATAACTGCGTTTGGCATGGGCTAAAGGTTTTAGGTATTAACATCAAGTAATAAAGGCGCACTCTCCAAGCCATCACAACAATGGCGCACTATGCGCACATTGTAAGTAACGCCGGGCAAAAGGTTTGTTATTTCTATATCGGGCAGGTAAAAGGGCGAAAGCGTGGTATAGCTTGTTGCTCCACTCAATTTGTAACCCACAGTGTAGTATGATGTACATATACCTGATGTACTATGGTTGGTTATGGGTATGGTTACTTTTTTAGTCATGGTGAAATTATATTAGATATTATAAACAAGATTTTCAAGGTGGATGGTTGTACCACTTTCATCAGCAGATGTCGGCGAACCGGAATAGCGTATCAAACCCTTATTATCGATGCTCACATATACACCAATCGGTATTGTGTCGTTATTTGCATTTGTCAGCACCGCCATAATTGGCGGCCTTGCAGCAGCATCTACTATCCCTATGATTTCATAATCTACCAGTACGTCTTCATCAGGAGCCTGTACTATGCTATCTGTAAATGAATGAATGGTAAGTGCTACCTGATTTTTAGACACGAATGCCTTGCTAACATCAGGCCATACTGTCCATACACCTGTAGAACGTACTAATACTTCAATCGATTCATCATTTTCAATAGTAACAATACCATTTTCCGGCATTGCACATTCTATCTCTTCCTGCGTTAATGTACCAGCTACAGGCACTGAGCACACTATTGGATTTACTAATTCATCTGTACTATTCAATACTCTTCCATACACTCTGTTTCGGGTAATAGGGGCATCATAATAAAAGAATGATGGCAATACCCCATCTGCAAATACACTCACTACATTGTAGTAACCATCAAACTCATCGGTATCGCTTATAGCAGTTACGCCATTTTGAGCGCGCAGATAATCTAGCAGTGCTACATAATCATTTGCAACCAGCTGCTTACTTTCACCATAAAATGCCCCACCGGCGTACGATGCAGGTATAACGTACATTTTCGCTGCACCGTTGTAGCTAATTGCATTACTACAATCTCCACAACCAAAAATCTGTCTTTGTGTACAGTCTTGCAATGCGGTTTCGAGCTTAAACAATTCGGCACATTTATGAATCTGTTTAAAAGCAGTGCCACCTGCATATTGGTATTCTTTATAGTTTACGTAGTCATCTACCCATATATGGTTGGCATGTAGTTGGTTTTCTATTTCTGCCATTTTCCAAGCGGGGAAATACTCAAACCCTTCCAGCAGGTATTGTTGTGTACTTTCAGACTGTTGCAGACGGCAGTTGTAGCTTATCTCACGTTTTATCTCTCTTGGCCGCCTTACGATGCGCCCCTTCATACTGGTAATCTTCAGGAAAGGCACAAACGTGCCTGTAAGTATGTGTGTGGGGCGACCATAATAATCTCCTGTAAATGCGTCATAGCAATCAAACTGCGAAATCAAACGTATCATCGGCTCGCCGCAATCATTCAGTTTTGCCTTACCTGCGGGTACTGTTGTTCCAACGCCACCATCTGTCGGGTTTGTTAATACTCCATCTTGAGAAATGGTTACTCCTCTTGCCGTGTCACAACATTCGCTGATGCACCACCGCTCTGTCCAGTTGGCAAACAAGTAGTTATTCGGTTCTCCAACATTCGTAATACCAACACGTATCAGGAAGCATTTGTGCGCACACATGGCAGGGCTAAAGCTTTTAAGCCGAGCAGTGAAATAGTGCAGCTGATTAACGGGGTTGGTGAAGAAATAGTAATCGAAATAAGATGTTGCCACCTCATATATAGTGTTACCGTCGGTACTCCACACCTCAAAACCAATACTGTAGTTGCCCGTGCCTTTACCACCGGGTATGCTCCCCTGCAACATCATATCTCCCGGATAAATCAACTCCTCGCAATAACATGGTACACCGGGAGACTGATTATAATATTGTAATTCTTTTTTATCGCTGAACCAAAACATGGTTAATAGGGTTTACTTGTTAGATATTTATACTGTTCCTTTTAGCTGTATGTATTGCCCAAGATTATCGGTAGGGTCGTAGCTTACTTCTATTTCCGTTATCACACCATCCGGATAATACTGAAAGGGCAGCTTTACTTTTTCTCCCAATGCTATCCCTGCCGCATCATTAAATACGCCCAGCTTTCGTTTGCCATTAGCTTCAGCCTGCAGGTCTTCACAACACAAATCAATCTTTGCAGTCCAATTCTGATTCAATGCCGGTTTCAGCTTAGGGTCATCTATCCAATGAAACCAATCCCATAGTGTATCGTAGTAGCCGGGCTCGAAATACATAGGGTAATTGACCAGCATAGCTGGCACACCATACCCTGCTCCGCCTGCAGTGGCATCTGCATAATACTCTGCATAATGGGTATTTCCTTTAAATATGCTTGACCACAGGAGAGAACTGCCCCTCACAAATGTTTGCGGGTGGTGCTTTAATAAGTCAGTGAACGGTAGCGGAATACCAAGAACAGATTGGTTGTATAACGGATTTATTGTCGGCTCGCTGTATCTTAAGTCAAAACTCCTGACGGCTCTGGCATTTTCACATCCTGTATCCGTATCCCATATTAACACCTTAGGCATTGTTGTGGTTTCATCCTTCAAGAGCAATACATGTTCTGTATATTTTTCCAGCATCGGTCTTACAACAGTTTGCATGGCCAAACCCATAAAAATGCTCATCCACGATCCATTCATACACACCTGATAGGCATCCATGATATAGTCTGTACTCACACCGTCGCAGCGAAATTTAGTGGCTGCAAAGGCTGTTTTCTTCTCCATTTTCCCCTCAAAAGTGGGGTTGGTATCTGTATTACCAAACGATACGTAACCGTCCATAAACGCTCTGGCTTCATTACCACAACTATCTGCTGCATCTGTATTATATACTCCATCGCAGTAAGCGGGTGTTTTTCTTTCATTCCATTCAAAGCAAATACCTTGCAATAGTTTGTATCTGTCAGCTCCGTTATCGGCAAAGTCGAATATGTAGTTGCCTGGCCCTTCTGTAAAAAAGTCTTTTCGCTGAAAAAACAGATATGGTACATAGCTACCATTTTCATAAACAGACTTCACTCTCCACTCTGCATTATACAGTAGCTTCAGTTCATCAAGAAAAGTATCTAGCGTGTGTAGCGGACTGTTATCTTGTATGTAATAGTCTCTTTGATTGGGTTCACTATATCCGGCAACAGACATGTTATAAAATCGCCTGATGCCTCTCTTGGTTTGCGGAAAAAGATAACAAGCATTATAATGCGGGTTTGTTGTATGTATTACACCATTATTCCCTCTCGACTTATCCGATGTTTCAATATCCCATTCCTGTGCAAAAAAAATGGGAGCTGTACCGCTGGAAACCTTCACACCGCATTTATCGCATACATTCTGAATATAATCTCTGATAAGCGGCGCAGGGTGTTCTCTTCCACATCCTGCTGCTTCTATAAAGAAGTTACCGATGTTATCTTTAAAATTATCGGGCGATGTAAATGTATGGAGGAAGTTTTCCAACTTATCAATTGTATCCTGCAAACCATCAACATTTATACTACCACCAAGCTTGTTTATAAACTTCGCAATAACCAGAATGGTTTTCATAAGAAACACCAACGGCCCTAATATTGATATCACTATCGGAATGAGGCTTGTCATCATCAGCCATATCAAAAAGGCTATGTTGGCCATCAGATACCACTGTATCACTAATTGACCATTAGGTCTAATCTCATTGCAATAACTGAATCTGGGATGTTTTTTCGCGATACCACCACCTTCTTCAAACCAATGTTGGTGATTATCACTTATCAGGGTACTCTTAATGCAGTTTAGCACCTCGTCTTTTTGCTTGATAGTCACATCAAACGTACAGATACTGTTTTCGCACCAACGCAGGTCGCTGCTTTTTATAGTATAGTCAAAATAATCTCCGCAACCCGTATGTTCTATTTTCACATCTACGCTATTCAATGGTGCGCTTACGTCATCTATCAGCCATTTTTTCAAATACTGATACGCTACCCCTTCAAACGTAATTGTTCCACTTGCGCTTTTTTGTTGCTGCAATGCGCCGGGTGTTACAAAGCCACTGCCATCTCGCTCTGTAGTCCATGTCAGCTTCAGTTTGTAGAGGCTGCTTACTTCGGTAGTTATATCAACATAGCTTCCATAATTTGGCCATTGTCTGCTTACTGGTAATGCTCCAGGAAACAGATCCAGATTGTTCGGGTTATATGGTTTACCTGCAGGCACGTCATAATGTATCTGTCCTCCCGTAGCACGGAAAGTATCGGTCTGTTTTATATAGAGTTTCAGGTTCAAGGTTTTAGGATTTAAAATGTTACTTCTTGATTATTACATCCAGCGTTTTCGGTCTTTTCTTACCGCACGCTCGGTCATTACACCCACACCATGTTCATTGAAGAAAATATTTTGCTTCATCCTGTTATCTTCAATAGCGCTGATAACACCATCAAGCTTACCTTCTACAGCCCTAAGATCATAGCTGGAGGCATACCCTTGCATACTATACTTCGGGCTGGCAAATGAAGGCATCGTATATGCCAATGCAGGATTAATAAATTGTAGTTGCGCTCCATTATTTATTGCTTCCAGCAAGTGTCTGTTTTTTCTGGTGCCATCTGCTGTTATTACACTTTCTCCGCTGCTGATGCGTACCCAGTTTTTATCATCTCTGGGGCCACCCTTACCTTTAAAGTCTACCACACCATCGGCATAAGCATTATCATTAGACATACTGGTAACAGCTGCATAACCCGCCGCCAATGCGGCTAACAATGCAGCGATGGTAGCTACCGAACCAAAACCACCGCCTTCCAGTGCGGCACGTGCCACCGCTGCAATCGCATTAGAGACTGTTATAGCAGCATTCACCGCCTGTTGTCTGCGGGCAAATTGAGCTCTCATTTCCTGTGCTTTCTGCAAGCGGTCTTCTTCTATCTTCAGTGCTTCTACATTGCCTCGTTCTGCCAGTTTCTGTGCGGCAGCTACACGTTTTTCCCTGATAGCAATTTCTTTATCCAGAGCATCTATCTGTACCTGCACTACTGTATTGTAAGCATCTGCCGCAGCTTGTGCCAATGCCTGATAATCTGCTATTGAATCCAGAATTTTCTGTTTTCGCAAATCGTGAATGGAATTCTCAATATCAAGCCCTGATGTCTTTAAATCAGAGAGCTTAATTTGCAGTTTATCAATAACAGCATCCTGGGCCTTTGCAGCATCACTACCGTCTGCCATTGTGCTTCTTTCAGATTTTGCATCAGACAATTGCCTGTTTACAATACCCTGCTGACCTTGATTTTCTTTTAAATCAGTCTCTAATTTCAGTTTTTGTCTTTCTCTCAAGTACTTTGAGTAAGACATTCCACCCTTTACGTATTTTTCATTTAGCTTATCTTGTTCGGCAGCACTTTGTGCCTGAAGTTGTATTTCTTCGTACTCGTATTCTTTCTTCCTGCGTTCCTTGTTTTTTTGAGCCTGCTGTTCGTATATATTATTTATCGCATCGTTACCTTGCTGCACAATGCCTTTCATCTCTTGTTGATGCGCTTGTTCCAGCGCCTTAGTATCTGCTTTCGCTTCTTTAGCTGTCTTATATTCTTCTACATATCTGTCTTGTGCTTCAGACAATGCAATTGCTGTTTCTTGTTTAGATATGGCAATTTGCACCGCAACAGTATCTTTGCCAGCTTCTTCATCTGCTTTTAACTGTCGCTTCAGGTTCTCCAGCTTCAGGCGCTCTATGTTACTATAGTGTTGTTTCCTGAATGCCGCCTCTTGTTTTAACTGATCCTGAACACTAACCTTCGAAGAATACGAACCTTTTACGCTAGATGGTTTAACAGTATCGTCACTCTGACTCGGAAATGACAAATCTGGTGACAATGCTTCGTATTGGGCCGAGTACTTAATTGTATTATTTATTCCAGCCTTCGTATTATTCACGATTAAAGACTGGCTCTCAATTTTTGCGTTAGTCTCTTCAAGCATCTTTTTCAATGCTTTGTTAGCCTGCTCTTCAGAATCCCTGAGATCACCGACCAAACGAACATTTGACAACTCTTTATCAGAATCAGCGAGACGCTTTTTTAAGTCTTCGCCATTCTTCTTAGCATCATTGAGTTTTTTCTCTTCGTCACGCAAACGCTCACGCATATCAACTGCGTTGGTTTTCGCACCACTTGCATATTCTTTATTACGAATTTGGGCCAACAGATTATCAATCTGTTTATCAGCTTTATTATTAGCAATATCTTCTACTGAATAACCAGAAAAAAGGTTCCCATAAGTATCCTTCAGATGTTTTGCACTCCCTGCTCTCACCTTTGGATCCTTATCCCTAAGCCCCATTCTTTTCACCTCAACATCAACAACTTGTTGATCTACAGACCTGAATGTACTCTTTACATTATTCTTTATAGTCTTAACATACTCCTGGTAAGACTCGTCTGCTTCAGATGCAGCATCGCTGGCATTGAATAGTTTGGCAGCCATATCAACAAGAAAGGATATAGCCAGCGGTGCAATACTGGTAAATGAGAAAAGGTTGGTAGCAAGTGATGCAATTGACGAGAAATTAAAACTATCCACCTTCTTAAAGCCACTAACAAGTTTTTCTGTGAAATCTTCTACAGCAGTACTTATGGGGCCAAGATTAAACCCTTTGAGCATACCGTTGGCTACCTGCAGCAGCATACCCTTTAGCTTCGATCCCGACGCATCCAACTTCTTATTTGTTTCATCAATTTTTCGGCTCAGCTCATTAAACCTTGCAGTTTCAGAAGCTTTTACAGACGCCAACTGTAGCTGATAATTCTTCAGTACATCCGTAAGCACTCTTACATCCTGTATTTGCTTTTCAATTCGTACTGTTGCCAGCTCAAGTGCTTTATCATCAACCTCATAGCTGATTTTATGCACAACTTCTATTACATCTGCCATGTAAAGGATAAATAGGGAAAATAAAAGATATGCACTTGCAGGCGGCAAAGATGCCTGAGAACGTATATTAGAAGGCACGTCTGCCTGGATATGAATTAAAACACAGCAAAAATACAACAATTGTGATAAATAAAAAAATTTTTAGAAAAAAACAAAAACTATATTTATAACAATAACTACAACATGAAAAAAAGTATGCTCCTATTTTGCATGACGTTTATCATAGCATGCAACACACCTTCAAAACAACCTGAAGACAGAAAACCTGTATCTAAAAACATGCTCTCCTATAAGGGAAATGTTAAAACGGTTACAGAATTAACTTACCGTTACCCTGAACAAGACTCCAAAGTAAGTAATGATACATCTATATACTATTAACAATACATATTTGACGAAAATGGCAACATTACATCAATATTTGACTATACTAGCGATAGCTATGTAAAGCTATCAGACACTATCAATACGATCAATACTATTGAGAACAATAAAATAATTAAATCAATTACTTACCTCAAGAATGAAGTAATTTCTAATTCGGTATACAATTGGACAAACGACACTGAAATCACAGTTTTAGATTTTAGAAACGATACACTTGAATATAAACGTCAAATCACGCTAAACAACAAATTTCAAGAGACCACCAAGAGACTTACACATTACGGAACAGATACGTTAACGTCGGTTTTTGCATACGCGTACAACCAAGAAGGAAATAAAGTGGAGAACAATCTTTCAATCCCACAATTGAGCCATACAAGCAATACTGTCATACGCATTATTGAAAAAGATAAATATGGAAATCCTTTACACACAAAAAGCTACGATAGTAAGACCGGTAAGCTGAGTTCCGAAAATATCATATCTTATACGTACTATAAATAACTACATAAATAGGTTATGAATATTACTAAACACAAATTTCACTAGCATGAAGTATCTAATAGGCGCATATATACTACTTACGCCAACATATATGTACGCTCAAAACAGCTATACTCACGCTAAAGAACTTGGTTTTGAGCAGCAACCAAAAACGATTATTACGCAATCATTTGAAGCGCGGATAAACAAAGACAATAAATATGAAAAAGCTGCTCGTTATCCTTATGGCAAAGAAATAACTCGTTTTATGCCCAATGGCAATATTGCCAACAGCATCAGTTACTGGTTCGATAATATTCATGCACCATATACAGATACGGTTGAAATGACAAGAACTGAGTATACTTATAATGGTAACAAGTGCACAGGGCTAATCATTTATTCGAACGATGTAAAATATCTGAAAAGCAAACGCACCTGGCAAAACAACCTACAATATACCGACAGCACTTATGTGTACGTTTCTCGTACAGACGATACCGGAAAATTGATAGGCATTACTGAAACAACGCTCAACGACAACTTTTACCCTCTTACCACCAAACGGACAGAGTTTTACAAAGTGATGCGCAACTATGGCGAAGGCAGCAGTGCATCAGTAAACTTGCGCGAAAATCAGCCACCAATAGTCATTACCGATACTGTAAAAGAAACAGCAGTATATACTACCAAAGACGACAAAGGAAACAAGCTGACAAGCATCTATGAAACAGGCTTTTCTGCTTACAAAGAATACATGATGGAAGAGTACAGCTATGAATATTACTAAGCACTCTTTTTAACATCTTGCATCTGCTCATTATGCCACTTCGTATAATGAGCTTTTTGCTTTATACGATAATAAAACATGAAGACACTGGTATCCATCATATGCTCTGCTGCCTGCAAGTCTCCCTCACAATACTTCATAGCTATATCCCAGAAGCCATCGTACCAATCATCAACCTGCGCATCTACGCTGCGGATTGTGGCATCAGGCCGTTGAGCAACTCCCTTCTTTGATTGAAATAGTTCGTATCTGTCAAAATATCCAATTGTTCGCTCCATGCCGGCGTGTATGGCATTCCTATGCTCAAAAAAAAAGCATACAAAGCCGGGTCTGGCGCAATACCTTGTGTAGCATCACCCTTGGCTAGTGCTACTTTTTTATTCGTCCAGAAGTCTTCCGTTACATCAGGATCTTCTCCCTCTACAAACGTATATATAGCCCCCATGCGCAGTGCACAGTCTTCATCTACAGGATAACGAAGGCGATATTTGATGTTATTGGCTAGTGTAGCAATATCAGAGCGCAGTGTTTTCAGGCTTTTCTCATCGTTACATATCTCCAACATCTTATCCATCATACTGCCCAACAGCTCTTTAGTAGCTCCGCCGGCAGCATATATATTCTGCGCACCTGCTGCTACATAGCGGCTCATGTGGTAGCCATTGGCTACATCTTGTGGCATGTAAAAACGGAGATTGTGTACTGTAGAATGGAATATTTCTTTATACTGATGGTTTTCAGATAACATGATAATCAGGGCGGTTTAGTGACCACAAAATTATGTATATTTATCAAAATAACAAACTAAATTATTTTCGTTGGCTACTTATTTGCTGAGACCGTAGTTCTCTTTCCATACGCACGGCATCATTCACTTCTTCAGAGGTCGCATTTACCATAACCATACGCAGCCCATCTTCTGTACGCACATATGCAGGATGCCTGCGCCTACGCAGGATTATTTTATGCAGGAGCTCTCTTTTTTCACTTAGCGAAACAGGCTCCATTTCAGCCTTTAATGTACCAGAAACCAACCCTTTGTAGAAATATAGTATGCCGGCATCTATTCTATGCCTTATCTCAGGGTTTTCCATCATATACTCTATAGCTGCGGGGATAAATTCGGGAACCATTCGGGGAAAAGCCGCCAGTATTGCACGCTCTTTATTACCGTGCACTATCATCTCTCTTACAAATATGTCTTCCGTAGAAGAAGGTAGATTATTCATCGATTGCTACGCTGAACATAGCAAATATACACATATATAAATTACAAAAGCAATTGATGCATATAGGAAACGAAAAAATAATAATAGGGATGGAATAGACCTTAATACAACACCATCAAAAGGCACAGCAACATGGCTAAAACTACTATCAGTAGCGGCATGTACTTCTCCCACAACGCCATCAGGTAGCTACGTTGTGTTTGCTTAAATATAGCGGTCAACAGATCATTATCTACAGGCACCAACATAGCCACCCTATCTGCTAAAGGTTGCATGTATTGGTACTTCAGATGTCTGGTGCTAATAATTAAGGCTTGTACAATGGCCTTATTACTATCAGTATCCTTTTTCAGCATAGCCATATGTCCGTCTTCCAGCAGCAACATTATATAGTCGTACAAAGCACTGTGACTCATACGGTAGGTATCTACTGTAGCCATATGCTTTTGTAATTTCTGTGCCTCTGCAAGTATCCATGCAGGCGATATAACAACTTGTTCCTTAGCCCTATTGGCCATACCATTCAGCCAACGTTCTTCATCATACTTCCTTCGCTTCTGTTCGTGGCTCAGTACAGTATAAGCCTCTTGTATCTCTAGGAAATGATTGTGGGCAAAAGTATCGTCAGGGTTTGTATCAGGGTGGTATTTGAATGCCAATGTACGGTATGCCTTCTTCACCTCATCCAAGGTGGCGGTTGGCAACAGCTCCAATGTTTTATAATAGTCTTTCAATACCGTAGCAGGCATGCAGCAAATGTAGGGCGTAATATGCTTATTAGGAAACAATCATTGCCGTGTCATTTCTTAATTCTTATCTAAAAAATATTATCAACGGATGTATCTTTATTATACCCAAACCATTTTTTATGAAAAAACTAATTACCCTATTAGCAATAATTATTTCTGCAAACGTAGCTGCACAAAATACGTTTCAAACCTACGATATCATACCTGGCCAATATGGCTCTTCTCCATCAAACCTTACTGTATACAATGGCAGATTATATTTTTATGCAACAGATGAAAACTACAATCAACAAATTTGGAGTACCGACGGCTTAAGCTTTCCTGCTAAGACAATCGCTGTTGGCAAAACAACTGGCAGCGCAATGCATCTGATTGGTAATACGAAAAGATGTATGGCCGTACTGAACAACAAATTGTATTTTGCAGGACGCGATGCCCAAGACACAATTACTATATACCATACAGACGGTACAAATACATCCGGCATAAAACTAAATAGCACCTCTCTGTCTCCCGAACTATTTACTGTTTTCAAAAATCAATTATATTTCGCATACACACCCAATATCTCCATATGTGAAATATACCGCTTAAACCCAATTAACAATAGCATTACAAGAGTAACCGGATTATCTCAACAAAGCAGAATCCGCTTTAGTGATATGACTGAGTTGAATGGTAAACTGATGATTAGTGGATATGACTACAACGCAAACAATTATAAGCTATGGGAATACAATCCTACGACCAATACAACTATTGTAATAGATTCAACTTTTCCAGGTAGTTTTTGGACTACTAGTCACACACTGGCAAAACTTGTTGTAGAAAACAACACATTATACTACAGACTCGATCAGTACTTCAAATTATACACCGGACAAGGCAAACCATTAATAATTACAAAAATGAATGCAACTCCGGATGACGGAGACTTTATAGTAGACAAAAGCACCATATTCTATACAGGTACATCCACTACAACTGGCGACAAAAGTCTTTCTTGGAAAAACACAACAAATCAACTGAATAAACAATTAAAAGACCTTACAGGTAATAATATTCTAGGTATAAAGATGTTCGGAAAGTATTTGGCAAGCACTGTATTTATCACAAATGATATTTACCTATACAACAATACAAACATCTGGTTGCTGAATGACACCAATGTACCTGTCAGCCTTCAGAACAGTACAGACCTGAGTGTAATTGAAAATGAGTTGGTTGAATTTAACAACAGCCTTTACTTTATATCAGGCGATACACAAAATGGGGTTGAGTTGACTAAATACACCAACGCTTCGCTTCGTGCAGAAAAAACAATAAATACGTCATTGAAATGTGTTGCATACCCCAATCCTGCAAAAGACTATATCAGCTTAGATATTGATGTAAAAGAACAACAAGAGATTTCGATATCAGTAACAGACGTATATGGCCGCATAGTTTATAATACATCTCCTAAAATATATAGCGCACAAATACACAAACTGGAGATACCGATACAATCATTACCTTCCGGCATATACTACTACGCCATCAACAATGGCGATGCAATGCTGATGGCGCAGGGAAAGATTATTAAAGAATAGATTATCTAATTTCTTAAAGAAAGATAACGCACATTGTTTTCTATCAACCACTGACGAAATCTTTCTTCGTCCTTTGGGTCATGGTGTACTATTTCGCCATTCTTCAAAGAGATGATGAAAGTACCAAATGTTACTGCAAATGCACTCAGGTCTTCTACATTGTACGGAAAATCAGTGTTAGGCATAGATGATGTTTTGTATTGTTTGGTAAGGCGCTGCGAAGCTAAATAAAACACCTGCAATTATCCATTGACCACAATCAATTTCTGCTTCGTTTAATGTCATTTTAATTTGTTAATCGCTCGTTAACCGATTGCAAAATCAGTGTTAAGCAAGAGCAAATATTTCGCACAATCTGTTGCGGCACACCATCTTTGTATCATCAAACAGACAAACAAAACAAACTAACCAATCAGGCCCTTTCAAAACGAAAACACAAAGACCCGCTCTGTAAAGCAGGCAAGAATAAATGACAACCCCCGTAAGGTTGACAAACATAAAAGACCTGCTCTGTAAAGCAGGCAAAAAAAGACCAACACAGTAAGGTTGGCAAAAACAAAAGCCCTGCCCCTTAAGGCAGGCAGCAACAAGAAAGGATATGGGCGGCACCGTAATGCCACCATTTTAGAAAAGGATACAGCACAGCCCCTGTAGGTCTGTGAAAAAAGAAGAGACAACCTCCAACACCGGAAATGGCCCTGTAAGGCTAAAAAAACTAAAAGCAACCCCGTAAGGTTGCTTTTTATTACCCCTCAAAAAACAAATATGCTCACAGGTTTTATAATATTATCATTTATCAGAAAAATTCGACAGTTGCTTCCACCGGAACAACAATGCCGCAGATATAGTTTATACCCATAAATTACTACCACCCTGCATATCATCTTTGCCACAGCAATTGCTGTGGCTTTTTTCATAACACAACTATTGACAATCAACAATTTACACATTATTTGTTAACCCTTCGTTAACCAGTTGCAAAACAGGCGTTAACCATGCTCTATTATTGTGCAACCTGTCTGAACCCGTAATATTTTTGTAGCACAATACAGAACAAACTAATTAAACAAAACAGATGAAAAAGTTAACCGCCATCTTCATTACACTGATTTGCAGCACATCTGCATTTGCACAAAACGCAAGTAGCAGCGCATCGCAAACTACCAATCTCCAGCTTACAAACGCTATAGAAATCAGCTTTACGGCTACCGGCAATAGCACAGGGTCTACTGTAAATATGAACTTCAATACTGTAAACGACTATGCAAACGGTATTGAAAGTGCTCAATATCAGATTAGGGTTCGCAGCAATAGAAAGTTTGATATAGAAATGGAAGCATCCAGCGACTATTTTACTTATTCTGGTACTACATCTCCGGCACCGCAGATGCGTGTTAAAGACGTGCTAGACATGAAAATAACATCAAATAACACAGGTGGACAAATCAATGGAGGTTACCACCAATACAAACATGTGGAAGGCAATAACGATAAACGAATACTGAATGACTGCGATAATGGTGCTAACCAGACATTCTCTGTACAATATCGTGCCACACCAGGGTTCGATTATC
>JADHED010000338.1_pt1 | contig 61429 bp, 44 predicted proteins | sample 8952041 | NCBI WGS metagenome assembly JADHED01 (sample SAMN16124423, study PRJNA663239) | bioreactor sludge metagenome | isolation source: sludge (control) | place: India:Bengaluru | collected 2018-09-08 | reverse complement strand
CATGCCGCGGGTCCAGGCAAGGCCTGGACCCGGCAACAATTTTCGAGGTACGTCTTTCTAGTTGACGGCTTGCATGCGGGCGCGCACGCGGTTGTTCGTGGTGTCGCCATCGCAAGGGTACGTGCGGATCCGGTGCCAGAAGTCCTGCACCGATCCCGGGGTGAGGATCGGCACGTACATCTTCACGGTGGCCGTGTGCGTCTCGCCGGCGGCGATCTCGGGCAAGGTCCAGACGAAGGTGCGCACCTCGAGGCCGAGGCTGTCCACGACGGAGTAGACCAGGTCGTCGCCCTCCTCGGGCAGTGTCGAGACGACGATGATCTGGTTGTTGATCGGGAGGCGGCCGTTGACCCTGACCCCGAAGCCAGGGTCCGGGCCCGAGCATGCGAGGCTCAGCTGGTAGATCAGGGTGTCCGGGACCGAGTTGATGGGCACCTGGATGGTCGGGTTCACTTCGGCGTTGTTGAGCCAGTCGGCGGTCAGGGCGAGTTCCGTGCCGGCGCCGGCCGTAACGGTCACGGGGATGGTCAGCCGCCGCGTCAGGGCGAGGCCCGTGTCCTCGATGCGCACGGCGACGTCGAAGACGCCGCTGGCAGAGGGCGGGAAGCTGTGCGTCGGGTTGGGGCCGGTGTAGACCACCGTGCCGCCGGGTTGTTCGAAGGTCCAGGTGTAGAGGAACCGCTCGTAGTAGCCGGTGTCCGGGTCGAAGTCGCAGCCGTGGGCGCGGATGCCGAAGGTGATCGGCTGGCAGGGATTGACGATGTCGGCGAGGACCCCATTGACCGTCGAGTACCCGCTGACCGCCAGGGTATCGCCGAGCACGATGACCGGGAGCGTGTAGGCCGGCGAGACGTTGCCGTCGTCGTCCTCGGCGGTCACCGACACCACGTAGGTGTCGGGGGCGGCGAAGGTGTGGAAGGCCACCGAGGCGCCTTCGCCGACGGGCGTGTCGTCACCGAAGTCCCAGCGCAGCTTCAGGAAGCTGTTGCCGCCGGTGGGCTCACCCGCGGGTACGCCGCCGCTGGCGTCGGCCCGGAATTCGACCGCGAGGGGTGCCACGCCGCAGGACTCGCTGGCGACGAGACGGGTCACGACCGGCTTGGTATCGTCCTCACCGCAGCCGGCGGCCAGCACGGCCGCGAGGCCGGCGAGGAACAGGATCACACCGAGCTTCTTCATGGGCATCCACAGCTCCAGAAGCAAGTTGCGTGGCGGCGCCCGGCGCCGAAGCGCGCGAGGCTCTCGGGGGCGAATCAATGTATAAAGCTAGGCCGGAGCGGGCAAGGAGTCCAGGGAAAAGCCCTTTGGCGTCAGCGCTTGGCCTGCCGGTAGAGCACCCAGGTGCCGACGGCGTACAGCGCATTGCCGGCCCAGGCGGCGACCAGGGGCGGCAGCACCTCGCGCTGACCGAGGGCGCGGCCGAAGTTCATCAGCACGTAGTATCCGAACCCCACCAGCAGGGTCCAGCCGAATCCGGAGGCGATGGTGGTCTTGCGTGGCCCCGAGGCCAGGATGACGCCCAGGAAGACCACGATCAGGTTCACGAGGGGAAAGGCGAGGTGGAACTGGATGTCGACGCGGACGGAGGTGGGGTCGCCGCCTGTCTCCTCGACGAGACGCTGGTGGGCCAGCAGCTCCCGGATGTTCATGTTCTCGTAGCGGACGTCCTGGCGGGCCAGGCTCGCGGGCGCGAGGGCGAGTTCGGGCGCGGCGAGCTGCTCGTACCGCGTCACCTCCTCGCGGTCGCCGATGAAACGCCGTCGCGTCGCCCCGTGGAGGGTCCACTGGTTGCCGTCCCAGGTGGCCCGGTCCACGTCCAGGCGGATCTGGACGGCGGAGGTCTCGGCCTCCACGACCTTGAGGCCGACGATCTCGTTGGTGTTGGGATCGAAGCGCCGGACGTAGTAGATGCGGCCGTCGCCGTCGGTGGCGGTGAGCTGGCGGGTGGCCTGGGCGCGGTCGTCCTTCTTGTGGATCTCGACCTCCCAGACCCGCCAGCGGCGCGCGTTGGCCTGCGGCAGCACCTCCTCGTGCCAGACCAGCGACAGGAGGGTGAAGACGGCGCCGGCGGCGAGCAGCGAGCGGGTGATCTGGAGCAGGCTGAGTCCCGACGCGTAGAGGGCGGTCAGCTCGAGGTAGCGCGCCATCGAGCCGACGGTGAACAGGGTGGCGAGCAGGAGCGCGATGGGCAGCACCAGGTCGAGGATCCAGGCGGCCTTGTAGGTGTAGTAGCGCGCGATCTGCCAGGCGGTGGCGTGGTTGTCGAGCAGGCTGCCGAGGTGGTCGAAGACGTCGACCAGCACGAAGAGCACCAGGGACCCGATCAGGGTGTAGGCGAGGTGCTTGAGGAAGGTGCCCAGGAGGAGGCGGTCGTAGAGCTTCATGCCGCGTCCCCGGGCCGGGACGCGCCCGGCGCCCGGCTGGCGAGCCAGGCCGGCACTTGCAGGAAGGTGGTTTCGCGGACGCTGCGCACGAACAGGACCACGCCGACGGCGGTCAGCAGCAGGTTGCCGCTCCACATGGCGAGGGCCGGGTCGACGAGGCCGCGGTCGGCGACCTTCTCGCCGCCGACGAGGCACAGGTAGTACACCAGGTAGACTGCCAGCGCCAGGGTGATGGAGACGCCCCGGCCGCTGCGGCTGGTGGAGACGGCCATCGGGATGCCCAGGAGCACGAAGACCAGGCAGGCGACGGGGATCGCCAGCTTCTTGTGGAACTCCACGAGGTACTTGTTCTCCTTGCGGACGTAGCTCTCGCGGATCTTGGCCTGGGCGCCGGCCTGGCTCAGCGCCTGCTCGACGTGCCGGCGCGTGGCAGTGAGGCGGGCGATCATCTCGGCCGGGTTCGCGGGCTGCGCCAGGGCAAGCTCGCGGCGGCGCTGGGGCGTGAGCAGGTCCCACTGCTGATCGGCTAGATCCCCCTGCAGGGTGGCGACCTGGGCCGCGACCTCGCCCTGGTGCTCGGTCTCGGCGCGGGCGGCGGCCAGCAGGGCTGTGAGGTTCATCTCGCGGTCGCCTCGCGTCTGCCGTTCGGAATTCTCGATGTCCCGCTGCATCCCGGTGAGCTGGATGTCGTGCTGCTTGAAGCGGATGATCTGGTACTTCTGGGGGTTGCGCGGGTCGGGCAGCTCGTGGATCTCGCCCTCGTGGAGTTCCAGGCGCATGGCGTCCGAGTCGGGCGCGGTGATCACGCGGCCCCAGGTGGCCGTGGTGAGGCGGGGCGAGATGTCGCCCGGCTCTTCTTTTTCGAGGATGGTGACGTCGTCGATGCGGCCGGTGCGGTCGTCCTTGCCGCGGACGAAGATGGTCAGCTGGTCGGAGAGGTCGGTGAACATCTGCTCGCGGATCTCGAGCATGGGCCGCGAGCGCTTGATGTCGAAGAGCAGGTTGGCGAGGGTGTGGTTGGCCTCCGGGTAGACCCAGTGGTTGAAGGCGGCCAGCGCCAGGCCGACCACGAGGGCGAAGCCGAGCAGGGGCCGCAGGATCATGGTGAGGCTGACGCCGCTGGCCTTCATGGCCGTGATCTCGTTGTCGGCGGCGAGCTGGCCGACGCCCATGAGCACCGCGATCAGGACGGACATTGGAACGGATAATGCAAGTGTGAAACCCAGGCTCAAGATCAGGACCTTGGTTGCCACCGAAAAGGGCACACCCTTGCTGACGAGAAGATCCACGTACCTGAAGAGGACGTCGATGATCAGCAGGAAGGTGATCACGAACAAGCCGAAGAAGAACGGCCCGATGGCCGAGCGGATCAGATGCTGGTTCAGCAAGCGCATGAACGAATCCTGTCTGGTCGTGGCCGGGTCGCCCGGCTAATATACGTCGCCGTGCCCCGGGGTGGCGTGCCGACCTGTCCCGTAGGCAGCCCGACCTCTTTCGTGGACGCTCGCGCGCCGGGCGCGGGCGTCATCGGGGCGGCGGACCGCCAGTGTAACGGATCGTCAAGGAGTGTCGAGGGTTGACCAGGCGCCCGACGAGCCGTCCGGTCGCCGGCGGGGGCCCTTGCCCGGCGCCGCGCCGCTTGACGCCCGTCGTCCTCGCCGGCCTCTTCGTGCTCCTGACGGCGGCGGCGGCCCTCGCCGATCCCGACTACGGCGGCCCGGTGCTCCCCGGTTTCGACCCCGTGCTGCGGGCCACGGACGACCCTCGCCTGCTCGGCGTCGACCGCCTGGTGATGCGGCAGCGGCTGCTCGCCCAGGGCGTCGATCCCCTGCGCGGCGGCCGGCCCACCCTCGAGTCCACCTTCCGGCACTACATGGTCAGCAAGTCCGGGGTGGACCTCGAGCGCCGGGTCACCACCGTCGAGGCGAACGGCTTCGCCGGGGTGCTGACGGAGTTCCGATACCCCGAGTACTTCTTCCTGTTCCAGAACTCGCAGCCCCTGCCCGGCGGTTTCAGCTACACGCCGCCGCGGCCGGTCGACGCCCCCGAGGTCGAGCTCTTCGTCGACGACCTCGAAGGCGCCCTGACCCGCCGCTGGGCGGCGCAGGCGCGGCAGGACCGCGCGACGCTGCTCGACATCTCGAAGCGCGGCCAGGCCGCGGGCCGCGATCAGGGCCTGGTGAACCTCACCATCCCCATCAAGCTGCCCCGCACGCTGGAGAAGATCATCGGCCGCGGCGAGAAGACCAGCATCAAGATCACCGGGCGCGAGCACATCGCGATCAGCGGCGAGAGCACCATCAGCAACCAGTTCACCCCGACCGAGCGGGTGAGCAGCCAGTCGTTGTTTCCCCAGCTGGACATGCAGCAGCAGCTGCAGGTCAACCTCTCCGGCCAGATCGGCGAGAAGATCATCATCGAGGTCGACCACAACTCGGAGGTGATCGGCCCGGAGGGGACCAAGATCCGCCTCAGCTACCAGGGCAGCGAGGACGAGATCATCCGCACCATCGAGACGGGCGACGTCGGCCTGACCCTGCCCGGCAGTCAGCTCCTCGGCTACAGCTCCAACAAGTCCGGCCTCTTCGGCATCAAGGTCACCGGCCAGGTCGGCCGCGCCGACTTCACGTTCGTCGCCTCCAAGCAGAAGGCCGAATCGGCGAGCAAGTCGTTCAACGCCAAGGGCGGCGAGGTCAGCGACCACGTCATCGAGTCCTGGGACTACATCAACAACCGGTTTTTCCGGCTCGACCTGCCGCAGTTCGGCGCCAACGTGCTCGGTTACTCCCGACCCGACAATCCCGGGCGCGTCAACGGCGAGCAGATCGACCGCAGCTCGATCCGCATCTACCGGTTCATCGGCGGCGGCGTGCCCCAGCCTGCCGACGTGCAGAACGTCGCCGTGACCATCGACACCACCGGCCGCTGGGAGAACCTGCCGCCCGCGGGGCCCGCCTGGACCAGCGGCCTGGTCTGGCGACCCGTCGAGTACGACCTCTATCTCACCGACACCAACGTCCTGATCGCGGTGGACCTGCGCCAGGAGATGACGGAGACCGATCTGCTCGGCGTGGTCTACGACGTTCTCGACGCGAACGGGCAGTTCCTCTACCGCGTCGGCGAGGATCCCAACCTCGCGTCGCCGGGCCTGGACATCAACGGCGTGCTCCACTACCGCATGAAGCTGCTCAAGCCCAGCACGCGCGACCCGTTCACCTTCCAGTACGTGCTGCGCAACTTCTACAGCCTCGGCGGCGCCAACATCGACCCCGAGTCGTTCCAGCTGCGCATCGAGCGCAACACCACCGACCTCCAGGCCGATCTCCACTATCCCGGCAACGACAGCGGCCAGGGCGCCATCGAGTACCTCCAGGTGTTCGGCCTGGACATCCAGAACGCGCAGGGCGTGCCGGGGGCCGACGGCGAGGTCGACAAGAACGACCTCAACCGCTTCGACCTCGCCCGCGGCCTGCTGAAGTTCCCCCTCGACTTCCCTACCCCGTTCGCGGCGGACCGGGACGCCTACGCCGCCAACGCGGGCTTCCCGAACGAGGCGGACTTCCCGTGGGACGACCCCTCCCTGTCCGACGCGACCCGCTTCCTGGCGGAGAACCTCACCCCCGAGATCTACCAGTCGAACACCAATCCCAGCCAGTTCTCGAACTACGCCAAGTTCCGCCTGGTGGCCTCGCACGCGGCGGCGTCCAACTCCTTCAGCCTGGGCGCGACCAACATCGAGGAGGGCTCGGAGACGGTCACCCTGGACGGCCGCACCCTGCAGCGCGGCGTCGACTACGAGATCGACTACACCTTCGGCCAGATCACCCTCAAGGGGGAGTCGGCGAACCTCACGGCCGACAGCCAGGTCTCCGTGACGTACCAGTACGCGCCCTTCTTCGGCGGCGGCGACAGCAGCCTGCTCGGCCTCAACTTCGGCTATGACCTCGGCCGCGACAGCAAGCTCACCACCACCTGGCTCTACGAGTCGAAGCAGATCGTCGGCCACAAGGCCAAGCTGGGCGAGGAGCCCAGCAAGAACGTCGTCGGCAACCTGAACCTGCAGCAGACGTTCCGGCCCTACTTCCTGACGCACGTGGCCAACCTCCTTTCCCGTCGCGACAGCGAGAAGGAGAGCACCGTCAACCTGCAGGGCGAGGTGGCGGTCAGCATCCCCAACCCCAACACGCGGGACGAGGTCTACCTCGAGGACTTCGAGGGCATCGAGAGTTCCGACGTGGTGTCCCTGTCGCGCCTCGGCTGGTACCAGGCGAGCCGCCCCGCGCACCTCGACGACCCGACGTTCCGCCTGCGCTACCAGGAGAGCAGCGGCGATCTCGACTGGGGCACCTACGACCCCGAGACCCGCGTGCCCGATGTGCGCTGGTTCCTGCCCGAGGAACGCGTGCTGCGCCGGTACCTCAACCCGGCCCTGGTCGGCCAGGAGCGCGACGAGACGCAGCAGGCGCTGCAGATCCGGCTGGAGGCGCCCGCCGCCGGCTGGACCGCCGACAGCTGGGGCGGCATCATGCGCGGCCTCAGCCGCGCCGGCCTGGACCTGACCCAGGCGCAGTTCCTCGAGTTCTGGGTCAACGACTTCCGCACCGATACCAGCGGCACCGACCCCCTGCGGGTCCGCAGCGGCCGGCTGCACATCGACTTCGGCGACATCGACGAGGACTTCTACTGGCCGCCGGATGCGCAGGGCAATCCGATTCTCGGCACCGAGCAGTGGGAGGACGCCAATCGCGACGGCGTCTTCACCTATCAGGAAGACATCGGCCTCGACGGTCTGTGGAGCGCCGACTACACCCAGGTCCTGCGCGAGGGCGAACTCTACGACGCCGAGTACGGCAGCGCGGCCAACCCCTTCCCGGCGATCAACAACACGGCGCGCAACAACTACGAGGACTCCGAGGACCTCAACGACAACACGGTCATCGACCGCGCCAACGCCTTCTTCTCGGTCACCGTCGACCTGCGCGAGACCGACCCCGACGTCGACGTCCTCTACGACTACGCCGTGGGGGACTACGCCGACGACCCCGCCATCCAGGCCGACCTCGCCCAGTTGCGGGCCGACGGTTTCGCCTGGCGCAAGTACCGGATCCGGCTCAGCGACGTGCTGCCCGTCACCGTCGCCAGCACCCCCGACCTCGCGCGCATCAAGCACGTCCGCGTGTGGTTCGAAGACGACACCGCCGGCGCGCTGCCGGCGCGCGAACTGCAGCTCTCCGAGCTCAGCTTCCTGGGCAGCCGCTGGGAGCGCGACGGCATCCGCAAGGTCGGCGACGAGGAATACCTCTCCGACGCCGAGCGTGGCCCGAACGAGGTCTTCTTCATCGGTGAGATCAACAACAAGGAGAACCCCGACTACCTGCCGCCCTTCCCGGTCCACGAGGAGAACCAGATCCCCGAGAAGGAGCAGTCGCTGGTGCTGGACTTCACGGACCTCGAGCCCGGCCACGTCGCGCGCATCCGCAAGCAGGTCAGCCCGCAGGGCGACGACTACACGCAGTACGAGACGCTGAACTGGTACATCTACAACCCCAGCCCCCAGACGGCGGACCTGGACATCTTCACGCGCGTCGGCTCCGACACGCTGAACTACTACGAGGTCGGCCTGCGCTACGCCGAATCCTCGCTGCGCACCGGCTGGCAGCGCATCAACATGGACGTGGCGCAGCTCGCCAACGCCAAGAACGACAGCGTCGGCGCCGACGGCGTGATTCGCACCGAGGTGGTCGACCAGATCACCGGCGAGGTCTACCCGGTGCGCGTGGTCGGCCAGCCCGACCTGCGGCGGGTGAAGCGCTACTACTTCGGCGTGGCCAACAACACCCGCTGGCCCGTGTCCGGCAAGGTCTACCTCAACGACATCATGCTGGAGGGCGTGCAGCGGCAGGTCGGGTACGCCGAGCGCGTCGGCGTGCGCCTGAACATGGCCGACGTGATCAAGGTCGATTTCGACTGGTCGCAGCAGGACGCGGAGTTCCACGGCCTCAACGCCACCAAGGGGCAGGGCTTCGCCGACGAGGACTGGAACCTCTCCACCAACTTCCGGGTCGACGACTTCCTGCCGCTCCTGGGGTTCCAGCTGCCGGTGAGCCTGAGCCGCAGCAAGTCGTCCCAGCGGCCGAAGTACGAGACGAACAGCGACATCGAGATCCTGGAAGAGGACGTGCGCAACCAGCTGTCCACCCTCGAGAACCGCGAGAGTTTCTCGGTGCGGCTCAGCCACCAGCCGTCGCGGCTGGCCATCCCGCGCTACGTGATCGACCCGTGGACGGTGCAGCTGAGCGGCAGCCGCTCCGACCGGACCAGCCCGACGGAGGACTCCGACCAGAAGACCCTGCAGGGCTCGCTGAACTACGACCTGCGCATCGCCGGCTCGACCACCCTGGCGAAGGTGCCCCTGATCGGGCAGCTGCCGTTGCTGCGCGGCCTGTCCCTGCTGCCGCAGAAGATCAGCCTCGGCGCCAGCTTCAGCGGCAACGAGCGCAACCTGATCACGCGCGACCTCGAGGGCAACGCGACGCCGCGTCCGTCGACCATCGTCCGCACCGGCACCTTGCAGAGTTCCGTCGACTACCAGGCCTGGCAGGTGATGACCATCGGCTTCCGCAACCGGTCCGAGCGCGACCTGCTGCGCCCGCAGGAGGTCATGGGCGTCAACATCGGCGAAGAGAACAAGTACACCATGGACCTGCAGGTGTCGTTCGAGGTGCCGAAGGTCTCGCAGATCCCCGGCGGGCCGCTGTTCTGGCCCTTCCGGCAGGCCGCGAAGGGTCTGACGCAGCTGCGTCCCTCGGTGACCTACAACGGCGGCTTCGTCGACGTGCACGACCCCAACCAGCGCCAGATCACCGACCCGCCCGACATCCGCAACGTCAGCAACACCGGCGACTGGGAGCTGCGCGGCCGCGTGCCGCTCGGCGACGTCTTCAAGTCGCTGTTCCCCGAGCGCAAGCGCAACGAGCAGGACCAGGCGCGTCTGATCCAGGAACAGCAGCGGATCGAGGCCCGCGAGCGCGGGCGCGGACGTCCCGGCGGTCCGCCCGTGACGCCGCCGGGCGCGGCCGCCGATTCGTCGGCGCTGCGCGATCCGAACGCGAACCTGGCGGACGAGTTCGCGGACCTCACCCCGGAGGAACGCCTGCAGCGCGAGCAGGAGCGCCTGCTGCAGGAAGCGGAGGAGCGGCTGCAGCGCGAGCAGGAGGAGGCGCGGCTGCTCGGCGCGCCGTCGTCGTCGCCCGCGGACAGCATCGCCGCCGCGGCGCCGGGCGACAGCACCGCCGTGGCCGCCGCCGGGGCGAAGGCCGGCAAGGGGCGCGGCTTCCCGAACCTGCTGTCCCCGGTGTTCGGCGCGCTGCGCGGGCTGGGGCAGGTCCAGGCCAGCTACACCGACCGCAACGGCAGCAACTACTCCCGCCTGCAGGGCCGCGCGCCGTTCTGGTACCGGGTCGGCCTCTCGCAGGACCTCGGCGTGCCGGACAGCTCCTTCACGAGCCAGAGCTTCGTCGAGACCGAGGTCATCACCGTCTCGACCAATGCGCAGCTCTCGCGCCGCATCGGCCTGGACATCAAGTTCAACAAGTCGACGGGCTTCCGCGATCAGGCCGGGCGGCGGACCCGCGACTTCACCCAGGACTGGCCCGACCTGCGCCTGTCGTTGACCGGCGTCGAGGGCTGGAAGATCTTCGGCGGCGGCAAGAAGGGGGGCGAGCTGGGGTGGTTCAAGACGTCGTCCCTGGATCTCGCCTACAAGTTCTCGCGCTCGGCCAACGCCTACACCGAGTCCTACTACAATCCCCAGCGGACCACCACCATCACGCCCCGCTGGAACTTCACGCTGCAGAGCGGTATGACCGTCACCCTGAACGGGAGCCTCGCGAAGGACAACCAGACCAACGCCGGCGCCGAGACGGTCAACAACCGCTGGCGCATCGGCGCCCAGGTGCGCCACGACTTCAAGGCCCAGAACCTGCTCGCCAAGCTGGGCCTCTACCGGCCCGGCAACCAGCCGACCATCACCATGGACGTCGATCTGAGCCTGCAGTCCAACCGGACCGAGCGTATCGTGGAGGGGGCGGTCTCGACGCAGGCGCCGACGGGACAGAAGATCATCAGCCTGAGCCCGCGCTTCAGCTACCAGATCAGCCGCGCGGTGTCCGGTGCCGTCTTCTTCCGTTACGACCGCACCGCCAACATCGCGACCGACCTGGTCACGACGGCGCTCGGCCTCGGCCTGGAGGCGACCTTTGTCTTCTAGCATCCGGCGCGGCCTGGCGGCCGCCATCCTCCTGCTCCTGCTGCCGCCGGTGGCCCTCGCCGCCGAGCCGCCCGCCTTTTCCGGCGCGCGCGCCATGACCTGGCTGCGCGCGCAGTGCGATCTGGGCCCGCGCCCGCCCGGCTCGGCGGCGCTGGAGACGTTGCGCGGATTGATCGAGGCGCGCGCCGACAGCCTCGGTCTGGCGGTGGCGCGGCTGCCGTTCTCGGCGCCCGACCCCCGCGGCCGGGGCACTCTCGCCGGCGCCAACCTGGTGGTCTCCGCCGGGCCGGCCGGCGGCCGCCGCCTGTGGCTCGCCGCGCACTACGACACCCGCCCCGTCGCGGACCGCGACCCGGACCCCGCCCGGCGCCAGCAGCCGATCCTCGGCGCCAACGACGGCGCCAGCGGCACCGCCGTGCTCCTGCACCTGATGGACCTGCTCGCGCGCCAGAAGCCGCCGCGGGGCGTCGATCTCATCTTCCTCGACCTCGAGGATTCGGGCCCGGCGGGGGACGCCGCCGGGTTCTGCCTCGGGAGTCGTCACCTCGCCGCGACCTGGGGAGATTTCGCCAACCCCCTCGCCACGGGCGAACCCGCGGCGCTGATCCTGCTCGACATGGTGGGCGGCAAGGGGATGGTGGTGCGGCAGGAGGGCTATTCGCGCCAGTTCGCCCCCGGCCTGGTGGATGCGGTCTGGCAACGGGCCGCGACGCTGGGCCTGCGCCAGTTCCCGGCCGAGATCGGCGGCGCCATCTATGACGACCACGTGCCGTTCCTGGAGGTGGGCATCCCGGCGATCGACCTGATCGGCATGCCGTACCAGCACTGGCACACCGTGGCGGACACGCCGGATGCCTGCGATCCGGCCAGCCTCGCCGCCGTCGGCAAGTTGATCGCGAGTATCTGTTATCAACCCCTGGAGGGGTTCTAGCCCGGACCCCGGATTTCGGGCGGGCAATTGCCGCTTGCCACCTTTTCACCCCTGGCCTATTATTCGCCTGTTCACGAACCCAGATCCGGGGAGTTCCGGAAGTGGGCGCAAGTCCACTTCTTTTCGTGCTTGGTCCGGTCGCGAGGTTTTTAAGGGTGGCTGCCGAGGAGTTCGATCGCTACGCGCTGGCGGATCGTCTGTACGACCTGCTCGCGGGCGACCTGGCGGCCGAGGACCTCGACCTCGTCGACGTGCGCATCTATCGCGGCGGCGGGCGGTTGCAGGTTCGCCTGTACGTCGACGCGCCGGGTGAGGCCCACGTCGATCTCGAGGGCTGCATGCGCGCCTCGCGCACGGCCGGCATGCTCCTGGAAGCGGCCGACCCGATCTCCGGCCCGTACGTGCTCGAGGTGTCGTCGCCGGGTGTCCGGCGGCCACTGCGCACGGAGGCCCACTTCGCCGAGGCGGTGGGCAAGCCGGTCGAGCTGCGGGTGCGGGGCGGCGCGGGACGACCGCGGCGGGTTCGCGGCCGGCTCGAGTCGGTCTACGCCGGGACCCTGAGGGTGGCGCCGCTGGCGGCGAACGAGGACGAGGGCGGGGCGCAGGCCGGGGACGCGGGCGAACGACGCTACGGCGACCCGGTCGACCTGCGGCGCGTGGACGTGCTCGAGGCGAACCTCGACGAGGACCTCGACGTCCAGGCGCTGATCAACGCCGACCGCCGTGAACGCAAGGAAGAGAAGCGAAAGCTCCGCGAGGAGCGCAAGTCGCAGCCGCGCGGCCGAGCCCGGCCGAAGCCGCACCGAGAGACCTGATTTCCGGGAGAGGATATGGACTACAACGTCATCCAGGCGCTGCAGGCCATCACACGCGAGAAGCACCTCGATCAGTCGATCATCCTCGAGTCGCTTGTCGCGGGCCTGCAATCGGCGGCCAAGAAGAAGATTGGCGCCGAAGCCAACATCGAGGCGAGCGTCGACCCCGATACCGGCGAGATGCTGGTCGAACAGGTCAAGACGGTCGTCGAGGAGGTGGATGACCCCGATCTGGAGATCGGCCTCGAGGAGGCGCAGATCGAGTTCGGCGACGAGGTCGAGGTCGGCGACCAGGTGCGCTGGGAGCTGCCGCTGGACCAGTTCGGCCGCAACGCCATCCTGGTCGCGAAGCAGATCCTGGTGCAGAAGGTCCGCGAGGCCGAGCGCACCCAGATCTACGACGAGTACAAGGACCTGGTGAACACCGTCATCGAGGGCCGCGTGCAGCAGATCGACCGCGGCAACGCGCTGGTCAACCTCGGCCGGGTCGAGGCGCTGCTACCGTATCGCGAGCAGATCCGCGGCGAGAAGCTGCGGCAGGGCGGCGCGGTGCGCGCATTCATCGTCGAGGTCCTGGACAACGCCAAGGGCCCGCAGATCATCCTCTCGCGCAGCCATCCGGGCTTCCTGAAGGTGCTCTTCGCGCAGGAAGTGCCGGAGATCCAGGAGAAGATCGTCGAGATCAAGGCCGTGGCCCGCGAACCGGGGACCCGGTCCAAGATCGCGGTGCTCAGCCATGACGACCGCGTCGATCCCGTCGGCTCCTGCGTGGGCATGAAGGGTAGCCGCGTGCAGGCCGTGACCCGCGAGCTCGCCGGCGAGCGCATCGACATCGTGCCCTGGAGCGGAGATCCCTCCCTGCTCATCTCGCGCGCGCTGAGCCCGGCCGAGGTGTCGTCCATCTCCCTCAACCACGAGCGCCGCGAGGCGACCGTGGTGGTCTCCGAGGACCAGCTCAGCAAGGCCATCGGCAAGGAGGGCAAGAACGTCCGCCTCGCCGCCAAGCTGACCGAGTGGAAGATCGACCTGATCAGCGCCCGCGAGTACTCGATCCGCCAGCGCGTCGCCCAGGAGGTCTCGATGGACCTCGAGGAGATGAGCGCGCTCACGCCGGAGCTGGCCAGGTCCCTGCGCCAGGCGGGCATCGAGAGCATCGAGGCGCTGGCCCGCGTCGACGTCGCGGCCCTGAGCGGCATCCCGGGCATCGGACCCGAGAACGCGGCCTGGTTGAAGGAGACCGCGGGCGACACGCTCGAGGAACTGAAGCGCATGATCGAGGAGACCGTCGCGGCCGAGATGGGCAAGGAGGTCGGCAAGGACCTCTTCGACGAGAGCGTCATGTCCGAGGATGCCGAGTCGCTCGACGACATCCACGAGATCGCCGAGGCCGTGGCCCAGGAGGCGGCGGCCGAGGCCGCGGCGGCCAATCCGTTCCAGGACTTCGACCAGAAGGTGGAGTCCACGGGCGACGAGGACGAGGTCGCCGAAGACGACGCGCCCGAGCGCGACGAGTGAGCGTGCCGGGCGACGAGACGCTGGAGAAGGCGCTGGGCCTGCTGGGCCTGGCGCGGCGGTCGGGAAAGCTGGCGGTCGGCGCCAGCGCGGTGGAGCAGCTGGTGCACCGGGGCAAGCGGCCCGTGGTGATCGTGGCGCGGGACGCCGGCGAATCGCAGCGCCGGCGGCTGCTGGCCCTGCAGCCGGTGCGAGGGTTCGTCGCCGACAGCTTCGACCGCGAGACGCTCGCGCAGAGATTCGGGCGCGGCGAGCTGGTGGTGGTGGCGGTGAGCGAACCCGGGTTCGTGTCCGGGTTGATCGGACTGGGTCTGGTGCGCGAGGCCTGACGGCGGCCCGCGTTCCGCCGCGGCGACGCGGCGGGGAGGTTGCGATTTGTCGAGGAAGCTGAGGGTCTACGAACTGGCCCGCCACTACGGGGTGGACAGCAAGCAGATCATGCTGCTGCTGAAGAAGATGAAGGTGGAGGAGATCAAGAGCCACATGAGCGTCGTCGAGGACGAGCATGTGGACCGGATCCACGCCGTCTTTCAGCAGAAGCGCGAGATCGCGCGGATGAACTATGCCCGCGCCCACAGCCTCGATCCGGAGCAGCTGAAGGCCGTGGCCTCGCTGCGTCCGCTGCCGCGGCCGGTGCCGACCGAGGAACCGGAGCCCGATCCCGAGGTGGTCAAGAAGAAGGTCACCAAGAAGAAGAAGAAGGTCGCGGTCAAGAACAAGGTGGTGGTGATCACCAAGGCGGGCACGCAGACCAAGGTCGCGCGCGACGCCGCGGCGAAGCGCGACGCCGAGGAGAAAGCCCGCGCCGAGCGCGAGGAGGCCGAGCGCCGCGAGCGGGAGCGCCAGGACGCCGAGCGCGAGGCCCGGCGCGAGGAGCACCGGCGCGAGCGCACTGGCACGCGGCCGAAGCTGGTCAAGAAGGCGGACATCGAGGTCGAGGTCGAGACGCCCTCGCCGTTCGACGAGGCGCCGGCCAGCGAGGCGCCCGTCGTCGAGGCGTCCGCGGATCCGTTCGTCGACCTCGCCGAGCCGGCGGTCGAGAACGCCACGGCCGAGACCGCGCCGCCGGCGACCGAGGCGGACGCCGCGGCGGCCGTCGCGGCGACGGACGCGGAGACCGTGGTCCCCGACGCCGCGGCGCCCGAGGGCGAGGCGGCGGTGGTCGAGACCGAGGCCGACACGCGGCGTCGTCCCGTGGTCAAGAACGACGGCTTCAAGGTCGGCGACATCATCCAGGCCGCGCCCAAGCCCGAGGAGGTGGCGGCCGCCGCCGCCGCCGCGGCCGAGCGCGCCGGCGCCAGCAAGCAGTCGGTCAAGGAGTCGATCCAGGCCGCCATCCGGCGCCGCCAGGAAGAGAAAGAGGCCAAGGAGGCCACCGGCGCGCGCCGCAAGCGCGTCCGCACCAAGAAGAAGAAGGTGGACGAGGCGGAAGTCGACCGCGCCGTCAAGCAGACCATGGCGTCGATGGAAACGTCCGGCGGCCGCCGACCCCGCCGCCGCAAGGGCGGAGGCGCCGAAGCCGTCGAGGAAGACAACGTCTTGCGTATTACCGAGTTCATCACGGTGCAGGAGTTCGCGGAGAAGCTGGGCGTGCCGGCTCGCGAGATCATCACCAAGCTCTTCTCCATGGGCGTCATGACGACCATGAACCAGCGTCTCGACCACGACAACATCGAGCTGCTGGCCGAGGAGTACGACCGCGACATCGAGTTCCTCAGCGAGTACGGCGAGGAAGTGCTCGAGTCCGAAGAGGTCAAGGACGAGGACCTCGAGACGCGCGCGCCGGTGGTGACCGTGATGGGTCACGTCGACCACGGCAAGACGTCGCTGCTCGACCGCATCCGCAGCACCAACGTGATCGCCGGCGAGGCCGGCGGCATCACCCAGCACATCGGCGCCTACCGCGTGCAGACCGCGGGCGGACCGATCACCTTCCTGGACACGCCGGGTCACGCGGCGTTCACCGCCATGCGCGCGCGCGGCGCCAGCGTGACGGACATCGTGATCCTGGTGGTGGCGGCCAACGACGGCGTCATGCCGCAGACCATCGAGGCCATCAACCACGCGAAGGCGGCCGGGGTGCCGATCGTCGTCGCGGTCAACAAGATCGACCTGCCGGAGGCCAAGCCCGAGCGCGTGAAGCAGGAGCTGGCCAACTACGGCGTCATGGTCGAGGAGTACGGCGGCACGGTGCTCAGCGCCGAGATTTCCGCCAAGAAGGGCCTGAACATCGAGCGCCTGCTCGAGTTGATCCACCTGCAGGCCGAGGTCCTCGAGCTGACCGCCAGCCCCAAGGGCAAGGCCCGCGGCACGGTGGTGGAGGCGCGCAAGGAGCCCGGCCGCGGCGTCGTCTTCTCGGTGCTCATCGAGCAGGGCACGCTGAAGGTGGGCGACATCTTCCTGGTCGGCCTGCGCGACGGCCGCGTGCGTCTGCTGATCAACGAGCGCGGCGAGAAGCTGGAAGAGGTGCTGCCGGGCCAGCCCGCCGAGGTGCTCGGCGCCAACGACGTGCCCGAGGCCGGCGACCGCTTCTACGTGATGGAGACCGAGCGCGAGGCCCGCGAGATCGCCGGCAAGCGCCAGCGCGAGCTGCGCATGCAGCAGCTGGCGGCGCCGCGCAAGAAGCTGGACCTCGAGAACCTGGCCGAGATGATCAGCGCCGAGGAGCTCAAGGAGCTGCCGATCATCATCAAGGGCGACGTCGCCGGCTCCGTGGAAGCCCTCGCCGACCAGTTCATGGAACTGGGCACCAGCGAGGTGCAGGTCCGCATCGTCCACCGCGCGGTGGGCGCCATCAGCGAGTCCGACGTGCTGCTCGCCGCGAACACCGGCGCCATGATCATCGGCTTCCACATGCGGCCGGGCGCGGCGATCACCGAGCTGTCCAAGCAACACCACGTGACCATCGAGGTCTTCGACATCATCTACGAGGCCGTGGACACGCTGAAGAAGGCCATGAGCGGCCTGCTCGGCTCGGTCCAGCGCGAGGTGTCCACCGGACGCGCGCAGGTGCGGCAGGTCTTCTTCATCCCCAAGGTGGGGCAGATCGCCGGCTCGATGGTGCTCGACGGCAAGATCATCCGCAACAGCCGCGCGCGGCTGGTGCGCGACGAGATGGTGGTCTTCGAGGGCAAGATCAGCTCCCTGAAGCGGTTCAAGGAAGACACCAAGGAAGTCGCGCAGGGCTTCGAGTGCGGCATCGGCCTGGAGCGTTTCGACAAGATCCAGGACGGCGACATCATCGAGGCCTACGAGATCGAGGAGGTGGCGCGGGAGCTGTAGGCTCCGGCGCCGGCCATGGACCCGTACAAGACCAACCGGCTCAACGCGGCCCTGCAGCGCACGTTGAGCGAGCTGCTGGAGACCAAGGTCAAGGACCCCCGCGTGGGGTTCGTGACCGTGTCCAGCGTGGAGCTCAACCGCGACCACACCGTGGCCAAGGTCTTCTTCTCCGTTCTCGGCCAGGACGACGGCGCCCGCGAGAGCAGCCTCGCCGGCCTGAAGAAGGCCACCGGCTTCCTGCAGTCGCAGGTGGCCCGCATCCTGGAACTCCGCGCGACCCCCGAACTGCGTTTCGTCCCCGACGACAGCCTGGACCGCAGCGAGGCCGTGGAGGCCGTGCTGAAGGAACTGGCCCAGCGCGGGGAGTTCCGCAGCGAGGCCGAGCGCCGCCGCGCCCGCACCCTCGCCGACTTCGTCCCGCCGCGCGAACTGCTCGAACCGCTGCGCGCCGCGCAGACCATCTGGATCGCGCCGCATCACAATCCCGACCCCGACGCCGTGGGCAGCGCCCTGGCCCTGTGCGAGGCCCTGCGCCACCTGGGCAAGGACGCCACCGTCCTGCGCTACGCGGATCCGCCGCTGGGCGTCACCTGGCTGCCGGGCTGGAAGCACGGCCTGGACGTCGCCGCCGCGCCGGCGCGGTTCGCCGCGGCGCCGCCCGACCTGGGCGTCCTGGTCGACTGCCACCGCACCGACCGTCTCGGCCCCCTGCAGGAGACCTTCGACCGTCTGGCGCGCGTGGTCTGCGTGGACCACCACCTGGTCAGCGGCCGCCGCGCCGCCGCGCCGGGCTGGGTGGACGACCGCGCCGAGGCCAGCGTCACCCTCATCCACCAGGTCATCCTGGCCCTGAACGAGGGCGAGGACGACCCCATCTCCCTCAACATCGCGACCAACCTCTTCGCGGGCCTCGCCGGCGACACCGGCGGTTTCCGCTTCGAGAACACCACGCCGATGACCTTCGGACTCGCGCGCGATCTCGCGGCCCGCGGCGTCGACACGGCGCAGGCCAGCCATCGCGTCCTGCACCAGCGTCGTCGCGCCGGCCTCGAGCTGTTGCAGCGCTGCCTGGGCACCTGCGTCTGGACGGCCGGAGGCAAGATCGTCACCGCCCGCGCGTCGCTCGCGACGCTCGCCGAGACCAAGGCCTCGGCGAGCGAGACCGAGGGCTTCGTCAACGTCCTCACCTCGGTCGAGGGTGTCCAGTACGCCGCCTTCCTCAAGGAGACGGCGCCGGACGTCTGGCGCGCCTCCCTGCGCGCGATGGCCGACGGCGACGTCCAGGCGGTCGCCGCGCGCTACGGCGGGGGCGGCCATCGCCGCGCCGCCGGCTGCACCCTCGAGGGTGACGGCGACGCCGTGGCCGCCGAGGTGGCGGCGGCGCTCGCGGACCTGCTGCCGACCACGCGGCGATGAACCGCCCTTACGGCGGGCTCCTCCTGGTGGACAAGCCTTGCGGCCCCACGTCCCACGACGTGGTCGCGCGCGTGCGCGCCACCCTGGCCCCGGGCGCCCGCGGCGCCGACCGCATCCGCGTCGGCCATGCCGGCACGCTCGATCCCCTCGCCACCGGCCTGCTGGTGGTCCTGGTCGGCAAGGGCACGCGCCTGGCGCCGTTCCTCGGCGGACTCGACAAGACCTACACCGCCGAGGTGCGCTTCGGCGTGGCCACCGACACCCTCGATCGCGAGGGCGAGGTGGTGGCCACGGCCGCGGTACCGCCGTCGCCCGCCGGCCTCGCCGCGGCGCTGGCGTCGCTCACCGGCGAGATCGACCAGGTGCCGCCGATCTACTCGGCGCTCAAGCGCGACGGCCAGGCCCTGTACCGTCGTGCCCGCCGGGGCGAGGAGATGGCCGAGCCGGCGCCGCGCCGCGTGACGGTCCACAGCCTCGTCGCGCGCGACGTCGCCTGGGGCGTCGTCCCGCCGGCGGCGACCACGGCGGACCTGCCGCCGGCACCCGACGGCCGCCTCTACGGCCTGACCCTCGACGTCGCTTGCGGCAGCGGCACCTACGTGCGTTCGCTCGCGCGCGACCTCGCGCTCGCCCTCGGCACGGTCGGGCACCTGCACGCCCTGCGGCGCACCGGCGTCGGCCCGTTCGCCCTCGCGGACGCGGTGCCGCTCGCGACGTTCATGGCCGCGCCGGTGCCGTCGTCCTGCCTGATCCCGCTCGGCGCCGCGCTGCCCCACCTGCCGGCGCTCACCCTGGCAGCGGCGCCGGCGGAGATCCTGCAGCGCACCGGCCGGCTCGAGCCTGCCTGGCTGCCCTCGCCGTTGACGACCGTGCCGCTGGCGTGTTTGCTGGATCCGACCGGCCGCCTGGTGGCGGTGGTGAGGGGCGGCGAGACCCTGGAACTGGCCGCGGTGTTCCCCGTGCAGGAGGACTGAGGTCGCGTCATGCGCATGATCCGCCTGACCTCCGAGTACATCGAGCGCATCGCGGCCGGCGAGAGCGTCCTGCACCCGCAGGACACGGGCCCGTCGGCGCTCGCCATCGGTTCCTTCGACGGGCTGCACCTGGGCCACCAGGCGCTGATCCGCACGGTGCGGGAGGCCAAGGCGCGCCACGGCCTGCGCACGTGCGGCCTCTTCACCTTCCGTCGGCACCCCAGCCTGGTGCTCGGCGGGCGGGATCGTCCCTTCCTTCTGACCACCTGGCGCGAGAAGCTGTCGCTGCTGAACGACGCCGGGCTCGACGTCGTCGTCGCGGCGTCCTTCAGCCCGGCCCTGGCGCAGCTGGACTACCGGCGCTTCGTGCGCGAGTTCCTGGTCGACTACCTCGGCATGCGGCACTTCGTGGCGGGTTACGACGTCCACCTCGGCGCCGGCCGCGCGGGCAACGCGCAGACCCTCGGCGCCCTCGGCGCGCAACTCGGCTACACCATGGACGTGGTCGAGCCGGCACGGGTGGGCGACCGCACGGTGAGCAGCTCGGCCATCCGCGCCGCCCTCGAGGCCGGCGACGTGGCCGACGCCGCGCTCCTGCTCGGACGACCCTACGCCCTCTGGGGCGAGGTCCGGCCCGGGGACGGCCGCGGCCGCACCATCGGCTATCCGACGGCCAACGTCGAGCCGCTGGACGTGCACAAGCTTCTGCCGGCGCCGGGCGTCTACGCGGTGCGGGTGCAGGTGCCCGGCGACGTGGTGGCCGCGGGCGGCAACGGTTGCCTGGCGACCGTGGAGGAGGGGCTGCCGGAGGTGGACCGACAGGGCGACATCCTCTCGCCGGGCCACGCGCGCTGGCGGATCTATGGCGGCATGCTGAACTTCGGTCGCGTGCCGACCTTCAACACCGGCGGCCTGCCGGTCCCGCGCATCGAGGTTCACGTCCTCGACTTCGCCGGCGACCTGCGCGGCCGCACGGTCAAGGTCGAGTGGCTGGCGCGGCTCAGGGACGAGCGGCGTTTCGCCGGGGTCGACGAGCTGGTCGCGCAGTTGCGGCAGGACGAGGCGGCGGCCCGTGCCGCGGTGGCGGCGGCGCCCCTGCGCGCCGGTTGACGGGGACAATCCTGTTGCCAAGGCCCGGCCCCGTCCTCATAATGGGCCGAACGGTCGGACACGCCGAGCAAGGAGGCGCAGGTTGTTTCGACGCCATGAGTTGTCGTTCTCGACGGCGAGCCGCGCGCTTCTCTGGCGCCTCGCCACGCTCCTGATCCTCCTGCTGCCGGCCGCCGCGCCGGGCCAGGACATCCCGCCCGACCTCCTCGAAGAAGCCTCCCGCGCCACCGGCCTGAGCAAGGAAGAGCTGCAGCGTCGCTATGCGCAGCAGATGGCCGGACAGCCGGCCACGGCGCCGGCGGTCCAGGAGCCGGGCCGTCAGACCCTCGAAGGCGTGACGACGCAGCCCGCCGGCCGCGGCGAGTCCAGCTACTGGCCGGAGAAGCCGGCGGTACGCCTGCCCCTCGAACCCGGCCTCGGCGGCGAGCTCTCGGTGGTGGCGGCGGAGTCGGCGCTGGCGACCCTCGAGGGCCAGGCGCCGTTGACGGTCTTCGGCCGCAGCTTCTTCACGCTGGCGGGCGATGTCTTCGCGCCGCCGTCGTTCGGACCGGTGCCGGCGAGCTACGTGATCGGCATCGGGGACGAGATCGTGGTCGACGTCTGGGGCGAGGTCGAGTTCCGCGAGTCGCGCATCGTCGAGCGCGACGGCAGCATCATTCTGCCCAAGGGCGGCAAGATCGCGGTCCACGGCCGCACCCTCGGGGCGGTCAAGGCGGCGATCCGCGACCACCTCGCGCAGAGCTACGCCGGCCTCGATGACGGCACCATCCAGCTCGACGTCACCCTGGGCGCCCTGCGCACCATCCGGGTGTTCGTGATCGGCGAGGCGACCCGGCCGGGCGCCTTCGACCTGAGCTCGACGTCGACCGTCTTCACGGCCCTCTACGCCAGCGGCGGCCCCGGCGAGGACGGCAGCCTGCGCGACATCCAGCTCATGCGCGAGGGGCAGCGCGTGGCGACCCTCGACCTCTACCGGTTCCTGCTCGAAGGCGTGCGCGCCGGCGACGAGGTGCTGCGCGACGGCGACACGGTGCTCATCCCGGCCCGCAGCCGGACCGTGCTGCTGCAGGGGGCCGTGCGCCGGCCCGCGTTCTACGAGCTGCTGCCCGGCGAGAGCGTCGCCGACCTGATCCGCTTCGGCGGCGGCTTCATCGCCCAGGCCGCGCCCGACGTGGTCCACATCGAGCGCATCGTGCCGCCGGCCCGCCGCGCGCCGGGCCTGCCGGACCGCACGTTCGTCGACGTGGCGCTCGACCCCGCGACCGGCATGGTGCGAGACCGCGGCCTCGATCTGCTGCTCGACGGCGACATCGTCTCGGTGGACGCCATCCAGGACAAGCTGTGGGGGTGGGTGGCCGTCACCGGGCACGTCAAGCGGCCCGGTCGTTACGAATTCACGCCCGGCCTGACGGTGACGCAGCTGCTGGCGCGCGCGGGCGGCGCCTGGCCCGACGTCCTGGAGGAGATCGCGGTGATCGACCGCGTCGATCCGCGCGAGAACACGTACACGGTGACCCTGCCGCTCGGCGAGATCCTCGCCGGCCGCAGCGCCGACGTCGAACTGATGGAACGCGATCAGCTGCGCGTCTTCTCCCAGGGCGACATGCTGGACCGCGAGCAGGTGACGGCCTCGGGCGTGGTGCGCGAACCCGGCGAGTTCACCTTCCGTCGCGGCATGACCCTCAAGGACCTCCTCGCGCGCGCGGGCGGCGTGCCCACCACCGCGGACCTGTCCCGCGTCGAGGTGCACCGCCTGCGGTGGGACAGCGTGATGAGCTCGTCGGTGGAGGCGCCGCCGGGCGCCACCGTGGACGTGCTCACCTTCGATTTGCGTCCGGACTGGATGCAAGCGGCGGCCGACGTTCTCCTCGAACCGTACGACCGCCTCGTGGTGCGCCAGCTGCCGTGGTACGAACGCCAGCGCAACGTGACCATCCAGGGCGAGGTGCTCTACAACGGCGCCTTCGCCCTCGTCACCAAGGACGAGACGCTCAGTTCCGTCATCGCGCGCGCCGGCGGCCTGAAGGCGACGGCCTACGCGCCGGGCGCGCGCATCGTGCGCCGCGACACCGGCAACGTCGCCATCGACCTGATCAAGGCCCTCGCCACCCCCGGCGGCCCGCAGGACATCCAGCTGCAAGAAGGCGACGTGATCATCGTCCCCGAGCAGCAGTACACGGTGAAGGTGGTGGGCGAGGTCGGCTTCAGCACCAGCCTGGTCTTCGAGGACGGCAAGAAGATCGACTGGTACGTCGACCGCGCCGGCGGCTACCTGGAGAACGCCGACAAGAAACGCACCCGCGTGGTCCACCCCAACGGCCTCTCCTTCGCCAACAAGGGCGGCCACCGGGTCCTGCCCGGCAGCACCATCGTCGTCCCCGTCGAACCGCCCCCCGAGGGCCCGACGACCCTGGAAACCGTGAAAGAAATCGCCGTGGTCCTCGGCAGCCTGGCCACGGTCTGGCTGGTGATCGATCAGGCGACGGAGTAGGCCGGGAGCAGTATGCATATGAGTACCAGCAAGCCGGCGCAGGGGACAATCGCCTCGGAATTCGTCGAACTGACCGCGCTGCTGTGGCGGCGCCGCTGGCTCGTCGTGCTGGTGGTAGGCCTGGTGTTCGTCGCGACGTCGGCGATGACCTTCCTGCTCAAGCCGCGGTACACCGCATCAGCCTCCGTGATGCCAAATGCGGGCGCTCCCGGGTTCGGCGGCATGCTCGGCGAACTCGGCGCCCTGTCTGGTTTCTCTGGCTTCAATCTGGCGGATCCAGGCGTCGATCTCTATCCGGTGGTGAGCCGGAGCCAGACGATCCTCGAACGTGTCTACGCCATGGACTACCAGGGCGCGCCGGTGCTCGATTATCTCCTCGAGGGCAAGCCGAGCACGCCGCAACGTGTGCATCGCATCACCAAGCATCTGCGCAGCAGACTGGTGGCCAGCAAGGATCTACGCAGCAACGTCGTCCGGATAGAGTTTACGCACCGCGATCCCGTTTTCTCAGCGTTCCTGGTCAATGCAGTACTTGATGAAATGGACCGTTTCTTCCGCGAATCGTCCGGCGCCGAAGCCCGCGAGCAACGCAAGCTCATCGAGAACAGGCTCACCGAGGTGAGTCTGGAGCTTGCCAAAGCCGAGGACGACCTCAAGGTGTTCCGACTCGAGAACCGAGTCATCGCGGTCTCGCCGCTGCTGCTACTGGCGGAAGGGCGCCTCGTCAGGCAAGTCGAGATCAAGAACCGGGTTTACCTCGAACTGGCGGCGCAACTCGAAGTCACCAAGATCCGCGAAGCCGGTTCGGTCAGCGTTCTGCGCGTATTGGATCATGCCCAGGTGCCGCAGGAGAAATCCTGGCCCCGACGCAGCATGATCGTCCTGGCGGCGGCGGCGGCGACGTTCCTGGCGCTTGTTCTCTGGTTGCGCTGGCGAGAACCGCGACGGACGCCGGGTCGGTGACCCATGAAGGTAGCCGTACACTGGCAACGCGAGAGCTTTGCCGATCGCTGGCTGGAAACGTTGTGCGAGCGTCGCGTCGCCCATGACAGGATCTCCGCCTACGCCGACGACCTTCTGGAGAGCATCCGGTCTTACGACCTTCTCCTGTGGAACTGGACCCTGCACGATCCCCTGGCGCTCATTCATGCCCGGTCTCTCCTGAGTGCTGTCGCGCAGGCCGGCGTCGCGGTCTTTCCTGATTACGCGACGTGCTGGCACTACGACGACAAGGTCGCGCAGAAATTCCTGCTCGAGTCGATCGACGCTCCACTGGTGCCGACACACGTGTTCTTCGATGAAGAACGTGCTCGCGCCTGGCTTGGATCTGCGTCGTATCCCATCGTGTTCAAGCTGCGGCGCGGCGCCGGGTCATTCAATGTCCGCCTCATTCGCGATGAACGCCAGGGGCAGCGCATCGTCTCGCGCATGTTCGGAAGAGGCGAAGTCGCCGTGCCGGGATATTTCGGTGACACGGCCACGAAGTTACGGCGGATCCATACCGCAGCCGACGTGGCGGCGAAGCTCGGTCGGCTGCCGGCGGCCTTGCGGGCCATCGCGCGGGAGAAGCGATTCGTGGCGCGGGAATCGGGATACGTTCTCTTCCAGGAGTTTCAGCCGGCCAACGATTTCGACACCCGGATCGTGATCATCGGAGACAAGGCGTTCGGTCTCCGGCGCCGGAATCGGCCCGGGGACTTCCGCGCTTCCGGTAGCGGCTACCTGGACTACGACGCCCGCGGTATCTCCACGGAAGCCATCGCCATCGCCTTCGATGTATCGCGGCGACTGCGGTTCCAGAGCATGGCGTACGATTTCCTGTTCGACCGCGGCGGCCGGCCGTTGATCTGCGAAATTAGTTACTGCTTCACGCCGGGAATGGTCTATTACCGCTGTGAGGGCCATTGGGATTCCGCCTTGAACTTCCATCCCGGTCATCTTTACCTCGAAGATGCGATCCTGGATGACGCGCTGCGAGCCGCAGTTCTGGAGCGAGGCGGACGCGATGACCAGCGGGATTGAAAACGCGCACGCCCGCTGGCGCGACGGCCCGCTGGCGATCCCGGCAACGCCGCGCTGGGTCCGGTTGGTGCTGATCGTTGCGGCGTTCTCGCTACCCTGGTCCAGCGATATGTCCGGCAACCTGGGCGCGTTCGTCTCCCGGATCTTCAACGTCTGCCAGGTCCTGCTGGTCCTCTACTGGGCGACGAGTATTCCGCGCCCGTTTGCGAGCCTGCCGCGGTCCTTCGCCCTTTTCGTGCTTTTCGTATCCCTCCATACCGTGGTGACCTATGGGTTGCTTCACCCTGGGGATCTCTTCCGCAGCGACTATGAAGCCGCGCTGGGCGTCGAGGTCATCGAGGCCGTGCCTCGCGCTGTCGTGGTGATCAAGATCGGGCTGTTCTTCATGCTGGGTTTTGCGATAGCCGCGATCGCGGACGGCGCCGAGGACTTGAAACGGCTGGGATTCGCGATGGGGGCGAGCCTGGCCTTGTTGATGCTGATCGGGGGCGGCGCCGTCCACGCTGACCTGGGCGATCGGTTTGCCGGCGGTTACGCCAACCCCAACGCCTTCGCCGAGGTTTGCGCCGCCGTGCTGTTTCTCAATTTTCATGCAGTTTTCGCGCGGAGCGGCAGCCCGTTCGAACGCGTGGTGGGACTCGGACTCGCAGCGATCGCGATCGCCGGCCTCCTCCTTTCGGCGTCGCGAAGTTCGGCGGCCGGCGTACTGGTCGGCGTCGCGGCCATGGTGGTCGCGTCCGGCGCGAGGCGGGGTTTGTTGCTCGCCTCGGTCGGCGCGCTTCTCGTGGGGATCGTCGCTGTCGCGACCTCCGGATCCGTGTTCGAGGCGCTGTACCGTCGGACGACGGAATCGGTGGTTGACCTGCGGAGCTTGATCTGGAGCGCCTATATCAGACAATGGCGCGACTACATCCTTCTGGGCGTCGGCCTGGGCCGGGAGATGACGGTGCTGGACAGTACCATCTTCGTCGGCCGGATCTGGCCGCCGCACAACACGCTGTTGCAGACCGCTGTGGCTTACGGGATCCTGGGTCCGACGCTGCTGGTGGCGTTCCTGGCGTCGGGGATCCACAGGGCCTGGCAGGCGGCGCGGCAACAACGCAAGATGTCCGGGCCGACCGTCGCTCTGGGTGTCCTCTGTTGCTGGGCCGTGCTCATGCTCATGGGTGATCGCCTGGGCGCGCGGATCTTCTGGATGATGCTGGGTGCCGTGTTCGCGGTCCTCAACCGTGGACGGGATGCCGCCGGTGGCAATACCGAAACGGAGTCGTCGTGGCGGTGATGTCGATCGTTGGCGACCTCTACGTCGGCGGATGCAATGAGGCTCCGCTCGCGGGCGAGGATCTGCCGCTGGAGTTCCACGAGATCCGCGAGGTGTTCCAGGCGGCGGATGTCGTCGTGGCCAATCTCGAATCGCCGATCACCGAGATCGCGACGCCGATCTCGAAACTGGGCCCGAATCTGCGCGCCGTGCCCGGCGCCTTGCGCGGCGTCGCGCGGTGCGGTGTCGGCGTCCTGAATCTCGCCAACAACCACATCATGGATCACGGCCTGCGTGGTCTGGAGCGGACACTGGCGGCGTGCCGTGAATTCGGACTCGTGACGGTCGGCGCTGGTCGTGACCTGGCGCATGCCGGGGCACTGGTGCGGTGTGATGTCGGTGGCCTGCAAGTCGGGTTGCTCTGTGTCGCGGAGCACGACGGCACCGTGGCGACGGCTTCGTCGTCGGGACCGTTCCCCGCCGATCCGGTCCGTGTTCACCGCTGGTTCCGTGAGCACGGGACTCAATGCGACCGGGTCGTGGTCCTGGTTCACGGCGGCCTCGAGCATTTTCCGTATCCGACGCCGCGGCTGCGGGATTTCTGCCGGTTTGTGGTCGATTGCGGCGCCTCGGCGGTGGTCTGCCAGCACACGCATATCGTGGGCTGCGGCGAAGTCTACGCGGGTGCGCCCATCGTCTACGGTCAGGGCAACTTCCTCTTTGACTATCCCGTCGCTCTCGGGACGTGGTGGCAGGGGCTTGTCGTGGACCTCGAGCTGACGGCGGCAGGGCCGGTGTCCGCGCATCTCCGTCCGGTCGTAAGCCAGCGTGGCGTCCCGGGGGTTCGCGTCGCGGCAGGGCCCGCCGCAACGGCCATTCTGGAGGGATACCAAGTTCGATCCGCGCAGTTGCAGTCCGACGAGCACTTCCTGCAGATCTGGCGGTCGCATTGCACCGCCGGACGCATCTGGTACCTCGATTGGCTGGACGGATTGCCTCGATTGCTAAAGAAGGTGGACCACCGCCTGACGGTGTCGAAGTACCTGCGGTCGCGTGCGCGCTGTCGCGCGCAACATAACGTGATCGCCTGCGAGAGCCACCGGGACGTTCTGCTGGAGGCCCTGGCGGACCACGGCTGGCGGCGAGAGGACAGGCGATGACTGAACCTCTACAGGACGTGGTCGTCGTCGCCGAGCTCGATTGGGACGGGTTGCACTGCCAGAGCCATGTCATGGCGAATGGGTTCGCGGCGCGTGGCCATCGCGTCCTGTACGTCAACCGTACGCTGCAGCGCTGGCCGACCCTCGGCCACCTGCAGCGGCGTTTGCGCCGCCGGCGGGAAACCGGAACCGTCAACACCTACGCGCAGCGTCCGGCAGGCCTGGAAACGGTGACCCTGGCCCATCTGCCGCCGACCTCCGGACTGCGAACGCCCAATCGGATCCTGCTTCGCCGGCAGTTGCTTGGTTTCGGTCTGCGCCGGCCGCTGGTCGTCGTTTACGTGCCGACCTTTCTGGCGCTGGACGCGGCCGAGATCCTAAACGCCGACCGCCTGGCCTACGTCTGCTATCACAATTTCGACGCCGATCGCGTCTTGCCGGACCTGCTGAAGGCGGAACGCGAGATTCTCGCCACCGCGCGCCACGTGTTCGCCGATTCCGTTTTCTTGCGCGACCGGATCACTCGTCTCTCGGGCCGGGACGACGTGGGCCTGTCGCCGCCGGGGGTCTACTTCGAACGTTTCGCCCAGGCCCGGCGAGGCGACGAGGCGGCGTGCAAGCTGAGCATCGTCTACTTCGGCGGGATCGGTCCCCACCTCGATCTCGAGATCTACAACGGTCTCGCGGAACAGTACAAGGTGGTGTTCATCGGGGTGGTGGATCCACGGGTTCGTGCCCTGCTGTCGCCGGCGATCGAGATCCGGCCGCCGGTCGCGAACAGTGATCTGCCGCACGCTCTACGCGAGATGGACATCGTGACGATGTTCTACAGGGACTCTGAATACATCCGCGGCGTGATGCCGGCGAAGTTCTTCGAGTGCCTGGCGACCGGCAAGCCCGTGATAACCGCCGGGTTGCGGGAGACCCGGAGATTCGCGCCGGCGATTCACGTCGCCGAGGGCGGAGTGGAGGATGTCCGGCGGATCATCGCCGGCATTGATCCGGAGAATGATCGGACGCCCGCAGAAGCACGTCTGAAGTTTGCGCGAGAGGCGGACTGGTCCGAGCGCTTTCGACATTTCTATGCGTGTGTCGGCTTCGACAGAACGGACGGCTGAAAGCATGCCGCCGCATCTGCTCATTCCGTTCACCTATACGCGCCCCGAGTACTTCGGCGGGATCGAGCGCAAGATCCTCACCATCGCGGCGTGGTTTCAGGCCCGAGAACTCCTGCAACCCGTGCTGGTGCTCAGCCATCCTGATTCGCAGTTCGGGCGGGCCTTCGCGGACCTCGGCCTTCCGGTCGAGCCGTTCATCGGCAACGGCGCTCCAAACTTCGCACAGCGGGTGTCGCGGCTCCGCTCGCTGGTGAACCAGTATCGGCCGGTGGCCGTGGAAAGTCACCAGTTTCGCGACCTCCTTTGCGCGGCCGCCGTGCGCCGGCAATCGTCGGGGTTGCGGCACCTTTGTCGGATACACACGCACATCGACGGTTCGGCGATACCGGCCTGGCGCCGCAACGCCTACCACCTGCTCGACGCGGTCGCCCAGACCGGGGTGGACCAGTATTGCGTACTGAGCCGCGCCCTCGCCGACGAGTGCGTGCGAAGGAGCCGCATATCCCGCCGGAAGATCATGGTCGTCCCCAACGGCATCCCGCCGCTGGGGCCGCCGCCGCCGCCGGGAACCGGTGCGGAACCGCTCCACCCCGTCGTGGCGGTGGTCGGCGAATTCGAGCCGCGCAAGCGGCAGGTGCTGCTCGTGCGTGCGCTCGGAGAGTTGAAGCGGCGACACGGATTGCAGATCAGCGCCCGGTTCATCGGCGGGGACGCGTACGGCTACGCACGCGAGGTGCTGGCGGCGGCGGCGGAAGAGGATGTCCGGGGGCAGATCGAGATCCTGGGGGAACGGAGCGACGTGTACGAACTCGTGCGCGACATCGACGTGCATGTTCTGACGTCGGATTTCGAGGGCATACCGACCAGCATGATCGAAGCCATGAGCATCAAGAAGCTCGCGATCGCCAGCAACGTGGGCGGAACGGCCGACCTCATCGTGGACGGGGGCAACGGACGCCTATTCCCTGCCGGCGACCGGCGCCGACTGGTCGAGATTCTCGCCGAGACCTTCACCCGACCGGCAGGCGAGTTCGCGCCGATGCGCGAGGCCGGCTATCGCACCTGGGCGACGTCCTTCACGGTGGAGAAGATGATGGCCGGTCTGTGCGAGGGTTTCCGGCGGTGCGGCATCGATCTGCCGGTCAAGGGCGTGAACTGACCCGGCGAAGGAGATCGCGCACGAGGGCGGCATCCCCCCGACGTGGCAGCAGGCACGCGCGCCAGCGCAGACCGCTGGCGCGCAGGAAGAACGACAGGATCAGGACCGTGCTGACCGCATAGTTGCCCACCAGCGACCAGGCCGCTCCCACCAATCCGAACGGCTCGTAGAGGACGGCGAGCAGCGCCAGATTCACCGCGAGGCCCATCGTCACGGCCAGCGAGACTGCCCCGGGCCGGTCGGTCCCCACCAGGTAGGGTTCGAACGTCTTGCCATAGGCCCGCAGGACGAAGGCGAGGAAGAGGATCTTGAAGATCGCAACCGCCGGCAGGAACGCCGGCGAGAACAGGAGCGCGAAAGCCGGTCTCGCAACGAGAAGGCAGGCGATGAAGGAGACGATGCAGATATAGCCGATGAGCCGACCGATCCGTGCGATCACCGGCGCTTCGTCGCTCGCATTGCCGGCGACCCGTGGCACGAAGACCGTGTAGATCGCGTCAGGTACGGTCATGAACTGGATAGCAATGGCGTTGGCCTGGCCGTAGTAGCCCAGTTCCTCCCGTGTCGCGAGCAGGGCGAGGATGAGTGGTCCGACCCGGAAGTTGATTTGATTGCTGATCTTGCCGAGGTAGAAGCGGATCCCGTACGAGACGAACTGCCTCAAACTAGCCAGTCGCGGTGCTGTCCAGGTGAGCCCGCCTTGCCTGCGCAGCCAGACGAGCATCCCGACGACAAGGCTGAGGTCAGCCAGGACAATCGCCAGGAGCGCCCCGGCGGCGCGCCAGGTTGCGATGCCGACGAAGGCGACGACGAGCAGGAGGGTCAGGCAGCGCTGGATGATCTGAGCCGTCGAATAGGCCCGGAACAGGCGTCGTGCCGTCGTGATACCGAGCACGGTCTGCACGAGGAGCGTCGTGAATCCGCCCGCTAGACCGAGCATTAACTCCGTCGGCGTGGCCTTGGTGAGCAACCCTGACAGGAATGCCGGTTCGAAGTGGATCAACGCCGCGCCGCAGGCGCAGGCGCCGGCGCCGATCGCGGCGCACATGGCCAACCCGTTGGCCGTCCCGGCGGCAAACGACATGCGTCCGGAGGAGATGAAGTAGATGGGCGATGTCTCGACGCCGAGGTTGAATACGAGGATCAGTGTCGCGCCGAAGAGCAGACAGGTTTCGTACGCACCGCGCCCGGCGGGTCCGAGCGCCCGCGCCAGGACCGCCTGGATCCCCAGGGCCACCGCCATTACCACGATCCGGGCGCCGATGATCCGACCGATATCGCCGATTCCGCCCGCCGACGCGTTGTGTGTGGCGTCGCGCGTCACGTCAACATCCTCTGAGGATCCAGCACCGCCGACCTCCCGTCATCACCGAGTCGAACGAGATCAGGCCGCCGGCCGGGTGCCAGCGAGGGTGCAGGTCGCAACGGTTGGCTTCCCGGAACCGCGGTGGATGGACGAAGGACCCGAGATGACGCAAGGTCGGGTCGGCGAGAGTGAACGTCACGAGGCGCTGGATGCCGTGGCGGTCAGGATAGGTATCCGTAGCGATCACGTCGCCTGTCACTGCCACGGTCGGGTGTCCGTCGCCGAGGCCGGTGAGTTCGTCGCTGCCTAAGGGCGCGGCCGCTGCGGTCGCCGTGTCGATGATGTAGTATCTGCTGCCGAGGGGGCCACGGAAATAGCAGATGATACGGCGGTTGTCGATCCAGTTGTAGTGGGATACCAATCCCTCGTCGATCAGGATATCGCATGCGTCGGTGTCGAGATCGAGAACGTAAAGACGAGACGTCTGGCGTCCGCCGGAACCCCATCGATGCATGAAGAGAAGCCGGCGGCCGTCGGGCGAGAACAACCCGTGGTTGAGCCAGTGGTCGGCGCCGGACATCGAGGCCCGGCTCTCGCGGCGCGAAAGCCCGGCAAGGTCGACGCGCCGAGTGGCGCGGCCAGTCGCGACATCGATCAGAAAGACGCCGTCGTCCTCGCTCGTCGTCGGCAGGTTGGCGCCTAGGCGCGCGTAACCGTATTCCGGTCGGTGAATGGTCAGCCGATTGGAGTTGAACGCGGCCACGGTGGTGCCGTCCGGTGCGATTGCCTGAACCGGGAGAGGCAGGCGGGACACTGCCTCGCCGGCGGTCGTGATGATGCGGGCTATCAGTTGATCACCGTCGAAGTCATTGAAGACGACGTACTCCTCGCCGGCGATCGAGATCCACTGGAGCATTGCGCCCTGCTGGTAGTTCCAGGCCGCAGACGTTGCCGCGATCCGGCGCTCGTGCGCCATTGCGTCGAGGACCAGGATCGATACCTCGCCCCGACGTCCAGCGTCGCCACGGCCATGAAGCAGGAAACGTCGGCCATCGGCGGACCACGGCGATTTGTCGAAATAACCGAAGAAATGCTCCCCTTCCCACTGCGGTGCACCCGCCCAGGTCTCGGGCGAGACGAGTTCGAGGCCGGGGGCGAGGGCGTGGACGAAGGTGCGGTCCGGGCGCAGCAGCCAATTCAACGACTGGTACGACCGTTTGGCGAACCCATGCAGGCGCGGCTGCCTACGCAAGACGGCGGCGAATTTCCGATCGAGGGGTTCGGCGCCCAAATCTCTTCTGCCCCGCTTGTTAGGGTGAGTCGCCCGCGTTCGCGGTGGAAACCGGGTATGGTAGCCGATAATTGCGGGTCCGTAACCAGAAGCGTGGCACTCCCAGGAGGCCGACAAGGGTTCCCCAACCGTACGCGAGGTGGACGGGCAGGCTGAATGCCGGGACGACGGGTAGCAGCGCGAGTGACATCCTGCCGTCTCGCACGTCGGCCGCGGCGAGCCAGAGACCGGCGATGGCGTAGAGGCAGAGCAACAAGGCCGGCGGGACCCAGGTGCGCCCGACCACAGCCAAGACGAGCGTGGCCGCGAGGCCACAGAACAGCGCGAAGGGCGCGACGTGCCGCGTCGAAACGCATCCCGGCCGGATGCTGGCCGCGATCGCCACCCAGTAACCATTGAGGTATTTCTGCCGCAAGATCCGTCGCCAGGTGGGCCGCACCAGGTAGTGGGCGCGAATCGACGGATCGAGGAAGAACCGATAGCCTGCCTTCCGCATCCGGCAGTGCATCTCGTTGTCCTGATTGCGGGTCAATCGCTCGTCGAAACCGCCCACCCGCGCGAAGATGCTGCGCTGGTACGCCGCGTAGGCGAGCGTGTCGACGTACCCCGGCGAGGTGCAGCGCCGGAACGACGCCGCGCTGCCGCAGAACCGGCTCATCTCGACGGCGCGAGCGAAACGGTTGACGGATTCGCCGGCCTCGCTGACGACGGTGCCGCCGACGATGGCATGACCGGCCGCGATCCCGGCGGCGCACCGGCTGAGGAAATCCCCGGCGATCCGGGCGTGGGCGTCGATGCGAATGACCACCGGATGCCGCGCCTCGGCCAGGGCGATGTTCCATCCATACGGAAGCGTGAGTTGCGGATTCTGGAGAACGCGCCAGGTCAGGTCCGCCGCCTTCGCGAGTCGGCCTTCCGCGCACCTCAAGGTGCCGTCCGTCGAAGCGCCGTCGACGATCAGCAACTCCAGATCGCGGCGCGGAAAATCCTGGCCGAGAATATCGACGAGGAGATGGTCGATGGTGGCGGCGGCGTTGCGCTCGACGATGGCCACGGTGAGCTTCACGCAGGTTGGCGCAGGGGACGCGGGACAACCGCCGGAGGTCGCCGTCGTCGGCGCGTCATGGCCTGGAACCGTCTTCAGCGGCATGCGAGGGCGTCCTGCGCCGCCCGGAGAATATCCGCGACATCGCCATCGCTCATCTGCGCATTCATCGGCAAACTCACCACCCGCTCGAACACCCCTCGCGCTACCGGGAAGTCCCCTTCCTGCCAGCCATACTTCTCCCGGTAATACGGGTGCATGTGGACCGGGATGAAGTGGACGCTGGTGCCGATGTTCTGGGCAGTCAGGCGTTCGATCAGCTGGTTGCGGGTGACGGCGGTTTCCGCGGTCCGCAGGCGCACCGGGAACAGGTGCCAGGCGTGTTCGATGCCGGGGCGTTCCGCGGGGAGGTCCAGCGGCAGGCCGGCCAGGCCTTCCCGGTATGCGGCGACCACCTCGCGCCGCCGCGCCTGCATCCTGTCCAGCTTGCGCAGCTGGGCGAGGCCGATGGCGGCGAGGATGTCGGGCAGGTTGTACTTGAAGCCCGGCATCACCACCTCGTAGAACCAGCTGCCGCCCTTGTCGTAGCGTTTCCAGGCGTCGCGGTTCATGCCGTGGAGGCTGACCACGCGGGCGCGGTCGATGAAGTCGGGGCTGCCGGTGAGCATGCCGCCCTCGCCGGTCGCGAGGTTCTTGGTCGCGTAGAAGCTGAAGCAGCAGGGGTTGTCGCCCTGGCCGATCCACTGGTCGCCGTACCGCGCCGGCAGGGCGTGGGCGGCGTCCTCGATGAGGGTCAGGCCGTGGTCGGCGGCGAGGCGGCGCAGGGCGGCCATGTCGCAGGGGTGGCCGGCGTAGTGCACCGGGATGATCGCCCGCGTGCGCGGGGTGATGGCGGCGGCGACGCGGGCCGGGTCGAGGTTCAGGGTGTCGGGCTCGACGTCCACCAGGATCGGGCGGGCGCCGACGTGCTCGATCACCGAGACCGTCGACACGAAGGTGAACGTGGAGGTGATCACCTCGTCGCCGGGCCCGATGCCCAGCACCGCCAGGGCGGTGTGCAACGCCGCCGTGCAGCTGTTGAGCGCCAGGGCGGCGGGACTCTGCAGGCGTTCGGCAAAATTCCGCTCGAACTCCCGGCACTTCGGGCCGGTGGTCAGCCAGCCGGACCGCAGGCACTCTGTCACCTCGCGGACCTCGTCATCGTCCAGGCAGGGCGGAGAGAAGGGCAGAAACGACTCGCGCATCGGGGCTCCTTGTCGCAACGGCACGGTTGCGCGGAAGTTACTCCACCGCCGGCGTTTCGCCAATAGGCGATGGACTTCGTGGTGGTCCGCATCTTGCTGAATCTCCGCTAAAGATATCCCGACACAAAACCGATCATAACTGGGTTGGTATTTTCCGGGTTCTTCGCGATATTGAGGGGTCTTGTCAAGGAGGGACGGATTTTGACGCGACTCATGGATGTTGTCGCCAGCGCTTGTGGACTCCTCGTCCTGAGCCCGGTCTTCGGCCTGGTCGCCCTCGCGGTCAAGCTGAGCGGCCCCGGCCCTGTCTTCTTCCGCCAGACCCGCGTCGGCCAGGCCGGCCGGCCCTTCGCCATGCTGAAGTTCCGCAGCATGGTCGTCACCGCCGAGGCGGCGGGCCCGCTGGTGACGGCCCGCGGCGACACCCGCGTCACCGCCGTCGGGCGGCTGCTGCGGCGCACCAAGCTCGACGAGTTGCCGCAGCTGGTCAACGTGCTGCGCGGCGAGATGGCCCTCGTCGGCCCGCGTCCCGAGGTTCCCCGCTACGTCGACATCTACCCCGACCGCTACGCGCCCATCCTGCGCCGTCGTCCCGGCATCACGTCGCCGTGCGCGCTCGCGTTGCTGCGCGAGGAACACCTCCTCGGCGACAGCGACGACCCCGAGCGCTACTACATCGACGTGATCCTGCCGCGGAAGATCGAGGCCTACCGCCGCGAACTCGCGCAGCAGAGCTTCTGGCGCGACGTGCGCACGCTCGCGGCCACGGTGCTGCCCGTCCGCGGGCTCGCGCCGGAGCCGACGGTGGTGGTGCGGGGCCTGGAGTTCGCCTCCCGCAGCCGGTCGCTCGCGGACGAGGTGCGCGCCAGCGCCTAGGGGACCCCTCCGGCCCTCCGCTGCCGCGTGAGAACCCCAGGTCCGACTGGCACGGTTTTTCCATACCACCAGCGGCGCGACTTCTCGACGACTGGCTTACATCTTTGTCCGGCAACGAGTTGAAAAGTCCATCAGTCTGATAGGAGTACCGGACGGCGGCCCTTGCCGCCAGGATCGCAGCCACTCTCGACGAGGATCGAGCCAGATCATGACGACGGAGCCCGACCGCGGCCGCTACGGATCCCGCAACTCTCTCCCACAGGCCATGACGGCCGCCCTGGGCGCGATCCAGGGCCATCGCGAGATCGCCTTCGCACTCCTGAGCGCGGTCCTCGCGACGGTGGCCTACCTCTGCGCGCGCTGGGCGGCGGACCGGCCGACGGTGCTGCCCATTCCCTCGGTCGTCACCCTGCTGGTGCCGGCCGTGCGTCTGGCCAGCTTCTATGCCGCCGGCCTGCACCGCGTGACCTGGCGGTACGCCTCGACGCGCGACGCGCTGCGCCTCGGCGCGGCGACCCTGGCGGGCTCACTGGTGCTGCTGGCGCTGGGCACGGTGATCCCCGGCCTGATTCCGCGCGTCCTGCTGCTCGAGGGCGTCTTCTCCCTGCTCCTGACCGGCCTGAGCCGCTTCGGGATGCGCTTGCTCCGGGAGTTCACCGTGAGCCGCGAACCGGCGGCGCGGCGCGTGCTGGTGGTCGGCGCCGGCACCGCGGGCAACCTGGTGATCCGCGCCATGCGCGACGGCACCGTGCGCGGCTACCGTCCCGTCGGCATCGTGGACGACGACCCCGCCAAGCTCGGCACCATGCTCCACGGCGTGCCCGTGGTGGCCCTGGGCGACGAGCTTGCCGCCGCGGCCCGCGACCTGCGCGCCGAGGTGGTGGTCATCGCCCTGCCGTCGGCCAGCGCCCGCAACTACTACCGGCTGGTGAACGCGGCGGTGGCCGCGGGCCTGACGGTCAAGACCACGCCCGACCTCCAGCAGATCCTGCGCGGCGGCCGCGCGGTGGCGCGCATCGAGGACGTGCGCATGGAGGACCTGCTCCAGCGCCGGCCCGTGCGCAACGACCTGCCCGAGGTCCGCGCGCTCCTCGCCGGCCGCACGGTGCTGGTGACGGGGGCCGCCGGCAGCATCGGCTCGGAACTCTGCCGCCAGGTGGGCGAGCACGACGTCGCGCGGCTGGTGTGCCTCGACAACAACGAGACCGGCCTCTTCCGCCTGGAGAACGACCTGCGCGAGCGCCTGCCGCGCCTCGAGGTGGTGCCGTTTCTCGGGGACATCCGCGACCGCGCGCGCATGAGCGAGCTGCTGGCGTCGTACCGGCCCGAGATCGTCTTCCACGCCGCGGCTTACAAGCACGTCCCCATGCTGCAGTTCCACCCCCTGGAAGCGATCCGCAACAACGTCGGCGGCACCGACCTGCTGGCCGAGCTGGCCGACCGGGAAGGCGTCGAGGCCTTCGTGCTCATCAGCACCGACAAGGCCGTGAACCCGACCAGCGTCATGGGCGCCACCAAGCGCATCGCCGAGCGCATCATCCGCGCGCGCAACCTGCGCAGCGCGACGCGCTTCTGCGCCATCCGCTTCGGCAACGTCCTGGGCAGCAACGGCAGCGTGGTGGAGCTGTTCCTGCGCCAGATCCGCGAGGGCCGGCCGGTGACCGTGACCCACCCCCGCATCGAGCGCTACTTCATGACCATCCCCGAGGCGGTGCACCTGGTGCTCTTCGCCGCGGCCATGCAGGAGGGCGGCGAGACCTTCATCCTCGACATGGGCCAGCCCGTGAAGATCGATCGCCTGGCCCGCGACATCATCGCCTTCGCCGGCCTGACCCCCGGCGTCGACGTGCCGATCGTCTACACGGGCCTGCGGCCGGGGGAGAAGCTCTACGAGGAGCTCTGGACCACCCGGGAACGACCCCAGCCGACCGCCCACCCCGGCATCATGGTCTCGCCCGGCATGGACGAGCGCCCGGACCAGCTCCAGCGGGAGATCCGGGCCCTCCTCGCCGCCGCGCAGGCCGGCGATCTGGAGGTCAGCTGGGAGCATCTGCTGGCCCTGGTGCCCAGCTTCCAGGGGGCGACCCGGGCCCAGGCGGCGCACCCGCCGGCCCAGCACGCCGAAACCACGGCCTGAGATCCGGGTTGCGGCTCCGGCGCCGATCCGCTATATTCCGCCGGCCAAGGAAGGCGCGGGCCCGGCCCTCGCCTTCCGACGTTTTGCTACACATCGCAGCGGGTTGGCCGATTCCATAGCCCACTGGCCGGGTGAACCACACGCAACCGAGCCGGCGGGCGGCAGCCTGCAGCCATCGTGACGTCTTGACGCGGAGGTTCTAGACGATGGCACTCACGAAGGACCAGAAGGACCAGGTCATTGCCAGGTTCCAGAAGCACGAGAACGACTCCGGCTCGCCGGAAGTCCAGATCGCGCTGCTGACCGAGCGCATCAACACCCTCTCGGACCATTTCAAGATGCACGCCAAGGATCACCATTCCCGGCGCGGTCTGTTGAAGATGGTCGGTCAGCGCAAGCGATTGCTGAACTATCTGAAGAAGAAGGATCTGGACAGCTATCGCGGCTTGATCAAGGAGCTTGGCCTGCGGGGATGAGCCCCGGGCGTTGTTCATGGACTCCGGTCAAGGTCGTTAAAGCCTGGCAACGGTCGCGGCGACGGGGTCGTCGCGGCCGTTTTGCATGGGAGTGACCGGAGCCCGGCCGCCATGTCGGCGGCACGCAGTCAAAAAGCGGAAGCAGAAGGAAGAGAAAAAACGATGGAGAAGCACGTAGTCAGCCTCGAGATGAATGGGGCCACGTACAGTCTGGAGACCGGGCGCATGGCGAAGCAGGCCAGCGGGTCCTGCATCGTGCGCATGGGCGACACCATGGCGTTGCTGGCCGTGACGGCCGAGAAGACGCCCAGCGGCGGCGATTACATGCCGCTGTTCGTCGAGTACCGGAACAAGACGTACGCCGCCGGCAAGATTCCCGGCGGGTTCTTCAAGCGCGAGGCGCGGCCGACGGAGCGCGAGACGCTCACGGCGCGGCTCATCGACCGGCCGTTGCGGCCCCTGTTCCCCGACGGCTATCGCAACGAGACCCAGGTGGTCGCGTTCGTCATCTCGGCCGACACCGATTTCCACGCCGACGTCCTGAGCATCACGGGCGCCTCGATGGCCCTCGCCCTCAGCGACGTGCCGTTCCCCGAGATCGTGTCCGGCGTGCGCGTCGGCCGGGTGGACGGCGCCTTCGTGGTGAACCCGACCTTCGACCAGCTCGACGCGTCGGACATGGACCTCGTGGTCGCCGGCACCGACGAGATCGTGTGCATGATCGAGGGCGGCTGCGACGAGGTCAGCGAGCAGGACCTGCTCGACGGCATCGAGTTCGGCCACAGCTGGATCAAGAAGCTCAACGCCCTGCAGCGCGAGCTGCTGGCCAAGGCCGGCTCGAAGCCGAAGTTCTCGGTGGCCCCGGTGGTCGTGAATTCCACCCTGCTGGGCAGCGTCGAGGCCCTGATCGGCAACGAGCTCAAGTCGGCCATCCGCGTGCGCGGCAAGCACGCGCGCGCCGAGGGCCTCGATGCCCTGAAGGCCCGCGTCGCCGCGTCGTTCGTCGGCGAGGACGGCAAGGCCGACGGCGAGGCCGTCGAGCTCTTCCACGCGCTGGAGAAGAAGTACCTGCGCGACATGATCCTCGACGAGAAGGTGCGCGCGGACGGCCGCGACCTCACCACCGTGCGGCCGATCACCATCGAGTGCGGCGTGCTGCCCCGCGCGCACGGGTCGTGCCTGTTCACTCGCGGCGAGACCCAGGCCCTGGGCACCGCCACCTTCGGTTCCAAGCAGGCCGAGCAGCGCATCGAGCCGCTGAACACGGACCAGTACTGGAGCAAGTACTACCTGCACTACAACTTCCCGCCGTTCAGCGTCGGCGAGGTGGGCCGCTACAGCGGCACCGGCCGCCGCGAGATCGGCCACGGCAAGCTGGCCGAGCGCGCGATCCAGCCGTTGCTGCCCGCGATCGAGGACTTCCCCTACACCATCCGCCTGGTGTCGGACATCCTGGAGTCCAACGGCTCCAGTTCGATGGCCTCGGTGTGCTCCTGCGCGATGGCGCTGCTGGACGCCGGTTGCCCGCTGCGCCGGCACGTCGCCGGCGTCGCGATGGGCCTCATCAAGGAGGACGACCGCGTCGCCGTGCTCACCGACATCCTCGGCCTCGAGGATCACCTCGGCGACATGGACTTCAAGGTGACGGGCACGCGCAACGGCATCACGGCCTTCCAGCTCGACACCAAGATCGCCGGCATCAGCCGCGAGATCATGACCAAGGCGCTGACCGACGCGCGCGCGGCCCGCGAGCACATCCTCGGCCTGATGGAGGAGACGCTGCCGACGGCCCGCACGGTGATGTCGCAGTACGCGCCGAAGATCGTCACCATCCAGATCCCCGTCTCCAAGATCGGCGAGCTCATCGGCCCGGGCGGCAAGGTGATCAAGAAGATCCAGGAGCAGACGGGCGCCACCATCGAGGTGGACGACGAGGGCAACGTCTTCGTCTCCTCGGTCGACCAGGACAGCGGCCAGTCTGCCGTGGACTGGATCCGCGGCATGATGGCCGAGCCCGAGGTCGGCCGCACCTACAAGGGCCGCGTGGTGTCGATCGTCGAGTTCGGCGCCTTCGTCGAGTACCTGCCCGGCAAGGAAGGCCTGCTGCACATCTCCGAGCTCGAGCACTTCCGCGTGGGCAACGTCGCCGACGTGCTGCACGAGGGCGAGGCCGTGGACGTCAAGCTGGTCGAGGTCGACAGTCGTACGGGCAAGGTGCGCCTGAGCCGCAAGGCTCTGCTGCCGAAGCCCGAGGGCTTCGAGGAGGCCATGAGCAGCTCCGGCGGCGGCGATCGCGGCGACCGCGGCGATCGCGGGGATCGTCCCCGCAGCGGCGGCGACCGCGGGCGCAGCGGCGGCGGCGGCCGCGGGGGCCGGGGCGGCGGCGGACGCCGTTAGCTGATGGACCTCGCGCGTTATCAGAACGAGCAACCGCCCCGCCGGCGCATCTTGCCCGGCGGGGCGGTCCTTCTCGAAACCACCATGCCCGGAGCCCACTCGGTGAGCTTCGGCGTCTGGCTGCGCCGCGGCAGTCGCGACGAGCCCGCCGGCCTCGGCGGCCTGCTCCACTTCCTCGAACACATCGTCTTCAAGGGCTCGCAGTCGCGGTCGGCCTTCGAGATCGCCGCCGGCTTCGACGCTCTCGGCGCCTCGGTGGACGCCTACACCACCAAGGATCAGGTGGCGTTCACGGTGAAGGTCCTGCCGGAGTACTTCCCGCCGGCGCTGGCGATCTTCGCGGACATGCTGCTGCGGCCGGCGCTGGACCCCGAGCAGATCGCGCTGGAGCAGGAGGTGGTCTGCGAGGAGATCCAGGAAGCCCTGGACACCCCGGAAGACCGCCTGCACGACGCCTTCGCGGCCCACATCTTCGGCGCCCACCCGCGCGGCCTGCCGATCCTCGGCACGCCGGACTCCGTGAACAGCTTCACCGCCGACCTCCTGCGTCGCGAGCACCAGCGGCTGTTCGGCAGCCACGAGCTGATCCTCAGCCTCGCCGGCAACCTCGAGCCGCACTTCGCGGAGCTGGTGGCCGCGCAGTTCGCCGCCGCGAGCGCGGAAGCGCTGCCGCCCTCGCCGCCGGCGGCGGTGCCGGCCATCGGGACGGTGGCGTCGTCCCTGCGTCTGGAGGGGCCGATCGTCCAGACGTACTTCGAGATCGGCAACCTCGGCGTGTCCTACCTGGACGAGGACCGCATCCCGGTCTATGTCCTCAGCCACATCCTGGGCGGCGGCATGAGCAGCCGCATCTTCCAGGCCGTGCGCGAGCGCGAGGGCCTGGCCTACACGGTGTACACCTATACCGACATGGGGCGCGACACCGGCCTGGTGAGCTGCGCGGGCGCCTGCTCGCCGGACAAGGAAGAGCGGCTGCGCGAGGTGGTGCGGCAGGAGTACGCCAGGTTCCTGAGCGAGGGCGTGGCCGTCGAGGAGCTGGCGACCAACAAGGCCCAGATCAAGTCGCAGCTGGTCTTCTCGCTCGAGGGCGTGTCCAACCAGATGGGCCGCGCCGCGAAGAACGAGTACTACTTCGGCCGCTTCATGCCGCTGGTGGAAGTGGTGGGGAAGGTCGATGCCGTCACCCGGGACGACATCGCCCGCTGCGCCGAGGCCTACTTCTCGCCCGAGCGCATGGTGGTCGCCACGCACGGCCCGGCCAGCGGAACCGCGATCCCGGCCGCGGACGACGAATCCTGAGCTACATCGCCATTCGGTAGCCCTGGCCGTTCGCCTCGAGGGCGTAGCGCCAGCCGAGCTGTTCGACGGCCCGGCCCGTGGTGGCGTCGAGCTGCCCGCCGTCGACCAGCTCGCCGAGGTCCGGCGGGAAGGCGCCGTGCTCGTAGTGGAACAGGGCGGCCGCCGTGCTGACCTCGGCCTGGATCTGGCGCAGGCGCAGCTCGCGGCAGGCGAGCTGGGGCTCGTCCAGCGTGGTGACGGGGATCGAGCCGCCGGCGCCGCTGGCGGTTTGCACGGTGGCGGCAAGCCCCACGGTCGCCGCTCCGTTCCATGTCAGCGGCAGCCAGCGGCTCGCCCCGAACCCGAGCACGAGGAGCACGCCGGCGACGGTGAGGGTCGGGTGCTTCAGGACGCGCTGAAAGGGCTCGCGGCGGCCCGCCGCGCGGCCCGCGGCGCCGGCCTCGGGCGCGTCGCCCGGTTGCTCGACCTGCAGCCACCCCTCCTCGACGAAGGTCTTCAGCAGTTCACGGGTCACGTAGGCGTCGGCCCGCGCGCGGCGGATGATGCGGCCGACCGGCCGGCCGCTCAGCGCCAGCTTGTAGACGCGGCGGCCGGTGGGAGAGAGGGCCTCGTCGTCGGGCACGTTCGCGCCGAGCCGGAAGGTGAGCGCGAGCGACGGCAGGGCCTGCTGGATCTGCGGTTCCTCGTCCAGGCGACGGGCGGCTTCCATCAGCAGGGACTGGACGTCCAGGTCGATGCGGCCGCGCACGCCCGGCGGCGTGCCCTGCGTCGCCGAGAAGTGGTAGTTGCCGCGGCGCATCTTCATGCCCCGGTGGGCCATCTCGACGGCCACGCTCTTGAGGACCGCGGTCAGCTCGTCCTCCGTCAGCAGCCGCTCCGAGACCACGATCTCCGTCAGGTCCAGCGAGCTGTTCTCGGCGATGAAGCTGACGTGGCTCCATTGCGCCTCGCTGAAGAACCCGTAATTGCGCAGGTACGTCTCGAGGGGGTCGGGCGCCTCGCTGCGACGGTCGCGCGTGGACACCAGCACGCCCTTGTCGAACACGAACACCATCTCGCGCTGGCCCTGCAGCACGAGGAAGCCGGACTTCTGCTGGCTGGCGATGAGCTGCAGGATCTCGGCGAGATTGAAATCTTTGAGCTGACCTTCGAGCGCCATGGAATTGTCCCTTCGCGGGTCGTATGTCTACCGACGTATCACGCGTGTCCGCGGCCGGTGGGCGGTTCGCCCAGCCCCTGGACCAGTCGTTCGGGCAACCGGTGGCGCAACTGTCCGGCCTCGACCAGCGCGCTGATCTGGATCAGGAGCAGCAGGACCACGCCGACGCCCAGCGGCCACGCCGCCGGGCCGTCCCAGGCGGCCGCCGGCAGCGGCAGCCAGAGCGGGTGCACCGTCTCCTCGGCGAGCACCAGGCCGGGCGTGCGCCAGGAGGTCGCGGGGTCGAAGGCCCAGGCCGCGGCGATCAGGAACACGGCGCCGGCAGCCACGAACAGGCGGGCGGCCGCGCGATGGGGCTGGCCGAGCGCCAGGTGGCCGATGCCGGGCATCCAGCGGGCCAGCCGGCACAGCACGGCCGTCCGCGCCAGGCCCGCGGCGCGGCTGCGGTTCTTGAGCAGGGTCGCCAGCACCATGCCGCTGCGGGCCCGGTCCGCCGTCTCGCCGCAGGAGTGGCAGAGCCACTGGCCGTCGCGGCGCAGGCAGCATTCGCGGCAGATCTCCTGGCCGCAGTTGTCGCAGGTCCGCGACTCGTCGTGGTGCGCCGACCAGTAGGTGAGCAGCAGGGCCAGGGCGAGCAGAGCGCCGAGCAGCACGAAGGGCGGCAGCTCGGACACGCCCAGGAAGGCGTTCCACGCGGCCAGGTGCGCCAGCGGCGGATAGCTCGCCGCTTCGCCCCGGGCCGAGGCGTGCAACTCGCCGCGATCGAAGCCGAGGTAGATCACCGGCGAGAAGGCGCTGGCGTCCTGGGCCTTCCACGACGGCGGATCGAAGCCCAGGTCGCGCGCATCCTGCAGCGCCTGGCCGGCCTCGGGCACGAAGAGCTTCTTGAAGTAGACCTGGGCGAGGTTGTAGGGGATCTCGCCGCGATCGGGGGCCAGCTCGCGCGCCCGGCGATAGCCGGTGACGGCGTCGTCGTGGCGGCTCTGGAAGTAGGCGTTGTTGGCCATCGCCACCAGGGCCGGGATGTGGCTGGGGTTCACGGCGAGGGCCTCGCGCAGGAGGTCGTTGCTCGCGGTGAAGCGGCCGCGCCGCGATTCCTGCGTGGCCACCGCGACCTGCAGGCGCGCGCGGCGGGCCGGGTCGTCGGCCTTCGCGAGGCGCTCGCGCAGCTCGGTCAGGAGCAGCGCGTCGGCGGGCTCGGTGACGGCGCGCTCGAGCAGCACGGTCTCGCTGTGGGGGTCCAGCGCGACCACCGCCTCGCGCAGCGGCGGCCAGCTCGGGAAGACCAGCAGGAGGGCGCACACCCAGGTCGCGACCAGCGGGCCGCGGTTACGGCCGCGCGCGTGGATCACGATCGGGATCGACAGCAGGGACAGCATGCCGAGCCAGCCCGGCCGCGTCGCGAGCGCGGCGGCGACGATCAGCAGCGGCAGCCACGCGGGCACGCGCTGGCGATGATCGCGCAGGAGGCGGGCGGCGAGGTCGTGCGCGAGGAAGCGCCAGTAGACCGCGTAGTACGCCACCAGCAGCAGGGTCCAGAAGATGGCCAGCAGCTGCAGCGCGCCCTGGTGGGCGAGGATCAGCAGCCGTGGGGCCGCCAGCGGCTCGTGCCAGGCGGCGCGCAGGGACTTGGGCAGCGCCCAGATCACGGTCACCGGGTCGAGATCCCGCAGTGCCTGCGAGAGCTGCCACCAGCGCAGGCGCGCCGGCTCGGTGCCCTTCTGGACGGCGTCGTCCAGGAGCTGCTGCACGTTGGCGTTGTCGCCGGCGCGGGCGGCGCGGCGCGCGGCGAGAAAGCGGGCCTCGCCGGCGACGGGGTCGTCCAGGCGCGGCGGCAGCTGCGGCGGCTTGACGCGTGGCAGCGACGTGGCCTCGATGTCCGGCAACAGGTTACGACTCAGTCCCATGGTCGCGTCGGCCGACTCGTACGGCGACGGCGGCGCCACCACGTGCAGGGTGTCCAGCGGCGCCGAGGTCGACGCGGCGTGGGCGACGCCCTGGGACAGGAGCAGCGCGAGCGCCACGGCCGTCGCGGGGACCGCCGGGCGGGGGCGAGAGGTAGCGGGTCTGGCGTCCATGGCTCTCATTCGGCGTTGCAATCCCCAGGAGGCGATACGACAATTCCCGCGGGTCCGGGGTGGCAGAGTGCCACGACCTTTCCCTGCACGGCGCATGCATCAACGACCGTGCCTGAAGTCGCCCGGAAGGACGCGTGGTTCCTCGAACGTCCTTGGGCGGTGGTCACGGTGGCGCCTGGGAGGGTGCAAATGACGGTCCACCATCGTGATCGGGATCGCGAGACCCCGGCGGCGGCCCCCGTGACCGGCCGGAACCTCCCCGTCGCCGGCGGCGGCAGCCGCGGCGGCATCGTGCATTCTGAAACGTCCGGCCGGGATCGCCTGGCGCCGTGAGGTACGTCCCCCACATCGGTCGGGACCTGCTGCTGCGAGCGGTCTTGCTGATCATCGCCGGCTTGTGCGGGCTGGTAGGCCTGATCCTGGAACTGGGCCATGCCTTGCCGCCCGACGTGCCGGGCGTGGGGCTGCTGTTCGGCCTGGCGCTGGTGTGCTTCGTGACCGAGCTGGTCCTGGCCGCCCGGGCGGCGCCGTCGTGGCCCGATTTCCTGCGCCGACGCTGGCCGGCGGTCGCGCTCACGGCCCTGCTGGTCCTGCAGATCCTCTTCCTGCTGGTCGCCGGCGACGCCAGCTGGGTGCGCCGTCTGGGCGAACGGGTCCACCTGAGATCCCTCACGCAGCTCTACCTGGTGGTGACCCAGGTCTACGTCGCCGCCCTGCTGCTGGTCAACCTGCCCCGCCTGCACGCGCGGTACGCCTCGGTGCGGGTGCGTCCGGGCCTGACCTTCCTGATGATCTTCCTGGGCGCCATCTTCGCGGGCGCCGGCCTGCTCTGCCTGCCGCGGGCGACGCCGCCCACGGCGCCGATCTCCTTCCTCGACGCCGTCTTCACGGCCACCAGCGCGGTGTGCGTGACGGGCCTGACCGTGCGGGACACGGCCACCCAGTTCACCGGGCTCGGCCAGGCCGTGATCCTCATCCTCATCCAGCTCGGCGGCCTGGGCATCATGTCCGTCGGCGCCGCGATGGCGTACTTCATGGGCCAGGGCATCGGCATCCGCGAGGGCAGCGCGATGCGCGAGATGTTCCAGGTGCCGGGACTCGAGCAGGTGGCCCGGTTGCTGCGCTTCATCGCGGCCTGGACCTTCGTGGCCGAGGCCGTCGGCGCCGTCGTCCTGTTCTTCGCGTTCGAGCCGCTCATCCCGGCCACGGCGCCGCGGCTGTTCTCGGCGGTGTTCCACAGCGTGTCCGCGTTCTGCAACGCCGGTTTCAGCCTCTTCAGCCGCAACCTGGAGGGGCCGGCGGCCACCGGACCGATCCTCGGCACCATCGCGACGCTGATCATCCTCGGCGGCCTCGGCTTCGCCGTGGCCTACAACCTCCTGATCTGGCTGCGCTCGCGCTGGCGTCGTCGCATCTGGCGCCAGCGGCGGCCGGTACGACTCATGATCCAGACCCGCGTGATGCTCCTGGGCACCATCATCCTGCTGGCGGGCGGCACCGTCGGCATCGCCTTGCTGGAGTGGAACGGTATCCTGGCCGGACTGCCGCCGCTCTCGCGGCTCGGCCACGCGTTCATCCAGTCGGTGGTCTGCCGCACCGCCGGCTTCAATTCCCTGCCGATCGGGGCCTTCGGCGCGCCGGCGCTGTTCCTGATGATCATCCTGATGTTCATCGGCGCCGGTTCGGGCTCGACGGCGGGCGGCGTGAAGATCACCACGCTGGCCGTGCTCTGGGGCGACCTGCGGGCGATCGCCGCCGGTCGCAACCAGATCCGGCTCTTCGACCGCGAGATCGGCATGCTCACCGAGCAGCAGGCGACGGTGGTGCTGCTGGCCGGCGGCGTGTTCGGCGCCCTGGGCACCTTCGCCCTGCTCATCACCGACGGACGCGAACTGCTCGCGACCGTGTTCGAGGTGGTGTCGGCCCTGGGGACGGTGGGCCTGAGCACCGGCCTCACCACGGAGTTGACGCCGGCGGGGAAAGTCGTTCTGATCCTCCTGATGTACGTGGGCCGGGTCGGCATCCTGACCTTTGCCTACGGCGTCGTGGGGCCGCGCCGCGACCGGGACGTGCGCATGCCCACGGGCGACCTGATGGTCGGCTGAGGCCGCGAAAGGACTGTTCCATGTTGAAGGTGGTCGTGTTCGGACTGGGTCGCTTCGGCGCCGCCGCGGCGAGCACCCTGTACGCCCAGGGCGCGGAGGTGCTGGCCATCGACCGCAACCAGCGCCTGGTCGAGGAGATCAAGGACCGCGTCTCGGTGGCCATCGCCACCGACGCCACGCAGCGCTCGATCCTCGAGGCGTACGACGTCGGCCGCATGGACGTGGCGATCATCGGCATCGGCAGCAACTTCGAGGCCTCGGTGGTGGTGGCGCTGCTGTGCCGCGAACTCGGCGTGCCGAGGGTGATCGCCAAGGCGCTGACCCCGCTCCAGGCGCAGGTCCTGCGGGCGGTCGGGGCGCATCGCGTCATCACGCCCGAGGAGGAGATCGGCGAGCGCCTGGCCGAGCACCTGGTGCGCGGCACCGTGGTCGATTTCGTCGAATTGCCAGCCGGCTACAGCCTGCGCCGCCTGCGGGTGCCGGCCGAGTGGGAGGGCAAGAGCCTCGGCGAGTTGAGGTTGCTCGGAGAAAAGCGGTTGAACCTGATCCAGATCCTGCGGCCCATCAAGGGCGGCAAGGAGTTCACGCAGGCGGCCCTGCCGAGCGGCAGCGCCATCCTGAATCCGGGCGACCTGATCGACGTGATCGGGCCGGACACGGTGCTGGACAAGTACGTCTGACGGTGCATTTTGGCTTGGCCGCGGACCGCCGGGAACCTAAATTGACGACGTGTTGACGGTGCGACGGCTCGAGGACGCGCGGCACGTTCCCCGGTGGGGTGCGACCGGCGCGGGAAAGAGAGTGCAACGATGGTTTCGAGGTACGTGGCCTTGCTTGGCCTGCTGGCGGTTCTCGCCACCGTGGGCGGCTGTGGATCGTGCAAGGAGTTCGAGGGCCAGATCCAGGCGCTCGACAAGCAGGTCGCCGGTCTCCAGGAGCAGGTGGTGGCCCGTGAAGCCGATGTCGCGAGCCTGACGGAGACGCGCACCAAGCTGGAGAAGGACGTCGAGACCCTGACGGCGGAGAAGGCCCAGTACAAGGCCCTGACCGAGGTCGTCGTCTTCCGCGAGGTCGCCGAGACCCTGACCTACGGCGTCGATCAGTACCAGGTCCAGGACCCCATGAAGACCGCCCTGTCGTCCGTCGCGCAGATGGCGCGCCAGAACCCCGACTGGGATCTCTACGTGGTGGGCCACACCGACCGCGCCGCGCAGAATGCCGAGACGCAGTACTACATCCCGACGGCCTGGGAACTGGCCGCGTTCCGCGCCACGGCGGTCGCCCGCTACCTGATCGACAAGGAAGGCCTGCCGGCCGAGCGCGTCATCGCCTGCAGCGTCGGCAACGCCCGCACCATCGCGCCGAACGACAAGGAAGACGGACGCGCCCAGAACCGGCGGGTGACGTTCTTCCTGCGCAAGCCCGAGGCCGCGCCCGCGGCGCCCGGCGCGGTGATCACCGAGTAGCCCTTCGCGCCACGCGCGGACCGGATGGAAAACCGCCCCCCCCGCGAGGGAGGGGCGGTTTTCTTTCGTCATCGCGCGGGCCGGGCCCCGGCTCAGCGCATCGCCGCGATGTCGGCCGCGCCGCGGATCGCCGCCTCGACGTGCTCCCGCGTGTTGAACGGTCCGATCGAGAACCGCACGGTGCCCTTGGGCGTGGTGCCGATGCCCTCGTGGGCGAGGGGGGCGCAGTGCAGGCCGGTGCGCGTGGCGATGTCGTGCTCGACGTCGAGGATCATGCCGGCCTCGCCGGCCTCGAAGTCGCCGATGTTGCAGCAGACCACGGGCAGGTCGCGCTCGGTGGTGCCGGCGCAGTAGAGCGTGACCTTGGGGATGTCGCGCAGGCCGTCGATCAGCACGCCAGCGAGCTCCATCTCGTGCTTGCGGATCGCGTCGAGCCCCTGGGCCTGGACCCACTTCACCCCGGCGCGCAGGCCGGCGATGCCGACGGTGTTGAGCGTGCCGACCTCGCAGCGGTAGGGGAACTCGTCGAGGTGCGTGCGCACGGCCGACTTCACGCCCGTGCCGCCCCAGCGGGTGGAACGGATGTCGACGTCGGGGCCGACGCACATGCCGCCGATGCCGGTGGGGCCCATCAACGACTTGTGGCCGGTGAAGGCCAGCAAGTCGACGTGCCAGGCGGCCATGTCGATGGGCACCAGGCCGGCGGTCTGCGCGACGTCGATGGCGAAGTAGACGCCGCGCTCGCGACAGACGCGGCCGATGGCGGCGGCGTCCTGGATGGTGCCCAGGACGTTGGAGCCGTGGTTGACGATCACCAGCCGCGTGTTGGGCTTGATCGCGCGCGCGATGTCCTCGGGGTCGACGAAGCCCTGGCCGTCGAACGGCACCAGGTCGTGCGTGATCATCCCCATCTGCTCCATCACGTACAGCGGGCGCAGCACGGAGTTGTGCTCGAGCATGGTCGAGACCACGTGGTCGCCCGGGCGGCAGACGCCCTGGATGATCATGTTCAGGCCGTCGGAGGCGTTTGCGCCGAAGATGAGCCGGTTGAAGTCCTGGGCGGGATTGTGGAAGAACTCCTCGAGCAGGCGCCGCGCGTCGTCGACCATCAGGCCGGCCTCGACGGCGAGGTCGTAGCCCGAACGGCCCGGGTTCACGCCGAAGTTGCGGTAGAAGTCGGCCATGGCGTCGATGACCTCGGGCGGCTTCGGGAAGGCGGTGGCGGCGTTGTCGAGGTAGATCAGGTCGCTCATGATCGCTCCTTGCTTCAACATACCCGGCCCTCGGCCCTGGGAGACGCCCGGCAAATATGGCTGGCCCCCGCCGTCCGGGCAAGACCGCGCCGGACTTTGTGACCTCGGCAGTGGGAACCACTCCTGTTTCGCTCGCGCAGGGTTGCCCTGGCCAACGACGCCGGTTGGCGGTACGCTCCGGTCGCAGTCCCACGCCCACGCACGGAGGCCGACATGACGCCGCAAGAACTCCCCTCGACGACGGCGCGCCCGTTCGCCGCGCTCTGCGCTCTGGCCTCCCTTCTCGCGCTGCTCGCCCTCGCCGGCTGCGGCGGCGGCGAAGACCCGCCCGACCGCGAACAGCTGGTCCCCAAGGGCATGCGTCGCACCACGGTCACGGCCCAGGACGCCGGCCACCACGTGACCACCGCCACGGAGACGACGGCGCCCGTGGCGGCGCTTCCCGAGGCCGGCAGCCCCGAGGTCGCGGTCACGCTCGAACCGCCGGCCGTCGAACCGGCGGCCGAGACGGCGCCGGACGTCGAGCCGGCGTCGGTCGCGCCGTCCCCTGCCGAGGACGCGCCGGCGGCGACGCCCGGCACCTGGACGGTCCAGGCGGGGGCCTTCACTCGCGCGGAGACGGCCGCCGGCGTGGTCGACAAGTTGCGTGGCGCCGGCATCGCGGCCGCGGTGGAGACCGCCGACGTGGGGGGCACCACCTACCGCCGCGTGGTGGTGAACGGGCTCGCCGACCGCGCCGCCGCCGAGGCGCTGGCCGCCCGGCTCAAGGCGGAGTTCGCGCTGAACGCCCTGGTGCGGGAGGCTCACGCCGCGGGGCGGTGACCTTCTCGAGGCGGTGATCCGAGGGATATCCCGCGACGCGCGACATGTCTCTCGCGGACGATTTCGTGGCAGGGGGCCCGGATTGCGTACCGTGGGTGCGCGATCGCGCACTCTGGGTACGCATTTCGGAGGGGTGGCCACGATTTCCGCTCGCGAGGCCACCATATTCTCCGCGGTGCGCCGGCTGGAGATATCCGGCTCTACCGATTAGAATGTGCGGAAGCCCGAGCCCAGGAAGGACTCCATGTCACGAGCCGTCGTCCCGTCGTCGTCCCGCGCCGGCAAGCTCGCCGTTCTCCTGATCGCCATGGGAGCGGCCCGGCTGGCGTTCGTCCCGGCCGCCGCGGCCGTCGTCCCGCCCGAGGAGGTGCCGTTCGCGCGCCTGCACACCGGCGAGGGCGAGATCCTGGTCGCGCTGTTCCCCGACCTCGCGCCGCACCACGTGGCCGCGTTCCTGCACCTGGCCCAGACCGGCTTCTACGAGGGGACGACGTTCCACCGCATCGTCCCCGGGTTCGTGATCCAGGGCGGCGACCCCAACAGCAAGGACAAGGACCCGCGCAACGACGGCCAGGGCGCGCCGACCTTCAACGACGTGCTCACCGTGCCCGAGCTGTCGCAACTCGCCGCGGCGGGCGAGGTGGTCGAGGCCAAGGGCTACGTGTGGGCGGGCGGCGACCAGCCGGCGCGTCTCGCGGGGGAGTTCTCGCGCACCGCGAAGCACCTGCGCGGCACGCTGAGCATGGCGCGCGGGCGCGAGCGGGACTCGGCCGGCAGCCAGTTCTTCCTCTGCGTCGCGGCGTCGGTGCAGCTCGACAGCGAGTACACCATCTTCGGCCACGCGATCACCGGCCTCGACGCGATCGACCGCATCGCCAATGGCGAGACCCTGCCGAGCATCAGCCAGCACGCGCTCACGCCGGTTCCCATCACGCGCATCGAGGTGCTGCGCGGCGTCGGCGCCCTGACCGAGGCCGAACGCGCCGCCTACACGCAGGCGCTCGCCGACATCGCGGCCGGGGGCAGCACCTGGTGAGCAGGGACGACGACAAGCGGCAGGGCCCGGGCGAGATCGTCATCAAGGGCGTCCGGGTACACAACCTTAAGAATCTCGACCTGCGCCTGCCGCGGCGGCGGCTGGTGGTGGTGACGGGGCCGAGCGGGAGCGGGAAGTCGTCCCTGGCGTTCGACACGCTGTACGCCGAGGGGCAACGACGCTACATCGAGAGCCTCTCGAGCTACGCCCACCAGTTCCTCGACCAGCTGCCCAAGCCCGACGTCGACCGCATCGAGGGGCTGTCGCCGGCGCTGGCGATCGACCAGAAGGGCCTCGGCAGCAGCCCGCGCTCCACCGTCGGCACCACCACCGAGATCGCGAGCTTCCTGCGCCTGCTCTTCGCGCGCTGCGGCACGCCGTTCTGTCCCGAGTGCGAGCTGGCCGCGTCGACCCGGCCGCTCTCCGACATCGAGGACGAGCTGATGGCGCTGCCGCTGGGCACGCGCTTCTACCTGCTGGCGCCCATCGTGCGCGGGCGCAAGGGGCAGCACCGCAAGCTGCTGCAGGACCTGGTGCGCGACGGCTACGTGCGCGCGCTGATCGACGGCGAGCTGTGCGACCTGGAGGACGTCACGGATCTCGCGGCCGGCAAGCGTCACGACATCGCCGTGGTCATCGACGGCATGGCCCGCAAGGACGACCTGCGCGAGCGCCTGCGCGGCGCCCTCGAGCAGGCCGCGGCGATGGGCAAGGGGTCGGTCATCATCTGGCGCAATGGCGAGCCGACCGTCTTCAGCCGCACCTCGAGCTGCCCCGGCTGCGGCAAGGGCTTCCCGGAGCTGGACCCGCGGCTGTTCTCGTTCAACTCGCCGGTGGGGTCGTGCCCCGCGTGCAACGGACTCGGCACCCTGCGCACCATCCCCGAAGACCTGCTGGTGCCCGACACCCGGCTGAGCCTCGCCGGCGGCGCCGTGGAGTTCCTCAAGGGCAAGGAGTCGAGCTGGCTCTACACCCAGATCGAGGCCCTCGCCGGCGCGATGAACTTCGACCTCGAGGCGTCGTGGCGCGACCTGCCGGCGGACGCGCGCCACACCGTGCTGCACGGACTCGGCGGCGACATCGAGAAGAAGCTGCGCACGCACGTGCACTACCAGGCCTTCCTCAAAGGGTGGCCGGGGCTGGTGCCGGAACTGGTGCGTCGACACCGCGAGACCAAATCGGAGCGCATCCGCACCAACCTCGAGAAGATCATGGCCGAGGAGGAGTGCGCCGCCTGCGGCGGCTACCGCCTGTGCCCCGAGGCGCTGCAGATCCGCATCGGCGACCACAACCTCGGCCAGGTCTCGGCGCTCACGCTCACCGAGTTCGCGGCCTGGGTCGACGGCGTGAGCTTCCCGGGCTCGCGCGAGACCGCAATCGCCACGCCCATCCTGGCGCAGATCCGCCACCGCCTGCAGTTCCTGCTGCAGGTCGGCGTGAGCTACCTCTCGCTGTCGCGCGCGACGCGCACGCTCTCGGGCGGCGAGGGCCAGCGCGTGCGCCTCGCCACGCAAGTGGGCTCGCAGCTCACCGGCGTGCTCTACATCCTCGACGAGCCGAGCGTCGGCCTGCACCACCGCGACATCCACCGCCTCATCGCCACCCTGAAGGCGCTGCGCGACCGCGGCAACAGCGTGGTGGTGGTCGAGCACGACCGCGACGTGATGCTCGCCGCCGACCACATCGTCGACCTCGGCCCGGGCGCGGGCGAGCACGGCGGCGAGATCTGCGCGCAGGGCACCGTCGCCGAGGTGATGGCCACGGTGGGCAGCGCGACGGGCGACTTCCTCGCCGGCCGCGTCGGCGGGGGCGGCCCGGCGCCGCTGACAGCCGGGACGACGCCGCCCGCGCACTGGCTGCGCCTGACCAACCTGAGCGGCCGCAATCTCAAGAACATCGACCTGGAGCTGCCGCTCGCGCGGTTGACGGTGGTCACCGGGGTGTCCGGCTCGGGCAAGAGCACGGCCGTGAACGACACCCTCTACCGCGTGCTGGCCGGACGACTCCACCACGCCCGCAAGCGGCCCGGCCCGTTCGACCAGGTCAGCGGCCTCGAGGAACTCACCGGCGTGGTGCTGGTCGACCAGTCGTCCATCGGCCGCACGCCGCGCTCGACGCCGGCCACCTACGTCGGCCTCTACAGCCACGTGCGCAGCCTCTTCGCGCAGACGGCGATCTCGCGCATGCGCGGCTACGGGGCGGGTCGTTTCAGCTTCAACACGCCGGGCGGCCGCTGCGAGGTGTGCGAGGGCGCGGGCGTGCGGCGCCTGACCATGGACTTCCTGCCCGACGTCGAGGTGGTGTGCGAGGAGTGCAACGGCCGCCGCTTCGACCGCGAGACCCTCGAGGCGCACTTCAAGGGCCGCGACATCGCCCAGGTGCTCGACATGAGCGTCGACGAGGCGGCCGACCTGTTCGCCAGCGTGCCGCCCTGCCGCAAGATCCTCGAGGTGATGCAGGGCGTCGGCCTCGGCTACCTGCGTCTCGGCCAGGCGGGGGCGACCCTCTCGGGCGGCGAGGCCCAGCGCTTGAAGCTGGTCAAGGAACTCGCGCGCGGCGGCGTGCGGCCGACCCTCTACATTCTCGACGAGCCGACCACCGGCCTGCACTTCTGCGACGTCGACCGGCTGCTGGCGGTGCTGGCGCAATTGCTCGCGCGGGGCAACACGGTGGTGGTGATCGAGCACAACCCCGAGGTGATCCGCCGCGCCGACCACGTCATCGACCTCGGACCCGAGGGCGGCGCCGGGGGCGGGCGGATCGTGGCCGCCGGGTCGATCGAGACCATCATGGCGGCGCCGGATTCCTACACCGGGGCGATGCTGCGGGAGCTGTTCGGGGCCGGTTCGTGATGGCGGCGCCGGCCGGCCCCCCAACCGACCATGTCCCGCAAACGGATTTTCTGGAGACGACCCCCAATTGCGCACCGTCAGTACGCGATCGCGCACTCCCAGTACGCGATTTACCCCCGGCCTCGAAATCTGCTCCCCGGAACACATCGATATTTCGACCCGCCGCGGCACCCGCGCCCACCCCGGTACCACCGATCTCCCAGCGTTTGACAGGGCCGGCCAGCGCGCCTCGTTCGTCCTTGGCGAGACCCGCTTGTCGGTATATGTTTCGCCCGGCGTGCCCGTCCGGACCCGCCGCCGGCTCCCGCCGGCCTGCCCCGTCCTCCCGGACCCAGGAGCGTCGAAGTGAATGACTCCGCGCAGTTGAAGACGACGCCGCTCACGGCGTGGCACGAGGCCCACGGCGGCCGCATGGTCCCCTTCGCGGGCTACAGCATGCCCGTCCAGTACACCAGCGTGCTGGCCGAGCACGATGCCGTCCGCGAGAAGGTCGGCCTGTTCGACATCACGCACATGGGCGAGGTCTACGTCACCGGCCCCCAGGCCGGCGCCTGGATCAGCAGCCTGGTGACCAACAAGACCGCCGACATCCCCGACGGCAAGGTGGTCTACACCGCGATGTGCCGCGAGGACGGCGGCGTCCTCGACGACATGCTGATCTACCACCTGCAGGGCGAGCGCTGGCTCATCGTGATGAACGCCAGCAACCACGACAAGATCGCCGCCTGGCTGAAGGCCCACGCGCCCAGGACCGGCGTGACCCTGGACGACGCCAGCGACCGCACGGCCCTCATCGCCGTGCAGGGCCCGTACGCCCGCGACCTGATGGACCGCCTCGACGCCCTGCAGGGCCGCCAGGCCGACGTCGCCGCCCTCGACTTCTACACGCACTTCCTGCTGCCGCGCCCCGGGGGCGAGTGGATCATCTCGCGCACCGGCTACACCGGCGAGCACGGCTACGAGATCTACCTGCCCAACGCCGCCGCGCTGCCCGTGTGGGAGGAGCTGCTGGCCAAGGGCGCCGACCTCGGCGTGCAGCCCATCGGCCTCGCCGCGCGCGACACGCTGCGCTTCGAGGCGTGCTACTGTCTCTACGGCCACGAGCTGAACGAGTCGTGGACGCCGCTCGAGGCGGGCATCGGCTGGGCCGTGAAGCTGAAGAAGGAAGGCGGCTTCCTCGGTCGCGACGCCCTGGTCGCGCAGAAGGACGCCGGCGTCCCGCGCAAGCTCATCGGCCTCGAGGTCGAGGGCAAGGCCATCGCCCGGCAGGACATGCCCGTCCTGCTCGGCGACCGGCAGGTCGGCCTGGTCACCAGCGGCACCTTCAGCCCGACGCTGAAGCGCTCGCTGGCCCTGGCCCTGGTGGAGGCGGAAGTCCCGGAGGGGGCGCTGGCCGTCGAGATCCGCGGCAAGCGGATGCCGGCGCGCACGGTGCCGATTCCATTCCTGGCGGCGCGAGTCAAGGGCGACCCGCATGCCGAACGCACGCTGGCCTAAACGCGAGGTGGAGTGAACCATGGTTCCTGACGATCGCAAGTACACCCAGGAGCACGAGTGGGTCCAGGTCGAGGGCGAGATCGGCATCGTGGGCATCACCGACCACGCGGCCGGCGAGCTCGGCGACATCGTGTTCGTGGAACTGCCCGAGACGGGCAGCGAGTTCAGCGCCGGCGACTCGGTGGGCACCATCGAGTCCGTGAAGGCGGTCGCCGACCTGTTCCTGCCGGTCAGCGGCGAGATCATCGAGATCAACGAGGCCGTGGTCGACAGCCCCGAGCTGGTCGGCAACTCGCCGATGGACGACGGCTGGCTGGTCAAGGTCCGCCTGGTCGAACCGTCCGAGCTGGACCGCCTGCTCGACGCGAGCGCTTACGAGGAACTTCTGGGAGGTTGAGTCCCGTCATGGCCTACATGCCGCATACCCCCGAGGACGTCCGGGCGATGCTCGCGACCATCGGGGCCGCCAGCATCGACGACCTCTTCGCCAGCCTGCCGGCGGCGGCGCGCCTGCGCCGCCCGCTGGCCATCCCCGCCGGTCTCACCGAGGAAGAGGTGCGCCGTCGTTTCAAGACGCTGGCCGCGCGCAACCGCAGCCAGGAGGACCTGGTGTCCTTCCTGGGTGGCGGCGTGTACGACAGCATCATCCCCGCCGCCTGCGACGCCATCAGCTCGCGCAGCGAGTTCCTGACGGCCTACACGCCCTACCAGGCCGAGGTCAGCCAGGGCACGTTGCAGGTGATCTACGAGTGGCAGACCTTCATCACGCGGCTCACCGGCCTGCCGGTGGCCAACGCCAGCATGTACGACGGCGCCACGGCTCTCGCCGAGGCCGTCGCCATCGCGCTGGCCCACCGCCGCAAGACCAAGGTCATCCTGCCGGCGACCCTGAATCCCCGCTACCGCCGCGTGGTGCGCGCGACGCTGCGCGGCCAGGGCCTCGAGATCGTCGACGCGCCGGCCAAGGCCGACGGCACTCTCGACCTCGACCAGCTGCGCCGGCTCGCGGACGCCGACGCGGCGGCCGTGGTGCTGCAGAACCCCAACTACCTCGGCGTCATCGAGCCTGTCGACGCCGTGGCCGAAGCCGCCAAGGCCAATGGCGCCCTGCTGATCGCCTGCGTGAACCCCGTCTCGCTCTCGCTGCTCAAGGCGCCGGGCGAGTACGGCGCCGACCTCGCCGTGGGCGAGGCCCAGCCCTTCGGCGTGCCCTGCAGCTTCGGCGGCCCGCTGCTCGGCTTCTTCGCCTGCAGCGACGCGCTGGTGCGCCGCATGCCGGGACGCATCGTCGGGCGCACGGTCGACCGCGAGGGCCGCGACGCCTACGTGCTGACCCTGCAGACCCGCGAGCAGCACATCCGCCGCGAGAAGGCGACCAGCAACATCTGCTCCAACCAGGGGCTGATGGCGCTGCGCGCCTGCGTCTACCTGGCCATGCTCGGCGGCAGCGGCCTGCGCGATCTGGGCCAGGCCAACCGCGTCCGTTGCGAGGCGCTGCGCCAGCGCCTGACGAAGGTGGCGGGCGTGTCGTTGCCCTTCTCGGGCCCGGTGTTCAACGAGTTCGTGGTGCGGTTGCCGCGCCCCGCCGCCGCACTGCGCAAGTACGCGCACGCGCAGGGCATCCTGGCCGGCATCCCGCTAGCTGGCGTCGCCGGCTGCAGCGAGAACGACATCCTGGTCACGGTCACCGAGAAACGTACCGCCGAAGAGATCGAACGCTACGGCCAGGTCCTCGAGACCTGGGTGGCGGCCCGCGAGGAGGTGACGGCATGAGCGAGCAGAAGGACACGCAGATCCTGATCCCGACGCGCTGCCAGCGCTGGCTGGCCGCCGAGACGCCGTCCCTGTTCACCGAGGGCAAGGCGGGACGACGCGCCCTGACCATGCCGACGTGGGACGGCCAGCCCGTGGACGACGCGCTGCCGGCCAGTTGCCTGCGCGCCGCGCCGGCCGACCTGCCCGACCTCAGCGAGCCCGAGGTCATGCGCCACTTCACGCGCATCTCGAACCTGAACCACCACATCGAGCGCGGCATGTACCCCCTGGGCAGCTGCACCATGAAGTACAACCCGCGCCTCAACGAGCAGGTCGCCGCGATGCCCGGCTTCGCGGCGCTGCATCCCGAGCAGGGCCCCGAGGACACGCAGGGCTTGCTCGCCGCGCTGAAGCTGCTCGAGGAGCACCTCTGCGAGATCACCGGCTTTGCGGCCTGCAGCCTGATGCCCGCCGCCGGCGCCCACGGCGAGTTCCTCGGCATGCTGGTCATCCGCGCGCGGCACCTCGCCGCCGGCGAACCCGAGCGCGTGGAGATCCTGATCCCCGACAGCGCCCACGGCACCAACCCCGCGTCGGTGGTGATCGCGGGGATGAAGCCCCGCACCATCGCCTCGCGCCCCGACGGCAAGATCGACCTCGATGCCCTGCGCGCCGCCGTCGGCCCCCAGACCGCCGGCATCATGATCACCAACCCCAACACGGTGGGGTTGTTCGAGACCGACATCGTCGAGGTGGCGAAGATCGTCCACGACGCCGGCGGCCGCCTCTACATGGACGGCGCCAACATGAACGCCATCATGGGCCAGGCCCGCCCCGGCGACATGGGCTTCGACGTCTGCCACCTGAACCTGCACAAGACGTTCAGCACGCCCCACGGCGGCGGCGGCCCCGGCGCCGGCCCCATCTGCGTGACCAAGGAACTGGCCGCCTTCCTGCCCGGCCCCCGGATCATCGAGCACGACGAAGGCTACCGCCTCGACAAGGTCCCCGGCGTCGACGGCGACGCCATCCACGCCTACCTGGGCAACGTGGGGGTCTGCCTGCGCGCCCTCGCCTACATCCTGCGCAACGGCGGCGACGGACTCACGCGCGTCAGCGAGATGGCCGTCCTCAACGCCAACTACCTGCTGGCCAGACTGAAGGACATCCTCCCCGTCACCTTCCCCGAGGGCTGCCTCCACGAATTCGTCGCCAGCGGCACCGAGTGGAAGGACAAGTACGGCGTCAAGACCCTCGACATCGCGAAACGACTCCTCGATTTCGGCTTCCACGCCCCCACCATCTACTTCCCCCTGATCGTGGAGGAAGCCATGATGGTGGAACCGACGGAGACGGAACCGAAGGAAAGCCTCGACAAGTTCGTCGAAGCCCTCCAGCAGATCCATCGCGAAGCGCAGACGAATCCGGAGATCCTGCACGGCGCCCCGCATGCGACGCCGGTCGCGAGGCTAGACGAGGCCAGAGCGGCGCGCCAGCCGGATCTACGGTGGCTGGGGCCGTGCAATTGCGGTTGATCGTGAACTAGGACGGTGCGCGCCGGCCGCCCCCGGGGCGCCGGCCGGGGGCGGCCCCCCCCCGCGCGGCCCCCCGCCCCCCGCGCCCGCCCCAGAGCCGCCGCGCCCCCCCCCCGGCGGGGCGGCGTGGGGGGGTGGGGGGGGGGGGGGGTGTGGTTTTGGTGGGTTCCCCCCCCCGGGGGGGGGCGGGCCCCGCCCCCCCCCCCCCCCCACCCCTCCCTCCCCCCACCCGCGGAGTGACCCCATGCCCCGCCTTCGCGTCATCGTCGACGGCCCCCGCACCGGCCAGGACAACATGTACTGGGACGAATCCCTCCTCGACGCCTTCCGCCCCGACGACGACCCGATATTGAGAGTCTATCGGTGGTGGCCCCCCGCCGTGAGTTTTGGCTACAATCAGAAGGAAGCCGACTTCGACCCCGAGGCGGTGGCCCAGCGAGGCTACGGCATCGTCCGCAGGCCCACCGGCGGCCGGGCCATCCTGCACGCCGACGAGATCACCTACTGCGTCGTCGGCGCCTCGCCGTCGGAACTGTTCGGCGCCACGCTGCACTCGACGTACATGAAGATCAACGAGGGGCTGGTGGCGTTCCTGCGAGACCTCGGGCTGCAGCCGGAGATCTCGAGCGGCGAAGCGCCCCACGAGATGCGGGGATCGCTGTGCTTCAAGAGCGCGGGGCAGCACGAGATCAGGGTGCAGGGGCGCAAGATCGTCGGCAGCGCGCAGAGGCGGAAGGCGGGGGTGTTCTTGCAGCATGGATCGATCCTGACGGGGCCGGCCCACGCGGATCTGGTGGAGTGCTTGATCCCGGAGCGCAGGACGATCAGCAAGGAACAGCTCCTGGCGCTGACGACGGACCTGGGGCAGCTACTCGGCAAGACGCTCACGGGGGAGGACCAGGACGCACTGGCGAAGAAGCTGGTGGATGCATTTGCCAGGACGTTCGGGCTCGAGCCGGACGTGATGCGGTTCGGCAGCATGGGTGCGGAGGGGTAGGGGAGAAGGCCCGCAAAACCGAATACCTCGAGATCGCTGCCGCACCTTCGCCAGCCGAACCGCCCGGTTTCTCCTAATCCCAATCGTAACCACCCGCCCACGCACCCGTGAAAACGGTTGTTGCACTTCACCTTGCCCTGAAATAGGATCAACGTGCGTCGAACGGGGGAGGCAGAGCAATCCAAGTACCGGTAACTGGGCAATCAAGAGCGAAGTCGCGTACTATGGAGAACGGCTTAGGCCAGCGTTATACGAAGGGAAGCCAAAGTGACGCCCGACAAGTTAGGTAGATTAACTGGTAGTATCTGGGCCTGCATCGTTACAGCTCTTACGCTGCTAATCGGTTGGTCGAGTAGTACTGTCGCTGTTGGTGCCAACGATGAGCCCCCGGTGGCGGTGCCGGACTCTGCGGGGACGTTTATGCTCCATGGGCGCGTCCTCCAAGCAGTCGACGGAGGGATACGGGCTACGTTGGGAGACGTCGCTGATTTGCCGCCTGAATTCCTATCCAGCTACCTACAAACCAGTTGCACAACTGCAATAGGTGGAATCGACATTCGATGCTTACGGTTTCCGAATACGAATGCGCCGAAGATGGCGCCGGCATTCATTGCCATTAACCACCCGGCTCCGGGCATGAGCATTCGATTGTCCGTCGGAGGCGAAGAAACCGCCGTGTATTCATTAGACGGCATAGAACCCGGCGAGTACATCTTGAGCTTTTGTAGCGACAGCGAGAGTTCCAAATTGTACACCTTGTCGGTTATCGGAACAGACGCGATAGAATGTCTGTGCGACAAAGTCTCGGTCTTCTTCCAATGACTAGATTCGCAGGGGGCTAGAGGGTCGTATAACAGACCGTTGAAGCTGACGGATCGGCCTTGTCACGTCGCTGGCAG
>JADHED010000337.1_pt1 | contig 61701 bp, 44 predicted proteins | sample 8952041 | NCBI WGS metagenome assembly JADHED01 (sample SAMN16124423, study PRJNA663239) | bioreactor sludge metagenome | isolation source: sludge (control) | place: India:Bengaluru | collected 2018-09-08 | reverse complement strand
AGGGTTTGGCTGTTCGCCAATTAAAGCGGTACGTGAGCTGGGTTTAGAACGTCGTGAGACAGTTCGGTCCCTATCTGCCGTGGGCGCAGGAGACTTGAAAGAAGCTGACCCTAGTACGAGAGGACCGGGTTGGACGTACCTCTAGTGCACCAGTTGTCTCGCCAGAGGCACGGCTGGGTAGCTATGTACGGAAGGGATAAGCGCTGAAAGCATATAAGCGCGAAGCCTCTCTTGAGATAAGGTCTCCCGGACTTCGGTCCCTAAAGGCTCCAGGAAGACTACCTGGTTGATAGGCTGCAGGTGTAAGCGCAGTAATGCGTTCAGCCGAGCAGTACTAATAAGCCGTGCGGCTTAATCATAATCGTGAGAAGAAGAACCTTTCCTTGACGAGCTGCCCTCTATATTTGGCTGTCAAGAGCCTTGATTTTCGGCGGCCATAGCGCGGCGGAACCACCTGTTCCCATTCCGAACACAGTAGTGAAACGCCGTAGCGCCGATGGTACTGCAGGGTTTCCCTGTGGGAGAGTAGGACGCCGCCGGTTCCTCGAAGGGCCCCCAGCAACGCTGGGGGCCTTTCTCTTTGCCCTTGGCCCGCCCCGGTGGGCGCCGTATCTTTGCCTCCCGCTTGCAGGTCGGCACACCAAGCCAACGAGAGGGCCATGCTGATGGAGACCGTGGCAGCATTGATCGCGAAGGCGCGCGAGGCGGCCGGCGCCCCGGCGTCCTGGCGTTTGAACGAATGGGAGGTCTACGGCCTCCTCGAGGCGATCGGGATCCCGCACGGGCCCGCGGCGTATCTTCCGCAGGGGGCGACGCCGGACCAAAGACGCGCCCGGTTCGAGGAGTTCGCGGCGTTGAAGGGGGAAACGGGGCGAATCGTCGTCAAGGTGTGCGGACGGGAGATCCTCCACAAGACGGAGGCCGGGGGCGTGAGCGTCGTGGAGATCGCCGGATCGCAGGACGCCGCGGCCGCCGTGGCGCGCGTCGAGGCCGCAGTGCGGAGCCACGGTCTGGCGGAGCAGCAGGAGGGGACGCTCGGCTGCGGCTTCGTGCCGCATCAGCCGAATCGCCCGGGCCAGGAGGTCCTCCTGGGGTTACGGCAGGATGAAGCCTTCGGGCCGGTAGTGGTGGTCGGCATCGGCGGCACCTTGACCGAATGGTACGGCGCGCGCGGGACCATCGTGTTCCCGGCGGCCGGCCTCACGCCGGCGGCGGTGATCGACCGGGTGACCCGGCACCCGCTGCTGTCGATCCTCTGTCGTCCTTCTCGTCTCTATCCGCAGGCGCCGGTCGAGCCCGAGGCGCTCGCGGCGGCGGTGATCGCCCTGGCGAAGGTCGGGGTCGCCTTCGGTCCGGATGCCGGGGCCGCCTTCACGCTCGAAGAAATCGAGGTGAACCCGGCCGTGCCCAGCGGCGGGCGCCTGGTGGCGCTCGACGGCGTCGGCCTCGCGTCGACGCGGACCTGGCCGTCCGTGCGGCGGCCGTTGGCGAAGATCGGGCCGCTGCTGGCGCCTCGACACGCCGTGGTGATGGGCGTCAGCGCCAAGAGCAGCAACCCCGGGCGGATCATTCTCGACAATTTGCGCCGCAGCCCCGGCGATCTGCCCCGAAACTTGCATGTCGTCCATCCGGCGGAGGCCAGCATCGACGGCGTGCCGTGCGTGGCCTCGTGCGCGGAACTGCCGCACAAGGTCGACCTCGCCGTCGTCGCGATTCCGGCGGAGGGCGCCCTCGCGGCGATCCGCGACCTGGTGACGACGGATCGCGCCGAGTCGATCATCCTCATTCCCGGCGGATTCGCGGAGGCGGGCGAGATGGGCCTCGCGGCGGCGATCGAGACGACCCTCGCCGAGGGACATGCCCAGGCGGGCGGCGGACCCGTCATGGTGGGCGGCAACTGCCTCGGCATCGTCAGCCGCGACCACTACAACACGTTCTTCCTGCCGCTGTGGAAGTTGCCGTTCCAGCCGGGCCGCGGCGAGAACCTGGCGATCGTGTCCCAGTCGGGCGCCTACCTCGTGACCTTCGCCAGCAACTACGACGGCCTGATCCACCCGCGCGCGAGCATCAGCTTCGGCAACCAGATGGACCTGACGGTCGCGGATTTCCTCCAGCACTTCCTCGCCGAGCCCGCGGTCGACGTGGTGGCCTGCTACGTCGAGGGTTTCCGGCCGGGGGACGGCGACCGTTTCCTCGCCGCGGCCCGCCAGGCGACGGCGCAAGGCAAGCGGGTGATCGTCTTCAAGGCGGGCAAGACGGCGCTGGGCGCCAAGGCGGCGGCGAGCCACACCGCGTCGCTCGCGGGCGACTACGCGATCGCGCGCGGCTGCCTCGAGGCCGCCGGCGTGGTGGTGGCCGAGACCCTCGACGAGTTCGAGGATCTCATCAAGACCTTCACCCTGCTCTCCGGCAAGGTCATGCGGGGGCGGCGCGTCGGCATCCTGAGCAACGCTGGCTTCGAGTGCTCGACGGTGATGGACGCGCTGGGCGAGCTGGAACTCGCGACGTTCGATCCGGCGACGCGCTCCGTGCTGGACGCGGCTCTGCCGCCGTTCGCGCACCGCGACAACCCGGTCGACGCCACGCCCATGTCCCCCACCGCGGCCTATGCCCGCGCGTCGGGGGCCATCCTCGCGTGCGACGACGTGGACGCCGCGATCCTGTCGGCGGTGCCGGTCACCCCGGCGCTGGAGACGCTGGCTGCCGTTGCGGACGGCACGCATCGCGAGGATCTGCACGCCGAGGGCTCGCTCGGCCGGCAATGGGCTGGCATCGCCGGGGCCAGCAGCAAGCCGGTGGTCGCGGTGATCGATTCCGGACGCCTCTACGACCCACTGTGCCGGATGCTCGAGGAAGCCGGCATTCCCGTGTTCCGCAAGATCGACCGCGCCGCGCGGGCGCTGGCGGCCTTCAGCCGAACGGAGACCTGCGGTCATGCGTAAATTCTGGATCGTCTTCGGCATTCTGGCGGTCGTGGTTGGTGTCGGCGTCGGCCTGCTCAAAGGCGCGCTGGAGTCGTTGACCGAGCAGGCGGACGTCGCTGGCGGCGTGCTGGTCTGGAAGGCTGAGGGGGAATTGCCGGAAGAGACCGACACCTCCTTCCTCGGGCGCCTGCAACGGGGTGACCAGCCCAGCCTGTCGTCGGTGCTGTTCGGTCTGCGGCGCGCGGCCGCGGATCCCGACGTGACGGCGCTCGTGCTCGACATGCGCGGGGTCTCGCTCAGCTGGGCGCAGCTGGAGGAGGTCCGCGCGGCCGTCGGCAGATTCCGGGAATCCGGCAAGCCGGTGTGGGCCTGTCTCGAGTCCGCGGACGCCGGCGACTACGCGCTGGCGGCGACGGCGGCCCGGGTGGCGATGGCCCCCGAGGGCAATCTCATGGTGATGGGCGTCGCCGCGGAGCTCGCGTTCATCAAGGACACGCTGGACAAGGTCGGCATCACCGCGGACTTCATCTCCGTCGGCAAGTACAAGAGCGCTCCGGAGCAGTACACGCGGGCGGAACCGTCCGAGGCCAGCCGCGAGATGACGGAGGCCATCGTCGCCGCCCGCTACGACGATCTCGTGGCGATGATGGCGGACAGCCGCGGCGTCGCGCCGGCGGTCGCCCGCGGCTGGATCGACGTCGGCCTCTTCGATGCGCCCACGGCCCTGGCGCAGGGGCTCGTCGACACCCTGGCCACGGTCGACGCCCTGGTCGAGACGCTCTTCCCCGACGACGACGTCAGCGACTTCGCGGACTACGTCGCCGTGCGGCAGCCCGCGCCGCACCAGGCGCCGGCCGTCGCGTTCATCCGGGCGGCCGGGGTCATCATGTCCGGTGAGTCCGGCGACCAGCCGCTGCAGGGGCGGGTCCTGGGCAGCGACACGCTCGTCGAACAGCTCCGCGACGCCAGGCTCGACGACGAGATCCAGGCGGTCGTCCTGCGCGTCGACAGCCCCGGCGGCAGCGTCCAGGCGAGCGACCTCATCTGGCAGGAGGTCGAGCGCGTCCGCGCCGCGAAGCCGGTCATCGTGAGCATGGGCACCTACGCGGCGAGCGGCGGCTACTACATCTCCTGCGGCGCCGATTCCATCTTCGCCGACGCGGGAACGCTCACGGGTTCGATCGGCGTCTTCGCGGGCAAGCTGGACTGGTCCGGCCTGTACGACAAGGTGGGCGTCAAGCGCGAGTTCATCACCCGCGGCGAGAACGCCCTGATGTTCAGCGACGCCACGGGTTTCTCGCCCGAACAGCGGACGATGTTCCAGGCGCAGCTCGACCGGTTCTACGAGCGCTTCCTCGGCAAGGTCGCCGCGGGCCGCGACCTCGACCGCGACGCCGTGCACGCGGTGGCCCAGGGCCGGGTCTGGACCGGGCGACAGGCCGTCGCGCTCGGGCTCGTCGACGGGGTGGGCGGCCTCGAGCGGGCAATCGTCGCCGCCAAGTCATTGCTCGGCCTGCAGGCGGACGAGATGATCGCCCTGCGCACGTACGAGGAGGAACTCACCTGGCTGCAGCGCATGTTGTTGCAGTCGCTCGACGACGCCGCGGTGTCCCTGCCGCGGCAGGCGGAGATCCCGGCGACGACGGTCGCGATCGCGCGCCAGCTCGCGCGGGCCGGTGTCCTGGCTGCCTTGCCGCTTCTGGACGGCCGGCCGCTGGCGCTGGCGCCGTGCCGACTCGTCTGCGAGTGACCTCGGGCCGGCGGGGGGACCCGGCTGGAAACCCAGGCGGATCCCCCGGCCCGCCGCGAGCGCGCCGGAGCCTCGCAAACGACGGACCACGGCCGAAAACCGTTGGCGCGGAGGCGTTCGGGTGAGTATCCTGCGGGACGATTCCGGCGCGGTGTCGCCGGCAGTTGACGGCTAGAAGGCGCTGTGTCGACGAAGGGTCGCGCGCAACATGGATCCCTTTCTGAACGACGATGCTCCTGCGGGAACGAAGTTCGACCCCATGCAGCTCCTGCGCATGTTCTGGCGGCGGCGGTGGCTCTTCTTCGTGCCGTTCATCATCTGCGCGGTGGTCGCCGCGGTCGCGATCCGGACCATGACGCCGATCTACGAATCGGCCGGCCAGATCCGCGTCGTCTACGAGCTGTCCCGTAGCCGGCTGCTCGACGACACCGCCCCCGCCTACACCAGCCGCAACATCGACCAGGAGACGCTCAGCGCCATCTGGACCATCGTCTCGGCGCCGCGCTTCCTCGAGGACGCCGCGCGCGAGATCGGCTTGACGGCGGCGGCGCCCGACACGATGACCACCGACGACGGCCTGGTCGGGATCTCCAGCCTGTCGTACGGCGCGGCGCGCCTGAAGCGACTGATCCGGGTCCGGCAGGACGGACCTCACATCTACGAGCTCGCCGTTCGCAGCGCGAATCCACAGGAGGCGTGGGCCGCCGCCAGGGTCCTGTTGCGACGGTTCCTCGACGAGGAGCGGCAAACCCGGATGGCGCCCAAGGCCTCGACGCGCGACTTCCTCGAGCGCCAGATCGCCGCCGCCCGCGCCGACCTCTCGACTGCCGAGCAGCAGGTGAGCGCCTACGAGGGGTCGCTGCTCCATTCGTCGCTCGGCAGCAATCCGGTCAACGCGTCGAACGTCGCCGGCGTAGACCTCGCGCTGCGCACCTTGCAGGAACAGCTGGCCACCACCGACCGCCAGGAGCTGCAAACGCTCGCCACGCAGGCGCAGACGGTGTCCCCGCAGTTGCCCTCCCTGGGCGAGTTCCTCGCGGAACCGGAAATCGCCGCCGCCGTGCAGCAGATCTCGCTGCTCGAGCAGGCGCGGATCCTCGGCGGCCAGACCGACCGGGAACTCGAGGACAGCCTCGGCCGCGAGCGGCTGCGTCTGAGCAGTCTCCTGGACGCCAGCGTGCAGCGCCGGCTGCCCGCGGCGGGGATGATGGATCGCACGCGGGTGGTCCGTTACGTGCTGCAGGCGATGCGCAACCGGGCCCGCGAACAGGTCGCCTCGACGGTCGCCGCCGCGGTGAGGGACTACCGCAACTTCGCGGCGCGGCAGCCGGGACAGTCGGCGCGGCTCGGTGAGCTGCAGGCCGAGGTGCAGCGTCGCCGTGACCAGCTGGCGCAGCTCGAGCGCGAACTCTCGCAGACGACCATGAATCTCGAGGCCAGCGCCTCCGAGATCGGTTACCGGATCGAGGTCCGGCGGGATCCCGCCGTGCCGACCTATCCCGTCGAGCCGGACAAGTTCCGCCTGTACATCATGGGATTCGGGCTGTCGCTGGCGCTCGGACTGGGGCTGGTCGTGCTCTCGATCATGCTCGACCGGTCCTTCACGGACACCGCGTCCATCGAGCGCCTGACGCGCGTGCCGGTCATCGGCACCTTGCCGATCGTCCAGGACGACCACTTCCAGGTGCAGCGCAAGCGCCGCTTGCTGCGCTGGGTCTTCCTGGTCGCCGGGATCCTCACCGTCGCGGTGGTGTTCCTGTTCATCATCTACCCGCGCCTGAACTGAGAGGGATGCGCATGGCCGAGCAAGGCACCCGCAAGCTCTTCGACATCGAATCGCCGATGGCGGTGGAGTTGCGCCGGATCATGATCCGGCTGGGCCGGCGCACGGACCTCGACCGCAAGCGGGCGCTCATGGTGACCAGCAGCCAGCGCGGCGAGGGCAAGAGTCTCTTCTCCCTGAACTTCTCGCTGATCCTCGCCTACCACCTGCAGAAGCGGATCCTGCTCATCGACGGCGACGTGCGCCGGCCGGTGCAGCAGGGCGTCTTCGAGGTGCCGTTGGCGCCGGGGTTCACGGAGGCGTTGCGGGGCGACCTGCCGTCGTCCGAGGCGGTGCGGCCGACCAAGATCGAGAATCTGCACTTCATGCCGGCGGGTGCGGCGGGCAGCAATCCGAGCAAGCTCTTCGGCGGGCATCAGGTGCGGACGCTGGTCCAGGACCTGCACCGGGCCTTCGACATCGTGATCATCGATTCGCCGCCGGTGGTGCCGGTGAGCGACCCTCTGCACTACATCGAGGCCGTCGACGGCGCCATCTACCTGGTCATGGCCGGGATGACGCCGCGCGACATCGTGCTGCGGGGCGTGGACATCCTGCGCGGCGCCGGGGCCAACATCCTCGGCATCGTGGCGAACAACATGTCCGAGGTGCTGCCGTACTACTACGACCGCAAGTACTACGCCCCGACCGCGACGACGTCTAATCCGCCTTCGTCTTGAAGTCCCGGCCGGCCCAGCCGCGGGCCGCGATCAGCAGCAGGCTCGAGAGCATCGCCACGCAGGCGAAGATCAGCCACATGTGCTCGGGGTTGCGCGAGCCTTCCGCCGGACAGTACTTCTGCAGCATCACGCCCGTGAACAGCGGCGCGATCACCTTGGTGAGGAACCAGGGGAACTGCGCCACGCCCATGTAGGCGCCGGTGCGGCCCTCGGGAGCAATCTCCGCGGCGTACTGCAGGAAGCGGGGCTGCCACATGGCCTCGCCGATGGTCATGATCAGCAAGTATCCCAGCAGCGCCGGCAGCGAGGTCGAGAAGCCCAGCAGGAAGGCGGGCGCGGCCATGATGAAGGTGCCGAGCACCATCATGTTGTAGACCTTCTTCTGCTGGGTCAGAGCGGTGACGATCGGCACGGCGATGAAGATCAGGATCGGGTTGAGGTTGGAGAACACTTCGAACCGCTCGCTGATGAAGCTGCCCTCGAAGGCCCGCTCGAGGTACTGCGGCAGGATCAGCCAGTTGTAGGTGAACAGCGTCTGCACCGGGATCAACGCGAAGATGAAGAAGAAGAACTTGGCATCCGACAAGGGGTGGTTGGCCAGCCAGATCCTGGTGGTGGTGCCCCACGGCTTGTAGATCAGCAGCGCGCCAAGCACCACAGCCAGCACGGTCCAGCCGATGAGTTCATAGGTCCCGGGCAGCAGCACGAGGCATCCGGCGATCACCGCCAGCATGACCCACAGGTGCGCGGGGATGCGGCGGTCGCGGTCGGGCCCGAGCGCCACCGGCTTGACGACCGGCTTGTCCGGCGACGCCAGGGTCTGCTCCGCTTCGCGCTCCTTCTCGGCGCGCGCGATGGCGTCGCGCTCCACCTTCGGGGTGAGGATCAACCAGGTGGAGATCAGCGCGATCAGCGTGAGGCTCGTGTACACCCAGAACGCGCCGCTGATGCCGACGGAGTGGCGCACGCCGCTGAAGAAGGTCGGCAGCCAGCCGCCGAGGTTCATCAGCGCGTAGAGCATCGCGTAGGCCATGCCGGCGGTCTTGGCGTTGGTGAACTTGCGGACGCCGGCGTAGGCCGCCGGCTGATACATGCCGTAGCCGATCACCACGATGATCATGCCGGCGACGGTCATGAGATGCAGGGACGACCCCAGCCCCGCCGGGTCGAACAGGAGCGACGCCGACGACCACACGATGCGTCCCAGCAGCAGGAAGGCGAACGCCGTCAGCAGCGTCTTGCGGATGCCCCGCTTGTCGGCGACGGAGCCCAGGAAGAACATCGAGATGGTGATGCCGGCCGTCAGGACCAGCACCATCCGGTGGGACCAGATGTCGGGGTTCGCGACACCCTGGAAGACGTGGTCCGAGAAGTACATCGCGAGATAGCCGAGCATCCCGAAGTAGACCCAGCCCTCGAGGAAGTAGGCGAGGTTGATGCCCCAGAGGGCCCGCGGCGCCCGGGCGAGATCGATGAATGGCTGGACGATCTCCGCGAGGGGACTCTTCTTCGGAGTTCCGTTCGATACCGGTGCGGCCATGGACGTTCACCTTCCGTGGGGCGGGAATGCTAACTCCCGCCAAAGTAATCCTTTGAGCGCGCGGAGGTCAAGCCACCGCCGCCTCTAGCTGGGCGCGCACCCGCCGGCGCGTGATCTGACCCTGCTCCTCGCAAGCCGCGAGCGCGGCGGCGGCGCGCACGCGGACCTCGGCCGCGAAGTCCGGCGCCTCGCTCTGATCGAGCGTCCTGAGGGAGGCGAGGTTGATCATCACGTTGTAGTACGCGCCCTCGGCCGCGGCGAGTCCGGTCAGGGTCGCCACGCCGGCGTCCGAGAGGCTGTTCTGGTTGCCGATCGTCGCGATCTCGTCGGCCAGGGCCAGGAGCTGGGGGATCCGTTCGAGGACGACCAGCGGGACCAGGGTCGCGCCGCGCGTGGCGGCGGCGATCGCGAGGTCCCGGGCGCGCTTCTCCTGGTCCGTCTTGCGGGGCAGGGCGAAGCCGTCCATGACCTTGTTGAAGGCGTCGGTGTCGCGATCGATGGCGTCGAGGAAGACATCCTTCAGGTCCTGGCCGAGTTCGGCCATCTCCTTCACGCGGGGCTCGAACGCCTCGTGGCCCTTCTTGCCGACGGTCAGGTTGGCGACCATCGCCACCAGCGCGGCGCTCTGGGCGGCGCAGAGGGCGGCCACGGAGCCGCCGCCGGGAGCCGGGGAGTCGGTCGACAGCTCGTCCACGAACTCGCGGTTGGTCATGCGCACCAGCTGGCCGTCGGTCATGCCGGCCTGGTACTCGATGACCTTCTCGCGCGGATCGAAGGGGCCGAGATCGCGCAGCCCGAGGCTCTGGACCGCAGTTTCCACCAGCAGGGCCCGGGGGACGCCGGCGGACTGGCCGGACGCTCGGAGGTAGTGCTTGCCGGCGGCAAGCAGGTCGCTCTCCGGGATCAGGCCAACCAGTTCGCTGCCGGTGACGCGCGCACCGAGGTCGCGCGCCGCGGCGCGGCAGGCCTCGAAGGCGTGGTGGGGCTTGGTGACGGCCGTGTTCACGAGGTTGATCGAGACCTGGGCACGACCGTACTCGGGGATGACCCAGCCGACGGCCTTGCAGGCCTCCAGCCGGTACTTGCCGGGGACCAGGATCTGCTCGCCGGCGCCGTCCTTCAGGATCTTGCCCTGCGCGTCGCGCTGGGCGCGGCCGGCTTCCTTGATCTCGAGCGCGATCTCCGAGGCGATCTTCTTCTGGCGGGTGTTCAGGTTGACGTTGTACGCCACCAGGAATCCCCTGGCGCCGACGGTCACGACGCCGCTGCGCGCGACGCGGTCGTCCCAGACGTTGGGGCCGAAATCGGGAGCCCACTCGCTGGTGCCCAGCTTGGTCGCGAGGGCCTCGTACTCGCCCTTGCGGACGCTGGCCAGATTGCGCCGATCGTCGCGCTGGGCGGCGTACTCGTAGAGGTAGACCGGAATGGCGAGTTCCTCGCCGATGCGACGGCCGACGGCGCGCGCGATGGCGACGCAGTCGTCCATGGTCGCGCCGCGGACCGGCACGAAGGGGCAGACGTCGGTGGCGCCGTGACGGGGGTGGGCGCCCCGGTGCTTGCTCATGTCGATGAGCTCGCTCGCCCGGCGCACCACGCGGAAGGCGGCCTCGGCGACGCCTTCGGGGCTGCCGATGAAGGTGATGACGGTGCGGTTGGTCTCCGCGCCGGGGTCGACGTCCAGCAGGCGGACGCCATCGACCTCGCCGACGACGGCCGTCACGGCGTCGATCACGGCCCGGTCGCGGCCCTCGCTGATATTGGGCACGCACTCGATCAACTTTTCCACCCTGCACCTCCAGCGAATGTCGTGAGCCGGGAACTTAATCGGTGCGATGGTCTTCTGGCAAAGAATTCGCGACCGGAAGGCGGTCCAAGGGCACCGTTGTCACCCCTACCGGTAACGAGATTCTCAAGCATTAGTCATTGCTGCACTTCTAGTTTTAGTGATTTTCAGGCGAAGCGGCGCTTGCAGGCGATCGGGACGTTTGTTAAGTTATTCTCGTAGTCCGCCACATATAGAATAGCCCAGGGACAAGGGGAGTTGGGTGAGTCTCGGGTCGTCGCGGGGAGCCGGCGGACCCAGAAAGGTCGGTTTGCCATGTATACTCACAGCCCCATGGACAAGGTCGCCATCTTCATTGATGGCGAAAATATACACTATAGCGCAAAACATCTGAACATGCGTCTCGATTACCTGAAGCTCTGCCGCATCCTGGCGGGAGAGCGGCGGTTGATCCGAGCGTACTTCTACACCGCGATCAGTAACCAGTCCGAGGGGAAGATCGACTTCATCAATTTCCTGAAGCTCAATGGGTTCACCGTCGTCACGAAGGAAGTGAAGTCGTTCAACGAGCCGGAGGCCAACGGGCGCAACGTGCGCAGCAGCCTGGACATGGAGATGGCCATCGACGTGCTGGAGTTGAGCCAGTACCTCGACACGGTGATCCTGTGCACGGGGGACGGGGATTTCCGGGCCCTCGTCGACGCGGTGGCCCGCAAGGGTCGTCACGTGGAGATCTGTGCGCTGCGCGAGATGACCAGCACGGATCTCATCTCGGCCGCCGATGTCTACACGGACCTGGCGGGGCTCAAGGAGCACATCGCGCTCCAGGCGCCGCCGCGCGAGATCCGCAACGAGATCGACACGTCTGCCGACGGCTTCGATTCCTTCAAGGTCCAGGACACGAGCTTCGACTTCTGACCTCAGGCTAGGGCCTGACGCGCCTCCAGCAACCGCCCGAGGTGGCGACGGACCGCCGTGTCGGTGCCGTCGGCCTGGATCAGGGCCTCGGCCTGCGGGATGGCCTGTTCCAGCGTCGCGCGGGCCTGGGCGTCGAGGAGGACCAGCAACCGGCGCAGCACGCCGGCATCCTGGAACCGGGTCAGGAAGGCTTCGCAGCGCTGGATGGCGCGTTCGGCGTCGTCGCGGGCCAGGTCGATGTCGCACTGGTTCAGCACGGCGTTGGGGAAGTTGGGCTGCAGGGCGAGCGCGCGCGCGAGGGAATCCTCGGCGCCGGCCGCATCGCCGGTCAGGAACTGGGCGACCGCCATATTATTATGCGCCTCGGGGTCGTCGGGCTGTTCGGCCAGCACCGTCGCGAAATCGACCAGCGCACGTTCCGGCTGGTCGAGACGCATCCGGGTGACACCGAGGTTGAAACGCAGGTTCGCGTTGTCCGGCAGGAGTTCCACGGCCCGGCGGAAGCACGCCTCCGCCGGCGCGAACTGGCCGAGCCCCATGTAGAACGCGCCGAGGTTGTTGTGGCTCTCGGGCTGGCCGGGGTAGTCGGCGACGGCCTGGAGGAAGGCCTCGCGGGTGCCGTCGAGGTCGCCGGCGGCCAGGGCGCTCTGTGCGGCCTTGACCAGTCCGGCAAGGGAGTTATCCTGGCGGTCCATGTTCACTCCTTGCGCGTGGTGACGACGATTTTCGTGACCGTCACTGTGCAACCGTCGTGCCAGCAACATGGGCTACGAATTTTATTGGACATGTCGGTGATCGCTCGTAGTCTTGGGCTTCGTGGCCGCTTCGACAGGAGATCACGATGCTTGCCAACGCCACGCCGGTCCTGCTGGTCCTGACGGTCGCGGTGGCCTTCGCCGCGCTGTTCCTGGGGCTCAGTTCGTGGCTGGGCCCGCGCCGACGGGACCCGCTGAAGGAATCGCCGTACGAGTGCGGCATCCCGCCGCGCAGTTCGGTCCAGATCCGCTTTTACATCCGGTACTTCCTGGTCGCGCTGCTGTTCCTGCTGTTCGACCTCGAGGCCGCGTTCCTCTATCCGTGGGTCGTCCTCTACCGCTCTTACGTGGAGGCGGGGCAGGCGGCGTTTGCGCTCGGGGAACTGGGCGTGTTCCTCACCGTCCTCGTGGTGGGGTTCGTCTACGTCTGGCGCAAGGGAGGGCTGCAGTGGCAGTAGACCTGGCGGACCCGCGCAACTACATGACCACCAGGTTGCGCCAGGCCGTGAACTGGGGCCGGAAGTACTCGCTGTGGCCGATCCCCTTCGGCACGGCGTGCTGCGCCATCGAGTTCATGAGCTCGGTGTCGTCCTACAACGACATCAGCCGGTACGGCGCGGAGCTGGTGCGCTTCTCGCCGCGGCAGAGCGACCTGATCATCGTCGCCGGCACCATCAGCCACAAGCAGGCGCCGATCCTCAAGACCATCTACGCCCAGATGTGCGAGCCCAAGTGGGTGCTCTCGATGGGCGTCTGCGCCTGCAGCGGCGGTTTCTACAAGAACTACAGCACGCTGCAGGGCATCGACCTGATCATCCCCGTCGACGTCTACGTCGCGGGATGCCCGCCGACGCCGGAGAACCTGTTCCACGGGCTCCTGGAGTTGCAGGCCAAGATCGAGAAGGAGGGGTTCGTCCCCTCCACGGAGCGCCACCCATGAGCCGCCAACTGGTCGAGCAACTGCAGCAGCGGTTCGGCGCGGCGATCCTGCGCGCCGAGAGCCGCCTCGGCGACGAGGCCGTCTGGGTGGGGGCGGCCGACCTGCTGGCCGTGCTGGAGCATCTGCAGCAGCACGAGTCCTGCGAGCTCCTCGCCGACATCGTCGCCGTCGATTATCCCGACCGCGCCCGCCGCTTCGAGGTCAACTACTACGTGCGCTCGGTGACCCGGCCTCGCCGCATCTTCGTCAAGGTCGACGTCGAGGAAGGCGCGGCGCTGCCGTCGGCGACCCGCCTGTGGCGGTCGGCCGACTGGCACGAGCGCGAGGTGTACGACCTCTTCGGCATCCCCTTCGCGGGGCATCCGAACCTGAAGCGCATCCTCTGCCACCACCAGTTCGAGGGCCACGCGCTGCGCAAGGACTACCCGATCGAGCTGGGGCAGGAGTGCACCGAGCCGGAGAAGCTGTTCACCGATCACGAGGTCACGGCCGCGGCGCAGCGGGCCAGCCGCCTCGCCGACGGCGAGGACGTGCCGCCGACGGACCTCCTGGCCGTGAACCTCGGCCCGAGCCACCCCGCGACGCACGGGTGCCTGCGTATCGAGTGCCTGCTCGACGGCGAGATCATCGTGGCGGCGAAGAGCGAGATCGGCTACCTGCACCGGTGCTTCGAGAAGGAAGCCGAGGACCACACCTGGGCCCAGGTGATGCCCTACACCGACCGGCTGAACTACTGCTCGGCGATGCTCAACAACGTCGTCTACGCCGGCGCCGTGGAGAAGCTGCTGGGCGTGGAGGTGACGCCGCGCTGCCAGGCGATCCGCGTGATCGTCAGCGAGCTGTCGCGCATCATCGACCACCTGGTCTGCGTCGGCACCAACCTGGTCGACATGGGCGCGCTGACCATCTACTGGTACACGTACAACGTGCGCGAGTCGATCTACCAGATCATCGAGAAGCTGTGCGGCAGCCGCCTCACCACCAACTACGCGCGCATCGGCGGTCTCAGCCACGACCTGTATCCCGGCTTCGCCGACGAGGTCCGGGCGAAGCTGGTCGAGCTCGCCCAGGGCGTCGGCGACACGCTGAAGCTGGTCGCGCGCAACCGTATCTTCCTGGACCGCACCATCGGCGTCGGCAGGATCAGCCGCGCGGACGCGCTCAGCCACGGCTTCACCGGGCCCTGCCTGCGCGCCTGCGGCATACCCTACGACGTGCGCAAGGCGCATCCCTACCTCGGTTACGACAGCTACGACTTCGAGGTGCCGACCGCGGTCGAGGGCGACACCTACGCGCGCATCCAGGTCCGCCTGCAGGAGATCATCCAGAGCCAGCGGATCATCGAGCAGGCGCTGCAACGCCTGCCGTCCGGCCCGGTCAACGTGGACGACGCCCGCGTGATCCTGCCGCCGAAGGCCGAGGTCTACGGCAGCATCGAGGGCGTCATGAACCAGTTCAAGCTGATCTACGAGGGGATCAAGGTGCCGGCCGGCGAGGCCTACGGCTTCGGGGAGGGCGCCAACGGCGAGCTGGGATTCTTCTGCGTCTCGGACGGCTCCGGCCGGCCGTACCGCGTGAAGGTGCGCCCGCCGTGCTTCCCCATCTTCGGCGCCTTCGCCGACATGATCATCGGCGGCATGGTCGCCGACGCCGTCGCGGCGCTGGGCAGCATCAACATCATCGCCGGGGAGCTGGACCGCTAGTGGACACCGCGCAGAAGATCCAGCGGCTCATCGAACAGTACCCGACCCGTCAGAGCGCCCTCATGCCCAGCCTCTGGGCGGTGCAGGACGAGCACGGGTGGGTCTCGCCCGAGAGCGTCGACATGCTCGTCGAGACGCTCGGCGTGACCCGGGCGAAGGTCGAGGAACTGCTCACCTTCTACACCATGTTCCGCACGGCGCCGCCGGCGAAGCACTGCCTGCAGGTCTGCCACAACATCAGCTGCAACATCATGGGCGCCCGCAACCTGATCGCCCACCTGGAGACGCGCCTCGGCGTGCGGCTCGGCGAGACCACGCCCGACGGGCAGTTCGCGCTCGAGGGCGTCGAGTGCCTCGGCGCCTGCGGCCATGCGCCGGTGATGCAGCTCGGCAAGCACTTCTACGAGCACCTGACCGCGGACAAGGTGGACGGCATCCTCGAGAGCCTGCGCCGGGGCGTCGTACCGCGGGCGGACACCGACCGGGAACTGGAGGCCTAGATGGAGCTGCGGATCCTCTCGCCGCGCTTCGGCCGGTCCGACGGGCACAAGCTCGCCGTCTACGAGCGCGAGGGCGGCTACGCCTCGCTGCGGCGGGTCCTCGGCGGGATGACGCCGGCCGACGTCGTCGAGGTGGTCAAGGAGTCGGGCCTGCGCGGCCGCGGCGGCGCCGGCTTCCCCACCGGCATGAAGTGGGGCTTCGTCCCCAAGGACGCGACGCAGGTCTACTTCATGATCAACGCCGACGAGTCGGAGCCCGGGACCTTCAAGGACCGCTACATCATCGATTATGACCCGCACCTGATGCTCGAGGGCACCGTCATCGGCGCCTTCGCCGTGCGGGCGAACCTCGCGGTGATCTACATCCGCGGCGAGTACGGCTGGCTCATCGACCGCACCCAGGCGGCGGTCGACGAGGCCTACGCCGCCGGCTACCTCGGCAAGAACATCCTGGGCAGCGGCTACGACCTCGAGGTGATCGTGCACAAGGGCGCCGGCGCCTACATCTGCGGCGAGGAGACTGGCCTCATCAACTCGGTCACCGGCCGCAAGGGCCAGCCGAGCATCAAGCCGCCGTTCCCCGCGGTGAGCGGCTTCCTGGGCAAGCCGACCATCGTCAACAACGTGGAGACGGTCGCCGCGGTGCCCTGGATCATCGCCAACGGCGCCGCCGCCTACAAGGCGATCGGCACCGAGAAGTCGTCCGGGACCAAGCTCTGGAGCGTGAGCGGTCCGGTGAAGCGGCCGGGTGTCTACGAGGTGCCGCTGGGCATCCCGTTCGCGGAGTTCTTCCGCGACCACCTCGGCGGCATGGTCGACGGCGAGCAGCTCAAGGCCGTCATCGTGGGTGGCAGCTCGGTGCCCGTGCTCACGGCCGACGAGATCATGGCCTGCAACCTCGACTACGAATCGCTGGCGGCCGCCGGCACCATGCTCGGCTCGGGCGGCATGATCGTGATCCCGGCCAGCGCGGACATGGTGGAGCTGATCCAGGTGCTCATGCACTTCTACTGGGACGAGAGCTGCGGCCAGTGCACGCCGTGCCGCGAGGGCACGGGCTGGCTGCACCGGATCGTCAAGCGGTTGCGGGCAGGCGAGGCGGTGCCGGAGGATCTGGAGTTGCTGGAGAAGGTCTGCCAGGGCATGGCGGGCCTCACCATCTGCCCCCTTTCCGACGCCGCGGTGATGCCGATGCGCAGCTTCTTGCAGAAGTTCCGTCACGAGTTCGCGGCCCTGATCCACGAGACGGCCGCGCCGGGCGGCGAGAGCCGCTGGGCGCGGGGAGAGTAGCATGGCGAAGCTGACCATCGACGGCCGCGAGATCGAGGTTCCCGACGGGACCCGGCTCTTCGACGCCTGCCGGCTGGCCCGCGACGGCCGCGACCTGCCGCACTTCTGCTACCACCCGGACCTGAGCGTCGCGGGCGTGTGCCGCCTGTGCCAGGTCGAGATCGAGGGCATACCGAAGCTGACCATCGCCTGCAACACGACGGTGCGCGAGGGCATGGTCGTCCACACGACGACGCCGCGCGTGCAGCAGGTGGTCAAGCAGGTGCTCGAGATGCACCTGATCAACCACCCGGTCGATTGCCCGATCTGCGACCAGGCCGGCGAGTGCGGCCTGCAGGACCAGTACATGGACTATGGCCTGTACGAGTCCGACGTCGAGAAGCGCGACAAGGTCCACAAGTCGAAGGCCCAGGTCATCGGGCCGCACGTGATCCTCGACAAGGAGCGCTGCGTGCTCTGCTCGCGCTGCGTGCGCTTCTGCGAGGAAGTCACGCACACGGGCGAGCTGGGCATCTTCAACCGCGGCGACCGCGCCGAGATCGGCGTCGCGCCTGGCGTGCAGCTGGAGAACAACTACAGCCTCAACACCGTGGACATCTGCCCGGTGGGCGCCCTCACCAGCCGCGACTTCCGCTTCCAGAAACGGGTCTGGCTGCTGCGGTCGACGCACGGGGTGTGCCAGGGCTGCGCGACCGGCTGCAACATCCGCATCGACCACGAGGGCGGCCGCGTCTACCGCCTCAAGCCGCGGCGCAACGACCAGGTCAACGGCCCCTGGATGTGCGACCACGGCCGCATGACGTACAAGGACCTGCACGCCGAGACCCGCCTGCGCGAGCCGGCCCGGCGGCAGGAGACGCTCACCTGGGCGCAGGCCCGCGAGGCTCTCTTCGCGGCGCTGAAGCCGGGCGGCGTCTCGCTCGCCCTGGCGAGCGGCCGCCAGACGCTCGAGGAGCTGGCGCTCTTCCGCCGGCTCGGCCGCAAGCTGACCGGCGAGAGCCAGGTCGTCGGCGGCCTGGCGGACGACGCCCGCGGCGAGGGCGACGACATCCTGCTCAGCGCCGACCGGCTGCCCAACCGCGAGGCGCTCGCCTGGCTGGGCCTGCGCGAGGCGGGCGCCGCCGAGGTCGCCGACCTCGCGGGCGAGCGCGGCGTGGTGCTGGTCTACGGCGGCGATCCGGCCGCCGTGCCGGAGATCGCGCGGGCGTTGCAACGGGCGCGGGTGGTCTACCTGGGCACGCACGCGAACGCGACCTCGGCGCTGGCCGAGCTGGTGATCCCGCTGTCGATGTGGGCGGAGAAGGACGGCCTCGTCGTGAACCGCCAGGGCCGCGTGCAGCGCAGCCAGCGGGCGATCATGGCGCCGGGCGAGGCGCGCGAGGACTGGCGGGTGCTGGCGGAACTGCTCGGCCATCTGGGCGACGACCTCGCCCTGGCGGGACTGCCCGCGCTGCGTCGCCTGGTCGCCGCGGAACTGGGCCTGGAGGACGCCGACGTGCTCAACAACCTGCCCGTCGAGGGACTGACGCCGCGCGTCCTGGCGCCGGCCACGGAGGAGGACTGATGGTGGCGGTGGTCCTCGAGTCGTTCGCCAAGATCCTGTTCATGTTCGCGCTGATCATGGGCTTCGTGCCGCTCCTGATCTGGGCCGAGCGCAAGGGCGCGGCCTTCATGCAGGACCGCACGGGGCCGAACCGCGCCGGCGTGCTGGGCATCCGCCTCGCCGGTCTGGTGCACCCGATCGCCGACGTGCTGAAGCTGGTCTTCAAGGAGGACGTGCAGCCGGCGCAGCGGCACCGGATCCTCTACGCCGTCGCGCCCGTGCTGGTGATGACCGTCGCCATGAGCACGTACGCGGTGATCCCCTTCGGAGACTACCTCGAGGTGGCCGGCCGACGGATCCCGCTGGTGGTGGCCGACCTCGAGGTCGGCATGCTGTGGGTCCTGGCCATTTCCAGCCTGGCGACCTACGGCGTGGCCCTGGGCGGCTGGGCGAGCAACAGCAAGTACACGTTCCTCGGCTCGATGCGCGCGACGGCCTCGATGATCAGCTACGAGATCTCGATGGGCCTGGCCCTGATGGGCCTGTTCCTGGTCTTCGGGAGCCTGCGGCTGACCGACATCGCCGCCGGCCAGGGCGAGTTGCTCTTCGGCTTCCTGCCGAAGTGGGGGATCGTCGTCCAGCCGCTCGGGTTCCTGCTCTTCATCACGGCGCTCTACGCGGAGAACAACCGCACGCCGTTCGACCTCAGCGAGCGCGACTCGGAGATCGTCGCGGGCTACCACACCGAGTACAGCTCGCTGAAATTCGCGCTGTTCTTCATGGCCGAGTACGCCCACATGGTGGTCGGCGCGGCGCTGGTTTCGGTGCTCTACTTCGGCGGCTACCAGATCCCGTGGCTGCCGCGGCCGGTGCTCGAGCAGCACGCGGGCACGGCCCTGACCTTCTCCCTGGTCGCCGGCGCGGCCTTCTCGCTGCTGGCGGCCGGGCTCTTCTTCCGCCGCACCGTGACCGAGAAGGGCAAGTTCGGCGATGCGCGCGACCGCGAGCCGGGCTTCCTGGGCTCGCTGTTCCTGGCCGGCGGCCTGGCGATGCTGGCGGCGTTGATCTGGCGACCGTGGACCATCTCCGGCGCCGGGGCGTCGCTCTACGTGACCTTCGCGCAGACCGGGTTCTTCGTGGCGAAGGTCGCGTTCTTCGCCTGGCTCTACATCTGGGTGCGCTGGACCGTGCCCAGTTTCCGCTACGACCAGCTCATGCGCCTCGGCTGGCAGATCATGCTGCCCGTGGCGCTGGCGAACCTCGTGGTGACCGCGGTGGTCGTGGCCCTCACGGAAGGCGTGCGATGAGCGACAGCCGCAAGCGCAGCTTCTGGGAGGAACTCTACTTCGTGGAGATCCTCAAGGGGCTCGCCGTGACGATGCGGCACCTGGTGCGGAACGTGTTCCACACCAAGGACATGCCGACGATGCAGTACCCCGAGGAGAAGCGCGTCTACGGACCGCGCTTCCGGGGCCGCCACCGCCTCATGAAGCGGGACGACGGCACGCCGCGATGCGTCGCCTGCATGATGTGCAGCACGGTGTGCCCGGCCGACTGCATCCACATCGAGGCGGGCGAGCATGCTGATCCCGGCATCGAGAAGTTCCCGCGCGTCTTCGAGATCGACCTGCTGCGCTGCGTCTACTGCGGCCTGTGCGAGGAAGCCTGCCCGTGCGACGCCATCCGCATGGACACCGGCATCTACGAGATCGCCGCCGACAGCCGGGAGAAATTCGTCGTCGACAAGGAGTTCCTCCTGAACAACGACAAGGAGGGGACCCTCTAGCATGGGCATGGAATCCTTCCTCTTCTACCTCTGCGGCGCCATCTTCCTGGGCGGGGCCGTGGCCATGGTGACCAGCCGCAGCGCGGTGGCGGCGGCCTGCTGGCTGATCCTGGCCTTCCTCGGCGCCGCGGGGCTCTTCGCGGCCCTGGCCGCCCCGTTCCTCGCCGTGCTGCAGGTCCTGATCTACGCCGGCGCGATCATGGTGCTCTTCCTCTTCGTGATCATGATGCTGCAAGGACCGGTGCTGGAAGGGGAGCGCGCGAAGCTCAAGGCCTGGCGACCGGTCGTCGCCCTGCTGCCGGCGGCCGCGCTGCTGGTGACGGTCCTCGCCTGGCTGCGGCGCGAGGACCTGCCGGGCTTCAGCGGACCGGCGGTGCCCGGCTACGGGTCGGTGGAAGCCGTGTCCCGGCTGCTCCTGGGGGATTACCTGCTGGCGTTCGAGCTGATCTCGGTGGTCCTGCTGGTGGGCATCGTCGGCGCGTTGAGCCTGGGCAAGGCGGATCGGAGGCTCCCGTGGAAGTAGGCCTGAGCCACTACCTGATCCTCGCCACCCTCGTCTTCCTGGTGGGGATGGTCGGCTTCCTGGTCCGGCGCAACACGCTGGTGATGCTGATGTGCGTCGAGCTGATGCTGGCCGCGGGCAACCTCGTGTTCGCCGCTTTCAGCCGGGAGCACGGCAATGCCGCGGGGCACGTGTTCGTCATCATGATCTTCGCCGTGGCCGCCGCCGAGGCGGCGATCGGCCTGGCCATCCTGGTCGCGATCTTCCGCCTGCGGCGGACGGTCGATGCCGACGAACTCACAACGTTGATGGAGTAGGTCCTTGGAAACGACGTTGCGATGGATCGTGCTGGCGCCCCTGCTGGGGGCGACGCTGAACGGGCTGCTCAACCGCCGCCTGCCGCGCCGCTTCGCCGGCTGGCTGGGCTGCGCCACCATCGCGGTGTCGTTCGCGCTGTCGGTGCGGGCGGTGCTGCGGCTGGCCGCGCTGCCCGCGGAGGCGCGGCAGCTCACGGACACCGTCTTTCCCTGGCTGCGGTTCGGCGGCCTGCACGTGGACTTCGGCTTCCTGCTCGACCCGCTGAGCGCCGTGATGATTCTCGTGGTCACGGGCGTGGGCCTGCTCATCCACATCTACAGTCTCGGGTACATGTCCCACGACAAGGGGTTCGCGCGCTTCTTCGCCTACCTGAACCTCTTCATCTTCGCGATGCTCTGCCTGGTCCTGGGCGAGAATCTCGTCGTCCTCTTCCTGGGCTGGGAGGGCGTCGGCCTGTGCAGCTACCTGCTGATCAGCTTCTGGTTCAACGAGGAGGCCAACGCCACCGCGGGCAAGAAGGCCTTCATCACCAACCGCGTCGGCGACTTCGGTTTCCTGCTCGGCATGTTCCTGCTAGCGGCGACGCTGCTGCCGCACCTGGGCCACGGCGAGGGCGTGTTCAGCTTCGCCACCCTCGCGCACCACGCCGACCTGCTGGCGCCCATCGCCACGGCGGCGGCGCTGCTGCTCTTCCTGGGAGCGACCGGCAAGTCGGCGCAGATCCCGCTGTACATCTGGCTGCCCGACGCCATGGCCGGCCCGACGCCGGTCAGCGCGCTCATCCACGCGGCGACCATGGTCACCGCCGGCGTCTACATGATCGCCCGGCTCAACTTCCTCTTCGTGCTGAGCCCCGTGGCCATGGGCGTGGTCGCCGGCGTCGGCATCGCGACGGCGTTGCTCGCGGCGACCATCGCGCTGGCGCAGAACGACATCAAGAAGGTGCTGGCCTACTCCACGGTCTCCCAGCTCGGCTACATGGTGGCCGCCTGCGGCGTGGGCGCGTTCACGGCCGGGATCTTCCACGTCATGACGCACGCCTTCTTCAAGGCGCTGCTCTTCCTCGGCGCCGGTTCGGTGATCCACGGAATGAGCAACGAGCAGGACATGCGCACCATGGGCGGCCTGCGCCGCAAGATGCCGGTCACGCACGCGACCATGCTCATCGCGACCCTGACCATCGGCGGCGTCTTCCCCCTGGCCGGCTTCTTCTCCAAGGACGAGATCCTCTACGAGGCCTTCCTGGGCGCGCATGGCGGCTTCCCGTTCGTCTGGCTGGTCGGGTTCCTCGCGGCCGGCCTGACCGCGTTCTACATGATGCGGCTGATGGTCCTGACCTTCTACGGCGAGAATCGCGCCAGCCACGACGTGAAGCACCATATCCACGAGTCGCCCGCGACGATGACCGTGCCGCTGGTGATTCTGGGCGTACTCTCGGTCGCCGGCGGCTGGATCGGCTGGCCGGCCGGCCTTGGCGGCACCAACCACTTCCACGCCTGGCTGGCGCCGGTGTTCGCCCACGGCGCCGCGCACGGCGCCGCCCACGAGGGCGGCCACGGCGGTCACGACCTGGAGCGCACCCTGGCGCTGGTCTCGACCCTGGTCGCGCTGACCGGCCTCGGCCTCGGCTACCTGGTCTACGCCAAGCGCGCGGGAGCCGCCGAGACCATGCGGACCTTCGGCCGGGGCGTGCCGCACCGGCTGCTCGCCAACAAGTGGTACGTGGACGAGGTCTACGAGGCGGCGATCCTGCGGCCGCTGCACCGGCTGGCCGGCGTCGTCTGCTTCCGCTGGGTCGACCGCGGCATCATCGACGGCCTGCTGGTCAACGGCTCGGCCGTCGGCGTCGCCATCACTGGTTCGGTGCTGCGATTGTTGCAGAACGGCATGGTGCGGTTCTACGCGTTCGTGTTCGCCGTCGGCATCACCGCCTTCGCGGTGTACCTGACCTTCTCGGGCTAGGAGGCGCTCTTGACCTGGGTCACCTTCCTGCCGCTCGCCGGCGCCCTGCTGGTCCTGCTGTCCCGCCGCGACACCGTGGCGCGATGGCTCGCCCTCGTGACGTCGCTCGCGGACCTCGCGCTGGTGGCGCGCTACTGGGCCGCCTACGATGCGACCCGCGGCGGCGACCAGTTCGTCGAACGGGCGTCCTGGTTCCTCGGCGGCCGCGTGCAGTACCACCTGGCGATGGACGGCATCAGCCTGGTGCTGGTCATGCTGACGGCGCTGCTCGGACCGGTGGTCATCCTCAGCACCTGGCGCGCCGTCACCCAGCGCGTGCCGACCTTCCTGGCGATGTACCTGCTGCTGCAGACGGCGATGATCGGCACCTTCCTGGTGCGCGACATGCTGCTGTTCTACGTCTTCTGGGAGACCATGCTCATCCCGATGACGTTCATCATCGGCATCTGGGGCGGCGAGCGGCGCATCTACGCCGCGGTGAAGTTCTTCATCTTCACCATGGTCGGTTCGGTGTTCATGCTGGTCGCCATCCTCTATTGCTTCAACCGGGCGGGCAGCATGGACCTCGCCGCCTGGCTGCAACTCGATCTCTCGACGCGCGAGCAGGTCTGGCTCTTCGCCGCCTTCGCCCTGGCCTTCGCCATCAAGGTGCCGATCTGGCCCCTGCACACCTGGCTGCCCGACGCCCACGTGGAAGCGCCGACGGCCGGCTCGGTCATCCTGGCGGGCGTGCTCCTGAAGATGGGCACCTATGGCCTGCTGCGGTTCGCCCTGCCGCTGTTCCCGGACGCGGCGATCGCCGCGGCGCCGTTCATGGCCACGCTGGCCGTGATCGGCATCATCTTCGGGGCGCTGGTGGCCTGGGTGCAGCCCGACGTGAAGAAGCTGGTCGCCTACTCGTCGGTGAGCCACCTCGGCTTCGTCGTCCTGGGCCTCTTCAGCCTGACGACGGGCGGCGCGGCCGGCGGCCTCTTCCAGATGCTGGCGCACGGCTTTTCCACGGGCGCGCTCTTCCTCCTGGTCGGCATGATCTATGAACGACGCCACACGCGCGAGATCGCCGACTTCGGCGGCCTCGCGCACGGTATGCCGGCCTACGCCTCCGTGTTCATGCTGACAATGCTCGCCAGCGTCGGCCTGCCGGGGCTCTGCGGCTTCGTCGGCGAGTTCATGATTCTGCTGGCGACCTTCGCGAGCGGCGCGCTACCCTCGGCGCGCCTGTTCACGGTGCTCGCCGCGACCGGCGTGATCCTCGGCGCGGTCTACATGCTCTTCGTGTACCAGCGGGTCTTCTTCGGACCCTTGCACAACGACAAGAACAAGGGCTTGCCCGACCTCAGCCTGCGCGAGTGGCTGGTGATGGCGCCGCTGCTCGTGTTCATGGTCTGGCTGGGCGTGGCGCCGCGCCTGGTCCTGGACAAGGTCGAGAGCAGCCTCGACCTCACGTTGCGGCCGATCACCGAACGTGTGGAAGCACCCGCCGCGCACGCGGGACTGGTGCAGGAGTGACGACGATGCCCGACCTGCGACTCGATGCGCTCCTTCCCTACCTGGTGGTCACGGGCGGAGGCCTGCTGGTGATGCTGGCCGACGCGCTCTTCGCGACCCGCACCAAGGGGCACCTGGCGTTCCTCACGCAGATCGTCCTGGTCGTGGCCGGCCTGGTGCTGGTGGTGAACCGGCCGGAGCCGGGCACGCTGCTGAACGGCATGCTGGTCACCGAGTGGTACACGCGGTTCTTCCACCTCGTCTTTCTCGCCTGCGGACTGGTCACGGTGATCTACGCCGCGGCCGCCTTCGACCGCGAGGGCGAGCACCGCGCCGAGTTCTATCCGCTGATCCTCTTCGCGATCGTCGGCATGATGGTGCTCGCGGCGGCCAACGACCTGCTCGCGCTCTTCCTCGGCCTCGAGACCATGAGCCTCGCCGTGTACGTCCTGGTCTGCGGCCGGCGCCTCTCGCTCGCGAGCGGGGAAGCCGCGCTGAAGTACCTGCTCCTGGGCAGCTTCGCCGCCGCCGTGCTGCTCATGGGCATGGCCCTGGTCTACGGCTTCGCCGGCGGCACGGGGTATGCCGATTTGACGGCGGCGATGCGGGGCGCGGCGGGCCACCCGATGCTGCTGTCGGTCGGCCTCGGCCTCATGCTCGTCGGTTTCGGCTTCAAGATCGCCGCGGTGCCGTTCCACATGTGGACACCGGACGTATACGACGGCGCGCCGGCCCACGTCACCGGCTTCATGGCCACCGCCGTCAAGGCGGCGGCCTTCAGCGCCCTCCTGCGCTTCGCGGCCGTCACCGGCAGCGACCTGGCGCCGGTGTGGTTCAACCTGCTGGCCGTGGTCGCCGTCGTCACCATGACCGTCGGCAACCTCCTGGCCCTGGTGCAGAACCACATGAAGCGCCTGCTCGCCTACTCGAGCATCGCGCACGCCGGGTACCTGATGTTGGGCGTGCTGGCGCTGCTCTCGCCGAGCCGCATCGCGGGCGACGCCGGGCGCGCGCTGGAGATCGCCGGGTCGGCCGGCGGCGCGGTGCTCTTCTACCTCGTCGGCTACAGCCTGATGAACCTGGCCGCCTTCGGCGTGATTTCGCAACTCGGGCGCCGCGGCGGCGACGACGCCAACCGGGTCGACGGCTACAGCGGCCTGGCCCGGCGCCAGCCCGTGGCCGCCGCCGTGATCGCGGTGTGCATGCTCTCCCTGGCTGGCATTCCCGGCACCGTCGGCTTCATGGGGAAGTTCTACCTCTTCGATGCCGTGGTGCAGGCCGGCCTGGTGCCCCTGGCGATCTGGGGCGTCGTGAACTCCCTGCTCTCGGTGTACTACTACCTGCGGGTCATCGTCGTGATGTACATGCAGACGGACGAGGAGGAGAGCTACGACGGCCGCAACTGGGAGTCGGTCTCGGCCGCGGCCATCCTGGCGATCATGGTCGTCTGGCTGGGCATCCTGCCCGGGGGTATGCACACGCTGGCCTCGATGGCGTTCAGGATGATGGAGATGTAGGGCGCGCTGGCGCGGGTTCGGGGCCGTCCCGGGTGGGGCGGCCCTTTTTTTTCCTTGTCTGGCGGGGGGGGTGGTAGAATGGACGAGTGCTGTCGAAAACGGTGCGCCGGCGCACAGGGGGACGTCGACCATGTCCAGGATTTTCGTGGTGATTTCGGTCCTGATCGCCGCCGGGAGCGCGGCGGCTTCGGCGTTGCTCGTCCTGCCCGACGGTAGCGGGCCGTATCCGGATATCCAGACCGCGATAACAGCGGCGGCGGATGGGGATACGGTGCTGCTGGGGGATGGGGTGTTCGCGGGCGAGGGGAACCGGAATCTCGTCCTCGCGGACCGCACGCTGACCTTCTGCTCGCAGGCGGGCGACCCGGCGGTCTGTGCTGTCGATCTCGAGGGTGTGATGTTCCAGGACCACCGGTTCCTGCGCTGCAGCGGCACGGGTGAGAACCTGGTCGCGGTCGTTGGCGTCGAGTTTCGCAACGGCGCGGCCTATGGGTCCGGGGCCTGCATCCTGGCGCAGGAGGTGGCGCTGGAAGTGCGAGATTGCACGTTTCGCAATGCCCAGGCCGCTTGGTATGAGGTCCAAGGCGGCGCGATAACCGTGCTCGGCGGCAGTTTCCTCGCCAGTGGCTGCAGGTTCAGCGACAACCAGTGCAATGCCCTTGCCGGAGGAGTCGGCGGCGCGATCGCGACGCAAGACGCTGTGGTTGTCATCGTCGATTCGCATTTCTCCGGAAACGTCGCCGACGCCACGTTCGATAGCGGCGCCTATGGCGGCGCCGTCGCCGTCACCGGCGGTACGGCCACCATCGAGGATTCCGATTTTGTCGCGAACCGGATCACCTACACGAACATGGGTATGAACCTCGGTGGCGCGGTGGCGGGGTACCAGGCCGCGGTGAGCCTCCACGGCTGCGTATTCGCCGACAATGAAGGCGAGGGTGCCGCCGCGGGCGGCGCTCTGGCGGTGTACGGCGGCCAAGGTGTGGCGACGAGCTGCACCTTCGTGCACAATGGCGCGTCGTCATGGGGCTATCCCGATCAGGGCGGCACCGTGTTCGTGCGCGAGGGCGGGCTGTCGCTCACGGCCTGCATCATCACCGACGCGTGGGGCCGCGACTGGGAGGGTGGCGATCCGCTGCCGGCCAACGCCGCTGCCGCCTACCTCGGCACCATCACGGCGACCGATTGCGACGTCTGGGGCAACGGCGCGGATTGGACGGGCCCGCTGGCCGGTCAGCTCGGGGACGACGGCAACTTCTCCGCCAACCCTTGTTTCTGCGACGCGACCGTGGGCGATTACCACCTCTGCGCCGATTCCTGGTGCGCGGCCGAGAACAACGTGGCGCATCCGGGGATGCTCGTGGGCGCCCTGGCGATCGGCTGCGAGGCGTGCGACTGCAACGATGGCCCGGTGGCCGTGACCGACGTGGCGCCGGTCGCCCTGCGGTTGCTCGGTGCGGCGCCGAATCCGTTCAATCCGGCGACGGTGATTCACTTCACGTTGCCCGCGGCGGGGATGGCGCGGCTGATGGTGCTCGACCTCGCCGGGCGACGTCTGGCGACGCTGATAGACGGCGCCTGCGCCGCGGGCGCACAAGCCGTGACCTGGCGGGGGCGCGACGACTTCGGCCGCGCGGTCGCCGCCGGCACCTACCTGCTGCGCCTCGAAGCGGGCGGCGTCGTGGCGACGGATAAGTTCACTCTCCTGAAGTAGCGCGCCGGCGCACCGTCCGCTATGCTCCCGGCGACCTCAACCTGGGAGCTCTCTCGTCATGGCGTCCATCCGCACCACAAATCCCGCGACTGGCGAGACACTGCGAATCTACGAACTCATGGCCCGAGACGAGGCTCTCGCCGTCCTGGCGCGAGTCCACGCCGCCCAGGCGCAATGGGGGACCCTGTCCGCGGCCGAGCGAGCGGCGTTCGCGCCCCGCCTCGCCGCCGTCCTGCGTGCTCACGCCGAGGAATGGGCACGACTCATGTCGTGCGAGATGGGCAAGCCCGTCACCGAGGCGCGCGCCGAGGTCGAGAAGTGCGCCTGGTTGTGCGAAGTCTACGGCGCGCAGGCGGCCGGCTGGCTCGCGGAGGACGAGGTCACGGCCGACGGGCGCCGGCATCGCGTGTTGTACCAGCCGCTGGGGGTTGTGCTGTCGATCATGCCCTGGAACTTCCCTTTCTGGCAGGCGCTGCGATTCGGGGTGCCCACGCTGCTGGCCGGCAACGCCAGCGTGCTCAAGCACGCGAGCAACGTCACGGGTTGCGCACTTGCGATCGAGCAGGCCTTCCGCGACGCGGGGTTCCCGGAGGATGTCTTCCGCGTCGTGATCGCCGATCACCATACGGTTGGCGCGCTCATCGCCGACTCACGGGTAGCGGGCATCTCCCTCACCGGCAGCACGGAAGCTGGCCGCCGCATCGCGGCGGCGGCGGGCCGGGAACTCAAGAAGTGCGTGCTGGAGCTCGGCGGCAGTGATCCATTCATCGTGCTCGCAGACGCTGATCTGGACGCCGCCGTGGCCGGCGCCGTCCGCAGTCGCTGCTTGAATACCGGGCAGAGTTGCATCGCGGCGAAGCGTTTCATCGTGGAGCGGCCCGTAGCTGAGCAGTTCGCCGCGCGTTTCGCCAGCGAAATGGCGAAACTGCGCGTCGGCGATCCGCTAGATGACGCGACCCAGGTCGGGGCAATCGTGAATGAAGGCGAATTAATGACGTTGCTCGCACAGTTGCAGGACGCGATCTCCCGCGGCGCCCGCGTATCCTGTGGCGGAGGCCGGATAGACAGATCTGGCTATTTCCTGTCGCCGACGGTATTGCGCGATGTATCGCCGAAAATGCGAGTCTGGCAAGAGGAAGTGTTCGGTCCCATTGCTCCCGTGCTTTGGGTGGCCGACGCAGACGAGGCGATTAGCGTAGCCAACGACACCGAGTTCGGCCTCGGCGCCAGCGTCTGGACCCGGGATCGCGAGCGCGGGGAGACCATCGCGCGGCGGTTGGCGTGCGGCTCGGTGTTCGTCAACAGCATCGTCAAGAGCGACCCGCGGATGCCGTTCGGGGGCGTGAAGCAGAGCGGGTGGGGCAGGGAACTGGCCTGGTTCGGCCTGCGGGAGTTCACGAACGTGAAGGGGCTGAACGTGTACTAGTCCAGCCCCTTCGTGTCGTCCTGCCTAGTAGTTCTCGGCGGCAATCTCGAAGTCGTTGCGCTCGGTGTCGCACACGGGGCACTTGGCCGGCGCCTTCTCGCCCTCGTGGATGTGGCCGCAAACGCGACACTTCCAGCGCACCTTGGTAGGCTTGGCCCAGACCTGGTCGCTCTCCAGGTTGGCGAGCAACTTGCGGTAGCGAGCCTCGTGCTCCTTCTCGACCTTCGCGACCAGCTTGAAGGCGGTGGCGACGTCCTTGAAGCCCTCCGCGACCGCGATTTCCGCGAAGGCGGGGTAGAGGTCGGTCCATTCCTCGTTCTCGCCGGCGGCGGCCGCGGCGAGGTTCTCGGCCGTCGAGCCGAAGACGCCCGCAGGATAGGCCGCGGTGATCTCGCAAGTGCCGCCGGTCAGGAACTCGAAGAACTTGCGCGCGTGTTCAAGCTCGTTGTCCCCGGTCTCCATGAAGATCTCGGCGATCTGGGGGTAGCCCTCGCCGAGCGCTTGCTCGGCATAGTACGTGTAGCGCATGCGCGCCTGGCTCTCGCCGGCGAATGCCTTCAGGAGATTCTGTTCGGTGCGGGTGCCCTTGATCTCGGCCATGTGTCGTCCTCCGTGTTTGGTTGATGTTGGCCGAAACATGGGAGGCGCGAGCGCTTTTGGCGTACCGCCATGTTTTTGGTGCAGCAAAAACTCAGGCTTACACCTATCTTGCTGCACGATGAAACAGAAGCCCCGCCACAACATCCGGCGCCAGCGCCGCCACCATGCCGCGAAACGCATCGAGGCCATCCTCGCGATCGCGCGCGGCCATGGCCGTGACGACTACGACCGGCGTGACCGCGAGCGCGGTCCCCGTCCCCGATACATGGATCTTCAGCGTGACGGTCGTCTCTTCGACCGCCTCGCCGCGCTCGATTTCGATTACCTGCTGTCTCTGAATTTCAGCGCGTCGCAGGAGACGCTGCGCTTGCTGCTGCCGCAATCGGTGCTTGGCCGGGCCCAGAACGGGCACGGCTTCTGGCGCAGCGAGACGGGGGAGCCTCTCGCGTTTCGCGAGGCGACCTTCGACCGCGTGCTCACGGCGCTCGAGGCGGTTGATCCCAACTTGACCGCAGCATACGTGCGCGGCGAACGCGGACGTCGCCTGGCATTCCTCAGCGAGTACCTGCACGCCAACCTGTTCAGCGACGTGATGCCGCTCGACGACCTGGGCGTGCCGCTGCTGGGAGTCGAGATGTTGCGCGGCCGCACCGTCGTCACGCGTGACTTCTTGCGCGGCCTGCTCCTAGCCGGCTGGATGGACGACTTCGAACAGCGCCGCATGTGCATGAGCCGCCACCGCAAGTGCTACGACGGCTCGCCCCTGGAGATCGGCGGCGGCAAGACGTTCATCGTGCAGCCCGACCGCCTCGCTGCCGTAGGCATCGTGGATCCCGGACGCGGCGAGTTCGCCGACGAGGACATCGCGAAGCTGGTCGAACTGGGCGTGATCGTCCGCGACGGCGAGCGCGAGTTCACGCGCCCGACCTACGAGCAGGCTTTCTTCCGACTGCGCCAGCAGGACGGCGTATGCGACGACCTCGCGCTCATCTGGTGCGGCGCGCGTTTTGGGTTCGACGCGATGCTCGGCGCCTTTGTCATGGACGGCGTCGACACCTACGACAAGTTCATGTGGAGTTTCCGCGAGGGCGGTTTCGACGGCCGCCTCGCCACCTCGTTGCAGGAGGCATGGCGCAAGCGCACCGGCGAGCCTCTGGTGCGCGGCGAGGAGGTCCTGGAACTCATCCATTTCGCGGCGAAGCTCAACACCCCGAACGCACCCCTGAGTTCGAGCCACCGCCGCTTCATCCAAACGGAGGAAGGCAGCAAGGTGCCCACCCTGCTGAACCACTGGCGGTTCGTACAGGGCGACCCCATCTACGACATCGAGCTGGGCTACAACCGGTTCCCCGCGCGCAAGTTCTACGACATCGCCTGGCGCCGCCTACGTTCCGCCAAGGTGCAGATCCCCGCGCCCACCTACTCCGTCAGCCGCGCCAACCGGCGGCGCTATTAGGCCTTTCGCCCAGGGCACGTCCGGCCTCTCGTGCAGGTACCTGTGGCAGCGGCTGCACAGCGTGACGAGGTTCGCGACGGCATTGAGCCCTCCCTGCTCTTTGGGAATCACGTGATGGACCTCGAGAAACTTGCGACTGCCGCAACCCGGGGCGCGGCATCGGTGCCGGTCGCGGGCGAACACCTCCCGGCGTAAAGCTGGGGTGACGGTCTGTCTGGCCTTCTGTCCCGGCGCGAGGACGGTGGCGTTCTCGGCGATCGTTTCGCGCTCGGCTGCGGTCAACACGCGGTCGCCGCTACCGGTCGCCACGCGGGCGGTTCGACAGCGTTCGCACTCGTAAACGACTACTTGATAGGGGGTTGAGTCGGTGCGCCGGCGCACCGTCTCGCCCTCGGCCAGGTTTGCGAGTGCCGCCAGCAGCACCTCCTCGCGGGCTGCTTCAGGCCGGACCAGCCCTTGCTTCTTGATCGACTCGATGAGCTTTTCGCACCGGGCAAGGTCCAACGCCGATAGGCGCAACGCCACGGTCACCGCCGGCGGCTCCAGCGGCATCGCCCCTGCCTGGAACCCGAGTTCGCCTTGCGCCGACCTCGGCGCGCCCCGCCGCGCCTTGATCGCTCGCGCGAGTTCCTCGCGAGTGGCGCCGCGGGCCTTGGCGACCCAGGCCGCCTCGCTGCGCGGCGTCGCGACCCGCGCCACCTGCTGCGCCTTGGTCCACCCGACGCTGCCGTCGGCGACTGCCGCGCGCAGGTGCGGCAGTCGTTCCAGTTCGGCGGCTAGCCGCAGGAACTGATTGGTCCGGTTGCGGGAGAAGCCCAGGGCCTCGCTCGCGTATTGGTGGGCCGAGGCGTACCCGAGGTCGCGGTACAGTTCGCGCCGGACGACCTCGCCGAACCACAGCACCGCGCACTCCCGCGCGCGGTCGAGGGTGGCCAGGGCCTGGCGCAGCGCGGAATCCACCACCGCGGCCGGCATTCCGGGCCGAAAGGCCTGCCATCCATGCATGGGGAACGATCGCTTTCCGGGAGGAAATGTCAGCGGAACGCGGAAATCCCGGTCACCGCCTGGCCGACGATCAAGGTGTGAATCTCGTGCGTGCCCTCGTAAGTGTAGACCGATTCGAGATTGGTCATGTGCCGCCCGGGGGAGTGCTCATCGGTGATCCCCGCCGCGCCGAGGATCGACCTTGCCGAGCGCGCCACGTCCAGCGCCATCGCCACGTTCGCCCGCTTGGCGAGGGAAACCAGCGGGACGTCGTTGATGCCGGCGTCCTTGAGTCGTCCCAGCTGGATCGCCAGCAGCTGTCCCTGCGTGATCGCCGTGACCATCTCCGTCAACTTCGCCTGAGTGAGCTGGAACGACGCGATCGGACGGTCGAACTGTGCGCGCTCGAGGGAGTACTCCAGCGCGGTGTGGTAGCAATCCGCCGCTGCGCCGACCACGCCCCAGGCGATCCCGTACCGGGCCTCGTTCAAGCAAGATAGGGGCCCCTTCAACCCGGAGATACCGGGCAGGCGGGCGGAATCCGGCAGCCGCACCTCGTCGAGGATCAACTCGCCCGTGTCGCTCGCGCGCAGCGAGAACTTTCCGTGCACCGACGCCGTCGAGAACCCGGCGATCGAGCGCTCGACCAGGAAACCCCGCACCTTGCCGTCGCCGACGTCTCGTGCCCAGACCAGCGCCAGGCCAGCCTGGTTGGCGTTGGTGATCCACATCTTGTTGCCGGTGAGCACCCAGCCGTCGCCGTCGCGGCGGCAGGTCGTCTCCATGCCCGCGGGGTCCGAGCCGTGCCCGGCCTCGGTCAGCCCGAAGCAGCCGATCAACCGGCCAGCGGCCAGTTCGGGCAGGTACCGCGCCCGCTGGTCGTCGGACCCGTACACGCTGATCGGCCACATCACCAGGCTGCCCTGCACGCTGGCGAAGCTGCGCAGGCCGCTGTCGCCGCGTTCGAGCTCTTCGCACACCAGCCCGAAGATGGTGTAGGACAGACCGAGGCAACCAGGCCCATGCACCGAAGGCCCGAGAAACCCCAGCGCCGCCATCTCCGGGACCACCTCGAGGGGGAAGGTCCCGGCGGCATGGTGCTCGCGCAGCAGCGGCAGGAAGCTGCGCTCGACGAAGGCGCGCGCGGTGGTCTGGACGGCGCGCTCGTCGTCCGACAGCAGTCGCGAGGTGTGGTAGAAATCGACGCCCTGGTACGGCTTCATATCGTGCTAGAGAGCCTCTACCGATTCGACCTCGGGGATGGCGGCGCGTAGGCGGGCCTCGATGCCCTGCTTGAGGGTCATCTGGCTCATGGGGCAGCCGCCGCAGGCGCCCTTCATCCGCACCGTGACGACGCCGTCGTTGAAGTCGATGAACTCGACGTCGCCGCCGTCCTTCTGCAAGGCCGGGCGGATGGTCTCGAGCACGGCCTTGATACGGTCTTCCATGGCTGTCCTCCGCGTCATTCGGGTGACGGACTACTCTACAAAGCCGGCGCGGGGTGTCAAGACCGCGCTTGAGAACCGCGGCTGGCCAGCCTACAATGCGCGAGTCGTCCCCGGGGTTCCCTCTCCAGGAGATCAGGCATGTTGCGCGACGAACTCGCCGCCCTGCGCGGTCTTGCCCTGCGGGCGGGCGCCTTTCTGCTCGAACATTTCGAGGATATCCGGAGCGTCGACCCCAAGGCCGGGCGCGAACTCGTCACCGATCTCGACCGCCGCTGCGAGGATCTCGTGCTCGCCGGCATGCGGGACCTGTTCCCGGACGACGCCGTGGAGGCAGAGGAGGGGGGCGCCGCCGCCGGCGGCAGTGGCCGCGTCTGGTACGTGGATCCCGTCGACGGGACGACGAACCTGGTCCACGGCTACTCGCATTTCTGCGTCTCCATCGCCTGCGCCGACCTCGCCGCGGTCCACGCGCCATACCTGGATGAGCTGTACCTCGCCGCGCGCGGGGAAGGGGCCGTCTTCGAGCGGCCCGGCCGCGGCGAGCGCCGGGATCTCCCACGGCGGCCGGCCGTCGACATCACCGAGGCCCTCCTGGCCACCGGCTTCCCCTACATCCGCGACCACCGCGTCGACCGCAACGCCGAACTCGTGCGGCGCATGCTGCACGCCCAGTGCCACGACGTCCGCCGGGCCGGCAGCGCCGCGCTCGACCTCTGCCACGTGGGCGCCGGCAAGCTCGACGGCTACTGGGAGATGGGACTGCGGCCGTGGGACGTGGCGGGCGGCGTGCTGGTGGCGCGCGAGACCGGGTGCCTGGTGAGCGATTTCGCGGGCGTGGCGGCGGCGTTGCCGTGCGCCTCGGTGGTCGCGGCGGCGCCGAGATTGCATGGTCAGCTGCTGGCCATCATCGCGGAAGTTCCGTAACGTCAGATCCAACGAGAGGAGTCGCCCCGATGCGCCGTCTGATCCTGGTCGCGCTGGTCCTGCTCGCGGGCTGCTCGCGGGCGCCGATCGTCTTTCACTATCCCGACGAGAACGTCGTCTTTCCCGAGCAGGGGCGCGCGCGGGCCAAGCTCTTCGTCGAATTCATCAACGACATGCGGCCGGCCGAGGCGCGCGACGGCGAAGGCAAGTACACGACCGTGTACTTCCCGGCCGACGACGAGTGGGACCGCCCGGTGACCCGGATCTACTACGAGGCTCTGGTCAAGGACCTGCAGCAGACCCAGCTGGTCGAGCTGGTGCCGATGCGCAGCCAGGCCGACTACGTCATGGAAGTGGATCTGCTGCAACTGGGCGCCAAGATGACCCGTTCTGCGGGCGGGTACGCGATGGCGGTGGCCGCCGGCGCCGGGCTCGGCTACATCCTCACGCAGAGCGCGGGCGGCGCGGTCATCGGGGCCGTGGTCGGGATCGGCGCCATGCCGGTGCCCGGACGGATGCACGCCGTCACCGAGGCGCGCTTGAGGATCTACGACGCCGCGCACGAGCCGTTCTGGGACCGCACCTGCCTCGGCGAGCAGGTCAAGGACATCTGGACGGGCGTCACGGCGCGGGCGGACCAGGAATGGGTCGACCAGTACCTCACGGTGGCCGTCAAACGCTGCAACGCCTGCCTGCTCGGGCAACTGCGCCAGGCGCTGCTGGCCGAGGGCAAGCCGGCCCCCGAGCCGCCGCCGTCGCGGCCGGCCCTAGAGTAGCTTCGCGGCCAGGCTCGCGAGCGTGCTGCGTTCGCTGCGCACCAGATTGACGTGTCCGTAGATGGGCTGGTCCTTGAAACGGTCGACCACGTAGGTCAGGCCGTTGCTCGCGGCGTCCAGGTACGGGTTGTCGATCTGGTAGGCGTCGCCCGTGAGGATGACCTTCGAGTCCTCGCCGGCGCGGCTGACCACCGTCTTCACCTCGTGCGGCGTCAGGTTCTGCGCCTCGTCGATGATGATGAAGAGCTTCGGCAGGCTGCGGCCGCGGATGTAGGTCACGGCCTCCATCTCCAGGATCCCGGTGTCGAACAGGTACTGCACCTTGTCGCTGGTCTGCTCGAGCTTGGGGTCGACCAGGTACTGCAGGTTGTCCATGATCGGCGCCATCCAGCTCTCGAGCTTCTCGTCCTTGCTGCCCGGCAGGTAGCCGATGTCCTTGCCCAGGGGCATGATCGGGCGCGAGACCATGATCCGCCGGTAGCGCTTCTCGTCGGCCACCATCTGCAGCCCCGCGGCGAGCGCGAGCAGGGTCTTGCCGGTGCCCGCCTGGCCCAGCATGGTCACCAGCTGGATGTCGGGGCGCAGGAGCAGTTCCAGGGCGAACTGCTGGTGCAGGTTGCGCGCCGCCACGCCCCACGGGTGGGCGTCGCCGTACTTCAGGGGCTCGATGCGGCCACTGTCGGCCCGCCAGATGCCGCGCGCCGTCTGCTTGGGCCGCGACTCGGCGTGCAGCAGCACGCCCTCGTTGGGATGGAACTCGGCGTCGACGGTCACGGCCTCGCCGGCGTAGAAGGCGTTGATCACCTCGTCGGCGACGACGTGCTCGCTCCACCCGTTGTAGAGCTCGTCGAAGTTGACCTTGCGGTTGAGGAAGTCCTCGGCGCGGATGCCCAGGGCGTCGGCCTTCACGCGCGCGTTGATGTCCTTGGAGACGAAGACCACCTCGGCGCCGGCGTCCCGGTAGGCCATCGCCGTGGCGAGGATCCGGTTGTCGGGGACGGCCCGGTCGAGGCCTTCCGGCAGGTGGTCCGTGAAGCTCTTCACCGAGACATAGAGACGACCGCCGCCGGGCAGGAGCACCCCGTCGCTCAGGGGCAGTCCGTTGCGCAGGCTGTCGATGGCGCGGGCGACCTTGCGGGCATTGCGGGCGCGCTCGTCGTTGCCTCGCTTGAAGCGGTCGAGTTCCTCGAGGACGTCCACGGTGAGGATCAGATTGTGCTCGGAGAACGCGGACAGGGCATTGGCGTCGTGCAGGAGAACGTTGGTATCGAGCAGATAGCTGCGTCCGGTCGGAACGGGCAGTGACATGCCTCCTCCTTGGGCCGATGCGAACTCCGTGTCAATATCGGCGGCCGCGGCGGGTTTTTTATAGCATTGTGCGGTCGGATTTAGCAAGGCTTGTCGCGCGGGGCCCCGGCGTTTATCCTGCCGCCACCATGCACACGTGCCTTGCCCTCCTTTTCCTCTCCTCCGGTCTCGCGGTCCAGTGGCCGCTGGACCTGCCGCATCGTTACCTCACCGCCAATTTCATGGAATACCGCGAGGGGCGCTATCACGCCGGGATCGACCTCAAGACCAACAGCCAGACGGGCTACCCCTGCCGCGCGGTGGAGGACGGGTGGATCAGCCGCGTGCGGGTCGGCGCCTGGGGCTACGGGCAGGCGGTCTACCTGCAGGGCGCCTCGGGCCGGACTTACGTCTACGGACACGTGGAGCGCCTGGCGGACCCGCTGCGGGCCCGGGTGCGGGCCGCGCAGGCGCGCCAGGGCCGCTATCCCGTCGACCTCGAACTCGCGCCTGGCGACGCGCCGGTGAAACGCGGGCAGGTGCTCGCGCTCTCCGGCCAGACCGGCACCGGCGGTCCGCACTTGCACTTCGAGGTGCGCGACGAGGCTGGCCGGCCCGTCGATCCGCTTGCCGCCGGGTTCGCCGTGCCGGACCGGACGCCGCCGCGAATCCTCAAGGTGCGGGCGGTGCCGGCGACGCCAGACGCGGTGATCTTCGGCCAGCCGACGGCGCGCCTCGCCGCGCCGGCCGCCGGACGTCTGCCGACGCTAGCGGTGCGCGGCCCGGTGGCCTTCAGCGCCGACGTGGTCGAGGTCAGCGACGTGATGAACCACAAGCTCGCGCCCTGGCGCCTGGCGCTCACGGTCGACGGCGAGACCGTGTTCGAGGCGCGTAACGACGAGATCGCCTGGGAGGCCGTGGGGGACATCCGCCTGGAGTTCCTGGATTGCGGCGGCGTGCGCGAGCGGTGGCTCCACCGTCGTCCCGGCAATGGGACGCCCGGCCGCCGCGGCGACGACTGGCACCTCCGCCTGGCGCCGGGCCGCCACGAACTCGAACTGGTCGCCGAGGACCGCGCCGGCAACGCGCGCCGCGTCGCCTGGACGCTGCACGCGCTGGCCGACGGCGAGCCGTGGCCCGCGGCGGCGGCCGGGTGGAAGCCGGCGCCGACAGGCGCGACCTTTGCGGGCGACGACACGCTGATCCCGCCGCTCGGCGCGCCGCGCACGACGCCGCCGGGCGCGAAGGTGCCCGGGCCGCTCGATCTCTGGTGGCGTGAGGCCGTGGCGCCGGCGCCGACCGGGCCGAGCGGGCTCGAGGCGGCGGGGCCGGCCGCGGAGTACGTCTGCGCCGACTGGATCGCTCCCGGGCCGGTGCCCGTGACGTTGCCGGCCGGCGCGCAGGCCCACGCCGACGACGCGAGGGCGGGCGTCTATCGTCGGGCGGGCAATGCCTGGGCCTACGTGGGACCGGTGCGGGACTTCCAGTTGCGGCGCCCCGGCCTGCACGCGGTGCTGCGGGACACGCTGGGGCCGGTCGTCGTGGTCCCGTCGGCCGTGGTCACCGCGACGGCAGGACCAACGCGGGTGGCGGCCGAGGTCTCGCCGCCGCGCTGGGGCCGGCTGGTGATTCCGGTGGGCGACCACGGCGCGGGTCTGGACTGGGACCGGCTGCTGGCCTGGCTCGACGGGGCGCGGCTGATCGTCGAGCCCGACGCGCCCCGGCAGCGGATCCTGGTCGAGCTGCCGGACGACCTCGCGGCGGGCGACCATACTCTCGGCCTCGAGGCCTGGGACCTCGCCGGCAACCTCACCACGCGAACCCTGACCGTGCGGGTGCCGAGATGAGCGGCGGCTTCGTCCACCTACACAACCACTCCGATTACTCGCTGCTCGACGGCGCCATGAAGACGCGCGCCATGGTGGCCAAGGCCGCCACCGACGGCCAGCCGGCCCTAGCGCTCACCGACCACGGTAACCTCTTCGGGGCCGTCGAGTTCTACCTGGAGTGCCGCAAGAAGGGCCTCAAGCCGATCCTCGGCATGGAGGCCTACGTCACGCGCGACCGGCGCGACCGCTCGGGCAAGGACGCGGCGCGCAACCATCACACCGTCCTGCTGGCGCGCAACGCGCGCGGCTGGCAGAACCTGATCCGCCTGGCGACGGCCGGCTACCTCGAGGGCTTCTACTACAAACCGCGGGTCGACAAGGAACTGCTCGCCGCGCACAGCGAGGGGATCATCGCCCTCAGCGCCTGCCTCGGCGGCGAGCCCAGCAGCCTGCTGCGGCACGGCGACGTCGCCGGCGCGACCCGCGCCGCGGGCGAGTACCGGGAGATCTTCGGCGCGGAGAACTACTTCCTCGAGATCCAGGACCACGGCCTGCCCGAGGAGGCGGAGGTGCGCCGCCTGGTGCCCGAGGTCGCGCGCGCGGTGGGCGTGCCGGTGGTCGCCACCAACGACTGCCACTTCCTCGAACGCGAGCACTTCGAGGCCCACGACATCCTGCTGGCGATCCAGACCGGCAAGACCCTCAACGACCCCGGCCGCTGGAAATCGGCCACCTCCGAGGTCTACCTGAAGTCGACGGCGGAGATGCTGGCCCTGTTCCAGGACTGGCCGGACGCGGTGCGGAACACCCTGCGCATCGCCGAGATGATCGAGCTGGAGCTGGAGCTGGGCAAGCTGCTGCTGCCCGCGTTCCCGCTGCCGGCCGGCTTCGCCACGCCGGAGGACTACGTCGAGCATCTCGCGCGCGAGGGCCTGCGCCGTCGTTACCCGGAGATCACCGGCGAGCTCGAGGAACGCCTCGCCTATGAGCTGCGCGTCATCCGCCAGACCGGCTACGCCGGCTACTTCCTCATCGTCTGGGACTTCATCGACGCCGCGCGGCGCATGAACATCCCCGTCGGCCCGGGCCGCGGCTCGGCCGCGGGCAGCCTGGTGTGCTACGCGATGGGCATCACCGACATCGATCCCATCCGCCACCAGCTGCTCTTCGAGCGCTTTCTCAACCCCGAGCGCGTCTCGATGCCCGACATCGACGTCGACTTCTGCTTCGAGAAACGCCCGCAGATCATCCGCTACGTGGAGGAGAAGTACGGCCGCGAGAACGTCTCGCAGATCATCACCTTCGGCACCATGGCGGCGCGCGCGGTGATCAAGGACGTGGCGCGGGTGCTGGATCTCGGCTTCGCCGACGCCGACCGCATCTCCAAGCTGGTGCCCGAGGAACTGGGCATCACCCTCGAGCGCGCGATCAAGGAGGCGCCGGGGCTCAAGGAGGTCGAGCGCGAATCGGAGGTGCACGCCAAGCTGCTGCGCAATGCACTGGTGCTCGAGGGCCTGAACCGCAACCCGGGCATCCACGCGGCGGGCGTGCTGATCACGCCGACGCCGCTGATCAACCACGTGCCGCTCTACCAGAGCACCAAGGGCGACCTCACCACCCAGTTCGACATGCGCATGGCGGAGGAACTCGGCCTGCTGAAGATGGACTTCCTCGGCCTGCGCACGCTGACGGTGATCGACCACGCGCTCGCGCTGGTGGCCGAGACCACCGGCCGGCGCCTCACGCCGGCGGAGATCCCCACGGACGACCCCGCGACCTTCCGGCTGCTGCAGGAGGGCCGCACGGTCGGCGTCTTCCAGCTCGAGAGCGCCGGCATGCAGAAACTGGTGCGCAGCCTGAAGCCGACCTGCTACGGGGACATCACGGCGGTCAACGCGCTCTTCCGGCCGGGGCCGCTGGGCGCGGGGATGCACGAGGTCTTCGTCGAGCGCAAGCACGGCCGGCAGAAGCTCACCTACCGGCATCCGGACCTCGAACCGATCCTGCGCGACACCTATGGCGTGATCCTGTACCAGGAGCAGGTCATGCAGATCGCCAGCGCGCTCGGCGGCTTCACCATGGGTCAGGCCGACACGCTCCGCAAGGCGATGGGCAAGAAGAAGGCCGACATCATGCAGAAGATGAAGGCCGACTTCCTCGCCGGCGCCGCCAGCCGCGGCATCGACGAGAAGGTGGCTCGCGAGATCTTCGAGGAGATGGAGTTCTTCGCGCAGTACGGCTTCAACAAGAGCCACTCCGCGGCCTACGCGCTCCTGTCCCTGCAGACGGCCTGGCTGAAGGCGCACCACCCGGCCGAGTTCATGGCCGCGACCATGACCTCGGAGATGCGCAAGAGCGAGCGCATCACCCAGCTCATCGACGAGTGCAAGGTCATGGGCCTGAAGATCCAGCCCCCGGACATCAACCGTCCGCGCGCCGAGTTCTCGGTTGCCGACGGCGAGATCATCTTCGGCCTCGGCGCCGTGCGCGGCGTGGGAACCACGGCGATCGAGTCGCTGCGGGCGGTGGGTCGTCCCTTGACCGACCTCTTCGATCTCTGCGGCCATGCCGACCTGCAGAAGGTCAACCGCAAGGTGCTCGAGGGCCTGATCCACGCCGGCGCCATGGACCGGCTGCCCGGCGACCGGGCGACGCTGGTGGCGAACCTCGACCGGGCGATCGCCTGGGGCCAGAAGGCGACGCGCGAGCGCGAGGGCGGCCAGGAATCGCTCTTCGGCGGTGCGGCGCATGCCGCCGAGCTGAAGCCGCCGCTGATCCCCGCCGAACCCTTCGATCCGCTGGTGCAGCTGAGCCTCGAGCGCGAGGCGGTGGGGTTCTACCTTTGCGGCCACCCGTTCCAGGAGTACGGAGAACTGGTGGAGGCGCTGCCGGTGACCACCGTGCGCGAGGCCGCGACCCGCGGCGAGGGCACGCGGGTGGATCTGGTCGGCGTGATCACCAGCCACACCAAGGCGCGCGACAAGCATAAACGCGTCTACGCCCGCGCGCATTTCGAGGACCGGACGGCGATGATCTCGGTGGTCGTGTATGCTAGGCTCTACGAAGAGGCCCGGGAACTCGTGGAGAGCGACGCGGTGCAGGTGATCAGCGGGCGGGTGCAGGTGCGCAGCGACGGTGAGCGCGAGATCGTCGTCGAACGCATGACCCACATCGACCAGGTGCTCGCGACCTGGACGCGCGAGGCGTTGCTGAAGATGGATCTCGACACCATGGACGCGGCGGGGCTGGCCTGTCTCGAACGGATCCTCGACGAGCACCGGGGCTCGGTGCCGCTGCTCGTGGACACCAGCCGCAACGGCCGCAGCTGGCTGCTACGCTCGAGCGGCCGCTCGCTCGACCTGTCGCTCGCGAGTCTGCGCGCCCTGCGCGCGGTGCCCGGTCTCGCCGCGGTCCGGCTGCGGGTCGCGATCCCTCCTTTACCCCGGACGGTGTCCTGATGGCGAACTACCTCGATTTCGAGCAGCCGATCGTCGAGCTGGAAGAGCGCATCGCGACGCTCGAGCGCACGGCGGCCGACCGCGGCGTCGACGTGGGCGACGAGGTGCGGCAGTTGCGCGTGAAGGCCGATCGGCTGAGCCGCGAGATCTTCGGCAACCTCCAGCCGTGGCAACGCGTGCAACTCGCCCGCCACGGGCGCCGGCCCACGACGCTGGACTACGTGCAGCACATCTTCGGCGGGTTCCTGGAGTTGCACGGCGACCGCCAGTACCGGGACGACGAGGCCATCGTCGGCGGCCTCGCCTTCCTGGGCACCGGCCCGGTAATGGTGATCGGCCACCAGAAGGGCCGCGACACCAAGAGCAACATCCGGCGCAACTTCGGCATGGCCCACCCCGAGGGTTACCGCAAGGCGCTGCGCCTTATGCAGCTGGCCGAGCGGTTTGGTCGTCCGGTGATCACGTTCATCGACACCCCCGGGGCCTTTCCGGGGGTCGGCGCCGAGGAACGGGGGCAGGGCGAGGCGATCGCCCGCAACCTGCGCGAGATGGCCACGTTGCGGGTGCCGATCGTTTGCGTCGTCACGGGCGAGGGCGGCTCCGGCGGGGCCCTGGCCCTCGGGGTGGGCGACCGGGTCTACATGCAGGAGAACGCCGTCTACAGCGTCATCAGCCCCGAGGGGTGCGCCGCCATCCTCTGGCGGGACGGCGGCAAGGCCGCCGAGGCCGCCAAGGCGATGAAATTGACCGCTCAAGATGCCCGCGGGCTGGGGGTCATCGACGGCGTGATCCGCGAACCCATCGGCGGCGCCCACCGGGATCCCGAGGGCGCGGCACGGGAAGTGCTTGCGACGCTTCGCGCCGCGTTGACGGAATTGCAGGCCGTTCCCGTCCCGGAACTCCGCGACAAGCGTCTGCGCAAGTACCTGGCCATGGGCGTCTATGCCGAGCGCCGCGGAGCCTAGGTTGACACCCGGAGAAAACTACCGTAGACTCCTTATGCCAACCTCTGCGAAGATTCCGACCTTCCGCCAGCCGCCCGTGCGAGGCACGGCGGTTTTTTTGCTGTTCTGCGGTCAGGGAGGCTGAGATGCTCGATCCGAAGCTGCTGGAGATTCTTGCCTGTCCCCGCTGCAAGGGACCGGTGGAGGCCGACGAGGAGCACACGGCGCTGACCTGCCGGGCGTGCCGGCTCCGCTATCGAGTCGAGGACGACATCCCGATCATGCTCGTGGAAGAAGCGCAGGCCTTGGGCGAGGGGGAATAGGGAATGCGACGCCTGATCCTGGTCGTGACGCTCCTGGCGTTCGCTGCCGCCGTTCCGGCAGCCGAACCAGAAGTCAAGTTGCTGGCGGGGGATGCCTCGCGCAGCGTCCTGGAGATCCGCTTCCCGGCCGACGAGGCCGAGGCGGCCGTGACCATGCTCGCCGTGCCGGTGGACGCCCGTCCGCAGTGGCGCGTGCGGTCGGTGACCTGGTGGCAGGATCCGACGGACGCCGTGGACCCGGCGGCGCTGGTCGAGATCGGCGGCCTGGCCACCATGCGCGGGGTGGGTCTGTTCCACCTCGCCGTGCTGGAGCAGGCCGGCGGCGGCCGGCCGGCGGCGGTGGTCGTCGAGGTCGACCATCCGGCCGGGCCGCGGACGGCGGGCTGGCTGGGACGCGTCGACGAGGAAGCGACCTGGCTCGCCGAGGCGGCGACGGAGGTCGCGCCGCCCACCATGGCCAACCCCGAGCAGTATCCGCGCCTGCGGGTGGCGTCGCGCCTCGCCTCGCGCGGCACGGCCAAGGCGGGACGGGCCACCGTGCCGGACTGGTTCGCCCTCGCCGACAACTGGGTGCGCCTCGAGGTCAAGACCACCGGTGCCTACGCCCTGACGGGCCAGGACCTGCGCGACATGGACGTGACCCTCGCGCAGGTGGATCCCGCGTCGCTGCGCCTCTTCCGCGGCGGCAGCTGGATGTTGCCCACGGACCCGACCGTCCCGGACAGCCTGATGAGCGACCGCCTCGGCCTCACCGAGGTCGCCATCGCGGTGGAGGGCGGCCAGGACGGCAGCTGGGAACTCGCCGACCGCATCCTCTTCTACGGGTTCGGCACCGATGCCTGGAGGGACCGGCTAGACCCGGCGGCGTTGCCGCTGGAGACCTTCGAGCATTCGGCCTGCGACGCGGGCGTCTACTGGCTGAACTGGGAGTCGCCGGGGAACGTGTCGTCCCTGCCCGGCTCGCCGCTGCGCATCGCCACGGTGGCCGCGCCGGCCCACGACGGCGTCGCGCCGGTCGCCGAGCACTGGGCCCGCCTGCACGCCGAGGAGAGCTACGCCTCGGTCCCGGGCGTCCTCGAGGACCTGTTCGCCTGGGAGAGCGGCATCATCTCCAGCCTCTCGCAGACGTTCTTCACCGAGGCCGTGGTGCCCAGCGCGCCGGCCACCTTCGTCGTCGACATCCGCGGCCAGCGGGTCAACGGCGCGTCGCCGACCTTCCGGACGCGCGCGTGGCTGAACACCGACGCCGCCCACGCCGACACGCTGGTCCTGCCCATCTCCACGCAGCGCGACAGCCTGCGGGTCCGGCTGCGGGGGACCAGCACGAGCCTTGCCACGGGTGCCAACCTGGTCCACCTGAGCTACGACAACTACAGCGTCCCGGGGCCGGGCGGCGGCCAGAGCCAGAAGCTGGCGCTGGATTCGTTCGACGTGCGGTACCGGCAGCAGCTGGACAAGGCGCGGATTGCCGGCGCCCTCGCGTGTAACCACTGGGCCGACGAGGTGACCGCGCCCGGGACGCCGGTGAACCTGCGCGTCACGCTGTCGCCGGGCGAAGCGGTGCGCGTCTGGGACGTGACCACCCCCGCGGCGGTGCAGGCTCTGACGCCGACGGTCGCGGGCAACACGGTGACCATCGGCCTCCTGCGCGATCCCGGCACGTCGGCGCAGCTGCTGGTGATCGCCGAGGACGACCTGCTGAGCGTCGCCGCCGGCGCGCGGACCGAGGTGCGGCCGTTGCGGCAGGAGGTCGGCGAGGTCGATTACATCGTCGTCACCCATCCGCGGTTCCTGAACGCGGCGCAGGCGCTGGCGGACCTGCGCAGCCGTCGCCTGCCCGGGGTCGCGAACCCCGTGGTCGCGCTGGTCACCACCGACGACATCTTCGCGAACTTCTCCGGCGGCCAGAAGGACGTCCTGGCCATCCGCAACTTCCTGCGCTGGAACTTCAACGCGCACGGACAGCGCCTGCGCTACGCCTGCATCGTGGGCGACGCCTCCGAGGACTACCGCAACCACCTCGGTCTCGACCCCGAGACCCAGCTCTACGACTGGGTGCCGACGCCGTTCGTCAACGAGTTCCCGACGGTCCCCGGGGGCCTCGGCGACGTCGATCCCTTCGCCTCGGACGACGCGCTGGCCAGCTTCGACCTGCCGCCGGTGACCGACCCGCCCAACCAGACCCGCTTCGACGCCCCGGATCTCGCCCTGGGCCGCCTGATCGTGACCACGCCGACCAACGCGCAGGAGATGGTCGACCGGCTGCGCACCTATGACGAGTCGCCACCGGAAGGGGCGTGGCGCAACCGCGCGGTGTTCTGCGCCGACGACCTGCACCAGCCGTCCGGCGGCGACAATCAGAGCAGCGAGGCCGTGCACACGCGTCAGTCGGAGGTGCTCGCGAACCAGTACCTACCGGCGTCCATCGACCTGGAGAAGGTGTACCTCATCAACTACCCGCTCTCCGGACTGTACAAGCCGGCGGCGCGCGTCGATCTGCTGAACCGGCTGAACGCCGGGCAGACCATCTTCTACTACGTCGGCCACGGCTCGCCGGGCAACCTCGCGGACGAGCAGGTGCTGCTCAGCAGCGACGCCGCCGGCCTCACCAACGGCGACCGGCGCTTCCTCTTCCTGGCCCTGAGCTGCGACGTGGGCGTGTACGCCGACCCCGGGCGCCAGAGCATGGCCGAGGACTTCGTGATGTCGCGCGACGGCGGCGCCATCGGCGCCATCGCGGCGTCCTGGCTCAGCTACGTCTCGGCGAACGACGAGCTGTCCAAGCGTCTCTACGCCGCGATGTACCCGGAGCGCCACGTCCGGTCGACGGTGACCGTCGGCGAGGCGCTGCGCGCGGCCAAGGCCTCGCTGTGGCGCACCGGGACGTACATCTACACGCGCAACACCCGGCGCTACGCCTTGCTGGGCGATCCCGCCATGCGCCTGCCGAATCCCGTGGACGACCTCACCCTGGCGCCCGCCAGCATGGATTCCCTGCTGACCGGCCGGCCGCATCAGGTGCTCCTGGACCTTGCGTCCAGCGGACTCGCGGCGGGCGATGGGGTCACCTACGATCTGCGAGTGGAGGAGTCGGCGCTCGACCGGCAGTACATCGGCAACAACTCCTGGCGCGAGTTCGGCAACACGGCCTTCCGCGGCACGGGCCCGGTGGTCGGCGACCCGCTGTCGGTGCCCTTCCTGGCGCCGCTGCAGATGCGTCGCGGCGAACTCGGCCGGGTGCGCCTGATCGTGGACGACAACGGCGAGGAACGCGCCGCGGTGATCACGGTGCCCGTGGCGAGCGCCGCGGCGAGCAGCGACGACGCCGTCGGCCCGAGCGTCGCGCTGGAACTCGGCGAAGGCCGCTATCGCGTGCAGGCGGGCACGCCCTTGCGGGCGGCCCTGCACGACACCAGCGGCATCAACATCCTGGGTTCGAATCCGGCCAACAGCCTGCTGCTCGAGTTCGACGGCAACGGGCTGTACACCGACGTCACGGACCGCTTCATCTTCTCGCCGGGCAGCTACACGCGGGGTCGTCTCGAGGTGCCGCTGCCGGGCGACCTCGCCCTGGGCGACCACCAGGTGGCCCTGCTGGCGAGCGACATGTTCGGCAATGTCGGCAGCGACACGCTGTCGTTCGAACTCGGCGTGGCCGGGGTCGCCGACATCTTCGACGCGACGGTGTTCCCCAATCCGACGCCGGGACCGTGCCGCCTGGTGTGCGAGACCAGCGATCCGATGGATCTGCAGTGGGACATCTACACGGTTTCGGGCCGGTGCATCCGCAGCCTGCGCGAGAATTTCGACTCGGCGGGGGCCAAGATCCTGGAGTGGGACGGGCGCGACGGCGAGGGCGACCAGATCGCCAACGGCGTCTACCTCTTCGTCCTGCGCGGCACCACCGCCGCGGATGCCGGTCATCAGATCAGAAAGACGGGGCAACTCGTCATCATGCGGTAGGGCGGCCGCTTTCCGCCCCTGACAGTCAGCTGGAGGTTGGTCTGGAATGAAGCTCAGAGCTGTATTGGCCGTGATCGGCCTGGTCGGCGCGGCCGGCATCCCGTCGGCGGCGCTCGCCGCGTCCGGTGCCGGCGCCATCGTGCTGTCGTTCCCCATCGGGGCGCGCTACAACGGCCTCGGCGAGGCGGGCGTGGGCCTGGCGCAGGATGTCTCCGCGACGTGGTTCAACCCGGGTGGCCTGGCCTTCCTGCCTGACTGGAATGCCCGCACCGACGTGCAGATCATGCACTCGGCCATCGCCACCGGCCTGGCCGACGACATGGGCATGTACTCCATCGGCGGCGCCTTCGCCGGCTCGGGCGGCGGCGTCCTCGCCGGCAGCTTCACGTATCTCGACATGGGAGACCAGGACGCCGTGGACGAGGACGGCAACGTCACGGGCACCTTCTCGTCGAACGAGTTCGTGATCCAGGCGAACTATGCCTTCAAGCTCTCGCCGACTCTCGGCCTGGGCTTCGGCGCGAAGTACTTCCGCGACCACCTGGCGCCGAACGACGTGCTGCAGGACCAGACCGGCGGCTCCGGCTGGGCCTACGGCTTCGATGTCGGCCTGCTGAAGAAGTTCCCCGGCCCGCGGCTGAATCTCGGCCTGTCCCTGATGAACCTCGGCCCGAAGGACATCACGCACGTGGACGAGGACCAGGCCGACCCGATGCCGCGCCGATTCGCGACCGGCTTCGGCTGGCAGATCTACCAGAGCGACTTCCTCGGTCTGCTCGCGGCCGCCGACTACCAGGTGCCGCTGTACAAGTGGGAAGGCAACGAGTACGTCTTCGGGTTCGACACCTCGCAGAACGAGTGGGGCGGCGGCGTCGAGGCCAACTACGATCGCTCGCTGTTCCTTCGCTTCGGTTACAAGAGCGCGGACTACGGCGACATCAACGACATGACCTACGGTTTCGGCGTCGACCTCTCGAAGTGGGCCAACGCCGCGATCCGGTTCGATTTCGCCTCCGTGCCGCAGGCCGAGGGCCTTGACAGCGTGAAGCGCTTCTCGCTGGGATATCGGTTCTAGACGACAGAAGGAGAGCCCGTTGCGTCCATCGCGCCTGTTGATCGCCGTCGTCGCCGTCGTCGCCGCCGTCCTGCTGCCCGCCCTCGGAGCGCAGGCGGCCGGCGACCGGTTGCCGGTCCGCAAGCTCACCCCGAACGAGGCGGCGCGTCTGCCCGGCGGCGCCCAGGCCCTCGAGCGGGAGACGGTCCGGCAGCGGATCAGCGGCGAGCGCTGGCGCCAGGTCCACGACCTGGTCGGCCATCAGCACGTGTCGGCGAAGAGCCAGCGGCTGGACAAGGCGCGCGACGTCTCCGGCACCGACACCTTGCGGGTCCTGCTGGTGCGCATCGCGTTCGAGACCGACCGCAGCGGGCCGCTGACCAGCGTCACGGAAGACGGCAACTTCCAGCTCGGTCCCCGCGATCCGGAGGATCCCCTGCACATCGATCCCTCCCCGCACAACCGCGCCTTCTACGAGGCGCACATGCGGGGATTGAGCGAGTACTACGGCTTCCAGTCCGGAGGCCGCCTGCAGATCGAGAGCCGCGTGCTGCCGGAGGGCGACGACGAGGCCTACCTCCTCGGCGACATCGCCGACTACGGCCCCGGCGCCGGCAGCTTCTGGACCATCGAGGGGCTGGAGCGCCTGGTCCTGGACATGATCGCCGCCGCCGACCAGGGCACGCAGGCCGACGGCGCGGTCGATCTCTCGGACTTCGCGGACGACGACCCCTTCACCTACATCATCTTCGTGCATGCCGGCAGCGACTGGCAGAGCGACGTGAACCAGGACTCGCCGAACGACATCCCGACGTTCTTCGTGACCCTCGGCGAACCGACGCCGCTCATCTCCGGCGGCATGCTCTCCGAGTGCTCGGTGATCCCCGAGACCACCAGCCAGGACGGCTACAAGGGCAGCATCGCCGCGGCGCTCTACCACGAGTTCGGCCACGCCCTCGGCCTCGTGGACGTCTACGACGCGACCACCGGCCTGACCAGCGTCGGCATCTGGGACCTCATGGACTCGGGCACCAACCTCGCGGCGAACATCGGCGTGGACACCGACGACGACGGCGACGCGGACGTCGCCGTGCCCGTGACCGGCGTCCTGCCGCCCTCCCTCGGCGGCTGGAACAAGTGGTTCCTCGGCTGGGCCGAGGTCGACACCCTCGGCGGCGAGACGCGCACCGTGAAGCTTCCCGCCGTCGGCGTGCCGCGCGAGCAGTATCCCTTCTACGCGCTGTCGGGCGACTTCGCGCCCGAGTACCCGCAATTGCTGGTGGCGGGCGCGTCGTCGCGCGAGTTCTTCCTGGTCGAGAATCGCTGGGTGCCGCTGCTCGAGTCGGACACCCCGTTCGACCCCTACGATCCCGTCAGCGGCCTGGGCGGCCTGTATTTCCAGACCGACGACGTCAACGACACCGGCGTCATCCTCTACCTCGGCGGCGACGTGAACGGTGTGCCGACCAACACCGGCCTCTACGACTACTTCCTGCCCGAGGGCGGCGTCCTGGTGTGGCACGTCAACATGGACCGCATCGAGGCCAACCTCGCCACCAACTCCATCAACATGTACGGCGACGGCCTGAAGCTGGTGGAGGCCGACGGCATCCCGGACATCGGCGTCCTGGACAGCTACGTGCTCGGCTGGTACGGCTCCGCGCGCGATCCCTTCACCCCGTACAACCCCGATGGCGTCCTCGCGCTCGAGCCCGCGGGCCGGCCGGACAGCCGCGCCTGGGACCGCTCGCTCACCGGCGTCCATCTCTGGGACATCGCCGACGACGGCGACGCGCACGGCGCCGTGATGCGCTTCGAGGCGCGGATCGAGCCGCTCGCGGGCCAGTTCCCCTTCATGCTGGACGACCGCCTGGACGGGCCGCGCGAGCTGGCGCCGGGAAGCGTCACGCCGCTGGACGGCGACGTCGTCCTGGTGGCCGATCAGGCGACCGCCGGCGGACCGGCGACCCTCTTCGCACTCACACCGGAAGGTCGGCCGGCGTTCACGCCGGTGCACGGCCGTCCCCGGGCCTGGGCCTGGGACCTGACGGACCAGCTGGCCGGACCGCTCGTCGGCATCGGCGAGCAAGCCCTGGTCGGCACGCGCGACGGCAACGTCTCCATGCTCCGACGCGCGGACGACGCATTCGAGGAATCCTGGCGCGTCGCCGCCGGCGACACCCTGCAAGCCGGCCCCGTACCCGTGTATCTGAACGACGGCCGGGTGGTGGTCTGCGCGACGGGACCCGGGGAACTGGTCCTGCTCGACGGCGTCGACGGTTCGCCGCTCGGCGACCCGCTGGTCCTCGTCGGCCCGGGGCCCGCGCCGTCGTCGGCCCTGACCGCGACGCCGCGCGTCTGGGGCCGCGGCGACGAGGCGACCCTGGCCTGCTTCGGACCGCACGGCTGGTACGAGGTGGTCGTCGCCGCCGACGGCTTCGCGGGGGCGTCGGAGTTCCACGCGTACACCAGCGCGGCGGCGCAGACCGTCGTGCGGCCGGCGCTGGTGCCGGTCGAGGACGAGGCCCGCCTGGTGATCCCCGGTCTCGGCGCCTGGCGGCTGACCGCCGGCGGCGTCGCGACGGACGCGGCGTGGGCGGGCAGCCTCGACGCGGAGCTGGTCGGCGATCCCGCGGTGGCCGACCTCGACGGCGACGGCCGGCACGACATCGTGGCCGCGACCGCCAGCCGGATCTTCGCCTGGCAGGCCGACGGCACCGTGCTCACCGGCTTCCCGGTGGGCCTGCCGGACCTGTTCCCGCTGCCCGACTCGACGCGCCTCGCGGGCGAGATCGTGGTCGCCGACGGCACGGGCGACGGGCTGAACGAGATCTTCGTGACCACGCACACCGGCCACCTGCTCGGCGTCGGCGCCACCGGTCGCCTGCTCGCGGGCACGCCCTTCCGCTGCGGCGACGTGAGCCCGACCGCGCTCGCGGTGGGGCCGGGGCCGGGCGACGGCGGACGGACGCTCTACGTGGCGAACGCGGCGGGTTACGCCGGCCCGCCCCTCGACCGGCACCGCACCAACGGCCGGCTCGTGGGCTACGGCCTGGCGCTCCCCGGCGCGCCGCGCACCAGCGAGTGGCTCGGCCCGCTCGGCGGCCGGTACCGAGCCGGGCCCCAGGGCGCACCGAGGGCCCTCGGCGCCCTCTCGCCGCTCGCGGCGCTCACTGACGAGGTGGTCATTTATCCGAGCCCGGTGCGCGACGCGCAGGCCACGGTGCGCTTCACCGGCGTGGCCGGCAGCGAGGCCCGGTTGACGGTCTTCACCCTCGAGGGGGAAGAGGTCCTGCGTCTGGCCTTCGCGGCCGGGGCCGGTCCGATCAGCGAGCACACGTTTGCGCTCGACGTTGCGTCGGGCGTCTATCTCTGTCGGTTCGAGTGGGAGGGATCCCAGGGACCGACGCGTACCGTGACTCCACTCGCCGTGGAGCGCTAGGAGGAAACCGCTCATGCGCGTGACGCTCTGGACGGCGGCGCTCGTCCTCATCGCCCTGCCCGCCCTGGCCGACGACGGCTGGTGGACCCGGCAGGCGGATCTCGAACTGGCCAGCCTCACGGGAACCCTCGAGGTCCAGGAGATCGGCGGCTCGCCCGAATTCGGCGCCACGGCCGACGTCGAGCACGGCGGGGGCGGCAACTTCGCCAAGGCCGTCCCCATGATCATGTCGGCCGTCCTGCCCGGCGCCGGGCAGGTCTATCTCGGCTTCAAGCAGGATCGCACCAGCGCCCTCATCTGGGGCGCCGGCTTCATCGCCGCGGACATCTTCTCGTGGTCGCAGGTGTCGAAGTACAACGGCGAGGGCGACGACAAGAAGGACGAGTACTACGCCTACGCCGACGCGCACTGGAGCGAGCCGAAGCTCGGCGCGGCCTACAACTCGAACTACCCGCCCGGCGGCCCCTACGACTACGTCGCCAACCTCGGCAACGAGTACTTCGCCTTCCTGGACGAGGACGGCTCGCCGATCGGCGGCTACGAGGAGATCCCCCTGTGGGTCTCCAAGGAAGACGACGAGCGCGAGTACTACGAGAACCTCGGCAAGTGGGACCAGTTCGTGTTCGGCTGGGACGACTTCCGCGATCCCCGCGAGTTCCTCACCGGCGTCGATCCCAACCAGCCGGAGTCGGTGTGGCTGGACGATCCGCGCACGTCGGTGAATCGCGAGACCTACCGTCAGATGCGGCGGGATTCCAACGACGCCTACGAGACGGCCGACCGTTACGTCTACTTCAGCATCGGCCTGCGCGTGATCAGCGTGCTGCACGTCGCCTACCTCGAGGGCCTGCTCTTCGGGGGCGGCGACGGGGAAAGCGAGCTCAAGGTCGCCGGTCAGCCCATCCAGTTCATCGCCCAGCCCGTGGGCCTGCGCGCGGGCGTCGTCGGCGCCACCATGGCGTTTTGAGGGGAGCCGAATTGAAGATCGCGGTCCTGATTCTCCTGCTCGCCGTGCCGGCCGTCGCGCCGGCCGGCGACCTCGACTGGTTCGGCGCCGGCGCCTCCGGCAACTGGCATGACCAGCTGGCCGACCTCGCGGAAGGCGGGGCGGAGTTCGGCGTGGCCGACACCGCGCCGTCACACTCCGACTTCGGCGTCAAGTTCAAGGCCGGCGCGCTGTCGTTGCTGGTCCCGGGCGCCGGTCAGCTCCTGGTCAACGGCGACACCACCAAGGGCTGGCTCATGGTCGGCGGCGAGGCCGTCATCTGGGGCACCTACTTCCTGATGGACCAGCATGCCGACGCCTGGGCCGACGACTACCGCGAGTATGCCGCGATCCACGCCGGCACCGGCGGCGACCACCCGGACTGGTACTGGCAGGCCGTGGGCCGCTATCTGGACAGCGACGCCTACTACGAATCGCAGCTGCGCGACGCGCGCGCCTTCGGCGAACCCACACCCGACCCGCTGCCCGCCGGCGACGTGTGGCAATGGACCAGCGGCGAGTACCAGGAGCAGTACCAGGAGCTGCGCGCCAACGCGACGGAGGCCTACGACAACCGCGACGTCGTGATCCTGTTCGCGGTGCTCCACCGCGCCTTCTCGGTGTACGACGCCGTCCGCAACGCGGGCAGCGCGCCGGACCAGCCCGCCCTCGGCATGAGCGTGCTGGGTCTGGACCTGGCCGTGGACGTCTCGCCGTCCCTGACCCGTCCGGAAGCCCGGTGCGGGCTCGGCAGGAGCTTCTAGCTTGCGCGCGCCGGTCTGGGCGGCCCTGATCCTCCTCGCAGGCTGCGGCGCCGGCGCCAGCTCCGACGAAGGCGTGCGGACAGAACCGCGCCCCCCGGCCACGGCCGCGCCCGGCAGCTTGCCCGTGGCGGTCGAGTTCCTCTATCTGTTCGAGAACGAGCGCTCGGCTCCGTACTACCCGCTCGAGGGCCTCGCCGGCATCGAGTACCACGACGACGGCACCTTGATCTTCTGCGACGAGAAACGCGGCAAGGTCTACGGGCTCGATCCCCGCACCCAGCAGTGGTTCGAGTACAGCACGCCCCGGGGCGGCAACTACCGGCCGGTGGACGTGAGGGTCGACGGGTTCCAGGTCCTGGTCCTGGACATCGGCGGCGCCGCCATCGACCGCTTCGATCTCGGCGGTCCCTACCGCGACCGGCTGGTCAACTTCGCGGCCCTCGATCCAGGGTACGACACCACCCCCAGCGCCTTCGACGTCGACATCGACGGACGCATGGCGGTTGCCGACGGCGGCGAGGACCAGATCCTCCTGCTCGACGCCTTCCTCAGCGTCGAGATGCGCGTCGGCACGCCGGGTCCGCACCGCGACCAGTTCTCCGACCCCAGCGGCGTCGGCTTCCTGCCCGACGGCGGCTTCCTAGTGAGCGATCGCGGCAACCGGCGCCTGCAGCGCTACAACCGGCTCGGCTACTTCGAGGCGGTCTACGGCGGCGGGTACGAGGTCGACAACCCCTTCATCACGCCGCAGGGCCTGGACGTCGACCGCTTCGGCAACGCCTTCGTGGCCGACCCGGCGGCCGCCGTCGTCCACGTGGTCGGCGCCGGCGGCCGGGTGCTCTTCGCCGTCGGTCCCGGACTCGGTCTGCTCGCCACCCCTGAGATGCCCATCGACGTGGCCCTCGGCCCCCGCGACCTGCTCGCGGTCGCCGATCGCTCGCGTGGCGCCATCCTGGTCTATCGCGTCCTCTACGAGTAGGGGGCTCTGTGGTCCGCGTCTGCGTGCTGTTGCTGGCGGCATGGTCGGCGGCGCAGGCCCAGCCGTCGACGCAGGAGCACGAGTTCTTCGAGATGGCCGCCGGCACGCGGCCGCTCGCCCTCGCCCACGGCTACGTGGATCCCGCGAGCTTCCGCCTGCTGGTGGCCGGCGAGACGTGGCAGGAGGGGCGCGACTACCGTCTGCGCGCGCGCGAGGGCGTGGTCATCCCCCTGCGCACCTGGACCGAGGCCGGCAGCCCGCCAGTCCTGGTCATGGCCGCCTATGGCTACACCCCGGTCGCCCTGACCCCGCGCCTGGACCTCCATCCGATCGGCAGCGCGCCTGCCCCCGCCGGCAGCAGTCCCGCGACGCCCGGGAGCGCGACGCCGGAGGAATCCTTCGGCGCCGGCTTCGGCGACCTCAACGTGCGCGGCAGCAAGTCGGTGCACGTGGCCTCCGGCAACCGCCGCGAGCTGACCGTCGACCAGAACCTGCGCCTGAGCATGGAGGGCCAGCTCACCCGTGACATCGCGGTGCGCGCGCTGCTCACGGACGACAACCTGCCGGTGGTGCCCGAGGGCAACACCGAGGAATTGCAGGACATCGACAATGTGCTGGTCGAGCTGACGGCGCCGCAGTGGCGCGCCACGCTCGGCGACTTCGTCGGCCTGCGCCAGGGCACCGTCTACGGCAACTACCGGCGCAAGCTGCAGGGCTTCTCGGTGGTCGCGACGCCGGGCACCAGCTTCGTCGAGGCGCTCGGCGGCTCGCCGCGCGGGCGCTACCGCACCGTCGAGATCCGCGGCCAGGAAGCCAACCAGGGTCCCTACTTCCTCGGCGGCGGCGGAGCGGTCTCGAGCGCCAGCCTCTTCATCGTGGCCGGCTCCGAGCGCGTGACCCTCGATGGCGCGGCGCTGACGCGCGGCGAGGACCGCGACTACGTCATCGATTACGTGCGCGGCACCGTGAGCTTCACCTACCGGCGGCTGATCACGGCGCAGTCGTTGATCCTGGTGGAGTACGAGGAGGGAGAGGGGCCCTACGCGCGCGGGGTGCTCGGCGGCGGGGGCGGAGTCCGCGGCCGTCTCCTCGGGACGATCGCGTCGCTGGGCGTGCGCCTGATCCGCGAGCGCGACGACCCCGGCCGCCTGCGCGCCGGCGAACTCGCGCCCGAGGACGAGGCCATTCTCGCGGCGGCCGGCGACGACCCGCGCGCCGCCGTGGCCCCGGGCGCCGTCCAGGTCGCCCCGGGCGAGGGCGACTACCGCCAGGAGGACCAGGCGGGCGTCCTGGTCTTCGTGTACGACGCGGCCGGCGACTGGAACGTCACCTTCGCCTACCTCGGCCCGGGCCTCGGCGACTACGACCTCGAGGCCCTCACCGAGGGCGGCGCGCGGGTGTTCGTCTATCGCGGGCCTGGCATGGGGTCCTACGTGCCGGGACGACTGCTGCCGCTGCCGGAGAGCCACAGCCTGGTCACCGTGGCGGCGACCGCCGGCGACAGCCTCGGCGGCGGCGTCGACGTCGAGTGGAATCTCAGCGGGCGCGACCTGAACGTCGTGTCGTCCCTGGACGACAGCGACAACCGCGGCGAGGCGGGCCGCGTGCGCCTGCGCAGCGGCAACCTCCCCGTGGCTGGCGGCAGCCTGAACGCGCGCGGCGGCCTGAACGAGCGCGGCGGCTTCTTCACGCCGATGCTCACCGACCGCACCACGTTCGCGTACGAGGCCTGGGGGCTCGGCGAGCGCGCGCAACGCGCCGGGTTCCTGCAGGAGCGCGATCGCGTCGTCGACGGCGTCGTGAGCTGGGCCGGTGGCGACACCGGCGCGGCCCTGCGCGTCGAGGCGGCCGCGGCGAGCCTCGACCACGGAACCAGCCTCGGCGCCGGCCGCTGGCAGCTGGGCGGCGACTGGCGCTGGCGGAACCTCGTCGGCCGCAGCAGCGTGCGCGGAGCCACGGCAGAGGACGACGTCGACCCGCTCGACGTCACTCGCAGCGACCAGGACCACGACCTCGCCTGGACCGTCGGGCCGGTGGTGCCGCGCGTGACCTACCACGCCGAGGAATGGTCGGACGCCGCGGCCGTGAGCGCGGCCGGGCGGGGTTTCCGCTTCGCGCGCCGCGGCGCGGGGATCGGCGCCGCGCCGGGCCGGCCGTGGCGCTGGGACGTCGTGTTCGAGCGGGACCGCGCCGACTCGCTCCACGCGGACGGCTGGCGGCGGGAGCGGGACAGCGACACGTGGCGCGGCCGTCTCGGCACGCCGCGCCTCGGCGGCGTGCGCGCGACCGGCGAGGCGACGGTCCGCGCCGTGACCCGGCCGGACGGCGCCGACGAGACGGCGCGCCTCGGCCGGCTCGACCTCGCGGGCGAGTGGCCGGTGATCGGCAGCGACTGGAGCCTCGGCTACGGTGTCGACAACAGCCGCGCCGAGGTGTTGCAGCGGCAGATCGTCTACGTCGGCGAGAACCAGGGCAACTACAACGAGGCCGGCGACTTCGTCGGCATCGAGCAGGGCGCCTACAACGTCGTGCTCGCGGGCACCGACAGCCTGGTCGCCACCACGACCGTCCAGTCGGACCTCTCCTGGCGGCAGAATCTCCCCGTGCTCGGCACCAGCGTGACGCGGGTGAGCATGGAGAGCCGCAGCCGCACGGACGACATCGGCGGCCTGCTGCGCCTCGAGCCCGACGTGCTGTTCGATCCGGACACGGTCGTCCTCGCGGATTTCCACCTGAGCGAGGAACTGGACCTGCTGCGCAACCTGCAGGCCTGGGACCTGCGGTTCGCCTACAACCTGGACGAGACGCGCGACCGGCAGTACGTCGCCAGCCAGGAGGACCGGCTACGCCGCCGCTACCAGGGCACGTTGACCTGGAACACGTCCAAGCGCACGTCGTTGCGGCTGCGCGGGACCCACGAGGGCGACCGGCGCACCACCGATGCGGTGCAGAACGTCGCGCGCCAGAGTTACGACGTGCTCTACCGCCGGCTCGAGCTCGAGGGCGCGCTGCGGCCGGTTCCCGGCGACCGGCTCGCGCTCACCGTCGAGGCGGGCCGGCGTGAGGACGGCGTCTCGGGCGTCGTGCAGGACGAGGTCGCCCTCGCGCCGGCCGTGCGCTGGCGACCGCGGGCGGCCTGGACCGTGCAGATGGACCTGCGGCTGGCCGACGTGGCCAGCGACGAACCGCCGGGCGCGCTGCGCCCCTACTTCTTCCCGCGCCCGGGCCGCAACGTCGACGCCTCGGCGCGGCTGGGCTGGAACCCGAACGAGTACCTGACCTTCGCCCTGGTCTACACCGGGCGCAAGCAGGGCGATCTGGAGTGGCAGCATGAGCTGCGTCTCGAGTCCTCGGCGCGTTTCTGACCTGGTGGCGCTGGTGTTCGCGCTCGCGTGCGCGTGGCCGGCGGCCGCGGTGGAGGTGCGCCTGGCGCCGGACGTCGCGGCGAGCGGCGAGACGCGCCGGTTCCTCGCGGCCGACGCCGCCTGGTTGCAGCAGCAGCCGGCGGGCCAGCTCGTGGCGCCGGCCGACGCCGCGCCGGATTCCGCGCTCACCTGGCTGCGCCGGCGGCAGGGCGGGCCCGCCGAGGTGGCGGCGGCGGCGTCCGGTCGGCGCGATCTGCTGTCCCTGTTGCGCGACAGGTGGCACGAGCGGGGTCACCTCTCGGCGACGGTCGTCCTCGACGGCGGGGTCGTCCTGGTCGATCCCGGGCCGGTGTATCGCCTGGGCGAGCTCGCGGTCGGCGGGCCCGAATTTCCCGACCGGGCGCGGCTCATCGAGACGTTGCTGCCGCCGACGGGCGACCTCTTCCGTCCCGCCGCGCTGGAAGAGGCCGTGGCCTTGCTCTTGCGGGCCGTGGGCGAGCGGGGCTTCCCGTTCCCGGCCTGGGAGGTGCAGGACATCACGCTGCGTCCCGAGGCGGGGGAGGTGGACATCTCGGCGGGGTTGTTCCCCGGGCGGCCGGCGGTGGTGGGGCCGCAGAACGCGACGCTGCCGCGGCGGCGCGGCGAGGATTTCGTGATCCGCACGGCCGGTCTCGAATCCGGCCGGCCCTTCCGCGAGTCGGACCTCGTGCGCGGCGTCGACCGGTTGCTCGCGCGCAACCTCTACGCGGAGGTCGGCGACCCGGAGCTCTACTTCGCCGGCGGACCGGACACCGTCGGGGTGATCTGGCGCGTCGTCGAGCGGCCGCGGCAGAACCGGCTCGCCGTCGTGCTGGGCCTCAGCCGTCGCGGCACCGAGAGCGCCAGCCGACTGAGCGGCGCCATCGACCTGCGTCTGCCGAATCTCGCCGGTCGCGGCCGGGCGCTGGCCCTCGCCTGGAGCGACGACGGCGCTCAGCGGTCGCACTTCGGGTTCTCGTACCTCGAGCCGCTCGCCTTCGGCACGCCGCTCGACGTGCAGGGCACGCTCGACAACGAGGTGCAACGCGACAGCTACAACCGGTTGCGCCTCGACGGCATCCTGCGCCTGCCGGTGGTGTCGTTGTGGTGGGTGGAACTCGGCTTCGGGTGGGATCGCACCACCTACCCGGAGGGCGACGCGGCGCGCACGGCGCGACGCCGGCTGCGGGGCGCCCTCGGCCATCGTCGCGGGGACGAGGGGCGCAGCGGCTGGTCGGGCCTCTTCGCCCTCGAGTCGGCGCACCGCGCCACCGCCCTGCGCGACGACGCCGCGACCTCGCAGCTCGGCCAGGACACGGCCCAGCAGCTCATCGAGAGCGACCTCGCCGGCGAGATCTGGCTGCAGTCGACGCTGAGTCTGGCGGCCCGCAGCGCCCTGCGGCAGATCGAGTCCGACGCGCAACCGGTGCCGCTGAGCGAGCAGTACCGGTTCGGCGGCGCCACCACGCTGCGCGGCTACCGGGAGGACGAGTTCCACGGCGAGACGGTGATCTACGGCGGCGCCGAGCTGCGCCTCGGCCGGGTGCACCGGTCCCGGGTTTACACCTTCGTGGACAGCGGGTACTTTGAGTTCGCCGGCACGTCCGGCCACGCGACGGGCTACGGGGCGGGCATCATGGCGCGCTCGGCCATCGGCGAGATCAACCTGGCGGTGGGCTTCCCCGGTTCGGTGGACTTCGCCACGGCCAAGCTGCACGTGTCGCTCCTCGGCACCTTCTAACCGACGAACCGCGGAGGCCCCATGGGCGAGATCGAGCGGTTGCGCGCCGAGATCGCGCGGCACGACCGCCTCTACTACCAGGACGCGGCGCCGGAGATCACCGACGCCGAGTACGACGCCCTCGTGCGCCGCCTCGCCGCCCTCGAGGCCGCGCACCCCGACGCGCGCGCCGCCGACAGTCCCACCGTCCGCGTCGGCAGCGACCGCGATCTCCGCTTCCCGAGCGAGCGTCACTCGCGCCCCATGCTGAGCCTGCAGAACAGCTACGACCTCGCCGACGTCGTCGCCTTCGACGCGCGCGTGCGCAAGGACCTCGGCGGCGCGGACGTGGTCTACACCGTCGAGCCGAAGATGGACGGCGTCGCCCTCGCCCTGCGCTACCGCGACGGCCGCCTCGACCTGGCCCTGACCCGCGGCGACGGCGAGCGCGGCGACGTGATCACGCGCAACGCCCGCACCATCGCCGGCGTGCCCGACGCGCTGCCCGCGGGCTGGCAGGCGGCCTTCGGCGGCGCCGTGCAGGCCTTCGAGGCCCGCGGCGAGGCCTACCTGCCGCTGTCGTGGTTCGCCCAGCTCAACGAGGCGCGCGAGGAGGAGGGGCTCGAGCCCCTCGCCAACCCGCGCAACGCCACCGCCGGCACGCTCAAGACGCTCGACGCCGAGGAGGTCGGCCGTCGCCGGCTCGCGGCGGTGTTCTACCAGCTCTTCCCCCTGGACGACGGCGCCCCCGAGATCCCCTCGCACCAGGCGGAACTCGCGGCCCTGACGACGCTCGGCCTGCCGGTCAACCCGATCCTGCTGGTGGCGCGCGACCTCGCGGAGCTGGAGGCCCATCTCGCCGACCTGGCGACCCGCCGCCATCAGCTCGACTACCAGACCGACGGCGCCGTCATCAAGGTGGACGACGCGTCGTGCCAGCAGCGCCTCGGCGCGACGGCGAAGGCGCCCCGCTGGGGGCTCGCCTACAAGTTCGCGGCCGAGGAGGCGGTGACGCGGCTCGAGGCCATCACGTTGCAGGTGGGCCGCACCGGCGTGATCACGCCGGTGGCCGAGCTGCGGCCGGTACGCCTCGCGGGCACCACCGTCGCGCGCGCCACCCTGCACAACTGGGAGGAGCTCGAGCGCAAGGACATCCGGCCGGGCGACACGGTGGTGGTCGCCAAGGGCGGCGACGTGATCCCCAAGGTGCTGCGCTCGCTGCCCGCCGAGCGCGACGGCACGCAGCTGCCGCTGCCGGTCCCGACGTCGTGCCCGGTGTGCGGGCAGCCGGTAGCGAAGCGCGAGGGCGAGGTCGCCCTGCGTTGCGGTAACGCCTTCTGCCCCGCGGTGCTGGCGGGGCGCCTGCGGCATTTCGCCTCGCGGCAGGCGTGCGACGTGGAGGGACTCGGCGGCCGCTCGATCGACCAGTTCCTGGACCTGGGCTGGGTGCACTCGCCGGGCGACCTCTTCCGGCTCGATCGCGCGGCGCTCGCCGCCCTGCCGGGCTGGGGCGAGAAGTCCGCCGACAGCCTGCTGCGGGCGCTGGCGCAGGTGCCGCAGCGGCCGTGGGCCGCCAAGCTGCACGCGCTCGGCATCACCTCCGTGGGCGTGTCGACGGCGCTCACCCTCGCGCGCGCGTACGCGAACCTCGACGCGCTCGTCGCGGCGACGGTGGAGGATCTGCAGGGCCTGCCCGACATCGGCCCCGTGGTGGCGCGCGACATCGTGGACTGGTTCGCGCAGCCGGCGACCCGCGCCGTGCTGGACGACCTGCGCGCGACCGGGTTCTTCCTCGCGCAGGAAGCGCAGCCGGCCCCGGCGCCGGTCGCCACCGGCATCTTCGCCGGCCGGATCTTCGTGCTCACCGGGACGCTCGCGGGCCTGACCCGCGACGAGGCGGCGGCGCGGATCGTCGCGCGCGGCGGCAAGGTCACCGGCAGCGTGTCGAAGAAGACCGACGTGGTGGTCGCCGGCGAGAAGGCCGGCAGCAAGCTCGACAAGGCGCAGGCCCTGGGGGTGGAGGTGTGGGACGAGGCCGCGCTGCTGCGGTGGCTCGCCGACGATGAGTCATAGCGTCTGGCTGGCGGACGGCCCCCTGGCGATCGACGTCAACGCGCCCGACCGCACCGCGCCCCTCGGCGATCCCCTGGCCCCGACGGGTCCCCTCGTGGGCGCCGTCGTCATCGCGGCGATGCCCGAGACGCTGGCGCGGCCGGTCGCGGGCGGCGGCCTGCTGGTGCATCCGGACCTGGCCTGGTCGCTGCTGGATCCCCTCTCGCCGCGTCCCCCGGACGACCTCGCGCCGCGCGCCCTCGCCGAGCACTGGTGGCGGCGGCTGGCTTGGTGGCAGGGCCGGGACCCGGCGCTGCGCGGCGCCTGCGGCCGCCTGCTCGAGACGGGGCAGCGCGGCGCCGGCCGCCTGGTCGAGGCCCTCGCCCGGCTCGCCGCGGCCGGCAGCCCCCTCGGCGGCTGGTCCGAACCCGCCCCGCGCTGCGCGGCGCCGCCGGCCGCCACGCCGCCC
>JADHED010000336.1_pt1 | contig 61769 bp, 49 predicted proteins | sample 8952041 | NCBI WGS metagenome assembly JADHED01 (sample SAMN16124423, study PRJNA663239) | bioreactor sludge metagenome | isolation source: sludge (control) | place: India:Bengaluru | collected 2018-09-08 | reverse complement strand
TTCATCGATGGATGGCTCCCCCAGAATCGCTGGCGCTTTGGCGCCCGGTCGAAGAACCGGACGCCAGAACACCGTCTCCCGGACCTCAGTGGCATGGGTCTGTTAGGAGCCGCGGACGGCTGATTCGCTGTGGATGTGTTCTCTGGCAGCGCCGTGACGCAGAACTGCTGGCCAGCGCGAGACCTTGTTTTTGGGCGGGCCATACCGTGCAAGAATGGGGCATCAGGAGAAGACGGGAATGCGATGAGCGTATGGCCTCAACATCCTGCCCGGGTCATCTGTTTGCTGCTTGTCTTTGCAAGCGGATGCGGGGGGAATAGGCGGGAAGCCGGCGTTGAAAAGCCGGTCATTCTTGCCTTCGCAGCGCCGGTTCAAACGTTGGACCCGCAGCGGCACTCCGAGGATCTGACTCGAGCCGTTCTCTCGAACTTCTTCGAGTGCCTGGTGGAGTTCGACCGTGATCTGGCGATTCGTCCCAAACTCGCCACAGACTGGAGTAACCCCTCGGACACGGTGTGGCGTTTCCGCCTTCGTCCTGGCGTCCGCTTCCACGATGGCCACGAACTGACTGCCGGCGACGTGGAGCACACGATCAGACGTGCAAAGAGGATTCCGGGGTCTTCCGTGGAACCCGACATCTTGGCCATCACCGAGATCCGCCAGATCGATCCTCTGACCGTCGAATTCGTGACGGACCGGCCGCGCCCACTCCTCTTGGCGCGCCTCGCGATGGTCCCCATTCTCTCGAGATCCACCGCTGATGACGAGATCCGCAACCCCATCGGGACCGGGCCATTTGTTCTTCAGGGGACGGCGTCTTTCCCGGCGCGAGAAAGCCCGTACACGAAGCTCAAGGCCATTCGGTTTGACGGCTACTGGGGGGAGAAGCCAGGGTTCTCGAAGCTCGAGATTCGCGCCGAACCTGATGATTCAGCCCTGGCCGCATCCGCCTCTCTCGGAGCCACGGTCATCTCGCCGCTCCCCGCGGGGGGACTCGATGCGTTTGGATCAGCAAAGTCCCAGTACGACGCTGTTCACTACCAGACAGTGACAATCGGGTTCCTCATTTGCCGGATTCACCCCTTGCCCAATGGCGAGCCTTCCCCCTTCGCTGATGTCAGAGTCCGGCGCGCCCTGTCGCTTGCCATCGACCGTGCCCGGCTCGTGAAGACGGCCTTCGGCGAGGAAGCGCTTCCCATCTGGCAGTTGGCAATGCCGGGAATCCACGGTTTTGACGCCTCACTTCCCATGCAGCCGCACGCTCCCAATGAAGCCCGGAAATTGCTTGGGCTGGCAGGCTTTAAACCTGGACGCGAGGTAACGCTCCTCACGTCACCCAGAAGCCTCTCCGCAGGGCAGGAACTGGCGCACCAACTTGCAGATGCCGGTATCCGGCTGTCCGTCAAGGGGAGCCCCTGGCCAGACCGCCTGAAGAAACTCGAATCAGGAGAGGCCCATCTGGTCATGGGATTCTGGTCTCTGGTCACGGGCGACGTCTCGGGCCTCTTTGAGCCTGTTCTGCACACACGCGGCGGCCCGGGAGGATTCGGGTCTGAAAACTACTCCGGCTACTCGAATCCTGAACTCGACCGCGCGATCCAGGCTGCTTCTGTTGAGATGAACCCTGCCGCGCGCCAGGCCAGGCTCGTCGCAGCCATGAGGCGGTCTCATGAGGATGTTCCTCTCATCCCGCTCTACGCGCCGATCTGGACCTACGGGGTGAAGAAAGGAACGGCATTCTCGCCCCGGCTGGATGCAGCTGTATTGGGTGCCGGTGTCATTCCAGGCGAGGCGGCAGAACGCTAGCCGGGCTGCACAGGCGAAGACTCCGGCCCAGGCTTTCCCCCAGGAGCCGCGTGAGATACTCGAAAACCCCGTGGCTCACCTCGTACTCGCCGCCACTCTCGTCATCTGGTCGTTCTCGTTTCTCGCGGCCGCACGCCTCAGTCAGGATGTGGGCGTCGCCGGGTCTCTGGCGGCGCGGTTCGTGCCCGTTCTTCTTGGAACAGGGCTCTACCTTCTCGTGAAGCGGTCTTTTGGCGTCCCCCGTGGCGCCTGGCTAAAGATCGTCATGATGGGGATCTTGAGCGTTCCCCTGTACAACATCTTTTTCTTTCACGGACTAAAGACTGTCCCTACTGGCACGGCCGCGCTCATCATCGCCTTGAACCCCGTCTTCACGGCTCTCCTTGCCCGGATCTTTCTCGGTGAGCCTTTTGGCACGCGGCGTTTGTCGGGCCTCTTGCTGGCGCTTCTCGGGGTGTTCGTCGTCATCCGCTACGGCACGGGAAAACCCGTTGACTGGCCTTACCTCACCAGCGCCTTTCTCCTCGCTTTGGCCCCGCTATCGTGGGCCATCTACAGCGTTATTGGCCGGACCCTGCCACGGGGCACCGATCCGTTTCAGATGACCTACGTTCTGCTCTTTGTGGGAAGCCTTCCAATGCTCGCGCTAACAAGACCCAACTCGCTTTCGGCCGTCGCCTCTCATCCCCGGACCCTGGCTGCCGCCCTCTACCTCGCAATACCGTGCACGCTCGCAGGCTACGCTGCGTGGCTCTGGGCGTTGAAGCGCCTCCCTGCTGGCGAGACGGCGGCCTTCGTCTTCCTGAATCCGCCGCTCGCAAACCTCTGGGCTTGGCTCTTAGAGGATGCCGTGCTCAAGCCCCCGTTCATCGCCGGCGCCGCCGTCTTGCTGGCAGGCGTGGGGCTAATTGTCTGGCCCCTCTCCCTTAAAATCCCATCCGTAGATGCGAATCGGGATCGATCTCGGGGGGACAAAGATCGAGGGGCTGGCCCTCGATCGTGAGGGGCGAGAGCGCGCTCGCCTCCGCATTCAGACACCAGCCGGGGATTACCCCAGAACACTTGAAGCTATCGGTGAACTGGTCTTCTGCCTCGAGAAGGAAACGGGCCAGCGGGCAACTGTTGGAATCGGAACTCCGGGAGCTATCTCGCCCGCGACAGGCTTACTCAAGAACTCAAACTCGACGTGTCTCAACGGAAAACCTCTCGCCACGGATCTCGAGGCCCTTCTCGGCCGGCCGCTTCGGTTCGCCAATGACGCAAACTGCTTCGCTCTTTCAGAAGCATCCGACGGGGCGGCAACGGGGAAGCACACCGTCTTCGGCGTCATCGTGGGGACGGGGACCGGTGGCGGAATTGTTGTCAACGGCAGCGTTCTCACTGGCCCAAACGCCATCGCGGGCGAGTGGGGGCACAACCCCATGCCCTGGCCGCGGCCGGAGGAGTGGCCCGGGCCTGTGTGCTACTGCGGCCGTTCCGGTTGTATCGAGACTTTTCTTTCCGGCCCCGGTTTCGAACAAGACCACTTCAGAACAGCCGGGATCAGGCTGACTCCCTCGGAGATCGTTTTCATGGCAGAGGCCGGCGAGACGACGGCAAGAGAGAGCCTTGCGCGGTATGAAGACAGAATGGCTCGGGCCCTCGCCTCCGTCATCAACCTGCTCGATCCCGACGCCATCGTCCTCGGCGGCGGAATGTCCCGCGTCCCTTCGCTCTACGAGAGGGTCCCCGCACTCCTTGGCCGCTTCGTGTTTTCCGACCGCGTGGAGACCCCGCTCCTCCCGCCGCGCCACGGAGACGCCAGCGGTGTTCGCGGAGCAGCCTGGCTCTGGCCCCTGTAACCCCTCAACCGGCGAAACATCCTTGCGTCATGGTGGGTTTGGCCTTGACTTTCGGCCTGGGTTCTGGGCGTGGCTACAATCGCTTCAGTCATGCAAAAAGAGCCTTCTCCTCCAAGCGATCTCGCGTCCCTTCCAGTTCCCTTCCTCATGGAGAAGGCCGCCGGTGCATTCCATTCCGGTGATTGGGCACTGGCGGAAAAGCTGGCGGCCACGCTCTATGCCTCAGGTGAGCGTTCACCCCTTTGCCTCCAGATTCTCGGGGTCTGTCACAGCCGAAGAGAAGACAGGCTTCGGGCCGCGGGGTATTTCGAGGAACTCGTCGATCTCTTGACCCCCGGTTTCGCCACCGCCCTTGCTTCTTTCGGCTACGAGAAATACATGCTCGGGGATCTCGAGCCCGCGGCGCTTGCCTTACACCGCGCATCGGCCCTGCTCCCACAGGATGGCGACGTTGCCCATCAGCTGGCCAAGGTTCTCCACGCCCGGGGACAGTACCAGGAAGCCATAACCCACTACGAAAGAGCGTCGGAACTTTCAAAAGAGTCACCCCAAATTGAAAACGATCTGGGGGCCGCCCTGGCAAGCCAGAAAGAATTTGCCCTCGCTCTCACGAGGTTTGACCGCGCCGCCAAACTCAATCCCGCAGCGTCCGGCCCGGTTTTCAACAAGGCGCAAGCACTCTTTTCTCTCGGCGATACGGATCATGCGCTGACCCTGTTCCGGAAGGCCGAACAGCAGGGTTATGGCAAGAGCGCCCTGACAATGCAGGCCGTCATCATCCCCGGATGCAATGCAGTATCGGAAGAGGAACTTCTCGCCACGCGCCGCCGCTTCTCACAGACGCTTCTTCCGCAAACGGCCAGCCGCCGGAACCCGGGGGACATTCGCCCCGCCGCTTCCTCACGCCTTCGAGTCGGATACGTCTCCGCGTTTTTCCTTGGACGGAATTGGATGAAGCCCATGTGGGGCCTCATCAATAAACACGACCGCAAGAAAGTGGAGGTTCACCTCTTTTCAGATGAGCCACTTTCAGGGCCCCCGCCAGGGTACGAGCCCGACTCGAGAGACTTCATCCATCAGACTGGCTCGCTCGATAACGGCGCGATGGCTCAATTAATTCGCAGTCAAGAAATCGATATCCTCGTGGATCTCAATGGCTATAGCTGCGTGCCGAGACTCGGTTTGTATCCGCAAAGAAGTGCTCCCGTGCAACTGGCGTGGGCGGGCATGTTCGCCACGAGCGGCCAGGACTCCTTCGACGCGCTCGTTACAGATGGCGTTGTCGTCCCCCCCACAGATGAGCGTTTTTACTCGGAACCCATCAAGAGACTGCCGGGAACGCACCTGGCCTTCGACGTGCAATACGAAGTCCCGCCCATCGTCGCGGCCCCGGCACGGGAAACGGGAAGAGTCACGTTCGGATGCCTGGCCCCCCTGTACAAGCTTCACCCGGAGTCCCTGGAGGCGTTTTCCAAGATCTTGAAGCGGACCCCCGGCAGCCGTCTCCTGCTGCGTAACCGCGGACTCGGCAAATCGCAGAACCGGAACTGGATCTTGCAGCAGTTCGAGAAACTGGGAATCTCCTCGAGCCAGCTCCTCCTTCTCGCTGGTGCCGAACACTACGACTTCCTGGAGACCTACAGCCAGATCGATATCGCCCTCGATACGTTTCCGTACAACGGCGGAACGACAACAATGGAATCGCTCTGGCAAGGGGTCCCGCTTCTCACGTTCAGGGGCCGCCGCCTGATCGAAAGGCAAAGCACCACGCTTCTGTTGGCCGCCGGGTGCTCTGACTTCGTCGCCAAAGACAAAGAGGAATTCATCGAACGTGCCTGTGCCATGGCGGAAGAGGCGGCATCATCGGAATTTAGCGACCGGCGGATGACGGCTCGTGAACGGCTCGCCGGGTCTTTGGCCTGCGACACCACCGGTTTGTGCCGGAGCATGGAAAAGATCTACGAGGAGAGCTTCTCGAACCTTTTCCGATAGGAACTTCCGGCACCGAAAAGCCTGCTCCCCCCTTGACACGCTCGCCGGGCGAGCCCATATTTACCTACCGTTCGGTAGCCTGGGCTGCCGGACCGGAGGCAGCAGGTGGAATCCCCTCTTCCCGAATCCCATGCCAGGAGCCGGCTGGTCGCGGCCGCCACCGAACTCTTCACCACCCGCGGGTACGCGGCGACTTCCGTCAGGGAGATCGTCGAAAAAGCGGGGGTGACGAAACCCGTTCTCTACTATTACTTCCAGAGTAAGGAAGGCTTGTATCTCGAGATCATGCAGGAGATCGAGACTCTCCTGAAGTCGGCGCTCGACCGCATGGCGGCGACGGGCGGAACGGCACGGGAACGGATAGAACTTCTCTGTCTGGGACTCTTCGATCTCTTCGAGTTGCACAAAGATAGTGTTCGCCTGATGAACTCGGTCTTCTGGGGTCCGCCTCAGGGGGCCCCTCCCTTCGACCTTGAAGCTATTCACCGGTTGCTGCATGCGACTCTCGAGGTGATTGTCGGGAAAGGAATCGAAGTTGGAGAAATCAGGTCCATGGAGCCGAAAGACGCCGTGCTCGCCGTGACCTCCCTCCTCTCTTTTTCAATCGATCTCGACCTTGCTCACCCCCACCTATCTCCGGGCCGGGAAGGGCTGGGCCGGATGCTGAAACTTCTTTTCGACGGGGTGTTCACATCCCCGTCTTCCATCAAGGAGTCCGCCACATGACACGTCATGACTCTCTTCCCACCGTTCTTCTTTTGGCAACGGCGCTTCTTTGCTTCCCAGGATGCTCGAAGAATGCCAACGGCAAGGCCGCGGCCGGAAAGCCACCGGTGGCCGTGGACATAACGCCGGTGTCCTCCGGGACGCTCGAGGAGGCCGTCGAGGTCGTCGGGAACCTGACGGCGAAATCAGAAGCCGGTGTCCGGACCGAATACACGGGAACCGTCGCCGAAGTCCTTGTTACTGAGTGGGTTCGCGTCAAGAAAGGGACGGTGCTCGCACGCCTGGACACGCGGGAAGCGGAAGCTAGCGCTCACGCGGCCCGGGCCGCGTTCTTACAAGCTCAAGTGGCAGCGAACCGGACTGAGCGCGAACTCGACCGCACGGAGAAGCTGAAAGCCGCCGGCCTGGCGACGCAGCAGAACCTGGACGATGCAAAAACGGCCCACGAAGCCGCGAGGGCGCAGCTTGCCGCGGCGAAGGCCCAGGTGGACGTCGCCGAAACGCGGCTCGAGAAGTCGATCATCAAGAGTCCCATCGACGGGGTGGTTTCAAAAAGGGGAGTCAACGTCGGAGATCTCGTGGAGAACATGGGGAATCCGCCCCCGATGTTCCGGGTCGTTGACAACAGGCTCCTGGAACTCACCGTGACCGTGCCGACGGCGAAGCTGCCGGACCTGGCGGTTGGCCAGCAGTTTGTCTTCACGACAGATGCCCTGCCGGGCAAGGAATTCACCGGGAAAGTGTCGTATATCAACCCGACGACGGACGAAGTGAGCCGGTCGGTGAAGATCAGAACAGAAGTGCCGAATTCTGGGGAGGTCCTCAAGGCGGGCCTCTTCGTGAAGGGCCGGATCATTACCCGGACCCGGGAGGGGGTGCTGCTCGTGCCCCGTTCCGCGCTGCAGTCATGGGATCTGGTGGCCCGGCAAGCGGGGGTCTTCGTCGTACAAGACGGGAAAGCCGTCCGCAAGACCATCGAGACCGGCGCGGTCTCGGGAGATTCGGTGGAAGTCACCAGGGGGCTCGCGGCAGGAGAGCCGGTTGTTGCACGCGGTGCGTTCAACCTCCGGGAGGGGGACCGCGTGGCCATGAACCAGGGAGCGTGAACCGTGTTCCTGTCAGATCTCTCCATCAAGCGTCCGGTCTTTGCCACGGTTCTCATGTTGGCCCTTGTCACTCTGGGGATCTTCTCCTACCGGCGGCTGGCCATCGACATGTTCCCGGATATCGAATTCCCCGTTCTCTCGATCGTCACCCAGTTCCCGGGTGCCTCGCCAGAAACGGTCGAACGGGAAGTCACGAAGAAACTGGAGCAGGCGGTCAACCCGATTGCCGGGGTGAAACACGTCATCTCCACCTCTCGCGAGGGACTCTCGATGGTCATCGTGGAGTTCAACCTCGAAGTGAAGATCAACGATGTCTCCCAGGATGCGCGCGCCAAGATCGCGGCCATCCGGAACGAGTTGCCGCAAGGCATCGAGGAGCCCGTCATCCAGAAGCTCGACATCGGGGGAATGGCCGTCGTCTCTCTTGCCGTCCGCTCCTCCGAGATGACGCCTCGTGAGTTGACGACGCTCGTCGACCGCAGGGTCAAGCGGCGTCTGGAAAACCTCTCTGGCGTCGGGAAAGTGGAACTCGTTGGAGAAACAAAACGAGAGGTGAATGTCGATCTCGATCCTGCCCGCCTCGACGCCGTCGGCATGGGAGTCGACGAGGTCATTGGGGGGTTGCAGGGAGAGAACGTCAACACGCCCCTCGGCCGGCTGAATCGCGGGGATTCGGAGGTTCCCGTCAGGGTCTCGGGCAAGCCGGCGCAGGTCACGGGGTTCGACTCAATGGTGATCGCGCACCGGGCTGGAGTCCCCATCGCCCTTGGCCAGGTGGCGGATGTGGTGGACGGAGTGGAGGAGCGCCGCTCGATTGCCCTCGTCAATGGCGTGCCCGCCGTGGCGATCGATGTCTTCAAGCAGAGTAAAGCCAATACCGTAGGCGTGGTGGAGGCCGTCACGACGGAAATCGAGCGTTTGAAGACGGAACTCCCGCCCTCCGTCGAGATTCAGATGGTGCGTGACGGCTCGATCATGATCAAGGAGTCTGTTCACGACGTCACGAACACGCTCATCCTGGGCGGCCTCCTGACCGTGCTGATCGTCTTCTGCTTCCTCAATTCCTGGCGGTCGACGGTGATCACGGGTCTGACGCTCCCCATCTCGGTCATCTCCTCGTTCATCGTCATGTACTTCCTGGACATGACTCTCAACGTCATGACCCTGATGGCCCTCTCGCTTGCGATTGGGCTTCTCATCGATGACGCCATCGTCGTTCGAGAGAACATCGTGCGTCACCTCGAACATGGCGAGGACCACATGACCGCGGCGCGTAAGGGAACGGCGGAGATCGGCCTTGCCGTTCTGGCCACCAGCCTTTCGATCATCGCGGTTTTTGTTCCGGTGGCCTTCATGAAGGGAATCATCGGACGCTTCTTCTTCCAGTTCGGTATCACGGTGGCCTTCGCTGTTCTTGTCTCGCTTTTCGTTTCCTTCACGCTCGACCCGATGCTCTCCTCCCGATGGGTCGACCCGGACGTGGAGCGGACCGGCAAGCGGCATCTGGTCGCCCGGATCCTCGACCGCTTCAACAACTGGTTTGACCGCACAGCCGACCGGTACCGGACCGCGATTGCATGGGCTCTCGATCACCGCAAGTCCGTGCTCGCACTTGCCACCGCCGCGTTCGTGGGCGGCATGGCGATCTTCGGAAGCTTGCAGAGCGAGTTCATGGTTCCGTACGACCAGGGCGAGTTTCAGATCAAGTTCAAGACGGCTCCCGACGCCTCATTCGAGGAAACGAATGGCCGGATGACGGCCGTTCTCTCCGCCCTCAAGACGATGCCAGAGATCCAGCACACCTACGCGTCGATCGGAGCCGGTGACACCGGAACCGTCCGGGATGCCAAGGTTTACGTGAAACTCAAGGACAAGGAATTCAGAAAGAAGCACGCGGTGGCACTGGCTGGTGAGGCGCGGAAGCTGATCGAGAAGATTCCGGGCCTCATTCCGTCGGTGGAGATGCAGGCGGACGAGTTCGCCGAGAAGCCGCTCATGGTCTCGATACGTGGAGAAGAGATCCCTCTGCTGAAGAAGTACGCCGCCGAATTCAAGGATGCCGTCTTCAAGATTCCTGGCGTCGTCGACATCGAGGTCACTCTCGAACTGGATCTCCCCGAGTACCGGCTCACGGTTCAGCGAGAAAGGGCCGCGGATGCGGGGCTCTCCACACCTGCCATCGCGCGCACGGTGGGGGCGCTCGTGGGGGGACAGGCCGTCACGACGTTCGAGGACGACGAGGGGGAGGCCGTCGATGTTCGCGTTCGCTTGCCGCTCGCCATGCGCCAGGACATTTCCCAGGTTGGAAGCCTCAATATCGCGGTTTCAGATGGCGATGGGCAGCCCTCGCTCGTTCCCCTGGCCGATTTGGTCAGAGCTGAGCGCTCGACGACACCGTCGGAGATCTCGCGCCGTGACCTCTCTCGTGAGGTCGTCTTGACGGCCAACCTGGATGGGCTTCCCCTCGGCACCGCGGTTGAGGCTGTCCGGGCTGCCGCCGCAAAGATCCAGATGGCCCCCGGGTACCGCGTTGTGTTTCCGGGCAAGGCCGAGAGGATGGAAGAGAGTTTCAAGTACATGGCGGAAGCTCTCCTTCTGGCCATTGTCTTCGTCTATCTGATCTTGGCGGCCCAGTTCGAGTCCTTCATCGATCCGCTCTCCATCATGCTCTCGCTTCCACTCTCCGTCGTCGGGATGGCCGGGATGCTGGTGTTGACGGGCGACACCGTGAACATCATGTCGCTCATCGGACTGATCCTCTTGATGGGCCTTGTGACCAAAAACGCCATCCTTCTGATCGACTACACGAAGGTGTTGCGCAAGGAGGGACTCTCGCGAAGAGATGCTCTCATCAGAGCCGGGCGCACACGGCTGCGTCCCATCATGATGACAACGCTCGCCATGATTTTCGGCATGGTGCCCTTGGCGCTAGCAATCGGCCAGGGAGCCGAAATGCGCGCCCCCATGGCGCGGGCGGTCATCGGCGGGCTCATCACGTCGACGCTCTTGACGCTTCTCGTGGTTCCCGTGGTCTACACCATCCTCGATGACTTCGCGGCCTGGATCCACCGCCGCTGGCTCAAGGCAAACGCCCTCGAGGCGGATGCTCACGTCCGCCACGAGGCGCCAGCGGGCACGCTTCTCCCCATCATTCTTCTCGCGGCACTTGTTGCCCCGGGGGTGGCCTGGTCGAGCCCGCCAGAATTGACGCGGATCCCCATCACGCTGGCCGAGGCCGTGAAGACCGTTCAGGAAAAGAACCGGGACATCGAGAAAGCCAGGGCCTATCAACAGTGGGTTCAGGGAAAGTACGTCGAGGAGAGGGCGGCCGCATTCCCGAACACGAGTCTGCAGGCGGGAGCACTGAGAAGCTGGGATGGGAGTTTTCAGGCCATTTTCGGGGATTTTTACCCCGCCGGGCAGAATCTGAAGACGGCGGAACTCACACTTTCTCAAGCTCTTTATACGTGGGGTCAGGTGGGAGCCGCGATAAGGGCGGCAAAGAGCGGGATCGCGGCAGCCGAGGACCAGACAGGTGCCTACCGGCAGGCTGCGGTCCGGGATGTGACTGCCGCTTTCTACGACGTCCTTCTGGCTCGAGAACTGGAGGCGATTGCGCGGCAGGTGCTCTCCCAGCGCGAACGCTACCTCGAGGAGGCCAAACAGAAGTTCGCTCTTGGCACGGCCACTGACTACGACGTTCTCGCTGCCCAGGTGGCCCTGGAAAACACAAAGCCGAGTGTCATCAGGGCAGCGAATGCCGTGGCCACGGCCCGCGAGAATCTGAGGCTGGTCCTTGCCGAAGAACGGCCAGGGATCGATGCGGAGGGGACCCTGGACGCCGAGATTCTCGATCCTCCCTCGAGCGGCGAAGTCATCAAGACAGCCCTCGAGAGACGGCCTGACCTGATGAGTCTGGGCCACCAGGTGAGCGTCTACCAGGAGTTCGTGAGGATCCGGAATGCGGGCGACAAGCCGCGTCTCGATCTGAAGGGGGCCGCTGGATGGAAATGGCTGGATTCGGGCCCGCTTGCAGCGGATGCCAAGACCTGGAATATCGGCGTTTACCTCTCGTTTCCGTTCTTTGACGGCCTGGCGACGAGAGGAAGGGTGATCCAGGCCAAAAGCGATCTCACAACGGCCGAGATTTCCCTTGCCAAAGCCCACGACACCCTGAGACTCGAGGCGCAAACGGCCGTCGATGCCGTCAAGGAGAACATCGGAATCGTGCGTGCGCTCGAGGGAACCGTCGGGCAAGCGCGAAGGCTTCTCCAGATGGCCGAGAAGGGGTTCGAGTACGGGGTCAAAACGAAGCTCGACCTGGACGATGCACAGCTCGCCCTGGTCCAGGCTGAAGGAAATCTGGCCAAGGCAAAGAGGGACTACCTGGTCGCCAGGGTGACGCTCGAATACGTGAAAGGGACCTTGTAGGCGCAAACTCATAACTGGCGGTGTGAACGAGACGATTCTGGGGATAATGCAGCCGATGTCGGAACCTGGGCCGGGGTTTTCTGCTTCCATGAGCCGGAGGGCCTTCCTGGCCGGCGTTTCGGCAATCGCGGCCACAAATGGATGGGCCTGCCGGAGAGAGACCAGGGAGGTCTCAATTTCGGTGCCGTATAGCCCAGAAACGCTCGATCCACACCGCCGTGACCGCGTGGCCGAGTACGCGACGGCCGGGCATTTTTACGAGGCCCTGGTGCGGCTCGACCCCGAGATGACGGTTCGTCCCGGTCTTGCTGTGCGCTGGGTCAACCCTGACGAGTTCACTTGGCTCTTCTCCTTGCGGCCCGGCGTGCTTTTCCAGGATGGGGCCTCCTTGACAGCCCGGGATGTCATCTGGACCCTGGAAAGGCTCCTCTCTGGAGGGAAACAAGGCCGCCCTCTGGGCACGGCTCACTATGTTCGCGGAATCCGGTCGGTTGCTGCTCGCGACCCGCTCACGGTGGAGATCCGGACCGAACGGCCCGTGGCAGTGCTTCTGAATAAGCTAGCACTCGTGCCCGTCGTCAAGGAGGGAACTCCAGACGAGGAGTTGCACTCGCAGGTGAATGGGACGGGGCCCTACCGCCTCGCGCGGTGGAGGCCGGGAGAAGAGCTTTCCGTGGTGCAAAACGAGGTCTATTGGGGGGAGCGGCCGGATTTCCAGAAAGCGGTGTTTCGCTTGCTGCGGCCGAACGAAAAAGCGATGGACGACATCGCAAGCGGTGCGAGCGACATCGTTGTCTGCCCGGCTCGCGGAATCGAGAGCCTCGTCAAGAAGCGTGACGATTTTGTCCTTCTGCGCCGGACGGGGCTTTTCTTGAAGTACCTGGCCTACGACATGTGGCGGAAGGACAGCCCCCACGTTTCGGTGAAGCCCAACCCCTTCCTCAGTCCCCTCGTCAGATCAGCGATTTCCCTGGCAATCGACAGGCCACGCCTTGCAGCCTCGCTTCCGGTTCCGGCCGTGCCCGCATACCAGCTGGTTCCTCCAGCAATTTTTGGGTACGACCCCACCATGAAAGCCGAGGATGAGGACATCGAGAAGGCAAAGAGATTGTTGGGCGAGGCTGGGTACTCGACAGGATTTGATGTCACCCTGCACGTGAGGGAGCTGCTGGCCCCGGCAGTCCCCCAACTCGGGCGGATGCTCGGAGCCGTTGGGATTCGAGTGAAGCCCGTGGTCCTTCGCGATGACGAGTTTTACGCGCTCGTGATGCGGCGCGAGGCGTCATTGATTTTGAACCGGTTCGGTTGCCTTTCTGGGGATGTGAGCGACCTTCTGGATGCAGCCATCCACTCGGTGGACGAGCCACGGCATTTTGGCTCGAGCAGTTTTGGCGCGTACTCGAACCCGGAACTGGACAAACTCATCGAGGGGAGTTCCGAGGTTCTGGAGTCGTCCACCCGGCTCGTCAAACTTCAGCAGATAGTGCGCCGGCTAAGGGAAGAACTTCCGTGGATCCCGCTCTACTTCGACGAAGACGTTTACGCTGTGAAAACAAGGGTTGAGTGGTCGCCACGAGCGGACAGCTCGGTGCTGGCGCACGAAATACACCCCAAGCGATAGGAGGGGGGCCCCATGGTCTGTTACCAGCGGGGCCCTACACGAGCCAGACAGCCCCGAACCCCAGGAAATCAATGTTGGTCTTGGCGGGAATGATCTCGACCCGTTCGAACCTGCCCGGGTCGGGAGCGCCCACTTTCGACTCGAGTTCCTCGACTTCCGCCTTGAGGATCTCGATCTTCTGTTCGGCGGCCGTTTCCATGCGCCGTTTACTCAAGACGGAGCCAACCTTGCCCACCTTGAGCGACTTCTTCTTCGCGAAAAACCCCGATGCCAGGTCGAGGACGGCACTTCCGATTGTCGTCATCGTTTCCATCTGGCGGCCCTTTTCGTCTTCAACGGCTTTCTGGAGTTCGCGCCGCTTTTTCTCGAGCCGTTCCATGAGAACCGGTGACGCCGTGGCCGTGGACGCGATGCGGGCCGAGAAGGTATCGGCATCCTCGCCAGGGTTCGAGAGTTTTCCCGTGATTTTGTCGAAATAGAGCGACTCTGCCAGCTTGTCGGGAAGCCTCTCTTTTGCGAGCTTCTCGAGTTCCTTCACACCAGCCGGCCCAAGCCACTGGGGGAGCGGCTCGTACCGGAGGGGTCTGGCTGGAGCGGTGTCTTGGAGCGATTCGCCCGAGACATCGCGCGGGTCCTGTTCCATCACTTCGGAGGCGGAGGAGACGAGCAGCGGGTACAACCGTGCGCCAGAGACCTCTTCCGTCGTGGCTTTCCCCTGCTTGTAGCGGACCGCGTACTTCACGAGGAAGTAGGGTTTTGCAAGGTCGCCGCCCCGGGCATCCAGCCAGCGTGCTGTCCAGGGTTTGGGAATCACTGGTACCGGTGCTGGCGCAGTCTCGGCCGCGCCAGCTGCAAACGAAACCACATGCGGTGACTGCGCCTTGATCCGGGAAATCTCCTCGCGGGTCATGGGGCCGCGCAGGTAATTCATCGCCCACCGGGTTTCGACGAGCGCGGGGCCGCCGCGGTGAATGTCGTGAAGCAAGAAGACGCGTTTGCGCGTCTTGGAGAGAAGCTTCACGGGTTCATCTGACCCGGCGGCGCTGGCCAGACCCTCGGATAGGCGGGACCTGTCGCGCTCGGTTTGCAGTGTGCCGACCCACCACGCCCCACAGTTGGCGAGTCCTTTGTAATCGAGGTCGACTGGGTTCTGCGTGGCTACGACGACCCCCAGGCCGAAAGCCCGTGCCTGTTTCAGAAGCGCGAGTAAGGGCCTTTTTGCCGGAGGCTCGGACACCGGCGGGAAGAAACCGAAGATCTCGTCGATGTAGATAACGGCCCGGAGTGTTGAGCTGCCAGGCTGCCTGCGAACCCAGGCCAGTACCTGCGACAGCAGGGCCGACACGACGAACATGCGCTCTGGATCCGAGAGGTGGCCGATCGAGATGATGGAGAGCTGGGGCTTCTTTCCCTGCGGACGCCCGAGCATCGCGTTCATGTCGACGGCAACGCCCTTGCGAAACGCCTCGGTTGTCGAGGACGCCAGGAGGTTATTCAGCGAGAACATCAGTTCCTGCCGGGCCTTGGCCGGGAAGAAACTCTCGAGCGGAAGAGCCCCCACGGACGAGAAGGGCGGATCCGCAATCGCTGTCAGGATGCTTTCGAGGGTGGCTTTCTCCCCTTTCTCCCAGAGGGCCTCGATGACGCGTGAAAGGAGAATGTGGTCCCGCGATCGCACGGGGTCGGCCTCGATTCCCAAAAGCCCCAATAGACCGGAGACAAAAGAGGTGACGACCTCACGGCTTTCTTCTATCTCGCTCCCCTCTGGGCGCGTGCACGACCCCAGAAGATTGAGAGGCGTTCCGGAACTGGAACCGGGAGTGTAGATGACGGCATCTCGTGAGGATGCCAGGGTCCCGATATCGGTTGTGGCGAGACCCCATCCGGCCAGCCCATCTCTCCATTTGCTTGCCTCGCCCTCGGGGGTCAGACCCGGGACGCCCGAGACCCATGGGGCAAACTCCTGTGGAGTCAGTCCGGGAAAACTGAGCAGCAAGTTGCCGAGGTCCCCTTTCGGGTCGATCGCCAGTACCGGGACTCCCGACAGCAGGAGTTCCTCGATGAGAACGATCCCCAGTGCTGTTTTGCCGCTTCCTGTCATGCCGGTGATGACGCCGTGGGTTGTCAAGTCCGTCGGGCTGAGGAAGAACGGTTCGGGACGAACAGTGCCGGTGGAGGGGTCAACGATGCGGCCGAGGTAGAGGCCTGAACGCACGATCATGATTAATCAAGGTTGGCCAATCTGGCGGCCGGTTTCAAGGGGTTTCTTTTTTAGGGACAGGCAATTTTATGATAGAGTTCCCTGCATGCGAAGAGCGAGAGCATTTCCGGTGGAGGGTTCACACGTGGGGGTCTTCCATTGCATTTCTCGAGTTGTGGACCGTAGGTTTGTTTTGGGAGATCCGGAGAAGGAGCGATTTCGCGGGATCCTCCGGCAGTGCGAGGCCTTCTACGGACTGAAAGTCTTGACTTACTGCATCATGTCTAATCACTTTCACATCCTTGTCGAAGTACAGGAGTCTCGTGAACTGAGTGAGGATGAGGTCGTTTCCCGGGTCGCCGCTCTTTACCCTGAGAAGTTCGTCGTCACGCTGCGCCGCCAACTCGACTCTTTTCGCCAGGCTGGGCTGGATGAGCGGGCTCTCGCGCTTCTCACCTCTTTTACTCGCCGGATGTGGAATCTTTCCAATTTCATGAAGTCACTCAAGCAGCGTTTCAGCAGCTTTTACAACCGAAATAACCATCGCGCGGGAACCCTTTGGGAAGAGAGGTTTCGCAGCATCATCGTTGAAGGGGAAGAGAGAACCCTTCTCACGATGGCCCTCTATATTGATCTGAACCCTGTTCGCGCCGGTATCGTCACCGACCCGGCTGGCTACGCTTTCTGCGGCTACGCAGATGCCGTTCGCGGGAGCGAGTCTGCCCGCACCGGCCTTGGTAGCCTCGTGCGCGGGAGACCTGGAGGCGGGCAAGCCCTGCTCGCAGAGTACCGGCGGCTGCTCTACGCGACCGGAGAAGAATCCTCGATTCGGAGAGGCTTCGCAAGAGAAGAGGTGGCTGGTGTTGAAGCTGCAAACGGGTACCTTCCCGTGGGGGCGATGCTCAGGCGCCGAATTCGACACCTCTCGGAAGGGGTGATTCTGGGGAGCCGCGCCTATATAGACAACTGGCTTCTGCGGAACCGATGGCGCTTCGGCAGCCGGTCGATGAACCGGGGGCTGCCGGATCTTGAGGCAATCAGTGCAGCGTTGACTCCGTTGCTTTCAGGCACGGGCCGGTCACGGTAACTTTTCGACAGGCAGGCATTCATAAATGAATGAAAAGCAGTTTGACAGGGACAGGCATTTTCAAGAACGGCAGCTTGCAATCCGGGTCACGATGATGCCCAAAGACACGAATGCTCACGGCACGATCTTTGGCGGCATTCTGCTCTCGTACCTTGACCTGGCGGGGGCCATCGCTGCCCGGGGTTATTGCGAGCGCGTTGTAACCGTGAAGATGACTGAGGTCATTTTTCACGAACCCGTCTACGTTGGAGACGTTGTCTCCTTTTTCGCATCGGTCACCCACGTTGGCCGCACGTCCATCACCACACATGTCTCCGTTGAGGCTGACCGCTATACGGGCCCGCACCGCGCCGTGAAGGTGACGGACGCGGACATTGTCTATGTCAACGTCGATGCCGGCCGGAGACCGGTGCCAATCGAGAGGAGTCCCGGTTGATGTCAGTCTGACTCGCCTGGGAGTCTTCGGGTCGCTTTCAGTTTTGAGTCGCGTTTTTTCTGAGCGATTCGTGCCTCCCGGGCTCCCGCCGAGGGTCTGGTGGGGCGGCGTTTCTTGGGAGCTTGGAGCGCTTTCTGGACGAGAACCACGAGCTTTGCCCTGGCGTCCTCCAAGTTGCGGTGACGGTCCCGGCTCTTTTGTGCCGTGATCCGGAGTCTCCCTCCCGAATCGAGCTTCCTCCCCGCAAGCCATGTGAGCCGGGCAAGTGATTCTTCCGTCAATCCCTCTATGGCGGCAACATCGACATAAAGCTCGATTTTTGACGCCACCTTGTTGACATTTTGCCCCCCGGGGCCGGATGAGCGAACCGAGCGGACCTCGATGGCAGCGAGAGGAATCCGGACTTCTTCCGAAATTTCGAGGTCTTCCACCCGGTTCGCCTCCTTTCCCGTTCCTAGCCGTCCGTTTTGGCCAGGTCGCCGGACTCACTTCTGCTCTTGAGCACGGCAAAGACAATGACGGCGAGAGCGACCGCCGCGATAACCGCACCCGTGGCCCTGCCGACGACGAGTTCCTCGGCTGAGGTCCCCTGCGGAGAAACGATGTTGAACTTCAACACGAGCCCAAGGACCAAGAGGCTCACCATGTTCATGACCTTGATGAGCGGATTGATGGCGGGCCCGGCCGTGTCTTTGAGCGGGTCGCCGACCGTGTCCCCCGTGATGGCCGCCTTGTGAGCCTCAGAGCCTTTTCCACCGTACACTCCGTCTTCGATCATCTTCTTTGCGTTGTCCCAGGCACCGCCTGCGTTCGACATGAAAACCGCCAGAAGCTGACCGGTGAGGATGGTCCCCGCGAGGAATCCGCCCAGGGCGTACGGTCCAAGCATGAACCCAACGAAGACCGGAGCAAGGATGGCCAGGAATCCCGGGCCGATGAGTTCCTTCTGGGCGGTCTGGGTGCAGATGCCGACCACGCGGCCGTAGTCCGGTTTCTTTTCGCCAGCCCAGATCTTGGGGTCGCGGAACTGCGCCCGGCATTCCTTGACGATGTAGAACGCGGCGCGGCCGACGGCTCTCACCAGCATGCTGCTGAAAAGGAAGGGTACCGTGCCCCCGAGCAAGAATCCGATGAAGACCGATGGATCGGCCACGGTCAGCTTTCCGGCCTCGTGGACGTACTGGGCCACGCTCATCTGAGAGATCTTGTCTTCACTTCCCACCGCGATGACGGCGATGAAGCTTGCAAAGAGCGACACCGCTGCAATGACGGCGGAGCCGATGGCGATTCCCTTTGTTTCGGCTTTCGTGGTGTTCCCCACGGCGTCGAGATCCGCCAGAATCTGCCTGGCCCGTTGATACATGCCCGGGCTCTTCTTCTCCATTTCCTTGGGGTCGTAGCCCATTTCTCCAATGCCGTTTGCGTTGTCCGCAACCGGCCCGAAAACGTCCATCGAAATTGTGTTACCCGTCAGCGTGAGCATCCCGATACCCGTCATCGCCACGCCGTATGCGATGAAAAGCGGAGGGCTGCCGGCGTAGCAGAGAACGGAAACGAATGTCGCAAAAGCGAGAACGATGGTCGTCACGACAGCGCTTTCGTAGCCGACGGCAATCCCCTGAATGATGTTCGTCGCGTGGCCGGTCTGACACGCCTTCGCCAGGCTCTTCACCGGGGAGAAGGCGGTGTGGGTGAAATAACTCGTCACCTTGTTGAGGGCAACCGCGAGGAAGACACCGATGAGACAGGTAAATGCGGGACGCAGATCGAGTCCAGCGGCTCCAAGTGTGAAGAGCTGGCTCAGGGCGGAAGGGTCACCTCCGGGGAACCCAGCCTTGGCCATGGGATTCGCCTCGAGGTAGGCGGAATCGAAGCGGAGATAGACCGCGCCGAGCGCGAAGAACCCGATGACGCTGATGACAGAGCCAATCCAGAATCCGCGGTGGACGCTCTTGAGGGCCGTGTCCGACGTGTCGTCGGGTCCAGCGTGAACGGTGTAAGTGCTGATGATCGAGCCGAGAACGCCGATTCCGCGAACGAGAAGCGGGAAAATGACCCCCTTGTGCCCGAACGTCGCCAACCCCAGGATCATCGCGGCGACGATCGTGACCTCGTAGCTCTCGAAGATGTCCGCGGCCATTCCAGCGCAGTCACCCACGTTGTCGCCCACGTTGTCTGCGATCGTGGCGGCATTACGCGGGTCGTCTTCCGGAATGTCTTTTTCGATCTTCCCGACGAGATCAGCCCCAACGTCAGCGCCCTTCGTGTAGATGCCGCCGCCGACGCGCATGAACAACGCCAGGAGCGTGCCGCCGAATCCGAATCCGAGGAGGGCTTCGTAGGCGTGCTCGCCGAAAACCAAGAAGATGATGGTGCCGCCGAGCAGGCCAAGCCCGTCGGTGAGCATCCCGGTGATGGTGCCTGTCCGGTAGCCGAGTTGCATGGCCTCGCCGTAGCTGCGCGTCGCGGCAGCCGCCACGCGCAAGTTACCGATCGTCGCGAGGCGCATGCCAACGAATCCGACGCTCCAGCTAAAAAAGGCACCCACGAGGAAGGCCCCGGAACGTCCGATCCGGAAGGCCATCTCACCGCCAATGTTCGTGAAGAAGAGGAGAATGGTCAGAACGCCGATGAGCGGGATGAGTTTACGCGCCTGAGAAGCGAGGTAAGCGTTGGCTCCCTCCCGGATGGCGCCCGCGATCTCCTGCATCTTCGCGGTACCGCGGTCCGCATTCGTCACCTGCTTGACCAGCATCAACGCGTAAAGAAGGCCCGCGATGGCAATTCCCAAGACGGCAAGAAGGGAAAAGATCTCGAGTCGCGAATAGCGCGGGTCGGTGAACAGGGCAAAAGCAGTGAATCCGCCTTTTTCCCCGGGAGCGGCGGCGCTCGAGGATGCCGAGAACGGCCAGAACGCGCCGGCGGCGAAAAAGACGGTCAGCGCCGCAAGGAAAAGCGTGCGTTTTTTCTCTCTCATAGGTGTCTTTCGTGGTTTAGCCGGCGAGCGCGGAGCGCCACCAGCGGGCATGTTCGATCTCGAGGATCCGGCGATCGGGGAACTTGTAGTGTTTCACTCCGGTTGCGTCGCCCAGGTAAAAGCCGCGACGCAGCGTTCTGAAAAACGCCAGCATCGAGGGGTTGCGCGACACTGTCTTGTTGGGCTTGTCGCTGCCCGCTTTCAGCTCGGCAATGCACTCCAAAAGGTGTGCCGGCTCCGAGTAGGGCAGATATCCGGCGAGGTTTCCCGATTCGTCCATGTCGAGAATCAGATCGGCGAAGAAGATCCGGGGCACGGAAACGGGGTTCTGGGTGTCCACCATGAACTGGCAGAACTTCACCGGGCTCAAGGCCGAGACGACAAGCGGAGTGAGCGGGCAGAGTTCCTGGTACAGGTTTGGTCCGCCAGCAAGAGAGGCTTGATCCGGTTCCGCGGGCTCGAGTTCCAACACCCGGCCGTCGACGGTACCCAGGTAAAGCTTGCCAAACACACCGAGCGGCAGGTGCTCGAGCACCCGGTAAACGCTGATGTACTTGCTTCGCTTCGGGCTGCCATCGGAGTGGGGGACACAGCGCTGGGCGATGTCGTCCAGCTTGAAATACGGGCTCTTCAGCTGGGGGTCGATCTCAAAAAAGAGCACGTTGCCCCTGGCGAGTTTCCGGGTCCCGACAGCCATGTAGCGGCCGAAAGCCTCGGGGTCAAGATGGGATGCCACGAGCGCCTCCGACCTGTAGCAGAGCATGTAATACCGAATTTGCATGTGCAGTCCTCCTTCCGGGCGTCGCTGACACAGGTCTGCCGCGTGCGCCCCGCTGCCATGAGAACCCTAGAATAGAGCGGTTCGAGAATCCAGATGCAGCCGTTTGCGCGGCTATACTTCTTACATGAAACCTGGGCCTGATTTGCCGGGTTCTTCTTCTCCTCTTTACAAGAGCTTCGCCTCGTCCTCCGGGGAATCTGTACCGCGTATCGATTCCCCCGCCAAAACCCGGGGGGAACCGCAGTTCCTGCGTGATATCCCCGTCGAGAACCTCTGGTTCGGGGCGGCCGTCCGGTCTCCCTTCGCCTCGGGCCGGCTGCGTGGCATCACGTTTGACGAGAGTTTTGATTTCACGAAAGTCGCAGTGGTCCTTCCAGACGGCATTCCTGGCGAGAACACCATCGCCATGGTCAAGAAGGACATGCCGTGCCTGGCAACAGAGACGATTCGTTATCTGGGGGAACCCGTGGCACTGGTGGCCGCACCCAGCAGGGAGATGCTCTTGGCGGCCCTCCGGGCCGTCAGGCCTGACATCGAGGAGACACCCCTCGTCGCCGGAATCGACTCGGTGGCAGACCGCATGCGCGTTCACCCGGACGCTCTCGAGAATTTGCACGAGACGCACATTGAGAAAGGCGACGTCGAGAAAGCCCTTGCCAGCGCGAATCTCGTCATAGAGGGCGAGTATTTGACCGCGCCGCAGGAACACGCCTACCTGGAGCCGCAGGCCATGGCGGCCATCCCGCTCCCCGGGGGACGGCTGCGTGTCATCGGGTCGCTTCAGTGCCCCTATTACGTTCATGGCGCACTGGTCACCCTTCTCGGTGCCAGCCCCGAGGACGTCATCGTCGAACAGACGGCGACCGGCGGTGCATTTGGCGGCAAAGAAGACTTCCCGAGTGTCATTGCGGCGTATGCCGCGCTTCTTGCGAAGAAGTGCGGCCACCCCGTTCTCATCGATTTCGACCGTCAGCTCGACATGGAGATGACGACGAAGCGCCACGCATCGGCGACTCGTATTCGCGCTGGTGTTACGAGCGATGGGGCCCTTCGAGCGCTGGATGCGGAGTTCATTCTGGATGGCGGTGCGTATATTACGCTTTCGCCCGTCGTGCTTTCGAGGGGCACGATTCACCTGAGCGGCCCCTACGAGTTCCCCGCCGCATGCATCAGGGGCCGCGCCGTCAGGACCAACGAATCGCCGGCCGGCGCCTTTCGCGGGTTCGGAGCTCCTCAAGCCCACTTCGCCATCGAGTGTCACATGGACGAGATCGCGGCCCGCATCGGTCTCGATCCAGTCGAGTTCCGGAGGAAGAACCTGTTGCGTCCGGGAAGCGTGACAGCGACCGGACAGGTGCTCGCGGAGAGTGTCGCGGCGGTCGAGTGCCTCGATTGGGTGGTGTCGGCGTGTCAATACGCCAAGCAAAGGGAAGCGATCGAAAAACAAAATGAATCGGACCGGCGGTTCGTGAGGGGACTCGGCGTCTCCTGCTTCTGGCATGGCTCGGGATTCACCGGTTCGGGGGAGGTCTACCTCGCCTCCCGGGCCGCCCTGAACCTGCAGAAGGATGGAACGGTCGAGATTCTGGTTGCCAATACCGAATTCGGCCAGGGAGCGCTCACGGCTCTCACGCAAATCACTTCAGACGCTTGCCAGATTCCGCTTTCCTCTGTCCGCTACGAGTTGCCTGATACGTCGAGAGTTCCCAACTCGGGCCCAACGGTGGCCTCGCGCACGACGATGGTCGTCGGGAGGATCCTGGAGCAGTGCGCCGAGGGGCTCGTGTCTCTCCTCATCTCGCGCACAGGGGCCGTCAAGCGCGACGGGACGGGTTTCCGTCTCTCTGATGGCCAACACCTTTCGTGGGAAGAGGCCGCGCTCATGGCCGGACCCATTCGCGTCGAGCGCGAGTACGAACGTCCCCCCGGGCTCGTCTGGGATGACGCGACCTATCGAGGGGCGGCCTACGCCGTTTACGGATGGGGCGCAACGGCTGCGCGGGTCGCCATCGACCGGGCGACCCTGGAACCCCGTTGCGAGGAAATCTGGTGTTCTGTCGAGATCGGAAAGGCGATCAACCCGCGAGAGGCTCGTGGTCAGGTAGAAGGCGCTCTCGCACAGGGTCTTGGGTGGGGCCTCTTTGAAAACGTCACCTATTCCGCCAGGGGCGCGGTTCGGGAAAACAGATTCCAGACGTACATCATTCCGTCTTGCGCGGACGTCCCTCCCATGCACGTGGGCATCCTCGAGATGCCGTTCGCCCATGGTCCGCAGGGAGCCAAGGGGCTCGGGGAACTGCCAATGAACGGGCTTGCGCCCGCCCTTTCCAACGCTGTCTTCCATGCTCTGGGAACGAGAGTCCACCGTATCCCGATGACGCCAGACGTCATCCTTGCCGCCCTCGAAAAGGCCGGCAAACTTCATGGCGTCTAACGCAGACCGAGGAGTCTTACGATGAACGAGAACATCCGGCGCGAGTGGATCGTCAACAAAGAGCCGCGCTCGGTTTCTTTCGAGCCCCACGCACGCCTTCTCGATGTCCTGAGAGACCGGCTGGGTCTCAAGGGTTCCAAGGAGGGCTGTGGAGAGGGGGAATGCGGGGCTTGCAGCGTTCTGATCGAGGGTGAGCTGAAGCTGGCCTGTCTCCAGCTCGCCGCCGCGGTCCGGGACGGTTCGGCCATCTTGACGATCGAGGGACTCTCCGGGGCCCCGGGCGGAGCGATTCTCACGAAAAACATGCTCGAGCATGGGGGAGTCCAGTGCGGCTTCTGCACACCAGGGATGATGATGGCCGCCTATTGGTACCTGCAAACGCGCCCCCCTCTTGACGTCAAGAGCGCCCTCTCGGGGAACCTCTGCCGGTGCACGGGCTACCAGAAGATCGTGAATGCAGTGGAGGCAGCGGCCAGCGAATGGAGGCGCTCATGAACGTCTTGTGCCCCAGAGACCTCGACGAGGCACTGGCGCTCCGGCAAGCCCATCCGGACCACCGGATCCTGCTCGGCGGAACCGATCTCGTCACTCAGTGGAACGCAGGAGTACCAAAACCACCCGGGATCCTGGTCCTGGATGGCCTCGGCGAGTTGCGTTTCATTCAGGAAAGAGACGGTGTCATTGTCATCGGGGCGGGAACGACGCACCAGGACCTTCTTTCAGCTCCCGTGATCACCCAGAAGTTCCCGGCACTTGGCGAGGCCGCGTTAACGGTCGGCGCGCCGGCCATCCGCATCATGGGGACGGTGGGGGGCAACCTTGCCAACGCTTCTCCTGCCGCGGACTTACCGCCCGCTTTCCTCGCTTACGAGGCGCGGGTGGTTGCGGCGTCCAGAACGGGGAGACGCGAAATCCCCCTCGCGTTGTTCTACACGGGTTACCGCCAGATCGACCTCCGTCCCGATGAAATTCTTCTCGAGGTCCAGGTTCCGGTTCCGGCAGAAAAGAGCCGCTCCGCCTACTACAAGGCAGGGACCAGGGCCGCGCAATCGATTGCCCGGGTGGCCCTCTCTGCATACCTCGAGAACGGCGGGGATGGTACTGTCAAAAAGACACGGCTCGCGGCGGCGTCCGTGGCACCCGTACCCGTCCGCCTCCGTGTTGTCGAGGACTTCTTGCAAGGACGGCTTCTGGATGCGGCCGTCATCGAGGAAGCCGGGCATCTCGCCAGCACCTCGGTGCAACCGATCGATGATGTGCGGTCGACGGCGCGTTATCGCGCGTGGGTCTTGGGCTCGCTCGTCAAGAAATTCCTCTCGGCATCCTGAGGGCGAGCCCGCTCCCTTCTTACCTCGGGTGAGTGCCGGGAACCGGGGCGGCAGGTGCTGCTTGCTGTGGTTGCGGCTGGGGTTCCGGCGCGGGGACTGGCTGGCGGGACTTATTCACCATCAGGTAGTTGACGAGGTCATTCACGTTCATCGTCGAAACGTTCGTCCCGGGCACGAGCAAGATCTTTTTCTGGGCGAGCTGCTTGGCGACCTGCATCTTCACGTAGGCATCTCCTCCCATCTTCCCCAGGGCCTCTGCTTCCTTCTTGATCCCCTCGGCCTCGGCCTGGGCGACGGCGAGGATTCCCTTCGCCTCGTTCGTTTTGACCTGCAAGTAAGCATCCGCCTCGTTGCGCAGTTTTCCCGCGTTCCCCCTGGCATCCTCGAGTTTCTGATTCCATTCGGCTCGTTTTGCCTCGAGTTCGCTCTGTTTCTGGACCGCGATGTTCTTCTGCTGCTCGATGAGTTTCTGCTGGTCTGCTTCCGCCTGTTTCTGCGCGTTGATGGCTGCCTGATAGGCGGGGTCGTAGCGGTGCTGCTGGACCTGGAGCATGTCAACGAGGATTCCGTAGGGCTTGAGAGCCTTTTCGAGTTCGTCCCGGGTTTTGGCGGCCATCGTGTTTTTGATGGCCACCTGGTAGTACTCCTCGCTCGAGATCTCGTTGAAGATGTCTCTTATGACGGACCGCGAAACCGGGCGAACGATGCGCTCCTTGATTTCGTCCACGGAACCGCCCACGTAAGAAACGATGTACCCGGCCTTTTGGGGATCGATGCGGAACATGACGTTCACGTCGATGTAGATGTTGTTCCCGTCCTTGGTTTTGAAGGTGATGTCATCCGGGACGGGCCGGTCGCCCTCGTTGGGGTTGGCATTCATCAGAAGGTTTTGCTGCGAAATCGGCAGTGTTGCCCACGCGTTGACGAACGGCATGATCAAGTAGATTCCGCCCGGCTGGTAAATCTTCTGGGAGCCGCGTCCCTCAAGGATCCCAAAGAGGCTCGTCTTCACGCCCACTTCGGTGGATGAAGTGCCGCGGCAGCCGGTCAGAATGAGCGGGAGGAGAGGGAGCAAGAGAAGCGAACGAAGGCGTTTCACTTCTTGCCTCCTTCGGGCGGTGCCGCACCCCCGGCGCTGACACCCAGAATTGCCCATGCGTTCCTCACAAAGTACATGTACTGCTCGGGCGTCATGACGGCTCCATCGATGTTGTCGAACATTTTGGCCGTTTCCAGGGCAACGACGTATCGCCCTCCCGCCTGGGTGAGCGCATCTGCCTTCAGTCTCTTGGCCTCGGCCACGGCCACGTTCACCTCGCGGTCACCTTTCGCCCGGGTCTGTGCCGAGTAGAGTTCCGCTTCCGCCCGCAGTTTGGCGATCTCGGCCGAAACCTCGGACTCGGCGATGGTGATGGAGGCATTCCCCTTCGACTCGATTTGCTGGAGCTTCGCTTTCTCCTCGTTGACCAGAGCTTCCTTGCGGTTCTTCACGGTGAGCTGAACGGCAACCTTCTTCTCTTGAAGCGAGTGTTCGTAGTCGGGAGCGTAGTGGTAGCTGCGCAAGAGGAGCTTCTCGACCTTGAACCCCCGGTCCTTGAACTTGGCCGCGAGGTTTTTCTCCGCATCCGTGACCGCGGCGATCCGGACAGCCTCGTCATAGAACTGCTCGGCATTGATCTTCCCGAGTGTCGTCAGAACACCGTTTCTAAACGTGTTGAGTACAAACGAGTCGATGTAGCCGGCCCCCATCCAAAGTCCTTGGCCACCTTGACGGGATCGGTGATGGAATAGAGAAGCGTGACATCGGTGTTGACGGCGTAGCCGTCAGATGTCTGAACGATTAGCGCGTCGATGATGCGGTGGGTGGCCTTTCCTAGTACACGGTCCCGGCGCGAGAAATAGTCTTCGACCTTCTCTTGCACGTCCGGCGTTTTGGCCATTGCAAGAGAGGCTTCCCGGTCGTTGGAGGCTTCGAGGAGGTGAATCTCGCGCGGGAAAGTGTGCATTGTCGAGCCGACCGGAATGAAGTAGAGGCCAGGTCCGAAAATGCGGTCCTTGATGCCCGTCTTGAACCCGAACCTGGCCTGTTCCACACCGAATTCGTGAGGCTCCACCCTCGCGGTGCAAGCGGTGTAGAAGATGGCAACACTTATGATGGTGGCAATTCCGAGGAACGCTGTCCGGCTCAGTGATTTGACGAGCCGCCCGAGGGCCTCGGATTTCCCGGCAATCTCGACCATCAGGACCCTCCCTGTTTCGTGAACGCGGTTTCCTTGTGAATGGCGGGTAGATGTTTGGCTTCTGGAAGCGCCGCGGAACGCGCCGCGAGGGCTTCTCCGCTGGTGAGGTAGGCGCGGCAAACGCGCAGGATCTCCTGGTCCGTCCTGCTCACCAAGTCGTTGATTTCGTTGGCGTACCGGCGGAATGAAAGATAGCGGCGGATGTTTGGGAAGAAGAGCCCGGCGATCATGAACGGAACCACCCACTCTTTTGACCAGATCGGGATGAAGGGAGCCCAGATGATAAAGACGCCCAGGAGCATCCCGGCGAATCCCCATCCGAGGCGTTCAACCCCGTGCCAGGGTTCGCGAAGGGCGTAGAAATCATTCCGTTGCCTTGAGGTAAAGGAAACAGAAACGCGAGCGTAAGCGGGAATGACGACCCTCTTGATCAAGCCGTCGACTTTCTCGAAGACCTCTTCGCGGGCTTCTGAAGTGAGAAGGGGCTCTTCCTCGTGGATGATCTGCAGGAGGCGAGGGATTTCTTTTTCGTACAGGTCGAGGAAGAAGGCCGAGGCTCTCTCGATGCCTTGCTGGAGGGCTTCGTCAGGCAAGCCGGGGCGGCAGTTCTCGAATGTCTGGACGAGGGAATCGACGAAGCGATCGAGAACGGGAGGGCCGGCCGAAGCTGCCCCCGCGATGTTGAGGACGCGCCGAACGAGCGAGGACATTTACCGGAAGTATAGGTCTAGCAATGAAAAGGGCGGACGACTTTGGTCCGCCCTTCTGTAAGGAAGCCGTCTCTACGGGGCTACTTCCCCTTTTCCATCGACTCCACGCAGTCTTCGAGGCCATTTTCGACGGCATCCATGATGGTCGAGCCTTTCGACTTGTGGCGAATCTGGAAGACGATCTTCCCGGAAGAATCCCGTCCGATCAGCTCCTGGACGGCTCCCGGGTTGACATAAATGCCGCCCCAGAAACGGGCCGCGCCACTCGGTTCCCATGCATAGGCGACGTTGCCTTCGATCTTGAGGTCAGCCTTGGCGCCCTCCTTGGCGACTTCCCATCCCAGTTTCTTCGACTTCTGAATCCACTGCTCGAGGTAATTCTGGCCGTACTCGGCCGCCATTTTGACCCGCGGCTCCTTGGAGGTGACGCCGAACGGCTTGGTGGAAACCGTTTTGTAGGCCTTTGGATCGAAGCCTTCGAAGAAAACCCAGTCGGCGCCCTTGCCCTTCACGAGTTTGTCGTAGTCCTTCAAGAACTCTTGCGGTTCGTCCTTGTGCTTGGAATCGCCATCATCCAGGAATCTCTTTTCGGCACCGTGCGCCGGCAGAACGGCCAGAGAGGTGACGAGGGCTGCCAGGGAGACGAGACTGAGAAAACGGTTCAACGAATTCGACTTCACGTGTGCGTGACTCCTTTGATTGCTTTTCCCCGCATTCTAACCGCATGCGGCGGCCGGCTGCTCAGTCAGAAGGTGTGCTCAGAAAAGAGTCGATGGCGGCGGCGGCCCGCCGGCCCTGCCCCACCGCAACGAGGACTCCCCCCGACCCGGCCACGAGGTCTCCCCCCGCGAAAACACCGCGCCGGGCAGTCATCATCGTTTTCTCGTCGATGACGAGCCTCCCTTTTTGTGAAATGGCAAGGCCCGGAGTTGTTCGCGGGATCAAGGGGTTGGGCTGGTTTCCAATGGCCTCGATGACGAGATCCGCGGCTAATTCGGAGGGTTCTTCCGTGTCGGGCAGGGATCGCCTCGTTCCTCGTGGATGATGGCTCTGGAGTCTCTGGTAACGGACTCCGCGCACCCACCCATCCGGGGTGCCGAGGATCTCGAGAACAGACGCCAGGCACTCGATCGCCACGCCTTCTTCCTCGGCTCGCCGGACTTCCGCCAATCCCGCGCTCATTTCCTGCCGCGAGTGTTTGAACAGGAGGGTGACCGCGCGCGCCCCGTTTCGGAGCGCGGTCCGAGCGGCATCGATGGCGGTGTTGCTGCCCCCGAGCACGGCGATGCGCTCCTGGCGCAAAAGGGGCGTGTCTTGTGGGGCCCCGGGCGCGGTTCCTTTCATGCTTGCCCGGGCCAGGTATTCGGTCGCTGTGTAAACGCCATTCAAATCCTCGCCCGGGAACCCTCCGAAGAGCGGGAGCCCCGCTCCTGTCGCGACGAAGATCGCGTCGAATCCTTCATCGAAAAGGTCATCGATGGTGAGCGTTTGTCCGATCACCGTGTCGAATTCGAACTTGACTCCCAACTGGGCGAGATGGGTGATCTCGATCTCCACGACGTCTTTCGGCAGGCGAAATTCGGGGATCTCGCAGACCAAGACGCCTCCAGCCCTGTGATAGGCCTCGAAGACGGTGACAGCATGTCCCCGGCGCCGCAGATCCCCGGCGCACGAAAGCCCGGCGGGGCCGGAGCCAATGACAGCCACCGAGAAGCCTGAAGGCTCCTCCACTGTTGGCGGATTGAACGTCCCTTCGTTTATCTCCCAACTGGCCAGAACTGCGGCAACGGGCACTTCTGGATACGAAACAATCGCAGCCTCGGCGTGGCAGATATGCTGTCCGGTGTGGCGGTAAAGGGCCCCGGTTTCTTCGCTGGCGTACATCTTCTGGCGTCTGATCAGAGCCTCAAAGTCCACGAGGTGTCCGTCGAATCCCGGGCCATCCACACAAACGTACTTCGTTTCCCCTCCAATCAATGCCCGGCAGCTGCCGCACCGTCCGATACCGTCAACGATGACCGTGTTCAGGCTGACGAGAATGGGTATGGAAAGCAAGCGGGTGAGTTCCGCGCACGCTTTCATCATCAGCGCGGGTCCGATGGCGATGACCATGTGGACGTCTTCACCATGGTTTCGCTGCTCCCCGATGAAGTCCGAGAGAGCCCCGGTGACCACACCTTTCCGTCCGAGAGAACCGTCATCGGTGGAGACGAGGATGCGCTCCGATGCCTCGTCGAGATGGTTTCTGAGAATCAGAAGTTCAGCGGTCCGGGCACCCGTGATCGTGACAACTTCGTGACCCTTCTCCGTGAAAGCCCTCGCGATGGGGAGCATGGTGGCGGCACCAATACCTCCAGCAACACAGACGACCGTTCCCCGTTCGCCCTCCTCTTTGCCCGGCAGTGAAATCCGCACCGGTGTGCCGAGGGGACCCGCCACGTTGTGAAAGGAACCGCCCTTGCCGAACCGGGTGGACATCTCGACTGTCGTTTTGCCGGATGTCTTCACCGCAACGCTGATCGATTGCCTGGCCAGGCTCGTGCTGGCGACCGGGAGGGGGATGCGTTCCGACGATTCGGAAGGCCGCACCATCACGAATTGCCCGGCGCGGTGCTTCTTCGCGATGCGCGGCGCGAGGACTTCGAACAGCACGATGCCCGGAGCAAGATTCTGACGATCGAGAATCTCGAACATGGTTCACGTCCCTCGTCTTCAGTACAGCCCGCTGGCTGTCGTCAATGGTACTTCCGCCGTTGCCCCGCCGGGTTCCTGATACGAATGATCTCCCCTAGCCATCTCGTTCGGCAATGGGTTCATTCACGAGAGTTCCCGAGGGAAAACGTCTCGAGAAGAGCGATGGGAAGAACTCAAAACTATCTTCAGGGGCGAAGCGCTTGGAAGCCCAGCCCCCCCAAATCTGGTAACCGCCTTTCCGAGCCTCCGGATAGGGACCGTTCGCCAAATCGCCAGCGGTTTCCCGTAAGCCACTGGTCAATAAAGGACCGGCTCCCCACAATGACGCCCTCGGAAAGGTACCGGACTCGGCGCCGGAGAGCGGACCCGGTGGGAAACTCACCGTTTCGAGCCTCCACGCTAGACACCTCATTTCTCGTGAAGCCCTGGCGGAGCGAGGTTTCTTCTCCCGTCGCGTAGAGCAGCCTCCGGTACTCCGCCTGTGCGATCCGCCACGATTCAGGTTTGCGAGACATCAAGGATCGAATTCCCTCACGGGCGCGTCCTCCGCCTGCCAAGGCCTCCGCGTACCCGCAGAACCGGTAGTCAGCTGGATCGCTCACAATGCCAGCTCGAATCGGGTTTAGGTCAATGTAGAGCGCCATGGTCATGAGCGTGTTTTCTTCTCCCTCGACTATGACGCTCCTGAACCGCTCTTCCCAGAGGGTGCCGGATCGCTGGTGAGTCCGGTTGTAGTAGCTGCTGAAACGCTGTTTGAGCGACTTCATGAAGTTCGAGAGGCTGAACATCCGGCGCGTAAAAGAGGCGAGCCGGGAACGGAGGAGATCGAGAAGACCAGCATTACGGAAGGCGTCGAGTTCGCGGCGCAGACCGATGACAAACTTCTCCGGGTAGAGGGCCGCGACCCGGGAAAGAATCTCCTCCTCGCACAATTCCCGACGTTCCGGAACCTCCAACAAGATGTGGAAATGGTTCGACATGATGCAATAGGTGAAGACCTTGAGGCCATAGAAACTCTCGCACTGACGGAGGATCTTGCGGAAGGTCTCCTTTTCCCCCTCGCCCATGATGAATCTGCGGTCAACGACCCGGGAGAGGCAGTGGAAGAACCCCGTCTGAGACCCATCTGCTGGAAACGCTCTGGCCGTTCGCATGGCCCGAGCTTAACACTAAATTGTCTGTCCCTGTCCCTATCCTGAGGCTCCACAACGGCCTGGTGTTCCCCGCTCTTACCAGATCTGAACGCGATCAGCCTGTGCCAGGTACAGTTTTTGTCCCGGCTTCACGTCGAAGGCCGGGTACCAGGCATCCAGATTCCTCACGGTGTCGGCCCGGTATTCAGCCGGAGCGTGGGAGTCGACAACGACCCGTTGCCTTAGCGCTGGCTCGCGGAACTTCTGACGCCAGCCTTGAGCGAAGCTCACAAAGAACTGTTGGTCCCCCGTTAACCCGTGGAACGGCGGAGCCTCCTTCCCTCCAAGAGAGAGCCGGTAGGCATCGTACGCGACTGCCAGGCCAGCCACATCGGCGATGTTTTCCCCGAGGGTAAGCCTTCCATTCACCGAAAGATCGGGGAAGGGCCGGTAAGCGCTGTATTGTTTGACGAGTCTCTCGGCGGAAGCCGCGAAATGGGCGAAGTCCTCTTTCGTCCACCAGTTTTCAAGGCGGCCCGTCTCATCGAACAAGGCCCCCTGGTCGTCAAAACTGTGGCTGATCTCGTGGCCGATGATGGAACCCGCGGCGCCGTAGTCCATGACCTCTGGCCGATCCGAGTCGAAGTACGGCGGCTGCAAGATGGCGGCCGGGAAGTTGAGGGCGTTCATCGCTGGCAGGTTTACGGCATTGACGAGTTGCGGATTCATCACCCACTCGCCACGATCCACGGGGCCGCCGAGTTTCTTCAGGCGCTCTTTGTACTCAAAGAGCGAAGCCCGTTGTGCGTTCCCCAGGGCGTCTCCCTTGATCACCTCGAGCCCGGAGTAGTCGCGCCACTTGTCGGGGTAGCCGACCCCCACTTTCAGAATGGCTAGTTTTGCCTTGGCCCTTGCCTTTGTTTCGGGTGTCATCCACGCGAGTTGGTCGATTCTGTGGCCAAATGCCACGATCTGATTGCGGACCATCGCTTCGGCGCGTGCCTTTTCCGTTGGAGGGAAGTACCGGGCCACGTAGAGCTTCCCAATCGCCTCACCGAGTGCTTCATCTGTCACATCAATGGCCCGCTTCCACCGGTCACGGAGTTTCGGCGTGCCCGAAAGAACCTTGCCGTAGAACGCGAACTGTTCGTCGACATAAGCTTTTGAGAGGAATGTAGATGCGTTCTCGATTGCACGGAAATGGAGGTAGTCCTTCCATGTTGAAAGGGGCTGGTTGCCGGCCAGGGCGGCCACTCCAATAACGGCACTTGGCTGCCAGACGACGAACTCGTCTTGCTTTTCGAGCCGCGAGGCCAAGAAGAAAGCTTGCCAGTTCATCCCGGGGGCCTGTTTCTCGAAGTCCTCCCGTTTCCAGTGGTTGTTTCCCTTAAGGATGTCGCCAGAGTCGTCCCGTGTCGCATGCGTCTGAGCAATCAGACGCTCGAGTTCAAGAATGCGGCTGGCCTTTCCTTCCGGATCCGCGGATCCGCTGAGTTTCAACACGGCCGCGATGTGCTCCTGGTAGCGCGCGCGGATGCCGGCCATCCGGGGAGAGGGATCGAGGTAATAGTCGCGGTCTGGCATGCCCAGCCCGCCCTGTAAGAGGAACGGTGAATAGCGGTTCGGATTGTTCAGGTCTTGAGCCACCCAGAGGCCAAAGATGTTCGGCGTGTACAGGTCGGTGGCGTTGAAAGCGTCCACATCGGCACGCAGGGAGGAACCGAGGGCCTGGGCCAGCTCGCCCGGATTCGAAATGGCCGCTATCTGCCTGAGGGATGGCTCCAGAGGCGTGAGCCCCTTTGCCTCGATGGCAGCTTCATCCATGAAGGCCGTGTAAGTGTCCCCGATCTTCCTGGTTTCCGAGCCCTCCGCCGCCTGAGACCTGGCGGCTTCTCCAATCAACTCCGAAACGCGCTTCGCGGTCAACTCAGAGAGAATCGCCCCCGCGCCATACGCGCTGCGGTCGGCCGGGATTTCCGTGTTCTTGATCCAGGTCCCGTTTGCAAAGGCAAAGAAATCGTCGCCAGGGAGAACGCTTGTGTCCATTCCTGAAAGGTCAATCCCCGTTGCCGCGGAAGCCAACCGCGGAGCAGGCGGCGGAGCCATCGTGGCGGTTTGGGGCGCGCGAGCACACGAAGTGATGAGGCCTGCGGTAAGGGCCAGCAGAGGAATCAGGAAGCGAGCCTTCATGGCAACGACAATAGGCACTCCGGGGCCTGTGTGCAAGAGCAACCAGGGATGTTCGCGCGAAACCGGGTTGAGGGCTAGACTTGCCATGGTACGGACATCTGGGGCCGGCGCAACACCCAGTACCTTGGAGTGACGACATGACGGAATTTCTGGGATCGCCTGAAGGCGGCCCCAAGGAAGTGAGAGACGCCAATCGCACCGGCATGGAAGAGAGCCTCGCTCACGGGCCGGCCGATTGGCTTCCCGATCCGTTTCTCCTGGTGGATGCGGCCGGAACCGTTCTGAACGCGAACGGCGCGTTTTGCTCTCTCTGGGGAATTTCTTCTCTTGAAGAGGTTCGGGGCCAGCTTCTTGAAGACCTGTTCTCTTTGGGTGTTCAGGAAATCGCGCAGCGGCTCGCGGAATCGCGGCCCATTGAGGGGAAGGCTCTTGCAAAAGACGGCCGCACTTTCGAGGTTTCCTTGACTGGTCGCTGCCTGACAGGAGCAGATGGCCAGATGGCGGGCTTCTCTCTTTTGTTTCGAGAGGTTACGGCCCACCGACGGTACCGGGAAGCGGTCAGACTCGGTCTGATGACGGCATCCGGCGACCGGGAGACCTTGCTCGAACGGCTTGTCGACAACCTCGCCACCATCCTGGAATTCGACATCGTCTTTGCGGGAGAACTCGATGGAGACGTCCGAGGCCGCATCCGGACACTGGCCGTGCACGCTCACGGGGGGCGTGGAGAGCCCTTCGCCTACGATCTCGCGTGCAGTCCATGCGCGAACGTTGTTGGCAAGGTGCCATGCGTTTACCCGGACGGGGTCGCCAAACTCTTTAGTGGTGACGCCATGCTCCTACAACTCGGAATCCGAGGGTATGTGGGGGTCCCCCTCTTTGACTCGCGAAAGTGTGCGCTCGGCATCCTGGTGGGACTCTCGAGGCAGCACATCCCGCACAGCGACTCTGCCCGGGAAACCCTGGAACTCTTTGCTTCCACAGCCGCGAGCGAGATCGAGCGGCGCCGTGCCGAAGCCACCCGTGGCCAGATAGAGGAAGCCAGCCGCCGCATCGTCAACTCGATCCCCGTCGGACTTCACCGGTACCATTTGACCCCTGACGGTGTCCTCCTGTTTGCCGGAGGAAACCCGGCCGCGGATCGAACCCTCGCCATCCAGCACGAAACACTCGTGGATTTGCCGATTGAAATAGCCTTCCCGGCACTCTCGGGGACCCCGATCCCGGACATCTACCGCAGTGTGGCCGCGAGCGGGGAACCGTGGCGAAGCGATGAAGTCATCTACAAGGACCAGAAGATTTCGGGAGCCTTCCACGTCGAGGCCTTCCAAACAGCTCCTTTCGAGATGGTCGCGGCCTTTCTCGACATCACCGAGAGACGCCGCATCGAGGAAGGCCTTCGTGAACGGGAACACCGGCTCGAGCGCCTCAACAGAATCCTCAAGACCTTCGGGAACATTCACGCGATACTTTCCTCCGCCAGAACCCCCGAGGATCTTCTGGAACTCTCCTGCGCCTCCCTCGTCAGGGACCGCGATTACCTGTTCGTGTGGGCCGGTCTTCTGAACGCCGCGGGAACGGAAATAACCCTGTCGGCGTCTTCCGGCCCCTGTGACCGGGAGTCCTTCAGAATCGACCTCTCCGTTCCCGGACACGGGCCGAATTGCGCTCGAGAGGCCCTTCATCAGAAGCAGCCGGTGCTCATCGATGGGACATCGACACCAGTCTCATGTTCCATGTGTCCAGCCCTGGACCACCAGCCTGACCGCTCCGCCCTTGCCGTCCCCTTGCTTCGGGCCGGGCGCCGGCTGGGCGTCATCGCCGTCCACGCCACCGGGAGGAATGTCTTCGACACCGAGGAAATCCATCTCGTCCAGGAATTGGCCGATGCGCTGGCTGCCGCGATCGAGGGCTTCACCGCCGAGATTCAGAAGAAGCGGCACGACAGGGAACACGCCTTCCTTTCGGACGTCTCTCGTGCCGCTCTGAAGACAACAGAAACGGGTGACTTCCTCAGAACACTGGCCATTGCGGCCCTGACCCATTTCCACGCGGACGGCTCCGGGCTCGCCCTCTGGGACGAGGAACACCAGCGGATCGCGGCTCTTAAAACCACGGGTCTTCTTTCCACTATCGACGAGCCCGCGGACACCACGGTACGAGCCATCATTGCAGACTTCGTGACGCAAGAATGCGAACAGCATTCAGGGGCCGGTCTCGTCAGAACCCTTGCCCCCCCAAGAACAACCCTGCCAACCCAAATAGGCACGCTTGTCGCAAGTCCACTCATGGATAGCGGACGCCCGGTGGGAGCCACTCTCCTTGCCTGGGCCGAAGGCCGTGAGCCGGTTCCCGAGGATCTGGAGATCCTCGAACAGACGACGCCGCAACTCACGATGGCGCTTGCCAAGGCATCGCTTTTTGAGAGGAATAACCTCAGGGTCGCCGCCCTCATGGCACTGCACGAAACGGGGGTCGACCTCGGCTCCATGAGGGATCTCGATGACCTTCTTCGTGCCATCACGGAGCGGGCGCAAGCCCTTCTCAACGGGAGCATGGCCGGCTTTTACCGGGCAACTCCGGATGGCCTTTTGGAACTTGCCATTTCAAACGGTCCTCTCGCTGCATTCGTCGGGGCCCGGCTCGCTCCAGGCGAGGGTGTCGTGGGCGTGGCCGCTCAACTCAAGAAGCCCGTTCTCGTAGAGGATTACCAGACATGGGCCCAAAGAGCCCATGTGTTTTCCACCGTCGGAATTGGATCGGTTGTTGGAGTGCCCGTCATGTGGCATGACGAGGTCCTCGGAGCCGTTTTCGTGAATCACGTGTCCCCCAACCGGTTCGGATCGACGGACCTCGAGACCGTCAGACTCTTTGCTGAACAAGCCGCCGTTGCCATTGCCAATGCCCGGCTGATTCGCGATCTCTCGGATAGCAGGGCCGCGCTCGAACGCTCCTACGACGCCACTCTCGAGGGGTGGGTCCGGGCCCTCGACCTCAGGGACAAGGAAACGGAAGGTCACACACAACGGGTGACCGAGATGACGGTTCAGCTTGCACGAACCCTGGGGTTCAAGGAAGAGCAGCTGATCCACATCCGGCGTGGAGCCCTTTTGCACGACATCGGGAAGATCGGCATCCCGGACAGAATCCTTCGCAAACCAGGTCCCCTGGATGAGGAAGAGTGGACACTCATGCGCAAGCACCCCGTCTACGCGTATGAAATGCTCGCCCCCATTCCTTTCCTTCGCCCAGCCCTGGATATCCCCTATTGCCATCACGAACACTGGGATGGATCCGGGTACCCTCGCGGACTTGCGGGGGAAGGAATCCCGCTCGCAGCGCGGATTTTCGCCATCATCGATAACTGGGACGCCCTCCGAAACGACCGCCCCTACCGGGCCGGCCTTCCTGCCAGAACCGTTCGCCAGTACCTCAAGGATGTCGCCGGAACGCTCCTCGAACCGGGACTCGTCGAGGCTTTTCTCGGAACTAACCCAGACTGAACCCCCAAGTCAGAAGCCGAAGGCTCCCGGGGGCATCGATTTTCAAGCCCGGCACGTAAGTGCTCCTGTGAAGCTGATGCAGAATGCTCCCGAGACGTGTCCATGCTGATATCGGTAGGCATTCTGTTCCTCGCCGCGCTCACGGCCCCATTCCTCATCCGGAGTCTCCGGGAGAGAGGGGTCCTCCTCCTCGCGCTCTTCCCCCTTGGGGTCTTTTTTTCGCTCGTTTTCTTCCACGCGGATGTGTTGAGCGGAAAGACCCATATCGAAACTTACAGTTGGGCACCTCAACTGGGCGCGACGCTCAGCTTCCGGATGGACGGCCTCAGCTACCTGTTCGGTCTCCTGATCACGGGAATTGGAGCCCTCGTTACCATCTACGCCTCGTACTATCTGAAGGGCCACGCGCTCCTCTCACGGTTTGGCCTCTATCTCTTCCTCTTCATGGGGGCCATGCTGGGCCTCGTTCTCTCCGACAACATCCTCTGCCTCTTCATGTTCTGGGAACTGACGAGTATCTCCTCGTATCTCCTGATCGGGTTTGACCACGGCAAGGACTCCTCACGCTCCTCGGCTCTCATGGCGCTCCTCGTGACGGGTGGCGGCGGCCTGGCCCTCTTCGCCGGGCTCCTTCTTCTCGGCCAGGCTGCCGGGAGTTACGAGATCTCGTCCATCATCTCCCGGGGCGAGGCCATTCAAGAGAGTCCTGTCTTCATCCCGCTTCTCGTCTGCATCTTGCTCGGGGCGTTCACCAAGTCCGCGCAATTCCCGTTCCATTTCTGGCTGCCCGCGGCCATGGCTGCTCCGACGCCCGTCAGTGCCTTCCTTCACTCGGCGACCATGGTCAAGGCCGGCATCTACTTGCTGGCTCGCCTGACCCCTGCGTTTGCGGGCAGCCCCGAGTGGTCGCTCTCCCTCATTCTTGCTGGCAGTTTGACGATGCTTACGGGTTCCATCCTGGCCGTGGCACAGGTGGACTTGAAGAAACTTCTTGCTTACAGCACCGTGAGCGCCCTGGGGTCTCTCGTCATGCTTCTCGGCGTTGGCACCGATCTCGCCATCAAGACGTCTATGCTCTTTCTTCTGGTTCACTCCCTCTACAAGGGCGGGCTCTTCATGGTCGCGGGCACCATCGACCATGAAACGGGGACCCGCGACACGAGCCAGCTCGGCGGCCTTTTCAGGGCGATGCCCTTGACCGGTACGGCGGCGGCCCTTTCCGCCCTGTCCATGGCGGGTCTGCCACCGTTGTTTGGCTTTCTCAAGAAGGAACTCCTGTACGAGACAGTTCTGACATCCGCCACCGCCGTTCCCTGGCTCGTCACCGCGGCTTTCATCACCAACGCCCTCACCTTGGCGGTGGCGGGGTTCGTGGCTTTCCTCCCCTTTTTCGGGAAGAACCGCATGCGGGAGACCCCTCACGAGGGACCGTGGCAGCTCTGGCTTGGACCCCTCCTCCTCGCGACACTGGGACTGATTGGCGGCGTATTGCCCCGGTTCGTCGAGGACCTTCTGGCGGCAGCCTCCGCTCCGGCTCTCCTTCACTTTCCGGACATCAAGCTCGCTCTCTGGCACGGCCTCACCCCCATGCTCGTCTTGAGCATCTTCACCGTGGCCGCCGGCCTCATCGTCTACTCCCTCCGGAAGCAGATCCTCAGCATTGCGGGTGACTTTTCCTTCCTGGCGGCTCTCGGCCCCACACGGGCCTACTTCTCCTCTCTCTCCGGGCTCTTGACGGCGGCCAAGGTCCAGACCAAAGCCCTTCAAAGCGGGCGCCTCAGAACCTATGTGGCCTTTGCGTTCATCACGCTGGTCTTTTCCGCGGGCTGGGCGTTTCTCAAGTCCGGGGCAACGGCCGGGTGGACTTCCTGGTCCTCGTTCCCGGTATCAGTTTGGATACTCGGCTCAGTTCTGGCCATCCTGGCAATCGCCGGAGCTATCGGGACCGTCGTTTTCGACTCTCGTCTCGTGGCGGTGACGTCACTCGGGGTCACGGGCTACGCCGTTGCCCTCATCTTCCTGATCTTCGGGGCACCGGACCTGGCCGTCACCCAGTTCGCCATCGAGACGATGAGCGTCATTCTGTTTGTCCTCGTTCTGAGGCGCCTGCCCAAGTTTCTCTCGTCCTCCCGGACGCGAGTCCGGATCCGGGACGCCACGATTGCCGTCCTCTCCGGCGGGCTACTGACGGCGCTCTTACTCGCGACAACGGCAGAACCCGCGCAATCACGTCTGGCGGCCTTCTTTTCCCGGTCGAGCCTCGCCCTGGCCAATGGCCGGAATGTCGTAAATGTCATCCTGGTCGACTTCAGGGGCTTTGACACGCTGGGAGAAATCACTGTGCTCGCCGCGGCGGCGCTCGGAATTTACGCGCTGATGTACAAGGGCCGGGAGGCGCGATAGATGAAATCGTTGATCCTCTCCACCGCGACGCGCATTACGTTCCCCCTGCTGATCGCCTTTTCGCTCTTCCTGCTGATTCGTGGTCACAACGAGCCTGGCGGAGGTTTTGCCGGGGGTCTCGTGGCGTCCGCGGCTTTTGTTCTGCTCTCGATCGCCGAAGGCGGTCCTGCTGCCTCACGGGCGCTGCGACTCGAGCCGAGGACCTTCATCGGAGCCGGCCTCCTGATCGCCGCGGCAAGCGGCCTCATCGCGCTCGTCCGTTCTCAGCCGTACATGACGGGCAAGTGGCTTCCCTTCCCGCTCCCGATTCTCGGCAAAGTGGGGACCCCCGTTGTCTTCGACACTGGCGTGTATCTCGTGGTTGTCGGTGTCGTTCTGAAGATCGTCTTCTCGTTATCAGAGGAGGACTGACCGTGGAACCCATCCTGGCTGTCCTGACTGGTGTCATCTTTGGCTGCGGTGTTTACCTGATGCTGCGCCGCAGCCTGGTCAAGCTCGTTCTTGGCCTTGCCCTGATTGGGCACGCAGCCAATCTCGCGATTCTGACGGCGGGGAGACTTGTGGCGGCGATTCCTCCCATCGTCCCCGAAGGGCAAATGGTGCCGCCCTCCCCTCACGCTGACCCGCTGCCCCAGGCATTGATCCTCACCGCCATCGTGATCGGCTTCGGGGTCCAGGCATTCGTGCTCGTCTTGTTGAAGCGAGCCTATAAGGCCGTGGAAGCAGACGACCTCGATCAGATGAGGGCCACTGAAACATGAAACTCTTGCCTGTTCTTCCCATCCTGATTCCCGTCTTCACGGCGGCCCTGACGATCCTTTTCTGGAAGCGCATGGGGATAACCCGGTTCTTGAGTGTGTCGGGATCTCTTCTTCACCTGGCATCGGCCCTCGTCTTACTCGAGAACGTGCGGACGGGCGGCATTCAATTTCTCACCGTGGGGAACTGGCGGGCGCCCTTCGGGATCATGATCGCCGCCGATCTCTTCGGCACGCTCATGGTGGTTCTTGCAGCCGTGATGGGGCTCGTCACCGTCTTTCCAGCTTCGGAAGGCGTGGGCGCGGCCCGTGAAAAATCCGGGTTTCACACGCTGATCCACATCTTGCTCATGGGCGTCAGCGGCGCGTTTCTGACGGGGGACGTTTTCAACCTCTACGTCTGGTTCGAGGTGATGTTGATGGCGTCGTTCGTGCTGCTGGCTTTTGGGGGGAGCCGTCTGGAACTCGAGGGGGCCATCAAGTACGTCACCTTGAACCTCATCTCTTCCGCCATTTTCCTGATTGCGGCTGGTCTTCTCTACGGGATCCGGGGAACCCTGAACATGGCTGACCTGGCTTTCCTGGCCTCAGCGGGACCAGAATCCCCGCTTTCCCTGGTTCTGGCCGTTCTGTTCCTCACGGGGTTTGGAATAAAGGCCGCCCTCTTCCCCCTCTTTTCCTGGCTTCCGGCGTCTTACCACACGCCGCCGGTTCTCGTGACGGCACTCTTTTCGGGCTTGCTCACAAAAGCCGGGGTTGTCGCGCTGTTTCGCATCTTCACCCTGGTCTTCCCCGCCGAGCGGGTCACGCTTCAGCCCGTGCTGGCGGTTCTCGCCGCGCTCACCATGGTCACGGGCGTTCTCGGCGCCATCGCGCAGTACGACAGCCGCAGGCTGCTTTCCTTCCACATCATTAGCCAGATTGGTTATCTGATCATGGCACTTGCCATCGGAGGCCGGCTGGCAATGGCCGGGGCCGTCTTCTTCCTCATCCATGTTGTCCTCGCCAAGGCTGCTCTCTTTGTTATTTCCGGCATCATGGAACAGCGCCTCGGCACGTTCGACCTGAAGACTTCCGGCGGTCTTTACAGGGTGGCCCCCGGGCTCTCCATCGTCTTCCTCATCCTGGGACTGTCACTTGCAGGGCTCCCCCCGCTCTCGGGTTTCTGGGCGAAGCTGTCACTCGTCAAGGCCGGGCTCGATTCGGGCCAGGGCTGGCTGGTGGCCGTGGCGCTGGCCGTCAGTCTCTTCACGCTCTTTTCGATGATCAAGATCTGGACCGAGGGTTTCTGGAAGGAACGGCCCGATGGTCTTGGCGTGGCGGTGGCGGCTGAAAGACACCCCCGAACCGCCCTCGCTCTCGGGTTCCTCACCGTTCTCGTTCTGGCGGTTGGGCTCGGAGCGGGACCGCTCTTTGATCTCTCGCTCCAGGCAGCGGATCAGATGCTCGATCGCCAGGAGTACACATCGATCATCCTCGGAATAGGGAAACCGTGATGTCAGCCATCCGCCGCCTCTTCGCATTCCTCTCGTTCACCCTGTTTCTCGCAAAGGAACTCCTGCTGGCAAACCTCCATGTGGCGCGGGCCATACTCGCCCCCAACGCCCGGCTGAAACCTCTCATTGTCGCGGTCCCGCTCTCTCTTACGCGAGACCTCGACATAACATTCCTCGCCAACCTCATCACCCTCACACCGGGCACGCTGAGTCTCGACGTCTCGGAAGACAGGAAAGTGTTGTGGGTCCACGCCCTCCACGCGGAAGAACCGGACGCTTTGCGGCGCGAGATCAAGGACGGCTTCGAGCGGCGCATACAGGAGATGTTCCCGTGACACTCGAGAACCTTGCCGCGTGGTTCGTCTTGCCAGTCCTGGCTCTCTCCGCCGTTCTGGTTCTCATCCGGCTGCTGCGTGGTCCAAGCTTGCCGGACCGCGTCGTTGCACTCGACCTCATGGGCACTCTTGGCATTGGCATTTCCGCCGTCTTTGCCTTGGCCAAGCACCAGTTTGTTTTTCTCGATGTCGCCATGCTGCTCGCGCTGCTCTCGTTTCTCGGAACCGTCGCATTTGCGTCCTACATCGAAAAGGTGAAGAAATGACTCCTCGCGATGCTGTCGCCGCGGTTCTCATGGTCATCGGATCTCTGGCCTGTCTCTTGGCCGCCATTGGTGTTCTGAAGCTGCCTGACGTTCTGACGCGAATGTCCGCCACATCGAAGGCGGCCACTCTCGGGAAAGGCTGTCTCCTTCTGGCCATTGCGGTGGATTTCGCGGACAAGAGTGTTGTGATCCGGGCGCTCGCCACCGTCCTTTTCGTCTTCCTGACGGCTCCCGTGGCCGCGCACATCATTGGACGCGCCGCCTATGCGCTGGGAGTCCCGCTCTGGCCGGCCACGCGGGACGAGCGCCACGGAGAAGGTCACGGAACCGGTGGGGACACACGATGAGAATCCTCGTCACGGGGGCGACCGGGTATATCGGGTCACGGCTCGTTCCCGAACTTGAAGCCCTGGGCCATCAGGTCCGCTGTCTGGCACGTGATCCGAAAAAGCTCGAGTCTCGCGGGCTTAGAAACGTGGAGATCGTGAAAGGAGACGTTCTCGAGCCAGCCACTCTCCTCACGGCCCTCGCTGGAATGCAAGCGGCTTACTACCTCGTTCATTCGATGAATGGGAGCGGTGGCGGCTTTGCGGAAAAGGACCGCATCGCCGCCAGGAACTTCGCACAGGCGGCTGCTGACTGCGGTGTTTCCCGGATCTTCTATCTCGGGGGCCTGGGCGATGGTACGGGTCTCTCGGAGCACCTCCGGAGCCGGCAGGAATCCGGAGAGATTCTGAGGCAGGGCTCCGTCCCCGTGACTGAGTTGCGGGCCGCGATCATTGTCGGTTCGGGGAGCGCCTCTTTTGAGATCATTCGAGATCTGGCCCGCAAACTACCGTTCATGATTTGTCCCCGGTGGGTCTCATCACGCTGCGAGCCCATCGCGATCCGGGATGTCCTGGCTTACCTCACAGGTGTGCTCGACGAGCCGCGGACAACGGGCAGGGTCCTTGAAATCGGGGGAGGGGAGATTCACACCTACAAGGACCTGATGAAGATCTGCGCGGAGGTCATGGGGAGGCGAGTCTGGATTCTGACCGTTCCGTTTCTGACACCCCGGCTCTCGGCCTACTGGCTGAACCTCGTGACCGCCGTTCCGATGTCGATCGCCTACCCGCTGGTCGAAGGGCTTCGCAACGATGTCGTTTGTAAGGACCACACCATCCGCGCTCTGATCCCTCGTGATCTCTTGCCCTACCGGGAAGCCGTTTCCCGGTCACTTGCGCGCGAGCAGCAGGCGGTCGTCCCGTCACGCTGGACAGAAGCGTCGACAGAAGCCGCGGCAGAACCCTGGAATGAACAGGCGTGTCTTCTGAGCGACCGGCGGGTCATCGAAACATCCCTTTCGGAAGAAGAACTCTTCAGCCGCGTGCGGCGTATTGGCGGCGAAACGGGATGGTACTACGCGAACGTCCTCTGGCACGTGAGGGGGGCCATGGACCGGATCGCAGGGGGCGTTGGAATGCGGCGCGGCCGGCGTGATCCCGTGGCCTTGAGAGTCGGAGACGCCGTCGACTTCTGGCGCGTGGAACGGTTCGAGGATGGCCGCTTGTTGGGCCTGCGGGCCGAGATGAAGGTTCCGGGTCAGGCCCGCCTGACGTTCAAGGTCTCCCCCCGGCCCGGAGGCGGCAGCACGTTGACACAGCTTGCGGAATTCCACCCCTCCGGACTCCTGGGGCGAGCCTACTGGTATGCGCTCGTTCCCATTCATGCCCTCGTCTTCGAGGGGATGGCTCGCGGAATCGCAAAGCCCTGAACGCATCCCCAATCCCCGGCGGGTATCATCTGCGGCCATGCTGGACCCGCTCGCCCATAATGAAGACGAACGGCGTGTGCATGGCTTGCTCTCGCTGGCGTCACTTTGCAAGACGATGGGCGCCCGCATGGAGGTTCTCTCCGGAGACTTTCTCTGCTGCCCTTACGAGAACCACCCTCTCTCCGGCTCGGCAACCTCTCCGGAGACCTTCACGGCTTCGCTCTCTTCTTTCGATTGCGTGACGTACATCGAAACGATTCTGGCGCTGGCGCGGTCCATGACGGTGGCTGATTTTTGCCGGCGTTTACGCTTCCTCCGGTACGAGAACGGCCGTGTGGAGTGGCGGCTCAGAAATCACTACATGACAGGCTGGATCCGCAACAACGTGGCCCAGGGGTCCATCGCCGAAATCCGTGCGGGCCGCCTTTCGGTTCTGAAAACCCGGATTCTTAGCGCGGTTCCCGGCCTGCCGCCAAGGCGCGTCAGGTTCGCCGCCGTTCCCAAGGCAAACATGAAGACGTACCAGGAGCGTCTCCGAACCGGTGACATTATCTTCTTCATCTCCACCAGAAAGGACCTCGATGTGTTCCACTGCGGCATCCTGGTTGAGACGGCCGGGAACCTGGCGATGCGCCACGCGGCCCGCAGTCAGGGGGGGGTGGTGGAACAGGATCTTCGTGAATTCATGAAACAGAATCAGATGTCCGGCCTCATCGCCGTAAGGCCCGTTTCGGAGTTGCTCCCGTGAATCTCGTTTTGCTAAACAACCTCTCTTCCCCGGCACTCGAGACCCTGCTTGACGAAGCAAAGACGAGTGTTCTCTTCATCTCCGACCCCCGCGTCACGATCGAACCCGGTCCGCGTCTCTTCGACCGGATGCGTCAGGTTCTGGAGGAAACGGGTGCGGCATGGGTTTACTCCGATTCCATCTCCCACCCTCGCATCGACTATCAACCGGGGAGCATCCGGGACACCTTTGATTTCGGGCCGGTCGTTGCCATTTCTCTTTCTGCCGCGCGGCAGGCGGGCCTCACGCCAGGGCTCCAATGGGGGGCGCTTTATGACCTTCGCCTTCGGATGTCGGAACTGACTTTGCCGCTCAGAATTCCGGAACCGCTCTACGCCGAGTCGAGGACGAACGCCCGAACGCCGGAACAAGCCATGTTTGATTACGTCGATCCGCGCAACCGTGAATACCAGCTGGAAATGGAGAAGATCGCAACGGAACACTTGCAGAGGATCGGAGCCTTTCTGAAACCGGTGTTTCGGGTTCCCGAGACGGGGCCGGCTTCCTTCCCCGTCAAGGCGAGTGTCATCATTCCGGTCCGTAACCGCGAGCGGACCATCCTGGACGCGGTCACAAGCGCCCTCTCGCAGAAAACGCCCTTTCCCTTCAACGTCATCGTGGTTAACAACCACTCGACGGATGGCACTACCAGTCTCCTGAAGAGTGTAGAGGACCCCCGTTTGATTCACATGATTCCGGACCGGCTCGATCTGGGCATTGGCGGTTGCTGGAATCTGGCTGTCTCGTCTTCCAGCTGTGGCCAGTATTCCGTGCAGCTCGATTCAGACGATCTCTATCAGGACGAAACCGTGCTCCCGCGGATCGTCAACGAGCTGGAAAGCGGTCCGTACGCGATGGCCGTGGGCTCGTACACGATGGTGAACTTCTCTCTCGAAGAGATCCCTCCGGGGCTCATCGACCATCGCGAGTGGAGTCGTAAAAACGGCGGAAATAATGCTCTTCGGGTGAACGGCCTGGGAGCCCCGCGCGCGTTTGCCACGGCCATCCTTCGCCAGATTGGGTTTCCAAACGTGAGTTATGGCGAGGATTACGCGGTCGCCCTGCGCATGAGCCGGGAGTACGAGATTGGCCGCATTTACGATTCGGTGTACCTCTGCCGCCGCTGGGAAGGCAACTCGGATAGCGCTCTGCCGCTCGAAACACAGAACCGTTACGACGCCTACAAAGACTGGATTCGGACCGTGGAAATCGCGGCCCGGAAGCGGATTCTCGGATGAGTGAGCGGGTATCACTTCTCGAGGGGCTTTTTGAGGAACAGACCAGGACGTGGCCGCTCCTCGGAAACGGCGTGGCAGCCGTGGCCCGGGCGCACACACGCTCCGTTCTGGTCAAGGGAAACGAGGTTCTGGTCCGGCACATTCCCCACCGGGTAGCGAGCACGACGGCTCCCGTCGACCGCGAGTCCATAAAGAAACGCCCCTGCTTCCTCTGCCCGCAGAACCTCTTTCCCGAGCAAAAGGGTCTCGCGTTTGGGCCCGATTACACCATCTACTGCAACCCCTTTCCCATCGTGGAGCGGCACGTCACCATTGTTAACCGCGAGCACCGGCCGCAGCGCATCGAGGGCCAAATCGAGATGATGCTGGACTTTGCAGAAGCCTTCCCGGGGTACTTTGTGATCTATAACGGGCCCCGGTGCGGCGCCTCCGCGCCGGATCATCTCCACCTCCAGGCCGGCCTCATGAAAGGGCTCCCCATAGGACGAGATACACGGTGCCAGGACGGCCCCGTTTTCGAGGGTTATGGCGCCCGGGCGCTGTTCTTTCGCGGGGACCGGCGGCACGCCAGGGAGAACGTGAACCGGGCACTTTCGATTCTTGCGAGGGAGACGGCAGGGGAACCCGAACCCTGGTGCAATGTCGCGGTCTTTGCCGGCGGGACCGGGAACCTGACGGTTGTCCTCTTCCCACGAGGGAAACACCGGCCGAACGTCTTTCTCACCGGGGAGCTGACCGTGAGCCCGGCGGCGATCGACATGTGCGGCATTCTCGTGGCGCCGCTCTCTTCCGACTTCGAGAAGATCACTGGAGAAGCCGTGGAATCCATCTTCGAGGAGGTCTCCCTGGAAGAGGCTCTGTTTTGTCGCGTGGTCTCCCAGCTGGGGAGGCTGTGATGGACATAGCGGTTGGACTCATGGAGAACCGGCCAAGCCTCGAAGTCGAACTTCTGGGGGAGTTCCGGGGACCCTCTGGAGAGACGTTGCGGCCGGGCCGTTTCCTTTTTTCATCGGAGACGCAGCTGACTCCGGTTGACCCCTCGGCGAGATTCGCTCTCGATGACGTCACGATTGGCATTGGGTTTCACTGGGAGCGAAAGGAACGCCAGGTCTTTCGAGGGGGCCTGCGTCTGGTGCGAGAACGAAGGGGCCTCACAGTCATCAACGATGTCTCGCTCGAGGAGTACGTGACCAGTGTGATCTCTTCCGAGATGAGCGCCTCGTGCCCGCTGGAGCTTTTGAAGGCACATGCGGTTATTTCTCGAAGCTGGTTGAAGGGCCCGGCAGCGAAGGCAGCCATCCCGGGAGAACAGACGGACCCCCATGAAATCCGCCGCTGGTACGGACGCGAGGCCCATGCGTCCTTCGAGGTCTGCGCGGATGATCACTGTCAGCGTTACCAGGGTCTTACCAAAGCAGCGTTGCCACCGGTGATGGAAGCGGTCAGAGCGACCACGGGAGAGATGCTCTTTCATCGAGGCGAGATCTGTGACGCCCGGTTTTCCAAGTGTTGTGGAGGCCGAACCGAGCGCTACGCGACTGCCTGGGACGACCAGGAGATTCCCTACCTCACATCCCGCAGAGACTCTCGTCATCAAGAAGGGGAGACGGATGCGGCGGCCTGGATCCGGTCGCATCCGGAGGCGTACTGCAACACGCAAGATGCAGCCCTCTTGGCCAGAATTCTGCCCGGCTTCGACCAGGAAACGCGTGATTTCTTCCGGTGGCAAGTTGGGTATACCGCTGGTGAACTGGGCGAGATTGTGCGGCAGCGGCTGGGGGTGGACCTTGGAGACATCACAGATCTTGAGCCGCTTGCCCGCGGGCCTTCCGGACGGATCTACCGGCTGCTGATAAAGGGCGAGCGTGGCCGCCTCGTCGTGGGCAAGGAACTCGAGATACGGCGGGGCCTCTCCCGCTCACACCTTTACAGTTCGGCGTTCGTGGTTGACCGTGACAAAGGGCGTTTCGTGCTCACGGGTGCCGGGTGGGGCCACGGCGTTGGGTTGTGCCAGATCGGGGCGGCGGTGATGGCCGGGAAGGGGTTCCTCTACAGAGAAATCCTGTCGCACTACTACCCGGGGACTGTGGTGACGGGGGGGCAGTAGTGAAGAGCCAGATTCCAGGAAGTCACCCGGCGCCTGTGAGGATATGATGATTTGGTGAGCCCGAGTCTGGCCGCTTCCATGAGAGTTGCCGTCTTGTTACTTGCGAGCGTGGTGATGGCCGGGCCGTGTGCGCGGGCGGAGGAGTCCACCTCGCCGGCGGCGCCTCCCAGCCCGGTTTTCCACCTAGGGACTGTCCTCGTCACCGCTGAGGCGCCCGAGGTGGGGGAGGTCGCCTCCGAGCAGGTAGCCTCCGTACTCACTCTGAAGGAGATCCGCCGCCGTGACCGCGAGACCGTCGGCGATGCGCTCGCGCTCCTTCCGGGCGTCACCCTCTCAACGAACGTGAGGAACGAGCAGATCATCTTCGTTCGCGGGTACGACACCCGGCAGGTCCCGCTCTTCATCGACGGGATTCCGGTCTCGATCCCGTACGACGGCTCGATCGACTTCGGGCGGTTTCTCACGGCGGACGTCGGTGCTATCCAGCTCGCGAAGGGTTTCAGCTCGGTCGCCTACGGCCCGAACACCCTCGGGGGAGCCATCAACCTTGTCTCCCGCCGCCCTTCGGCCCTCCTCGAGGTGGACGCCTCCATCGGCCTTGGTGAAGGAAGGGGACGCCACGCCTGGCTGAACGCCGGGAGCGACCGCGGCGCCTGGTACATTCAACTCGGGGCGGCTTATCGCAAAGGGGATTCCTTCCGGCTCTCTTCGGACTTTGTCGCCACCCCACTCGAGGACGGCGGCGCGCGCGACAACTCCGACTCCCGCGACGCGCGGCTCTCGCTGAAGGCCGGCCTCACCCCCGCGAACGGGGACGAGTACGCGCTGACATGGGTGAGACAGGACGGCGAAAAAGGGCAGCCTCCATCCACTGTCCCCCCCGCGCGTTACTGGCGTTGGCCCGAGTGGGACAAGACGAGTCTCTACTTTGTCTCCCGTACGGCCCTCGGCGCTCGCGAGACCCTCAGGACCAGGCTCTTTCTCGACTGGTTCGATAACGAAGCGAGGAGTTATACGGATGGGACGTACACCGTCCTGAAAACGAGCGGTCAGGGGAGCATTAGCACTGGCCGGAGCATTCACAACGACCAGACCGCCGGCGGGATGGTGGAGGTCGAGAGCACGCGCCTGGCCAGGCAGATGCTCCGGGCCGTCGTCCACATCAAGGCCGACCGGCACGAGGAGACAGATGGAAACGCGCAGCTCCTCGCCACAATGGATGACCTGCTCTGGTCGGTATCCGGTGAGGACACCATCGCCCTTTCGGTCCGGACCCGGCTCTCCGCCGGGTTCGCGCACCACGTCCTCGCGCCGCGGGAGATCTACAAGTCGTCCGGGACGCCCTATTCGGTTCCCCCCGTCGCGGATGCAACCGACTATCAGGCGGGTCTCTTCCACGATGTCACCGGCTCCGCGCGTCTCTACGCGACGTTCGCCGCCAAGAGCAGGCTTCCTACCCTGAAGGACCGCTACTCACAGCGGCTCGGGCTCTACGTCGAGAATCCAGATCTCGGGCCCGAGCGCGCGATCAGCTGGGAAGCGGGGTACCAGGGGAGCCCGTGGCGGGAAGGGCGCGCGGAGGTGGCTTTCTTCTGGACTGGCACGCAAGACCGGATTCAGTCCGTCAACCTCTCGGGGGCTCCCTCTTGTACGACCGTTACCCCTTGCCAGATGCAGAACGCGGGCGAGACGCGGGCTCGCGGTCTCGAGCTGCGTTTCTCTGCCTCGCTAGGGAAGACCTGGGAGGCCGGGGGCGACGCGACGGTGAGCGACATCGAGAACCTCTCGAATCCCGCGAACAAGGTTCTCGGCATCCCCGAGACCCGGGTCGCCCTCTGGGCCAGCTGGCGTCCCGTGGACGCGGTTGAGCTGAGTCTCTGGGCCGCGCACGAGACCGGCCGCTGGGTATCCGACACGCTGAAGCTCGACGCTTTCACAACGGTTGACCTGAAGACGTCTTGGAGGCTCCCGGCCGGGCTCTTGCTTGAAGGCGGCGTCCGGAACGTTGCTGACGAAAGCTTCCAGTTCGAGTACGGCTATCCCGCCCCTGGAAGGATGTGGTTCGCGAACCTCAGGTACGAGTTCCGGTGAACCGCAGCGCCTTCACGGGCGGTCTTTACGCCGTGGGTCTCGCCGCGCGCCTCGCACTAGCCGGGAGACGGCCATGAGCGAGCCCGCCCCCGCTCCGGAGGTGATCGTGGCCGCGTGGAGCGCGTTTCCGGAGGGTTCTCTCGCCCTTCTGACCGGAGGGCGCGGCGCTGGGAAGAGCCGGTGGTGCGACGCTCTCGCTCACGCCGGGCGTGATGCGGGGCTCGCCGTCGCAGGTTTCGTGTCCCCGCCCGTCTTGGTGGACGGCGAAAAAGCCGGCATCGACATCCTCGACATCTCCTCCGGCCAGCGCCGCCGTCTGGCGGAGCCGGCGCGGGCGGACCTTCCCGGGACCCAGGGTCTCGGCTGGCGCTTCGACCCGGAAGCGCTGGCCTTCGGGAACAAGCTTCTCGGCCGCATCGACAGTTGCGACCTGCTCATCATCGACGAGGTAGGGCCGCTGGAACTCAGACGAGGGAGCGGGCTCACCGCCACGTTTGCGCTTCTCGATGCACGCCACTACCGCCTCGCCGTCGTCGTCGTTCGGCCCGCGCTCGTCGCCGCCATGCGTGTCCGGTGGCCCGATGCGGCGTCCGTCTGGAAGCTGGAGGAAGCTTTCTGATGAACGGCGGCACTTCTACTAGGGGACTGTCGTGACGAGGGGCCAGTCGTTCAAACGAAAAATCCCAAGAATCCCCAGATATTTCCCAGGAGTTAGGCTGGGCAGGGGCATACCTTGAAACCTTGTGGAAGCGCAGCCGGGCGCTAGTGCTTCGTCACCGCTAAAGGTTTGGGATGGTTGATTTCCGGAGATGGGTGAAACTCGGGATTCAAGGGAATGTTCCATGGAGAAGAAATACATCGTTCGGTTGACAGACGACGAGCGGAGTCAGTTACACGAGGTTCTCAAGAAGCTGAAAGGGAGTTCTCAAAAGGTTCGGCGTGCTCAGGTTCTCTTGAAGGCTGATGCCGATGGACCGAATTGGACCGATCAGAGGATCGCGGAAGCGTTTGATTGCCGCGTCCAGACGGTGGAGAAGATCCGGCGGCGGCTGGTGGAAGAAGGTCTTGTAGAGACGCTCAACGGAGCGAAACGGGAGCGGCCGCCGACGGAAAAGCTGCTGAACGGAGAGCAGGAAGCGAAGGTGATTGCAATGCGTTTGGGGCAGCCACCCCGAGGGTACGGCAGCTGGACACTGCGACTGTTGACTCGGGAAGTCGTCGAGATGGAGATCGTGGATTCTATCAGCCACGAGACTATCCGTCGCTCGTATTTTCATGTTCACGGAGCCGCTGGCCGGCTGGCGGGACGTGGCGGTGCGAGAAACGAAAACGAAGGTGGACTGGGCCGCTGAAATGGCTCGATTGTTGGAGGGCCGTTACGCTAACTGCGAAAAGGTAGTTCTCGTCTGCAACAATCTCAATACGCACACAAAAGGCGCCTTCTACGAAGCGTTTGAACCGGAGCGTGCCCGGCAGCTTGTTCGCCGGATCGAGTTCTACCACACCCCGAAACATGGGAGTTGGCTCAACATTGCCGAAAATGAACTCAGCTCGGTTACTCGCCAGTGCGTTTCCCCTCGACGCTTTCCTGATGCCAAGGCACTGCAGGAAGAAACATCCGCTTGGGCAACTGATGTCAACTCCACTCAGCGTGGCGTCGATTGGCAAATGAAGATCGACGACGCACGCTGTAAACTCAAATCCGTTTACCCAAAAATCAAGACGTGACGCGGCACTAGCTTCAGAATCACTCCGCTTGCAGAAGACCCATTCCCGAAAGATCCGGAAGCCGCCGGGAGGGTCCTCGGCTGAGTGATGATCTCTGCCTGAACCTCCATTCGTTCTGTGAAAGCCAGCGGTCTATGAAACAACGGCTTCCGAGGATCACTCCTTCAGACAGGTAGCGGATTCGGTGCAGGAGGGCCGCTCCAGCAGGGAGATGCCCTTGTGCAGCCTCCACCGCCTTCGTCTCTTCACTCCTGAAGCCCTTGCGAACAGAAGATTCTTCTCCCGTTACATAGAGAAGCCGCCGGTACTCCGAATGCACCGCTGTCCACGCGTTTGATTTCCCGTGCATGAGGCTGCTGAGCCCAGCACGGGCGGACTCCCCGCCGCCAACGGCCTCGCCATAGCCGCAGAAACGGTAGTCAACTGGGTCGGTGGCGATGCCTGCACGAACGGGGTTCAGATCGATGTAGAGGGCCATCGTGAGGAGAGCGCTCTCCTCGCCTTCCACGATGATGCTGCGAAAGCGTTCTTCCCAGAGGGTGCCTTTGCGGTTGTTGTTCCGGTTGTAGAAGGTGCTGAACCGCTGTTTGAGGGATTTCATGAAGTTCGAGAGGTTCCACATCCGGCGAATGAACGAATCCAGACGCTTCAGGGCGAGATCTGGAAGGCCAGCCTCGCGAAAAGTCTCAAGGTCTTTCCGCAGACCGATGACGAACTTCACCGGGTAGAGAGCGGCCACGCGAGAGAGGACCTCATCCTCCGTAAGCTCTTTCGGTTCAGTAACTTCAACGAGGATATGGAAGTGGTTAGACATGATGCAGTAAGTCAGAACCCGAATCCCGTAGAAGATCTCACACTGCCTCAAGATCTTGCGAAAGACCTCCTTTTCGGGATCGTTCATGATGAACCGCCGATCGACGACGCGGGAGAGGCAGTGAAAGAACCCCACATGCGACCCTTCGACCGGAAATGCACGCGCCCTTCTCACGCCGCGAGTCTACCGCAGTTTCAGAATTATTGCCTGTCCCTCGGTCCCTCCGCGCGTTCGGGTTCTTGGATGTTCCCACGCGCCCTCCTCGGGGCCGACAAGGCCCGTTCCCTATCGTCGCCTTCCTGCCATCCTGTCCATGCGCTTCCACGGAAAAAATCCGCGAAGGCTCGTATTAACAACATACTTGCAAAGAGCGTTCTTGCGTCATTTGCGTACAGCTTCTCTCCCATCATTTACCTCGATGCCTTGCCCTTTCTGTTCGGACCCTGCCAGAGTCCGTTTCCACTTGCGGATTCGGTAGTTTACGCAGGATACCGGCAAAAGGTCACCGTAACTACCGTGACAGTCCTCACACGGAACCTCTCACGGATCCGTTCTAGAATCGGTTTTTCGAGATCCGGTGCCATCCCGGTTTGAGCGGCTGAAAACGAGTGGCCCGTAGTTCTGGAGGCGATGTGAGGAAACCACAGAGAGTTCTTGAATCAGGCCGTGGGATGACAAATGAGGTGAAGGAGACGATGCGGTCTGTCAGGGATTACTTCCCGTCCTCGCCGCGTGCTTTCTTGGCTTTGGTGTGTGGCCAGTTACTGGTTTTCGCGACGGCGTGCGGCCCGATGGGCCAGGCGCAGTGGCTCGCCAAGTACGATGCGGACATTCGCGGCGCGACCACTTCGATAGAGTCAGCCAGGGATGATATTCAGAGAGCCCGCGGGTACTCCGCGCGCGGCCGGGGTTACGCAGAGAAGGCGCGCTACTCGAGGGCCATGCGGATCATCAGTCTTGCCGAATACCAGAAGCTGTTTGGGCTGGCCATCCAAGACCACGGTCAAGCAATAACCGTGGCTCCGAAAGATGGCGCGGTATACCTCGATCGAGGACGGAGCTACTATGACCGTGCCGCCTACGCGGAGCCTGGAGACGCTGAGTCTCGGGCCTGTTTCGATAATGCACTCGCTGACTTCACCCGTACCACCCAGCTGGACCCGGCCAGTGCAGACGCTTTCGACATGAGGGGTCTCGTGTTCACGGCCCTCGGCGACCACGATCACGCCATCGAGGATTTCACCCGGCTTCAGACCCTGAATCCGAGCCTTGGCAAGACGAGGCTTGCGGATGCCTACTGTCTGAGGGGAGCGGCGCGAACGGCCGCGAAGAACTATGACTTGGCAATAGCCGACTATGAGAAGGCGGTAGTATTGGGGGCGTCAGCAGACTCCTGCGACTGTCAGCCCCACAGCCCACTTGCGGGCCTCTACCTCGAGACGAGACAATTTGATAAGAGCTGGGCGGTCGTGACAGAGGCTCGCAAGGCGGGGAAATGGATCATGCCCGAGTTGATCGAACGCCTGCGGAAGGAATCTCCCCGGGCCGAGTGACCGCTTCATCCCAAAGAGTTCACAAATGAGAAAAGACAGTTGATGGTGAGGCCCCCAGGCTTGGAACCCCTCAAGCGTTCCCTCGAGAACGCACGGAGCTACCCAGACTGGCTCGAGATCGCCGCGGAACTGGATCACCTCGATGGCTCCATGGAGTGGCGAAGGCGCGATGGATCCGGTTTCTTTCACGAGCGGCTCATCCGCGAGCAAATACAAAGGATGCGCGCCCTGCGAGAGAACAGGGATCTGGGTGCTCTTGCAACACTCTTACAGGAAAGTGTTTATCGCCACCTTGGCGAGTTAAACAACCCTGAACTCTACCTGTATGCGCGGACGGGGACGAAGTTCATCGTGACCGAGTACCTCGACGAGGTTGAACACGCGATGCGGACCCTTTCCGAGTCGCCGGTACCCGGTCTTGCCGATACGCGCAAGCTCGCCCTCTTTCATTTGGCGGAGCGTGTGTACGGCCGCCCGGCCCTCGTCCTTTCGGGCGGAGCCTCGTTTGGCATCTACCACCTCGGTGTCGTCAAGGCACTGTGGGAGGTGCGCCTGTTGCCGCGCGTCATCTCCGGCTCCAGCATGGGTGCGATCGTCGCCGCGGCTGTGTGCAACCGTACGGACGATGAACTCGACACCTACTTCCGGAGCCAGCTCGGGGAGATCCACCGGATCGCTCTGAAGTGGCGGCATCCCCTCGACATCTTGAAGAAGGGTTCCGTGCTGGACGAGAAACAGCTCTTCGCGCACATCGTCGCCAACACCGGGAGCGCCACCTTTCTCGAAGCCCATGAACGAAGTGGCCGCACGCTGGCTGTCTCCGTTTCGCCCACGCGAACTCATCAGAAACCCAGGGTTCTGAACTATCTGACGGCCCCGGACGTTTTGATCGAGTACGCCGCGCAGGCATCGTGCGCCGTCCCGGGGCTCTTTCCACCCGTTGTCTTGCGTGCCCGGCGCCCCGGCGGCCAGTTCGCCTCCTACATGAGCACGGAGACATGGATCGACGGTACGGTGCATGGCGACCTGCCTCGCGAGCGGCTCGCGCGTCTGCACAATGTCAACCAGACCATCGTCAGTCAGGCGAATCCTCACGTCATACCCTTCATCACGCACCGAAAAGAGCGCGGGGTCCGCGCCTTCGCCAAGCGGGCCGTCTCCTCGTTCGTCCACACGGCCGCTGCAGAAGTTCTGGATATCGGGCGCCACATGCTCAATGGCACGGCGCTCAGTCCACTCCTCGGTCAGGCGCACGCGGTGGCCGCGCAGACCTACCTGGGCGATATCAACATTCACTTCCCGTTCCGGCCGGCGGCCTACCTCGATGTCGTCTCGAATCCCGGCCCAGAGGGTCTTTCGAACTACATCAAGCTCGGGGAAAGGGCCACGTGGCCCCGGATCGCGATGATCAGGGATCTCACGAGGATCAGCCGTGTCTTTCCCCAGTGTATCGAGGTCATCAAAGGCTGCATCGGGGCGGACCGCGGCAGTAATATGAGATAGAGACACCGTTCGCATTCCGCCCTTTGAGGCGATCGAAATGGATGCAGGGAGGTTCTTCCTGCCGCTATGACCTGCTAGGCCGCGATCTTCATCAATGCGCTGTAAAGGTGATTAGCTGTCGGGGGCCGGCGGCTCGGGTCCTTGGCCAAGCAGGCCAGAATGATCCGTTCCAGAAGATCGGGCAAATCGGCCCGCAACTGTGTGGGCCGCGGCGGGTCGACTGCCACCTGCTTGCGCATGACATCGAGCGGATCCTTTCCCTCGAACGGCCGCTGAGCGGTGAAGAGTTCGAAAAGGACGACACCGACCGAGTAGATGTCGCTCCGGTGGTCCAGAGGCTCTCCGCGTGCTTGCTCCGGACTCATGTAGTACGGCGTTCCCACGGTCTGGCCTTCTTGCAGCTGTCCAGGAATGCCCTCCGTCGATGACGCGATGCCGAAGTCCATCAGTTTCACGATTCCGTTTGGCAACACCATGATGTTGTGAGGCTTGATGTCACGGTGAACGATCCCGGCCTCGTGTACGGCGGCGAGACCCCGGCAGAGCTGCTTGGCGACTTGAAGCCCGGGCGCCAGGGCGATTCCCCCCCGGCGCTCGGTCAACTCCCGAAGCGTTGTGCCGGGAACATACTCCATGGTGAGGAACCGGAGCCCCCCGGCCTCTCCAAGGTCGTGGGTTCTCACGACGTTCGGGTGAGAGATCTTTCGAGCGAGGCGAATCTCTTGCTTGAGGTTCTGTACGGCGCTGGCTTCTTCCAGGCTGCTGGCCATGAGGACCTTGAGGGCAACGTCTTCCTCGAGTTCACGGTCGAAGGCGCGATAGACGGCGCCCATTCCGCCGCGTCCAAGCACACCCAGAATCTCGAAACGCCCGGCCAACACTTCATTGATTCGCGGCATGATGTGGGAGGCCGAGAAGGGGGAGACGGTCTCGGCCGCCGTTCCCAGGGCGACCGTGGGCTCGACGGGGCGCTTCTGCAGTTCGGCCAGAAGTTCCTCGAGTTGCGCCTTTTCTCGAAGCTCTCCCACCATGGCGTTGAACGCCCTGGCAAGTGCTCCGACCTCGTCATTGCCTCCCGAGGGGAGGGAGACGTCGAGTTTACCGTCGCGAATCGCGAGCGCGCCGCGCGCCAGTTCCGCCAGGGGCCGCGCAATGCGGCGTCCCAGCGCGTAGCTCACGGGGATCGAGATGAGAAGCGCCCCCAGGCCCGCGAAAAGCAAGGTATCTCTGATCTGACGAAAAGCCGCCGTTTCCTCCGCTCTGGAACGAGAGACCACAAAGGCCCCGATGGGTTCCTCTGAAGCGCTCAGGATGGGCGTCGCCATCACGATTCGGGGTTCTCCGGCAATCACCATGTCGAGGGGGCCCACTGTCTTGCCTTCGGTGAAGAGGGCCGCCAGGGTGGCGGAATCCGAGGAGAGCTTCTCGAGAAAGGCGTTCCCCTCAAAACCGGGCGATTTTGCGGAGATTTCGGGTTTCGGGACATCAGTCTTCTTTGCCGTGTTGGCAAGAAAGGCAATCTGGCCTCCCGTCAAGCTCTGCAGGCTCTTCGCCCAGGATGCGTCAAGCTCGAAGGACGCGGCCAGCACACCTTCAAACCGGGCCTCACCGCGCTCCTTGTCTCCAGAGAGAACGGGTGCGGACGCGACGATCGAGAGAGTCTTTCCCTCGCGGATGGTGGCGGAGGATTCCGTCCAGACTTCGATGGGGTTGGCGACCCAGCGCACCTTACGAAAGTTCTTCCGTTCCTCGTCTGCGCCGCGGTCGCTGCGCGCCAGCAGAATCCCATCCTTGTCGAACAGAAAGACCGTCCGCGCCTTCAGGATTGGCGCCTTGTCCCTTGTGAATGTCCAGATAGTCTCCGCAGAGACATTTTCGGCCAGGAGGGCTTTGGTTCCAGAGTCGTCAGCAAGCGAGTGCACGGCCGAGCGGCTCTGGATTTCGAAGTTGCCGCGGTGAACCTCGAAGATCCGGGGAACCTGTTTCAGGGTCTCCCGGATTGTTTGGTCCGCGATCTGGTTGGCCCGGAAAGTTGCCACGGCAATTGTGGTTCCAAGGAGGGTGACGACGAGGAGGGCGGCCGCAAGAAAGAACTTGGTTGCTAGCCCCAAACGCGGCCGTGGCGATGGCCCCGTGCCCGCCGGCAGCCCGGACGAAACCGCATCCGAAGGACCCCGCGGGGTGACGATCGTCGCGGCTTCATCGCTGTGGTCTTTAGTATCGGTTGTCTTCGTCATCGGGTGGCGGGTAGTCCTTCCCGTACTTGTTCTTGTGTGGAGACAAGCGCCAGGTCGAGGCGTCCAAAACGACGGCGACATCGCTTGTCTCGCCGGGACGCACCATCACGAGCCCATTCCATTCCCCTCCCCGTTCTTCCCAGACGTGGACAGGATGGCGCCCGGGCGGAAGACCATCGAGCCGGACGATGCCGTCCACGCCAGCTTGACCGTAGATCGAAGAGGGTACGACCATCAAGTACGCGGCCATCTGCGGATGGATATTGCAGTAGATCTTGACGAGCCCGGGGTTCTGAAAAGCAAAAGACCTGGATTCCCCATTCCGGTAAAGCCCAAGGTCGAATTTGGCTGTCTCAGAGAGGCTGAAAACGTTGTGGTAGATCCGGTCGTAATTCGGGAACACGACCGTCGAGCCAATGGGAACAGCCGAGACCCTCGGTTCGAATCGCTTGTCCTTGGAGGCTACCTTGAATGGAAGGACACCTCCCGGGCGGGAGGACCGCATCCCCGCAACCCAGACAAGCGCATCTTTTCCAGGCGTCTGCTTGCGCTCGGGGCTCGTGACTTGGATGCTGACCTTGACGTTTCCCGGAGGCGGCTCCGTCGGGAGCAGAGTGGGAGTCACGCCTGGCGGCGCCAGGAAAAGATAGGCCAGGGAGAAGGCGACTGGCATCGAGAGAAAGTGTGGACGGTTCACGAAAAACGACACGAATTCTACTCTTCAAAAAGGGCCTTGCGTGACCTCAGCCGAGGGGAGTTCTGGTTAGGTTTCTGGGACCCGTTTCCCTCAGGTATCGGACCGCGGTAACAACTTTGTGGGCCGCGAACTTGATCTCCTCCCGCGTGGTGAACCTTCCAAGACTGAACCGGAGAGAAGCGCTGGCGGAAGCGGGCGGGGCGCCCAGCGCGAGGAGAACGTGACTGGCATCTGCCGCGGCCGATGTGCATGCCGCACCCGCGGAGACCGCGAGGTCTCTCAGTTCCATGAGGAGGCTTTCTCCGTCAACGGCCTCGAACGTGAGGTTGAGGGTCCCGGGAAGCCTCTCAACCGGATGCCCGTTGAGCCTCACCCCCGGGACCCCCGAGAAGATCTGCCTCTCGAGCCAGTCGCGCAGTTCCCGTATCCGCCTCGACTCCTCGTTCATAAAGGAGACCGCGATCCGGGCCGCGCTCGCAAATCCCGCAATACCCGGAACGTTCAGCGTACCGGGGCGTACGCCCCTCTCCTGCCCGCCGCCAAAAAGGAGAGGAGAGAGCCGTGAACGCGCGCGGCTTTTCACCCAGAGTGCTCCCGCTCCCTTTGGCCCGTAAAGCTTGTGCGCGGTGATTGAAATGAGGTCGGCGTTGATCTCCTCGGCATGGAGCGGGATCTTCCCAAAAGCCTGAACGGCATCGGTATGAAAAAGGATGTCCCGCCCACGGCAGAGCGCCCCGATCCCTTTGACAGGGTTGATAGTTCCGATCTCGTTGTTGGCCGCCATGACCGACACGAGAACGGTCCGCTCCGTCAAGGCTTCAGCGACCGATTCGACGCTCGTTTGTCCATGGGAATCGGGCGGCAGATACGTCACATCGAACCCTTCGGTCTCGAGCTGCCGCGCAGCGTCCAGAACCGCATGGTGTTCGATGGCCGACGTCACGATGTGGTTCCCCTTCGGACGGCACCGGCGCGCGACGCCAAGCACGGCCATGTTGTCGGATTCCGTGGCCCCTGACGTGAAGAAGATTTCGTCGGGACGGCCCCCGAGGGCCTCCGCCAGAGCCTCCCGCGCGTCCTTCACGACTGCCTCTGCCTTCCAGCCGTACCGGTGCGTACGCGAGGAGGCGTTCCCGAAATCTCGTGAGAAGAGGGGAAGCATGACTTCGAGAACACGCGGGTCCACGGGAGTCGTTGCGTTGTAATCGAGATAAACCGGCAACTTCAGGGCCATGATCCGATTCTCTTACAAGAGCGGGATTGGTTTTAAGCCCGGACTGACCGGGGAATATAATCACGCGATTTTTTTCCCCTGGTCAACCCTTGCCTTTTCGTGGGCCCAGTCCGCAGCTTTTATCTGGATGGATAGGGTGAGAGAGGTTTGAGATGCAGGAGAGTAAGACGGTTGGGTTCAAATGCCAGTCGTGCGACAAGGAGCTTCCGCTCAACCTGGCCCGGTACCCGCAGCAGGGAGGCACGTTCCCGTGCCCGAGCTGCCGGGCGCCACTCACCCTTCCACCCCTTGCGGAGTTTGTGGCGTCTCAGAAGAAGGCGGAGCGGCCACCAGAAACTCCTTCGCTCTTGCAGGATCCCTGGGCCGATCCCGCCGCGCCGGAAATCGTGACCGCTCCACCCAGTTCAACCCAGAGCACCCACGCAGCCGGAGCACCGGAGAGAAGAAGGGCGCCCGCGGCCGAAACCAGCCCCAAACCAGAAGACCGTTATCGTGTCGCCCTTCCGGCAGGCGGTGTGGAAGAGATGACCAGGATGGAAATCTGGCAAGCGATCCGGAGAGGAGAACTGGACGGAAGAACGGAGATCACACACCAGGGATCCGACGCATGGAAACCTCTTTCAGCTTATCCGGAACTGGCCCGGCTGTTCGAGCAGCACTTGCAATCGCTGGCCTCCCGCCAACTGCCGTCGAACACGGGTGTCCCGGCTCCTTTCCCAAAACGCATCGTGGCGAAGGTAATTGACCTTTTCCTCTTGTGGATCCTGATGCAGCCGATTCGGGTCGCCATGGACCGCAAATACCTGCCAGAACTTCAGGACCTTGAGGCGCAGACAAATCAAGTCACTCAGCCACCGGCTCCGGCACCTCCCGCCCAACAGCCGCCTTCCTATTCAGGGCCCTCCCGCGACTCTAGAGCCCCCCGGTTTGGTCCCGCAACACCAGAAGAGGCCAACCGGGCACGCGCCGACGAGGCCTGGCGGCGCTCCCAGGAGATGCAGAGACAGCAACAGGTCCGTGACCAACAAGAAGAAGCTCAGCGACAGGAAAAGAGGAAACAGCTGAAGTCGCAGCTGCTGCTTGCTCGCTACATGGACGTCATGAAGCGATACCTCTGGGAAGCTATCGGGATGGCATTGCTCTCGCAGCTTCTTTTCGTCGTCTTGCCACTGGCTCTTTCGGGGGCAAGTATCGGAAAACTCGCCATGGGTCTCAGGGTCAGACGCCCGGACGGGGGGGACATTGGGTTTCTCAGAGCGCTTGGGCGGACCTTCGCTGAGATCCCGAGCGCGTGCATCCTTTATATCGGCTACTTGATGGCTTTTCTGGATGACGAGCGCCGGACCTTGCACGACCGGCTGGCCGGCACCCGGGTCGAGTTGAGGTAAACGAACCGCAGGACGTTGGGGACACTTAAGGGGGGACACTTAGGGGGACAGACATTTTAGCGGTAAACTCTGCTCATGCGAACGGCGCGAGCGTTTCCGGTAGAGGGCTCTCAGGCTGGGTTCTTCCACTGTATCTCCCGGG
>JADHED010000335.1_pt1 | contig 61857 bp, 59 predicted proteins | sample 8952041 | NCBI WGS metagenome assembly JADHED01 (sample SAMN16124423, study PRJNA663239) | bioreactor sludge metagenome | isolation source: sludge (control) | place: India:Bengaluru | collected 2018-09-08 | reverse complement strand
CCGCTCCTCCTGCTTTTCTACCCCCGGTGTCTTTTCATTTGAGTCAATTCGAAGCGGTGGGAGAATGCCTGAGTTTTCTCGACATGGAAATCCCCCGGGGCAATAAATGCGCGGATGTCGGTTCTCTGCCTTCCCCGAAGGAAGAGGGAGTTCCGGCACGGACCGCTGAAGACCGAACTTTCTTATGACCGAATTTTCACCCGACAAAAAGATCGCCGGCATCCTCGCCCCTCTCAGTGCCCTGCGCGGAGAGATGGATCTGGGGATCGGGGACACGGCCTCCCTCGTGGAATTCGCGGGCTGTGCGGCCAGGAAAGGGTTTGGTCTCATCCAGATCCTCCCGGCCAATGAGACGGGCAGCGACCACAGCCCCTACAATGTCATCAGTTCGATGGCCTTTGATCCCTCCACCATCGCCACCAATCCGAAGTGGCTGCCTGAGCTTTCCCGGGAAGCCTTTGAAGAGATCACGGCGAAGCATGATGTCCCGTCCCTGCGCAAAGACGGAGTGAAATACTCTGCGGTGAAAGCCCTCAAGCACGACTTGCTCGAGACGGCCTTCCGGGTCTTCCGCAGCCGCAAGGCCGATCCCATCCGGCTCCGGGCCTTTGCCAAATTTGAACGTGACGAGGCCGACTGGCTGGAGCCCTACACGCTTTTCCGAACCCTGATGGCCTGGAATGGCACGGAAGTCGTCACGGAATGGCCGGAAGAACACCGGCATCCGGGAACTGCCGGAGAATGGGCCGCCGGGCTTCCCTCCGCGGACAAAAAGCGTTTCCGCGATCTCATTCGATTTTATGCCTATGTGCAGTGGATTGCCCGGATGCAGTGGAAGACCGTCCGTGCCGCCTGCGACAAGCTCGGTATCGCTCTCATGGGAGACATTCCCGTCGGAGTGAGTCTCTACAGTGCCGATGTCTGGAATGCGCCGGATATTTTCGACCTCTCCCGTTCCAGCGGGGCTCCTCCGGAGAAGGTTTTCAAGAGCGATCCCTTCACCGAGAAATGGGGACAGAACTGGGGATTCCCCCTCTACAACTGGCAGGCCATGTCGCATGACAACTTCCAGTGGTGGCGGCGGCGGCTTGGCTCGGCCTGTGAAATCTTCCACTTCCTGCGCGTTGACCATGCCCTGGGATTTTTCCGGATTTACAGTTTCCCGTGGAGACCTCAGGAGAACAGCCGTTTCACCGATCTTTCCCCCGAAGAAGCCGCGGCCCTCACCGGCGGACGGCTCCCGGGATTTGTCGAGCGCGATGACAGCACGGAGGAAAACCGCGAGCGCAACCGCTTCCAGGGCGACATGCTCTTCCGGATTTTCCTGGAAGAAACCGGTCCACACCGCCTTGTTGCGGAGGATCTCGGAGAAGTGGCCCCCTACGTCCGCCCCACACTCGCCGCCTTGGAAATCCCCGGATTCAAGATCCCGCAATGGGAACGAACCCCGGAGGGACAGATCATCCCCGGCAAAGACTATCAGGCCCTGAGCCTGGCCACCTTTGCCACCCACGATCACCCGCCCATTCGGCAATTCTGGAATGAATGGTTCGAAGCCGCTTCAGATCCCGCCAGGAGCGAAACAGCCCTCCGGGAAATGAAAGAGTTGCTCGAGTTCTGCGGACAGGGAGACATCCCGCTCCCCCAGCCATTCACTCCGGAAATCCATGCCGCGTTGCTCAAAGGGCTTTTTGCCTGCAATTCCTGGATGGCCGTACACCAGATCACCGATCTCTTCGGCATGGAAGCACGCTTCAACAACCCGGGAGCCGTGGGAGAAGAGAACTGGACCACCCGCATGGACGGGACTCCGGGCGAATGGGATTCCCTGCACGAAACCGCGCTCACCCTGGTCTCCGCCGCACTCAAGGAAACCGGACGCTCCTCCCGACAGGATTCCTGACACGACCGCCAACCATGGCAACCCTCAGAGCGAACACCGCCACGCCGGAAACGGTCGGATGCCACGACCGGAGGCCCCCGCTCCGCCTGATTCCCTACATCGGTCAACTCACCGCGACCGCTCTCTTTTTTGCCATCGGAGGCACCGTGTCCCCCGTGTGCTGGCTCCTCCACAAGGTTGCCGGCAACCGCATCCCCGCCTCCACCGGACAACACCTCCTCCAACTTCTCTTCCGCTTTTTCACTTGGTGGATGCGCCTCACAGGCATGCTCCGCCTCGAGGTCCGGGGACTGGAAAAACTCCGCTCCCTGCGCGGCACGGTGATCGTCTCGAACCACCCCGCCCTGCTCGATGCGATCTTCCTGGTGGGCCACCTCCCGCCAACGGCCTGCGTGATGCGGGCCTCGCTGCTGCGCAATCCGGTGATGTGCGGAAGCGCCCTGCTGGCGGGCTATGTGACCAACGATTCCGGCCCGGGCTTTGTCCGACAGGGCATCGAAAAAATCCGCGGGGGCGGAAACCTGCTCGTGTTCCCGGAAGGCACCCGCACTCTCACTCCGCCATTGAGCCGCTTCAAAAACGGTTTCGCCATGGTCGCCACCCGCACGGGAGCCGCCGTGCAAACCATCGTGATCGAATACCACGGCTCCCACCTCTCCAAAGGCGTTTCCCTTTTTTCCCCCGCCGCTGTCCCCCTGCATTTCATCATCCGCGTCGGAGAGACCTTCCACCCCCAACCCGGTGAACCGCCCCATCACTTCAGCGGCAGGATCGAATCCTGGTTCCACAGGGAACTCGAAAAAACCGCCGCCGATTCCTGATGGGACAGTGCCTCGTCATCCTCCCCAGCTACAACAGCGGTGCCCAACTTCCCCGCACGATGCTGGCCGCCGCGCGCTTCCACTCGCCTGTCTGGGCCGTCCTCGATGGCAGCACGGATGGCAGTGAATCCCTGGCAAGGGAACTCGGGCGGGATGGATTTCGGGTGCTCACTTTGGAGCAAAACTCCGGCAAAGGAGGTGCCGTGCTGGCAGCCTTTCGCGAAGCTCACCGCGAGGGATTCACCCACGCCATCGTCATGGATGCCGATGGACAACACCCCGCAGAAGCGATTCCGGAATTTCTCGCACTCTCGGAAAAAAATCCCGCCCACCTCATCGCGGGCGTCCCCCTCTTCGGTCCCGACGCCCCGGCCGAACGGGTGAAAGGTCGCCGGGTGGGCAACTTCTTCGCGGCCGTGGAAACCTGGGGCCTGGGGGCCTCCGATTCACTTTTTGGATTTCGTCTCTACCCCCTGCAGCCCTCCCTCCACATCCTGGAATCCACGCGCGGTGCCCGCCGCTTCGACTTTGACACCGTGCTCGCCGTCCGCCTCCTCTGGGCCGGTGTCCCCGTGATCAATGTCCCCATCCCCGTCCGCTACCCTCCGCGCAACGAAGGCGGCGTCACCCATTTCCGCTACGTGCGGGACAATCTTCTTCTCACGGCAGTCCATGTGAGATTGTGTTTGGAAATGTTCGCCCATCTTCCCAAGCTGCTGTCCCTGCGATGCCACTGACCACACGACGACGGATCCTGACAGCCCGCGGCGCGGCCCTTTGCGCCACCGTGCTTCTGCGTGGACGCGCCCGGGCGGCGGCATGGACCCTTCACGAGATCCTCCGCCTCGGTCCCACCCTTCTGCGCAACAGCGATCTCCACGGCCCGGTCGCACGACGGTTTCGCACGGAGAAGAACGAGGTCTGGCTTACGATCGACGATGGACCGGATCCCGGGCAGACTCCGCAGATTTTGGATCTCCTCTCCTCCGCCGGAGCACGCGCCTCGTTTTTTGTCGTGGGCAAGAAAGTGGACTGGAACCGCCCGCTCTGTCGCCGAATTGTCGCCGAAGGACACACTCTTGAAAACCACACCCATTCGCACCCTTCGGGGCTCTTCTGGGCAATGCCCTGTTGTGCAATCCGCGCGGAAATCGTGCGGTGCAGTCATGCCATTCGAATCGCCGCCGGTGTCGATCCCACCTGGTTCCGTTCGCCCGCCGGCCTCACCAATGCCTGCGTGCATCCCATCGCCGCCCGTTCCTGGCTGCGTTTGGCAGGCTGGTCGGCGGATGGTTTGGACGGTCTCCCGGGACGTGATCCCGGAGACGTCGTCGCCCGGATCCTCCGGGGACTCCAACCCGGGGCGATCATCCTCCTGCATGAAGGCTCCGGAAGGCGGAGTGTGGAAACTCTGGAACTCCTTCTCGCGAAACTTTCCGCGCGTGGATTCCGCTGCGTGATCCCTCCGGGAAAAGACGTGGAATGAACCGGGCGCTGCATACCGGGCGTCTCGCCTACCGCCTGGGCTATACCCATTGGGCGTTTTCATTCCTCCGTTCCACGGCCGGAATCCTCGGCAGACGCGGCAGCGCGATGATCGCCACCACATTCTCCCGTTTCTATTGCGCCACCCAACCGGCCATTGTCGACGTCGTCGCCCGCAATCTCGAACTCCTCAAACACCCCTCCCCCGGACAGTCTGCTCCGAAAGTCTTCGAGAATTTCGCCATCACTCTCGCGGATTATTTCTGGCTCGGCACGAAGTCCCCACAGGAAGCCTTTGCTCTGGCCGACATGGAGGCTCCGCTTCCCGCTTCCATCGGCACACGCGGAGCGGTCCTGGCCACCGGACATTTCGGTTTTTTTGAATACGGAGCCCTTGTCCTCGGAATCAAAGGCATCCCCGTGAGCATTGTCACCCATGCCGAGCCATCGAACGCCCTCACCCGCTGGCGTGCCGCCTACCGGCAGCGCTGGGGAGCAGAGACCATCGAGCTCGGAACCGATGCCTTCTCTTCCCTCCGCGCCACGTCCGCGATTGAAAGCGGGCACCTCACAGCCATGCTTGTGGACCGCCCGATCGGGGGACGTGCCCTGGAGGTGGAACTGCCCGGCGGGAGAATCCCCTTTTCACTGGCCCCCGCCCTGCTTTCGTGGATGACCGGTTGCCCCATCATTCCTGTCACGGTCAGGCGAACTCCCTCCGGGCGTTATGCCGTGCACACAGGCGCGCCGCTTGTCGCGAATCGCTCCCTTCCCCGCGATGAAGCCCTCGCCGACTGCACCCGTCAGCTCGCCGCGACCCTGGTCCGGGATTTCCAGTCCGACCCTTTGCAATGGTACCATTTTGTTCCGCTCTCCGCATGAAGTCCCTTCTCGTTCTTGTCCTCTTTTTTTGCTCCACCGCCTTTTGCCAGCAGCTTGACGAGCAAAAAATCGCGGACCTCCTGACCCGGATCGCCAACTCCCGCGCCGGTCACGCCGTTCAGGCGGACTTTGTGGAAAAACGCACTCTCCCCCTGTGGAAAGAACCCGTTGTCGAAGAAGGGATCATCGCCTTTGAACCTCCGGAAAATTTTCTGCGCAAAACCAAAAACCTGACCGTCTGCGATGGAAGAACGCTGTGGATGTTTTATCCCGAATTCCAGCAGGTGGAAAAATACCCGCTCACCGGTTCCGGCGGCCCCGGCCAGCTTTTTTCCGCGCTCGGCCGCGCACTTCAATTTCAGGACATCCCCCGGATCTTCAAAGTCTCCGCCACACGCCTGAATGACGGTTTCCGCCTCGATCTCACTCCCCGGTCGGGCCCTCTCCGCCGGATCTTGGACAGCATGACCCTCGAACTCGACAACGACCTCCGGCTTCGGTCCTCGCTCCTTGTCGGAAGCGATGGCGACCGCATGGAAACCCGTTACTTTCACGAAAAAGTACTCCCCCTGGGATCGATTGATTTCTCATTCACCCCGCCTTCCTCCGCAACGGTCGTGGCTCCACTCGGAGGCTCGCCGGAAAAATAGTCCCTCCCCGGGGAACAGCAGTTTTTCCTTGCCCGAAGGGGCGGCAAAAAGTTCATCTTAGAACATGCCCAACCGATTGCGTAGAAAACTTCTTTTCGTGGATGACGATTCCGAAATGCATTTTTTCATGAGCTTTGCCCTGGAAGGAACATGCGATTTAAAAAGTGCTTTTTCCGGAAAGGAAGCCCTGAAGGCCGTTGCCCAGGAAGAATTCCCGGTTGTCATTCTCGACCTGCAAATGGAAGGAATGTCGGGCATCGAAACGCTGGCCTGCCTCCAGGCGAGAAACGAACGGCAAAAAATCATCATCCTCACCGGCAATGACACCAAGGAGAGCGCCATTGCGGCCCTGAACCTCGGGGCTTTTCACTACCTCGTCAAACCCTTCCAGAACGGGGATCTGCAAAATGTCTTAAAAGAAGCTTTCGAGCGCTATGAAAAGGAAACCCCTCCCTTCCCGCAAAGACTTTCCAGCCATCGCCTCCGGGTCTACGGCCTGAGCAAGCGCCAAAGCCAGATTGCCTTCCACGCCATCCGGGGCGAAACCAATCCCGAGATCGCCGAGAGACTCCGGATTTCCCATCGAACCGTGGAGAAACACATGGAGCAAATTTTCTCCGTGCTGGAGGTCGCCTCACGCGCGAAATTGGTCGCCAAGTTCCGCGGAAGCAAATTTTCCTGAGCCCGGCCAATTATCGCACGCCAAGCCCCTCGAAAAAAAATTTAAAAAAATACGTGAATTTACGTATTACCTCGTTTATAGCTTTCTCAGATTGGAGAAAGTTATGTTAGGAAAAAATCTCAAAAAAATCCGCAAACAAAAAGGTCTTACCCAGGCCAAACTCGCCGAATTGGCGAATGTCAACCGCCGCTACTATCAGGAGATTGAAGCGTGCCGCAAGAACCCCACAGTCGTCGTCACCGCCCGGCTCCGCAAAGCCCTGAAGTGCGACTGGCTGGAAGTTCTGAAAGGCATCTGAAGCCCGGAACGTTCCCGTTCCCCTTCTTCCCGGCCCGCCCGGGATGCTTTTACTTTTGACAGTCAAGACATCCACCTGCGGCAACGCGGGTTCCGAAAGGTGATTTTCCCCTTGTTGGCACGACCTTTTGAAAGGTTTCGCCCCAAGGGGAAATTTCCATGCCCTGTTGATGGAATAGCGCGGCAAAAAACGCTAGCCTTTGTCCCATTGTAGCGGCATTTGGATCATTCCACAAAGTTTTGGCCTCCTTTGGCGGGTGAAATGAAATTGCTTCAGATGGCCTTAGTTTCTTGTGTGCCGTGTTTTCGCAACATTTTCTCAGTTGTTGCGGAGAATTTCATCGACCCGCCCGAGCCCTTCGGACGCCCCGGCAGCAATGATCTCAAACCCTGGGGCGGATGGCGGAGCCGGATCGATCAAAAACCGAGGGATTCCACGCGGGGCACACCAAGCCAGGCTTGCCGCAGGATAAACCTGCAGGGAAGTGCCCACGACAACAAGCAGATCGGCTTTTCCCACAATCTCCTCCGCCACCGGCATGAGCCGAACAGTCTCCCCAAACCAAACAATATGAGGCCGCAACTGGGAGCCCTTCTCACACTTCTCCCCCTCCTTCAGCTCCCATCCCCGGATCGGATAGACCAAATCCTCATCCACAGTGGAGCGAACCTTCATCAGCTCGCCATGCAGATGCAGGACATTTGTTGAACCGGCCCGTTCGTGCAGATCGTCCACGTTCTGGGTTACGATGCTCACCCGGAACCTTTCTTCCCATCCGGCGATAATCCGGTGTCCCTCGTTCGGAGAAGCCTCCAGAAGCGCACGCCGACGCTCATTGTAAAATTGCAGAACCAGCGCCCTGTCGAACATCCAGGCTTCGGGAGTTGCCACATCCTCCACACGGTGGTTTTCCCAGAGCCCGTCGTGATCCCGGAATGTCTTCAGCCCGCTCTCCGCGCTCATTCCGGCCCCGCTCAGGACAACAATGTGTTTTTTCATCATCTTCTTTGAACCCGGATCCGGTGACTGGAGGATTTGGACAGAATGAACAAGATTCTCAGGATTGATTTACTGTGGATGCGCGGTGGACAGAAATATTTCAACGCCGCATTTTTGCAAATGCCTTTCCGGCAATCTTGTCCATCTTGTTCATCCTGTCTAAAAATCCGTTTTCGGGTTGGAAGAAATTCCGCAGTCACAAGTCCAGACGCAACTGCATTCCCGGCGGCCCCAATCCGCTCAATCCCAATCCCAGCAACCGGAGCGGGCGGTGAACAAGGCGCTCCCGCCGCAAAATCGAGCACGCGAGCCCGTAAATCTCGGCGGCCGATTCGACGGGTTCCTCGACGCTCGTCTGCCGGGTCAGGGTTGTAAAATCGCCATAGCGGACCTTGATCTGGATTGTCCGGGCGGCAAGACGCTCACGGGAAAGTTTCCCCGCCACTTCCTCCGCCTGTTGGCGCAGAAGGGGGACCAGTATCCGCCGGTCCTCGGTGTCCCGCTCGAATGTCTCCTCGGTGCTGATGCTCTTGATCTCTCCATCAAACTCCAGCGGACGTTCATCCTCCCCGAAAGCATAGCGCTTCAAAGTTCCGGCAAAGGATCCCACCAAAGCCCTCAAATCTCCGGCATGGTCCTGCACATCGGCAATCGTGTGCAAACCGGCTTCCCCCAGAATCCGCGCCGTGACCTTGCCGACCCCGTGGATGGCCGAAACGGGAAGTGTGCGCAAAAACGCGGCACGCCCGGCATCTTCAATGGCAAAAAGCCCGTCCGGTTTTCCATGGTCGCTGGCAATCTTGGCCAGCAGCTTGTTGCTCCCGATTCCGATGCTGGCGGTCAAATGCCGCTCCCGCCGGATCAGCAGCTTCATTTCGCGCCCCATCTCCAGTGCCGCCGACATCGCCGCACCGTTGCCCGCCGCATCGGCAAACCGGTGGCTCATGTCCATGTAGGCTTCATCCACGGACACCTGCTCAACGGCTCCACCGAAGTCCGCAAGCAGGGCCATGATCCTGCGTGACTCCTCCCGGTAAGCGTGCATCCGGGGAGGAAGAAAAATCCCCTTCGGGCAAAGACGATGGGCTGTTCGCGAGGGCATCGCGGAACGGACCCCGAATGCCCGCGCTTCATAGCTGGCCGCGCAAACAACCCCGCGCCGGTCCGGCGACGCCCCCACCACGACCGGACGCCCTCTCGTGGCGGGATTGTCCCGCTGCTCCACGGATGCATAGAACGCATCCATGTCGAGATGAAAAATCACGCGGGGCACACCGAAAAAAAGTGAACGGATTCCGTCTTCCCCGGGCCTGCGGAAATTTCCCGGTCTGTCCCCACCGGGGCGCTCGCTCCTCCAACGGCGATCAAAAGAATTCCCAGGCAAAGAAAAGGACTCATGCACTCCGGAATAACTTCCCTCCTGCCGGGCAACAAGTCCGAACAGCCATCTCCCCGGAACCTTCCTGAATTGGCTCGCATTGCGCGGAATTCCGGCAAGAAATATCGTCCATGAAATTCGCCTACCTCTTCGAGAGATTCCCGACTTTCTCGCAAACATTCTGCGTGCGGGAAGTGGTGGAAATGCGCCGCCTGGCGGGCGAGGTGCCGGTTTTTTCGATCCGCACCCCGTCCGGCGAACCGGAGCAGGACTTTCCACAGGAGGCCACAAAAGACGTCACGTATTTGCCGCCGGATATCGAGGCCGCACTGCGCGAGGAACCCGCTCCGATGCGAATCCGCCTCCGGAGAAAGTGGGAACTCTGGAAACGGGCGGAGGAAAGCGACCGCAGGCGTTTCTTCGAGGCCCTCTGGCTCGGCCCGGTGCTGCAACGACGGGGCGTCGGCCATGTGCATGTGCATTTCGCGGGCATGGGGGCCCGCACGGCTTTCTGGCTGCGGCGGCTCTACGGGATCTCCTTCAGCTTCACCGCCCATGCGAATGACTTCTTTGTGGGAGCCAATGAAAAATCCCCGGTGAAACTCGCGGATCTGTTTGCAGAAGCCAGGAATGTCGCCACTGTCAGCGATTTCTCGAGAAACCTCCTTCAATCCCGCTTCCCGGAAGCCGGTGACCGCATTGTCCGGGTGTACAATGGGATCGAGCCGACACGCTTCACAGGCACCCGCCAGCCGGTCTCCCCACCCCTGATTCTCGCCGTCGGACGTTACATCGAAAAAAAGGGCTTCCGGGATTTGATCTCCGCCTGCGCCCGGATCACGGATCTGCAACTGGAATGTCGGATCATCGGGGAAGGTCCGATGGAAGCCGAACTTCAGGCACTGGTGGAATCCCTCGGCCAACAGGGACGCGTCATCATTGCCGGCCCCGCAACAGAAAGCGAGATCATCGCCCAGCTTCAAAAAGCCACTCTCTTTGCACTGCCCTGCGTGACGGACTCAAAGGGAGACAGCGACAATCTCCCGACAGTGATCATGGAAGCCATGGCGGCGGGGCTGCCCGTTGTCTCCACCCCCGTGGCCGGAGTGCCGGAGATGGTCGTGGACGGGACCACCGGCTTTTTGGCACCGGAACATTCTCCCTCCGCGCTTGCGGAAAAAATCCGGCGTCTGCTCGAGGACAATTCTCTCCGCGAGACAATGGGCCGCGCCGCAACCGCGCGTTGCAATGAGTTGTTCGATGTGAAAAATACCTGCTCCCAATTGCACCGGATCCTGGCCCATGTCTGAAGAAGTCTGCATCCCTCCGGAGTGGTTCGCCGCCGATGCTCCCCCGCTTGAGGTGGACTTCGGATGTCATCGCGGCATTTTCCTTCTCGGCATGGCGGAGAAATATCCCGACATCCATTTTCTGGGGATCGAAAAACAGGCCGCCCGTGTGGAAAAGTGCCTCGGAAAAATCCGACGCCGGGCACTCGCGAATGCGCTGGCCGTCCAGGGAGAAGGCGGAGAGGCGCTCACCCGCTGGCTTCCCGATGCCAGCGTCTCCGTGATGCACATCTCTTTTCCCGATCCCTGGCCGAAACGCCGACACTCCTCGCGGCGGCTTGTCACAGCAGACTTTCTGCGGGAAACCGCCCGCGTCCTGCGTCCGGATGGAGTCCTGCGATTGATGACCGATGACGGCCCCTATTTTTCAGACATGAAAAAACTCGTCCGGGACGGTTGGATGGAGGTGCCGTGGGATGACGGACTGGAACGTCCGGTCACATCGTTCGAGAGAAAATTCCTCTCCCTCGGCCAGCAGCCGAACCGCTGTGCGGTGCGCCCGCTCAGTCGCCAATCGTGACCGGCGTGCCGACAACGACCTTCTCGTAAATCATCTTGGCGATCTCGTCCGGAAGCCGCACACACCCGTGCGAAGCCGGATACCCCGGCAGGTAACCGGTGTGCATCCCCTCGGCCCGGTGGCTCTGCAGGTTCTCCCCGAACCGCATGAACCAGCGCATCGAGGCCCCACGGTAGGTGGTTCCACTGGGGGCGGAATCAATTTTTGTGCTCACCCCCGAGCGCACCACCTGCCCGTTCTTGTTCACAAAATCACCATACAGACTGGACCGGTGGTCGGCATCTTTCTGCACGACAAAAAAACTTCCGGTCGGAGTCATCCCGGCACGCTTTCCGCTCGAAATCGGCGTGTCGATCCCGATTTCATCGCCCACCTTGAGATAGGCGCGCTGCTTCCCGAGCGAGACGTACACACTGACGTTCTCCGCCGTCGCCTGTTCAAGCACACGGGGAATCACCTTCGGGGGATCCTGTTTCTTGATCAGCTCGGAAGCGGATTTCTGTTTCTTCGCGGGTCGGGCGGTTTGTTGCTGGGCACCGACGACCTGACAAAAAGCGAACACCCCGGCAAGGGCGCAGACGCAGGCCGCAAAATTCGGAGAAGGGAAAAAGGATTTGGCCGCAATGGTCGCTGACATGGTAAATGCAATAAGTCTTCCCCACCGCTTACAGTCTCGGCCTTTTTAAATCAACGAGATTCCATGCGGAATGGCGGATTCCCGGAAATCCGGTCCGAATGAGATTGCGCTTTGCCCTTTCATCAGAAAGCATGACGGTGAAACTCCAACCCAAGATTCCTATGCAACTTGCCATGATCGGTCTCGGAAGGATGGGCGCCAACATGGTGCGCCGTCTCCTCAAAAACTCCCACCAGTGCGTGGTTTACGACACGAACCCACAGGCCGTTGCCGAGCTTGTCGCCGAAGGTGCCATCGGAGCAACCTCTCTGGAGGATCTCGTCTCGAAGCTGGAAAAACCCCGTGCGGCCTGGATCATGATCCCTGCGGCCATCACCGACAAAATCGTCAACGAACTGGCCGCCCTCCTCGAACCCGGCGACACCATCATCGACGGTGGCAATTCCTACTTCCGCGACGACCGCCGGCGCAGTGAAGCCCTGCGCCCGAAAGGCATCCATTATCTTGATTGCGGTACCAGTGGCGGAGTCTGGGGCCTGGAACGCGGTTATTGCATGATGATCGGCGGCGACAAGGAAGCCGTGGACCGCCTTGATCCCATTTTCAAAACCCTCGCACCCGGCAAAGGCACCATCGACACCACCCCCGGACGGGACAAACTGGGAGGCACGGCGGAAGAAGGTTATCTCCATTGCGGACCTTCGGGAGCCGGACATTTCGTCAAGATGGTCCACAACGGCATCGAATACGGAATCATGGCCGCTTTTGGGGAGGGCTTCGACATCCTCTCCAACGCGAATGTCAGCACCAAGAAAGCCGAGCAGGATGCCGAGACGGCTCCCGCCATGCACCACGACTTGGACTACAACCTGAATCTCGCGGATATCTCGGAAGTCTGGCGTCGGGGCAGCGTGATCAGTTCCTGGCTTCTCGACCTCGCCGCCGCCGCTTTTGCGGGTGATCCGGAACTTGCGAAATTCTCCGGGCGGGTCTCCGACTCCGGGGAAGGCCGCTGGACCATCATGGCCGCCATCGAGGAAGCCGTGGATTGCGAGGTTCTCACCGCGGCACTCTACGCCAGATTCCGCTCCCGCAAGGAACACACCATGGCGGAAAAAGTGTGCTCCGCGATGCGCTACCAATTCGGCGGACATCTGGAAAAGCCCGCCGGCGGCTAACCGCACGTCCCTGCATTTTCCAATAGAGTCCGGAAAAAATCCGGGTATCTTCATCCGCGAATGAAGCCTGTTTTACTGTCTCTTGCGATTGCCCTCCCCCTGACCGCAATCGCCCAGGAAGTGACCATCGACAACACGGGATCGGTGGAAAACCCCAAGCCGACCTGGGAGACCCAGCGGCAGGCGCGCACTTATACCCTCTCCATCCCCGCCCCCCGGGGACAGATCACCGACCGGAACGGACGCCCCCTTGCGCAGAGCCGTCTGAGCTACAATCTGGCGATCAATTTCCCCACCCCGCTTGATTGGACGGATGCGAAGGTTCTCGCCTTCGCCCGCCAACAGATCACCCTGGCAAAGGGCCTGCTCAAACGCGACATCCAGATCTCCGACCAGGCCATCCTCAGTCACTACAAAAATCGCGGTGTGCTTCCGCTTGATATCGCGGAAGATCTTCTCCCCACCGAATTGGCAGTCATCCAGGGAGGTCTTCCACAGGAATTGCTGCTCCGTCAGACCTATGTCCGGTTTTACCCGAACGGCACCCTCGCCTCCCACATCATCGGCTACACCGGACGGGAGGCCCCTCTCTCGACCCGCCCGATTGAAAACAACGACCTCATCTTCCCCGAAAGCGAAGGCCGCGAAGGCCTCGAACAGATCTTTGACAATGAATTGCGCGGACAGCCGGGCATTCTCCACATCACCTACGACAAAGATGGCAAAAAAATGTCCGAACGCATCGCAAAGCCTCCCGTGCCGGGCTACAATGTCATCACCACACTCGATGACAACCTGCAGCGGCTCTGCGAGAAGGTCCTCGCCGACAATTGCAAGCGCGGGGCTCTCGTCGTCATCGAGCCGCAGACCGGAGAGATTCTCGCCATGGCCTCCCACCCCGGCTTCAACCCGAATGACTTCGTTCCGGTAATCCGTCCCTCCATTTTTGACGCCTATTCGAAGGATCCCTCGGACCCGCTTGTTCCCCGCGCCTTCCGCTCCGCCTACCCTCCCGGCTCGACCTTCAAGACATTCGTCGGCTTTGCTGCGCTGGAAACCGGAAAAATCAAACCCGGCGACGAGTTCAGTTGCCCGGCCGCCCTTTCCGTTGGCGACCACACCTTCCGCAACTGGAAAAAAACCGCCGCCGGCTCACTCACTTTCAAGGAAGCCCTCACCCAATCCTGCAATACCTGGTTTTATCAGGTGGGGCTCAAAATCGGAGCGCCCCCGATCATTGACTTCGCCCACCGCCTCGGCCTCGGGCGACGCACCGGCATTCCCGTGAAATCCGAGACAGAAGGAAACATCCCCACGGATGAATACATGATGCGGGTTCACAAGCGAACCATCAAAAACGGTGACGTCGCCAACATGTCCATCGGCCAGGGGGACATTCTCATCAGCCCGCTGCAAATGGCCCAGGCCATGGGTGCCATTTCCCAGAGCGGACGTTTCCACCAAACCCGCCTCGTCAAACAGGTCCAAACGATCGACAACCGTGTCATCGCGGCCTATCCGGACCGTATCCGTGAGGAAATTCCTGTCTCCCCCGAAATCGACAAGGTTCTCCGGAAAGCCCTCGTGGCCGTGACCAGCGACGGACAGGGCACCGCCCACCGCGCCCAGGTCAAGGGTATCGAAGTGGCCGGAAAGACAGGCACCGCCCAATGGGGCCCGACGGAAAAACAACGCACGGCCGCCTGGTTCACCGGTTTCATCCCGGCGGACAATCCCCAGTACGCCTTCGCCGCATTGTATGAAGGGGAACCGAATGACAACAGCGTGCACGGAGGTTCCCACGCCGCTCCCATCATCGGCAAACTCTTCAAACAAGTCTATGCACCCGCCAAAACCGGCGGGACCGACGCCAAGGCAGAAGAAGAGGAGAACACCGACGCAAACACGTCCGATGAGTCCAACTGAAAAACCCACGCATTTTTTCAAAAAAACCCCGCTCCCCGCTTGACAGCATCAGCACTTTGTGGGCAGCCTCACACTCACAAGTTTGTCACCAAACTTCCAACTCAACTCTGCAACCTCATGAACAAAGTAGAACTCGTCACATCCGTCCAAAAAAACCTTGGCTCCAGCAAAGCCGACGCCGAGCGCGCCGTGAACGCCGTCATTGACGGAATCAAACTGGGCATCAAAAAAACCAAAACCGTCCAACTTATTGGCTTCGGAACATTCAAGGTCGGAACCCGCAAGGCCCGCACCGGAGTGAACCCCAAGACCGGTGAGAAAATCAAAATCAAAGCTTCCAAAGTCGTGAAGTTTTCTGCCGGAAAAGCCTTCAAAGGCTCGCTGTAAGTCCGGTCAAACTGCGAGAATTTCCCTCCCGCAACCGAGAAAACCCGTTTCGTCGCAAGACGGACGGGTTTTCTCATTTTTTGGGCTGAAAAGGATATCTCCGCCCGCATCAACAGGCCCCCCCATGGGCTCCCCCATCCTTTTCTCTGTTTCTTTGCCACAAACGATAAAGCACCGCAGAAAAGCGGCGTTGAAATATTTCTGTCCACCGCACATCCGCAGTCAATCAATCCTATGCATCTTGTTCATCCTGTCTAAATCCTCCAATCGCCGGATCCGGGTTAAAATGCAGGCAATCCGGAACCTCGGCTTCGGAAGAAAAGGAATCTTCCCCACAACAAAAGACAGGCAGCAAAAAGGAGCCGGCAGACCCCGGGTTCGGGAACCACGGTGACACTGAAGGAGGGGCTGGAAGCGTCAAGGGAATCAAAAGAGGTGTTTGTGACCTGCACGGGAATTGTTCCGGCGTTGTCGCCGAAAAATTGGAAGGAGTAGGTTCCCGGTTGAACAGTTCCGGCGGATGTCACCGTCAATGTTGCCACAACAAAGTTGAAGCCGTTTCCAATTCCCGTGAAGGAAGAGTCCAAAGCCCCAAGATCATAGGCATTGACGGGATCGAGAAGATTGCCCGGAGAGGACAGGGCCAGGCTGTCCGAAGTGGTCAGAAAAGTGAATGCCGACCCCGTGACATCGCGGGCCGTCAGGCTGAACTCCCCATTTCCGGCCGTGGTGAGGACCGACAGGAAGTAGGAGATGCCCAGCAGCGTCTCCCCGCTGCTGTTGTCCAGGAGAACCTCCACGGAAAAGCTTTCCCCGGCATGGAGAACCCCGCTTCCCTGCACTGTTGCCGTGGTGAGGATTTGCGCCCGGGCGGAACACGCCAGCAGCAGGACCGTTCCCACTGCCAGCAAAACAGGATGTCTGAGTTTGGTTTTCATGAGGATGTTGTTCTTTTGGATTTTCTGTTGGAAAGATCTCCCCTCAGGGCACCGTCCCGCCGCTTCGTGACTGAACCAGGGCGATGTCGGCAATGTTGATGAGTCCGTCGCCATTGACATCGCTGCGAAAATTCGCGGCTCCCACCACCTGGCCGCTGCGTGACTGTGTCTGGGCAATGTCGGCGATGTTGACCCGGCGGTCTCCGGTCGTGTCCCCGACCAGGATGCGCAGAGAGATTTCGACGTTTCTTCCGACAATGCCATTGAGATCGGAAAGACGGACGGTAATTTTCTGACCGCTGCTCACCCCGGTCAGATCCACCGCAACCATTCCCTTTTCCGGATCGAACACCGGACTGCCCGTGACAGTTCCCGTTCCCGAAATCACGGAAGCGGTGCCGCTGAACACCGTTCGATCAAAGGAAAAAACAATGGTGTAACTGCCTCCCGCCCCTCCGCTGCGACATTCGGTGGTCTCTGCCCCGGAGGAGATCTCGAGAGCCAGGTCGAAGGTTCCCTTTCCTCCCTGCGATTTGCGCGAAACGGCCGACACAAAGACCGGCAAACCGGCCCACTCGTCCAGAAAATCATGCCAACGCTGGAACTCCGCATCGAATTTGTCGAAGTCCACGTCAAATTGATAAACCTCGAAATAACGGCTCTGGAAGGTGTTGAAGGCATAATCCATGCCATCCTCCGGACTGCCGTTCAGATCATTGTCCACATGCGCGCTGTTGAAGGGCCTGCCCCAGGAGGAAAGCATCTGAAAACCGCTGAATGCTTCCCCCTGCGACTCAAACAGCGCCCCTGCAAAGGACGTATTGGGCAACCCACTCCAAGCCGGATCCTCGGCGGCAGCCCGGTTGGCGGCCAGATTTTCCATCCAGAACCCGACACGGGGTTTGGTCACCCCGTTGTGCTGGGCAAGAATGGCCTGACGCAACTCCTCCCAGGCAGCCGGGTTGGCCGTGGAATCATTGTAAGTCCAGAATCCAATCTGCACGGGCACCTTGGGAAAATTCCCGGTCACATGGGCAAGGTGGGTGAGCAGAGCCGCTTCCATGGCCGCCCGGGAATAACCGGGCATGTCCCGGATTTTGATTTCCTCAGGATCCCGTATTCCGCTCTTGAGCCCCGGCACGGACACATTGATTGCAGCCAGCCGGGACGAATCACGCAGTGGAACTCCCCCAACAGTATGACTTCCCAAGGCCTCAAGCAAACGCCTCAGACGTTCCTGCATGAGAAGATCCCAAGGCAGCGGCTTCGTCACAGCAGGTGTGCCGGCCGTCCATGTCGTGATGCCGGGAAGTGCCACGAGCCAATCCGGCACGCCACTGACAATCAGGGAAAGTTTCTGGTTTGCAGGAAGTTTGGAGAAGATGTTGTCGATGATGGTGAAGTCAGTCACCCCGTCTTCCGGTTCCAGAACCCCCCAGTCCGTTCGAAGAACATAGCCATCCACATGGGGATAATCTCTCACATTGGCATCCCTCATGGAAATTCCGTTCACCTGCTTCCCGGCCCCGCTGTCGAGAACATATAATCCGCCCGGCTGCGGAATACCCTGGTTGGAGGATGCCTCCTCAAAGACTCCCACGATCATCTCCGCTCTCGCAAGCATCCCCTCCGTATCCACCACACTCACCCCGATGACAGCCGCTCCGTGCCCTCCCGCAACGGGCACGGCAGAAAGTGTCCTCTCCGGGCCGCTGCCGACGATCGAAACCGACTCCACCGGCACAAGCTCCGGATTGCTCGAATCCACCACCAGCGCAAGGTTTTCCACGGGAGTTTCTCCGTCTCCCACGGAAAAATTCACTCCGGACACTGTCGCTCCGGCACCAATGATCCGGTGCCCGGGAAGTCCGCTGATCACAGGCGGTGTTCCCTTCTCTTCCACATCCAGCACAAATGCCGTGGCGGACACATTCACACCGTCACTCACGTTCAGAGTGATGGTGCTCCGCCCGGTTTGCCCTGCGGCGGGAAGGATCATCACGCTGCGCGAAGCGTTTGTTCCTCCAAGAACAAGATGCAGGGAGGAATTGGGGACGAGTTCTTCGTTGGAGGAACTCGCGCTGAAAACAAGGCTCTCAAACGCGGTTTCCGCATCACCCACCGTCAAATAAAGCTCTTCCGTCGAGGAGTCTTTCACCACAACCTGATTTGCCACGCCACCGATCAGCGGTGCCTCGTTCCCCGTGTTCACGGTCGCAACATTCACCGTGAATGCTCTCGCCGTGGATTTCCCCGAGGAATCGGTGACGGTGATTGTCACGGTTGCGATTCCCGTTTGTCCTCCCAAGGGAACAAGCCTCACGGTACAGTTCCCATCGCTGTTGGTTGTCGAAATTTGTCCGTCCGGCAGCAGGCTTTGATTCGAGGATTTTACTCCGAGCACCAACAATCCCGCCTCTGTTTCCACATCATCCACCTGGAACTCCCGCACCGGAACGGACTTCCCGGGTTCCACTCTCACGTCCGCAATAAAGGACACCATTGGGCGGTGGTTGATCTCCTCTCCCACGGAAAATGCAAAACTCTGTGTGTCTGAATTTCCATTCGCATCCTCCGCCTCCACCGTGAAAGCATACTCTCCCTCTCCAATGGGGATTCCGGACAAAACCCCATCCCCAGTCAGAGTCACTCCGGGAGGCAAACTTCCCCCGACTATCCTCCACTCATAGGGACCAACTCCTCCGGAAGCTTCGAGGGATGCCTGAACTTCGGAACCACTGAACCCCTTCACCACCACCCCTCCTCCATTCACTTCCAGAAGAAAATCCGGATCATCATCCACAAGTCCCAGTGTCGCAGATGAAATCCCGCCAACCGCTCCCCCGCTGAAATTTGACAAGGTCAACGACACACTTTCCGTCCCTTCCCTCGCAGCGTCGTTCCCAATCGGAATCAAAAAAGATTTTGCTCCCGTTTCCCCATTGCCCCAGCTCAATGCTCCCGACACCGCTATGAAATCCTCTCCCGCCGAGGCCCATCCGCTCCCCCCGGGACTGTCCGCCACATACTCCACGCCAACGGTTCCCAGGACATTCCCGCTCCGTGACACCCAAACCGTTGCCTCCCCGCCATTTTCATTCACCGAATAGGAATCAACGGTAAATCCCAGAGTTGCCGGCACGGAAGCAGCAGCAAAGGCTTCCGCAAGGAATTCCCAGGAATTTGCCCCCTGGGCATCAAGCAACTGCCCGATGTCATGATCCAGACCGGTCTCGACATAATCAGGAGCAACAAGCTGGCCCAGAAGCGCGGAATGCCAGTTGGCATTCTCGCTTCGCAGTTGTCCCACCGCATCGCGAAAAGGCATGGTGAGCCGCAGGGTTGCCGCGTTTTGCACGAGCCAGTGATAGGGAGAGTAAAGATTGTAATTGTCCTCGCTGTCATCAAAGACGTCATGCGCCTGGGCGGGATGCCTGGCCTGCACCTGCGCCCAATTGAGCATGGCCCCGTCATAGATGACACAGGCGACAAAAGCATCCGGAAACTTCGTGGCAAACTTGCCGGCCCCAAATCCCCCCATGGAGAACCCTTGGATCACCCTCCGTCCACGGTCCGCCACGGTCCGGTAATTGGCATCCACAAAGGGAAGAATTTTCTCCATGACATCGGACTCCGCCGGTTTCTCCACATGGATGGCATCCGCCCAGAACGAGTCGGAGTAACCATCGGGAAAAACAATAATGCAGGGTTCGATGAGGCCCGCGCTCACGGCGGCTTCATGGCTGGCCGGAACAAAGACCGTCTGCTCGTTGTCATGCGAGCCATTGATCCCATGCAAATGGCACACCACAGGATACCTGGCCTGTCCTCCCTCATACCCCGGCGGCAAATACAGACTGAACGTCAGGCCGGTGCCGGGGATCGCAACCGCCTGCACCGTCCCCGCAAGATTGGCGGCATTGACAATGATGGTGAAATCCCGTTCTCCCGACACACCGAGCGAATCCGTGGCCGCGAGAGTGAAGGAATGGACTCCAACAGCTATTGATGTCCCGGAAAAGGAGCCGCTGCTGTTCAGTGTGATGCCCGGCGGCAGAGTTCCTCCGACCACCTCCCAGGAATAGGGGGCTGTCCCCCCGACGGCCGCAAGCGCACTCCTGACAATTCCTCCGGAGGCCACGTTGATGCGTGTTCCCCCCGTGTTGTAGGCGGGAACAATTCCGCCCGGGGAAAGATTCTGCACATTGAGCGTGATGGTTTGCAGTCCTGGAGCCGGATCCGCCAACCCCGTTCGCGCTCTCACAGTGACAGTATGGTCGCCATTGGCCAGGCCTGTTGTATCCCACGCAAAGTTCCACGATGACTTGCCCGTCGCAGTGGAGAAAACTGAACTTCCATCAATGGCGACCCCGACGTTTCCGACAGAAGCCAGACTGCTTGTGCCGGTGATGGTGACGTTTCCGGAGACGATGGAACCGGCTGAGGGAGAGAGGATGCTCACCGTTGTGGCCGAAGCGATGCTGGTGGAAAATGCCAGCAGTCCGGCAAGTGCTCCCTTCAGAAAAAGCAGGAGAAGATTCTTTTTCATCATAAGATCACCGGGGCACCTTCCGGGAATTGAGTTCCTCCGGCCCGTGCCACTTTTCAAATTCCTCCGCTGTAACCGAACCATCCGCATCCGCATCAAGGCGTTCGAAAAATTGTGAAGGACCGGAAAATTCCTCTTTGGTGACAACACCGTCCCCGTTCCTGTCGTGACGCCGGGCGAATTGTTCGAAAGCAAACTTCTCTTTCGACTTTCCGGAATTCCCGGCAGGGACGTTGTCCGGCTTCCCCTCCTTCTCGACTGTGCCCGAAGGCGGCCGGGAAACCTTTCCGAAGATCGCACTGTAAAACTTCCAGTTCTCCTCTCCGAGCGCATCATAAATGGGACCGGGACTGTGCCCGATGCCGGGCAGAAGGGTGAAGGTGTGGGGAATCCCGATTTTTGTGAGAAAGGCATCGTAATCGCGATTGTGCTGCAATGTGATGTCGCGGTCGCCGACAACCTGGCGGATTTTCATTTCCTTCCCGGCCGCCGCATTTTGCTCCGCCAATGTCCAGGGGCTTTGCGATTGAAAGCAGGCCACATCCCCGCCGAAAAGTTTTTGAAAAAGATCTCCGTGACGCTGCTGGAAAGAAGCCTCGTCATGCAAAGCTCCGGCCAATAGGGAGATTGCCCCGAAAAGATCATGGTGCTTGAAGCCCAGCCGTGCCGCACCGAACCCGCCCATGCTGAACCCCTCAATGAGACGCCCTTCGCGCGTGGCCAGGGTGCGGTAGTTTTCATCGATGTGGGGAATCAGTTCCCTGATGAAAACCGTTTCCACCGGAGCGCGGCCATCTTTCGAGTCGCACCACATGCTGTCGGTGAGACCATTGACAAAAACCACGAGTGCGGGAGGCATCTTTCCGGCACGGATGGCTTCATCGAAGTGTTGAACCATTCCCGGCACTCCCTGCTGACCTCCCCCGATGCCGTGCAACCAATAGATGACGGGAAACCGCTTTTCCCCGGCGGCCTCATACTCCCCGGGGATGTAAATCAAATAACTGACATCTGCGGCGACCTCACGGCTTTTGAAGGATTCATAATGCAAATGCTCGGCGGTGACGGGTGGCTTCATCCACGGATCCCGGACATCGGAAGCTTTTCCACTCTGTGCGAGAGACGGTGAGACCGGGCAAACAAAAGCGGCCAGCACCGCAAAGAGGCTCAAATGAAAAGCACTGCTCATTGATTGGGGGAAGTGTTGGAGGATGAGGGAATCCGTGTGTGGCCGTATCGCAAAGCCCGCTCAAAGCCGGGATCAAAGTCTTTTTGTCCTTTCGTACCCCGCAGCACATCTTCGGGATAGACGTTGACATAGTCGGCTCCGATGCGTTCCGCTGCCTGCATCACCTCTTCCAGCGAGCCAGTCTGCCCGCCCGACGCCGCCACCATCTCGAAAAAAAGTTTTGTCTGTCGCGCCCAGCGGACAAAGGCGGCACCACGTCCGTGCGAAACATCCGGAAAACTCCGCCCCGAAAGACCGTTCTGGCCGACATAACAGCCCCTGCCCACACAATAATCCCCGATGGCAACGGAACGGTCCCCGGAGTCCAGCCCGCCAACATTCAAGGTCACAAGCAGCGGCGTCTTTTGAAAAAACCGATCCGCAGCATCCACCCAAGCTTTTACCGTGTCGAGCCAGAGGTCTTCACCATAAACCCGTCCGTCACTGGCCGGAATTTTCCGGAACTTCGCAGCGAACCCGGAATCCCGCCGACTGATCAGTCCGAGCCGATAAGGATTCGTCTCCGCACCGGGAGTCACATCCACAAACAGCAGCCCGGGCAGCCCGTCATAGCGCTTGGAAAATTCCTCCAAGAAACGCCAGGCGTATTTCTGATAAACCGGATCCCATGCCAATGGAATTTCTGTTCCGCTTTCCGGATGCCAGGCGAAGACCGCCCCTTTTTCCCAGACCCATCGGGGAGTCGGAGTTTTATAAAAAGGCCGGGGCCAATAACCGCTGGTTGACCACATCACTCGGACTGCCACCTTCTTTCCCGCATCCAGCCAGGGCTTCATCCAGCGATCCAGCTGGCTCCAATCCCACTTCCCGTCTTCTTTTTCCACCTCGCTCCAAACCACCTGGAACAAAGCACCCGAGATATCAGGATTGGCAATGGCTGCGGTATTCTCCGAGGAAGCGGCAAGATCGTTCTTCGCATAGTAGAGCAGTCCGCCATCGGAGGCGGCATGTCCCGGAAATGCGGGAAAACCGGCCAGAAGAACAAAAAGCAGAAAAGTCTTCATGGAGAATCCGGACGTTTCCATTGTTGGGAAAGCAGCGGGGAAAGCGTGTTGAACACCAGCGCCGGCAGGGCAGGATCGTCCAGATTTGAGGCGGAGAGCCGTTCGACCGTGGTGTCGACTCCCACACCGGAAAAGAAAGCCGCGAGCTTTTTCTCCGCCTCCTCCGCCTGCCGGTCCGTGGTCAGCAGGACAACACGGGATGGAGTGCGCACGGCACGGGCCCGCATCTGGGGAGCCATTCGTTGAAGTGCCGGCGTTCCTCCCCGAAGGGTGTCGTCCACGGCACAACCAATGGAAAACACATCCGGGTGGAGTGTTGCCAGGATGACGGCCTGCTGGGCACCGAAACCCACACCACACACCAGCCGCGTCTTGCGGTAGGGAAGAGTGCGGAAAGTCCCATCAACAAAAGCGGGGAGCTCGCGGGAAATCATCCGTCCCACCGCAACCACGTTGTGGGAGAAAGCGGGGCCGGTATTCGGTGCCACCACGATGCAGGGAGGGATGCGGCCGTCCCGCATGGCTGCCTGGAGTTCCTTCCCAAAACGCGCCGCCTCGGAATGCTCATTGCCTCCCAGTCCGTGGAGCAGGTAAAGAACCGGAAACCGGTGCTGTGGCTGGCTTTCATAGTCGGGAGGGAGCATCACATTCACTCCGATTTCTCGGTCCAGCACATCACTGTGAAAACCGCTGTGCAGGAAGCCGGGGGATGTCTGTCCGGGCATTGTCCAGGGCTGGGAATCCACTCCGGTCAGGGGTTGTGCCTCCACAAGAGTCTGAGCATCCGCAGCGGCGAATTCTCCGGCCCGCACGGTGGTGGGCCTGGCATCGGCAAGCTGCTCGAAAATCACGGTTCCCTCGCTGACATCAAGCCGGGTGAAAAGTCCCTCCGCGGAAAGAACAAACTTGGTTCCCACGATCTTGGCCCGGGCATCCTCGGTCACCCAAACCATGGCACCAGATTTCTGATGTGCCACATCTGCATCCACCGAACCGGCCAGAAGTCGAAACTCCTTTTTTTCCGCAAGGCGACGGATTTCCACAGTCGTTCCCGCCTCCAACCGGATGCGGGTTCCCTCGCCCGGGAAGAAAAGTTCCATCCTCCCATGATCCCCGGCTTGCAGAATATCTCCCGCGGCAAGAGACATTCCCTCGGACACCGCGCGGGAAACTCCCCCTCTTGCACATGTCGAACTTTGAACATTGACAGCGACAACGCCAGCTCCCTTGCTGCCACCGACAATCAGGGCAAAGACAAGCAGCCCCACCGCAACCGCCCCAAAGGCCAGTCTCCACCCGGGAGCGGGAAGAAAACCTCCTGTCAAAAAAGTCGAAAGCCAGACGCGGATGGGATGTTCCGGCACCACAACCGGACGTCCCGCCGTCTTGAGAGCCTCCGGAAGCATGGATTCCAAAAACCACTCCCGGCGCAATTGTTCCCGGGCTTCGGGAGTTTCCAGCAGGCGGATCAACTCGTGCAATTCCTCCCCGGACAAAACTCCGTCCTGCCAACGGTGCAGAAGAGTTTCCAGCGTCATGACCATTCCCTCCGCGTCTTGTTATCCACACACTCCAACAATGATCGCCGCAAACGGAAAAGGGCCTTCGTCACGGTCTCAACGGATTGCCCGAGAGTGCCGGCAATTCGGTCCATTGACTCCCGGGCAGTGTATTTGAGCGACAGCAGTCGCCGCGACCGCACGGGCAGGGCCGCCACACATTCATCCAGAGCTTCCTGTCGCGCCGCCCACAGTTCCGATGGCCAGGAGTCCTCGACAAAAGCCTGCTCCACCCGATCGAGAAAAGTCGTCATGATCTCGCTGTCAACGATCACCTTGGACGAGCGCTGCTTTTCCCAATGCCGCATCACCAGGTTCCGGGCAACCCCCCGGCACCAGGCTCCCTGGTTTTCCAGCCGGGTTCCTTTCTCCACCTCCGCGGCCAGGCGCATCCACACCTCCTGAAGAACATCTTCGGCCAGTTGTGCATCCCTCAGCAGACCGTAAACAAACGCCCCCAGACGATGGCGATCCCGGATAAACTCGGCTCCCGCAAGCTGGATGATTTTTGATTCAGCGGACATCTCTCTCTTCAGTAGTCCGGCAAAACGGCACAATCTGGACAAGAAAAGTGAAAAAAATCAGGAGGAACCCAAGGAAAAGGACTTTTGACGGGGCTGGGAAAGCCATTCCCTGAGACTCTGGATCGTCATCGGCGCGGCAAAAAGATACCCTTGTCCGAACTCAACCCCCAGACGACGCAAGTAGTCTTCCTGCACGGTGTTTTCAATCCCTTCCGCGATCAATTGAAGCCCACAGGCCCGCCCGATCGAAACAATCTGGTCAACCAATCCGGAACTTTTCTCCCCAGGGGAGATGCCTTCCACAAAGGCCTTGTCCACTTTCAGAAAATCAAAGGGAAACACGGACAGGTAACGAAGATTGGAATAGCCGGTTCCAAAGTCATCGACTGCGAGGCGGATTCCCAGATCTTTCATCGCGCGGAGCTGGGCAAGGGCGGAATCGTTCAGCGAAGTGCTTTCGGTCAGCTCAAAGGAAATGTTCTTGTAGCTGAAGCGGCCTTTGATGAGGCGGTCCACATGCGCAGGAAAAGAGGGATTTGTCAGCGTCTGCACCGGGATATTGATTGCGGCATGGAGGTGAGGGAAGTCTCTGAACACCGAAGCCAGCTCATCCAATGCCCGAACCATCATGCACTCCGTCAATTCCGTGATCACTCCCGTGCGTTCGGCTTCCGGAATAAAGGCCAGCGGGGGCACCAGTCCCCGTCGGGGGTGCTGCCAACGCATGAGCACTTCCACCGCAACGCATTTTCCAGTGCCAAGATCCAATATCGGCTGATAGTGGGCGATGATTTGCCGGAGGCGGATGGCTTCCCGAAGCTCGGATTCCAGCGAAAGTGTCTGCGTGCTGATCATCCAGGCCGCCATAAAAATGCAAAGGGAAAGGACAACAGCCAGCCCGCCATAAAGAGGAAGACTCTTCCCCCAGAGCCTCCAAAGTCCCTGTCTGGGCAGCACGGACACGATGAAATAATGATACCCGGGAACCTCCCGGGCAAACAACAGACCGTCTTCCGTCACGGAGAGTCCGACTGGAGGGAGCTGGCCGGGAGGAGTGGCAATCTGGTCCGCATTCACCGAACGATCCAACACCTCTCCGTCGGATCGCATGAGAAAGACCGCTTGGTCGCTTTTCCGGTCCCCATACCGCATCAGCTCCCCGATGGTCTGTATCGGCATCGAAAGACCAAAAAAATAATTCTTTCCGGAATTGTAACTGAGGAAAATCGCATCCGCCCGGTCTCCGGTGCCGGGTCGTGGAAGCACTTGGATCTCGCCCACCGGACCGATCTGTCCAAGCTCCGGATCCACCGGCATCGGCTCTGCCGGAAGGCCCACATCAGAACAAACAATCCGTCCGTCACTGACCAACCAGGCCTCCCGAAAAATTGTGCTCTCCAATACCAATCGCCGCAGGGTCGCGGCAGTCCGTGGGGAGATCTCCCCATGGGTCACTTCGTCGAGCCCCTGCAGCTTGGATTTTGCCGCATTCAGGACAGCCGTGATGGCGTCCGCCCAGATCCCGGTTTTTTCCTCCATGGCCTCGATCGCCGCCGAACGGGTCTGCCGGTAGGAAAGGGCGGCCGATCCCCCCACGGCGGCCAGGGCTCCGAAAATTGCCACCACCAGGATCAAAAGACGCAATGTTCGGTTCTGGAGCACGGGCAGGGGCATAAAATTCGTGGAGAGGCGCGGGAAAAACCCTCTGATATCTCATTTTTCCGAACCTGGAAAGACCGCTCCCACGAGATTCTTTTGTTTTTCCCAATTGCACGGAAGCCTTTGGCGTGGAAAATACCCAACCATCAGCAAAAGATATTACAGTTGGGAAAAAAGGGAAAAGCGACGGGGCAAACCGTTTTACAAACGCAAACGGTTGTGGATTCCGATTGTCCTGTTGTGCCTGGGAGCATTTGCCGCGTGGGTGGCCTTTGGCATCTTTTCCTATCAATACGAGAAGCGTGCGGAGGAGTTTGATCTCACCCAGGTCGGCCAAATGGAATCCGCCTCGATCCTCTACGACCGCAACGGCAAAGAATTCGGCAAGCTCTTCATCCAGAACCGCCAGCCTGTCCCCTACGACCGCATTTCCCCGATGCTCACCAAAGCGGTGATCGCCGCAGAGGACAACAAGTTCTACGAGCATGACGGGGTGGACTACATGGGCATCATCCGGGCGGCGATTGCCAATTACCGCCGCGGGAAAATCTCCCAGGGAGCCAGCACGGTCACCCAGCAACTGGCCCGCAATTCCTTCGAACTCCGGGAGCGAACCTACGAAAGAAAACTGGTCGAAATGTTCCTCTCCTGGCGGATTGAGAAAAATTTTTCCAAAGACCGGATCATGGAATTGTATCTGAACCGGGTTTACTTCGGGAGCGGCTTCTACGGTGTGGAGGCGGCTGCACGGGGATATTTCGGACGTCCCGCCAAGGATCTCGACATCGGCCAGTGCGCGATGCTCGCCGGCCTCCTGAAAAGCCCGCAGGCCCTCTCTCCATGGAACAACATCGAGGGAGCCACGGAAACCAGGAATTTCGTACTCGGACGGATGCGCGAAATGGGCTTCATCACCCGGGACCAACTCCGCGCACAACTCGACACCAAGCTTTATGTGGTGAAGAGGACCAACCCATTCAAAGTCTCCTACGCGGTGGACATGATCCGGCAGCAGGCCATCAAGGCGCTGGGTTTTGATCGGGCGATGAACGGCGGATACCGGATTGAAACAACCCTCGATTCCGAGATCCAGCGTGCGGCAGAGCGCTCCACACGGGATTTTCTTTCCCAGTTGGAATCCGCCCCCGGCTACACCCATCCCACATTCGCGAAATATCGCGAAACCACCAAGAACATCGAGGATGCGATCAACAAGGGCAACATGGGCGTCAAAATGCCCGAACCCAAGTACATTCAGGGAGCGGCCCTGGCCGTGGAAAATTCCACAGGAGGAATCCTGGCCATGGTGGGAGGACGGGACTTCAAGCACAGCGAATACAACCGGGCCTTCCAGGGAAAACGTCCGCTGGGCACTGCCTTCACCCCGCTCGTTTTTGCCTCCGCGTATCAGAACGGAACCTTCCCGGGAGAAATCGTTCAGGACGCCTGCATCGACAACCGCTACGTCATGGTCGGCGGAGAAACTGGCATCCTCGGCGAATGGGGAGTGGAGAAAGCGGACAACGAATACGAGGGTCCCATGACAACCCGGGACGCCCTCGTGAAAGGAAAAAATGCAGCCACTGTCCGCTTGGGCATGAAAACCGGCCTGGAAGCTCTCAAGAAGACCACGGCAGCAGCCGGAATCACGTCCCCCCTTCGCGATTACACCAACAGCTTTCTGGGAAGCAGCGAGTTGACTCTGGATGAAATGACCCTGGCCTTCACCATGTTCCCGAATGGCGGAAAACATCCCAAGGATCTCCATATCATCCACAAGATTCTGGATTCCAACGGCAGCGTCATTTACGAGGCTCCCCACACGATGGTCGAGGCCATATCCTCCGCTGCGGCGTTCCAGGTCCATGCGGGATTGGAGGAAATCATGAAACGCGGGGCAGGAGCTGCCGCCACTGCGGAATTCGGTCTCGGCCAGTTCCCCGTGGCGGGAAAATCCGGAACGGCCTACAACTTCACCGACACCTATTTCTTTGGCTACACCAGCGAGGTCACTTGCGGAGTTTGGGTGGGCTTCGACAAGCCGACAAAGATTTTCCGTGGTGCCTTCGGCAAAGATCTCGCTCTTCCCATCTGGACCAAGATCATGAACGTGGCCGCCACCGAATTCCCCCCCCGTCCGTTCACGATGCCGCCCGATCTCAAGGAAGTCGAAATTTGCCGGACCTCCGGCCTGTTGGCCACTCCGCGCTGCAAGCTGGATTTTGATGATGCCGCCAATGGCATCTCCAGTTCCCAGCCACTTTCCTACATCGAATACGCCACCGAAGCCGAATTTCCACAGATTCGCTGCGACATCCATGGCGGCGGGGTGAGGAATTACGCCAAACAATTCGATGAAGCCGAATGGCCCCGTGCTGCGGCCGCAGTGGATTTTGCCACGATCCGACCGGTTGCCGTCAGTTCCCCCACCCTGTTGGGTTTCAACGATGTCTATCAATCTGTGCGACCGGGAATGGAAAAACTCGATGACGGCTCGATTCCTGTCGCCAAGGCCATCCCGGTCACTCCCGAACCCAAGCCGGAATCCTCCCCGGAAGCTTCCACCCAACAGCCCCCGGTTCCCGAAGCCGTTCCGGTGGCACCCGCCGCGGAACCGGAAGTCCGGAAAGCCGAAAGCCTCAAGCCTCTTGATTCCCCTCTCGACAAGCCGGTCATCCAGCTCCCTCCGCCTCCCTCGATGGATTTCTGAGTTCCGATGATCCCTCGCCCTTCCTGTCTTCTCAGAACTGGAATTGTCCTTGCCCTGTCCCTGTTTTCCCTGCGGGCGGAAGACGTTCTTTCCCTGAATCTCCCCGATGCCATCCGCATGGCGCTGGGAAAAAATTTCCAGATCCGCGCGGAACGTTTCACTCCACAGATCGCCCGCGCCCGGCAACTTTCGGCCTCCGGAAAGTTTGATCCCATCGCCGAGGTCTCCGTGACCTACGACGAAAACAATCAGGAACAGCGCACCCTCAACAACGAGTTGGAGACCCCCACCGCCGTTCCCGGAGGAGACACTCCGGAACTTTTTGCCCGCACCTCCGGCCTCGAAGTGGACTCGAGCATTGCCGGGCTGAGCCCCTGGGGACTCACCTATGACGTGGGTGCCTCCACCATCAGAAACACCGACAATCGCATCGACAACGACCGCTACAACTCGTTCTTCGGCATCAGTATCGCCCAGCCTTTGCTGAAGAACTTCGGCACCGATGTGAATCTCGCCCAGCTTCGGATCGCCCGTGCCGATCGAGCCATCTCGGAATGGACACTTCGCGAAAAGATCATCCAGGTGGTCACCGACACGGTGAACACCTACTGCGATCTCTTTGTCGCCAGGGAAAATCTCGGCGTGGAGGAACGCTCCAAGGAACTTTCCTCCCAGCTTCTGGCCGACAACATCAAACGCGCGGAGATCGGAGTGATGTCCCCGCTCGACGTCATGCAGGCCCGTGCGGATCTCGCCTCCCGCGAGGAACGGGTCCTGGTCGCCAAACGCGCGATGCTGGACAATGAAAATTTCCTCAAGCAACTCGTGACGGACGAAGTTTTCAGGATTCTCGACACCCGGCTGGAGATTGCCACCCTGCCCGACCTTCCGGGAGCGAAGGCGGACCGGGAAAAAGACTTTCCCCTCGCATTCCAAATGCGCCCGGACTACCGCCAGGCGCTCCTCGATTTGCAGAAACGCCAGATCAATGTCGTCTTCGCGCGCAATCAGACCCTCCCCCGCCTTGATCTGATTGCAAGCTTCGGAATCAATGGCATCGACACCTCGCTGGCGGAAAGTTTCCAGCGAGTCACCGGACAGGAAACCAACAACTTTTCCTGGACGACCGGAGTGGTGGGAAGCCTGCCGATTCCCAACCGCGAAGCCCGGGGACAACTGGAGGCAAACAAACTGGAAACGGCACGCGCACTGGTTGAACTCAAGCGCCTGGAACAATCCATCCTCGTCGAAGCAGACAATGCCGCCGGTCGGATTGAGACCGCCCGCAAGCTCATCGAAGCCACAACGGCCGCTCTCGACTACTCCCGGAAGACTCTGGAAGCTGCCCAGGCCCGCCTCGCCAACGGCACCACCACCACCTTCGAAGTCCTCCAATTCCAGCGCGACATGGCCACCGCCGAGATCAACCAGATTCGCGCGCGCGCCGATCTCATCCGCGCAATCGCCGGTTACGCGCAGGCCACGGGCCTCACCCTGGCCAGAAATGGAATCAGCATCGAATGAGAAAAGCCCGACCGAGCGCGCAACGTTCTCCCGCCGCTTACGACCAAGCCTACTTCGACAAATGGTACCGTCATCCCGCCCACCGGGTGGTCACTCCCGCCAAGACATCCCGGAAAGCGCAGCTCGCCGTCTCGGTTGCGGAGTATTACCTTGAGCGACCGGTTCGCTCGGTTCTCGATGTCGGTTGCGGCGAAGGACAGTGGCAGCCGGTCCTGAAAAAATTGCGGCCCCGGATCCACTATACCGGCATCGATCCGAGCCCCTATGCGATCCGCCGTTTTGGCAAACAGCGCCATCTTCTCCAGGGTTCCTTCGGAAGTCTTCCCTATCTGGCCCCCTCCTACGATCTCATCATCTGCAGCGACAGTCTTTACTATATTCCCGATGACGAATTGATCATGGGACTTCAAATTCTCACCGCTCGGCTGGCAGGAGTTGCCTTTCTGGAAGCCTATCCGCAGGAGGCCGACCTTCGTGGCGACATATCTGGAATGTTCCCCCGAAGCGCCTCGGACTACCGGGATTTTTTCCGCCGCGCCGGGCTCCGTTCCTGCGGCTCCCACTGCTATGTCGGGCCGGCGCTTTATGATTCGGTCACGGAGTTGGAATACGGTTTCGAAAACCGCTGAATCTCCTCACTTCTGGCGCACGGTCGCCTCACTGGCCTGTGCCAAAACCTCGCAGAGCAGATTCCGCCGAATCGGCTTGTTGAGATACGCGGACATTCCCGCCTCAAAGCAACGGTCCCGGTCCGCCGCCACCGTGTTCGCCGTCAGTGCCACAATGAAGACTGTCCCATTTTTGTTTTCCTTCTCCAGAGCGCGGATCGCCTCGGTGGCTTCGATTCCATCCATCTCCGGCATCTGAAGATCCATGAGGATGCAGGCAGGCCTCTTCTCACGATATGCCTCCACCGCCTCTCTGCCGTTGATCGCCATTGTGGGATCATATCCCAGCTTGCACAGCAGACTCCGGATCAGCTTCAGGTTGATGCGATCGTCTTCAACCACCAGGATGTCCAGCGGATGCCTTGCCGCGAATTGTCCGTCAAACGTTGCTTCATCCGGCACAGTCTCTTTCATCGTCTCCCCGGAAAAAACCGTAAGAGGCAATTGAAGCACAAATTCCGAACCCTCCCCCACCTTGCTCCGGAGATTCAAGGTTCCCCCGAGAAGATCGCTCAACCGCTTGGAAATCGCCAGACCCAACCCCGTTCCCCCATAACGCCGCGAAGTGCTCGCATCCGCCTGCGTGAACGGTGCGAAAATCGCGTTGCGACGCTCTTCGGGAATCCCCGGCCCCGTATCCTTCACGGAAAATGTCCAATGGGGGTTCTCAGCGAAAAACTCCACGGAAATCGTCACCGACCCTGTCTCGGTGAACTTGATGGCATTTCCCGTCAAATTGAGAAGAATCTGCCGCAGCCTTCCCGGATCTCCCACCACCATCTGCGGCAGGTTGTCCGGAATCTTCGCCAACAAAGAAAGCCCCTTCTGTTCAGCCGCAGGGGTCAGGAGCAACTTGACTTCTCCCAACAGGGTTTCAATGGAGAACGGCACCTTTTCAACCCGCAGCGTTCCCGCTTCGATGCTGCTGAAATCCAAAATATCATCCAAAATCCGCAACAACGCCCGGCCGCTCTGGTAAAGCGTCTGCGCATATTCGCGGTGCTCCGGCAAAAGCTCCTCCGCCCTGGCCAGCAAATCGGCATAGCCGATGATTCCGTTCATCGGAGTCCGGATCTCATGGCTCATCGTGGCAAGGAACTGGCTCTTGGAATTTTCTCCCGCACGCGCCTGGCGCGTGAGTTCGCGCTGCAATTCCAACGCCTCCTTGAGAGACGTCTCCGCCTTGCGGCGTTCGGTCAAATCCCGCGTGACCTTTGCAAACCCCTGCAATTGTCCCGCCTCGTCACGAATGGCTGTCACATTGACCTCGGCCCAAAAACGGCTTCCATTTTTCCGGACTCTCCATCCCTCGGCTTTGACATTCCCGTTGCGGGTGGCCTCTCCGAGAATTCTCCCGGGCAATCCATCCTCGACATCCTCACAAGTGTAGAAACACGAGAAATGATGTCCGAGGATTTCCTCGATCGTGTACCCCTTCAAACGCTCCGCGCCAGCATTCCACGTAATGATTCTTCCCTCCGGATCCAGCAGGAAAATCGCGTAATCCTGCACCTTTTCGATCATGAGACGGAAGCGTTGTTCATTTGCCACCAGCTCGCTGCTCCGTTCCTTCACCCGTTCCAGAAGCGTGGCATTCAAGTTTCTGAGTTCTTCTTCAATCACCCGCTGCCGGGAAATATCGCGCGAGACAGCGAGAAGGCGGATGGGTTTTCCCCCGGTATCCAGAATCGGAGAAACAATTACATCCCACCATTTCGGCACCCCATCAAGTGTCGGGCAAAATCCCTGAAATCTGGAAGTATGCCCCTCGCAGGCTTCCCGCAATGCTTCTTGCGCTTTTTCCGCATCTTCCCCGCTCCAGAATGAAGCCCAGCATGTGTTGCGGATTTGCTCAAAATCCCGGATCCCGAGAGCGCGTTTTCCCGGTTCCGACATGGAAAGAATCTGCCCCTCCAAAGAGAGCACTTTCAGGCAGTCCTCGGAACTTTGAACAATGCTGCGGTTGTATGCCTCGCTCTCGCGCAGACTCTCTTCGCTTTTCCGAAGCGCCTGGGCGGACAGTTTCAAGTCCGTGACATCGCGGGCTGCGGCATAGATCACCTGCTCTTCGGGCACCGGAATCGCCTTCCAGGAAAGCCATCTCCAGGTCCCATCCCTGTGTCGGTAGCGGTTCTCAAATTCCAGCGTCTGGGTGCCGGGCACGAGGCACCGTTCCATCTCAGCCACCGTGAGAGCACGATCCTCCGGATGCACAAAATCCAAAAAGGGACGCGAGATAAATTCCTCCACGGAATGCCCGAAGTTTTCTTCAAACGCCCGGTTGACCCGGAGGAATTTCCCGGAAAAATTCGCAATGCACAACAGATCGAGCGACAACGTGAAAAAACGGTCCAACTCCCGGGTGCGCTCCGCGACGACTCCCTCCAGCTGGTCCCTCGTCACGGTTGCGGACGCCAGGGAATCCAACATCTGATTGAAGGCATCGGAAAGAACGCCCAATTCATCACTCCGATCATGCGGCATCCGAAGCGCCCAGTTTCCCCTCGAGATGGCTTCCGCCGTGGCCGTCATCTTCCCCAATGGAGCCGTGATCATGCGGGAAACAAGAAGACCCGCCACAAGCGCGGCCAAAAGAGCCGCCCCTGTCGTCAGCAGAAGAAACCACCGGGCACTGGAAATGATTTCCATCGCATTCTCGGCATCCCGGGACAACTCGGCATCGGACAGATCGTGATACTGCACCAGATCCGGGAGAATCATTTCCTCTAGAAAACGTCGAAGAGCCATCCCCTCCTGCCGGTCGATCACCCCCTCCTTCGATCTCCATTCTGCTTCAAACCGATCCAGCACAAGCCGGAGTGAATCCAAACGCTTCATCTCCTGCCGCTCTTCATCATCACGCTGCTCGCTCATCAGACGCAAAGAAACGGCCTGGCCGCTTTGTGTGGCGGCGATCGCCCGCTCCAGCGCCCCGCGAAATTCGGCCAGCCCTTTGCTGATTTCCGCCCGGGATGTCTTCTTGTCGGTGGATGAATCCATCAAAACAAAACGAAGGGCACTCACCGCTTCCAGCATATCCTGCGCGGACATGTGTTCCTGGAGGGACGATTTGTGGGCTTCTTTCAGGATCAGTTCCACGCGCGTTGTCCGCCAATAATCAATCACGCCCTGCAGCAGGATGATGAAAAACACGCAGCCGAACCCCATCAGGAGCTTGGTTCGGATAAGACCGGTTTTCATAGGGGGGCAAAAAACCCACCTCTGTTTAACTCTTCAAAGAAAGAAACTCAACTTTTTTTGAACCTGTTGCATGTCTTATAGGACACTTCAACGATCGTGTTTTCCCAGCCCCGCCTCCGATGGTTTTTCAACACCATTGCCAAAAAATCTTGCAGCCGGATCGGAAAGCCGGAGATTGAAAGCCATGAATTTTACGAAGATGAATGGCGCAGGGAATGACTTTGTCGTTGTGGACAACCGCAACGGCTCACTTTCGCTTTCCCGGGAAACCATTGCGCACCTCTGCGACAGGCATCGCGGAGTGGGTGCCGATGGTTTGCTGGCAGTGGAACCCCCCGAAAAGTCGGCGGACTTCCGGATGCGCTACTACAATGCGGACGGAGGTGAGGCGGACATGTGCGGCAATGGGGCCAGATGTTTCGCCCGTTTTGCCGCGCGCCTGCTCCCGTCGATCCCCTCCACGCTTTCCTTCGAGACTCCCGCCGGCCTCATCCGGGCCGGGTTTTCCGGGGATCTGGTCACCATCAATATGAGCGAACCGTGCGATTTGCGCGAAGCGACAGACCTGGAAGTGTCCGGCCTGGGAACCTGCCGGGTTCATTTCCTCAATACCGGCGTCCCCCATGCGGTGGTTTTTGTCCCGGATGTGGAAGCCGTGGACATTGCAACGTCCGGAGCTTCGCTTCGTTGGAACCCCGCTTTTGCCCCGAAGGGCACCAATGCCAATTTTGCACAGGTTGTCGCCCCGGGAAATCTGATCCTCCGAACCTTTGAACGGGGAGTGGAGGGAGAAACCCTCGCGTGCGGAACCGGAGTTTGCGCCACGGCTCTTCTCCATCACCTCGCCACCGGAGCCCCCTCTCCCGTGAGTGTTCGCGTGCGGGGAGGCGACACACTTGAGGTGGGGTTTGACCCCTCTCTCAAAAATGTCACCCTCACGGGACCCGCGGATTTTGTTTTTGAAGGAACCCTTCCTTGAAAAAAACAACGACGGACAGCCCTGCGGATTTTGTTTCCGTCGCCTGTGTTTCATTGTAGCCTTTCACCTTATGTCATTTGCAGGAACCCATACCGCCCTCGTCACGCCGTTTCGCGGGGGAAAATTCGATGCCGACGCCTTCCGGTCACTCATTGAAGACCAGATCGCAGGAGGGATCACCGGCATTGTCCCGGTGGGGACGACCGGGGAGTCCCCCACGCTGGATCATGACGAACACAACGAAGTCATCCGCACCGCCATTGAAGCGGCGTCCGGTCGCTGCCGGGTCATGGCCGGCACCGGATCCAATGCCACATCGGAGGCCATTGCCCTGACCAAAGAAGCCGAACGCCTCGGTGCCGACTCCGCCCTTCTCGTCGCCCCCTACTACAACAAACCGTCCCAGGAAGGTCTCTACCGTCACTTCCGGGCCATCGCGGAATCAGTGAAGATCCCCTTGGTTCTTTACAGCATCCCCGGACGCTGCGGCATTGAAATCGGGGTGGAAACCGTGGTCCGCCTGGCAGAAGACTGCCCGAACATCCGCACCATCAAGGAAGCCGGCGGCTCTGTGGAACGCGTCAGCCAACTGCGCGCCGCCCTGGGAACGGATTTCGAGATCCTCTCCGGTGACGACTCCCTCACCATTCCCTTCCTTTCGGTGGGGGCCGTCGGCGTCATCAGTGTCGCCTCCAACCTCTTTCCCGCGGAAGTCTCCCAGATGGTCCGGCTTTGGCTGGCAGGCGACATCCCGGGCGCCCAGGCTCTCCACAAAAAATTCTACCCGCTCTTCAAGGATCTCTTTGTGGAACCCAACCCGGTTCCGGTGAAGTTTGCCCTCTCCCTGCGCGGAAAAATGACGCCCGACGTCCGGCTTCCCCTGTGCGAAATGTCCGAAGCGAATGCCCGGCGCGTCCGCACCACCGTGAAGGCTCTGTCATGACCCGTCTGCTCATCAACGGCGCCAAGGGCCGCATGGGACAGGCTCTCATCGCCTGTGCCGGCATGGATCCGGAACTGACCGTCACCTCCGCGGTGGATGCAGGGGATGATTTTCCATCCGCCCTGCCTCTTTGTGACGCCGTCATCGATTTCACCCATGCCCCGGCCACTGTCTCCGTCGCCGAATCCTGTGCCGCCGCCGGCAAGCCCCTGGTCATTGGCACGACAGGTCATACGGAAGAGGATCGTGCCCGGATTCTTTCCTGCTCGGCCCAAATCCCCATTGTCTTCGCCCCGAATTTCAGCATCGGCGTCAACACCCTCTTCTGGCTCACGCGCAAGGCGGCGGAAATTCTCGGTCCTGACTTTGATCTGGAGGTTGTGGAAATGCACCACCGACTGAAGAAGGATTCCCCAAGCGGGACAGCCAGAAGACTCGCTGAAATCCTCGCCGAAACACGCACCCTGTCTTACGAAAAAGACGTCCTCCACGGACGGGAAGGCATGGTGGGGGAGCGAACCCCCTCCGAAATCGGCATGCACGCCATCCGTGGCGGGGATGTCGTGGGAGATCATACGGTGATTTTTGCCAATGTCGGAGAACGCCTCGAACTCACCCACAAAGCCTCCAGCCGGGACACTTTTGCTAAAGGAGCCCTCCGCGCCGCCAAGTGGGCCCGCACCCAACCGGCAGGCCTCTACGATATGCAGGATGTCCTTGGCCTGCACTGACCGGGATACTCCATGAGAGTCGGCATCGCATTGGGCTCCAACCTCGGCGACCGGCTCGCCTCTCTCCGGCAGGCCAAGAAAAGACTGTTCTCCCTGCATACCGGCCCCGGTCCCTTTCTCTGCTCAAAAATCTACGAAACCTCTCCGGTGGATTGCCCTGAAGACTCTCCGCTCTTCCTCAACGCCGCCATCGAACTCTCCTCGTCCCTCCCGCCACTCGATCTCCTCCTCCTTCTCCAACAAATCGAGGTCGATCTGGGCAGACCAAAAAACCATGCATACCATGGTCCCCGTTCCATGGATCTGGATCTTCTGTATTGCGACAATATGCAAATATCGCACAATATGCTGACCCTGCCGCATCCAGAAATACCGAACCGCCTCTTTGTCCTTCACCCCCTTTCCGACATCTGCCCTGACCGCATTTTGCCCGGCAATACATGCAGTATTCGCGTTTTGTGCGATTTTTGCGACAAGCAGCAGGCTTTCACCCAAAAAATAAAAACCCTATCTTTCTTTTTATAAGAAGATTACATTGATTTATTACGTTTTGAAAAAGCCCTTTGATTTTCTCATTCAAGCAAAAAAGGACGGCCGAAAACTGGCCTCTTTGACAGCTTACGATTATCCAACGGCAAAGCTGTTGGACGGAGCTGGATTGGACTTTCTTCTGGTGGGAGATTCCTTGGGGATGGTGGTCTTGGGGCACCCGGATACCACAAGTGTTCGGATGGAAGACATGCTGCACCACACTCGGGCCGTGGCCCGGGGAGCCATGCAGACATGGATTGTTTCCGACCTTCCTGCCGGCAGCTATCCCTCCCCTGAAGCTGCCGTGGAAAACTCAGCGCGACTCATTGAAGCGGGCGCCGATGCGGTAAAAATCGAAGGCGGTCGGGAATGCCTCCGGATCGTCCAGGCGATCCGGGCGGCAGGCATTCCCGTCGTCGGCCATCTGGGAATGCTCCCGCAACGGGTCCGGGAAGAGGGGGGCTACCACATCAAAGGCCGCTCCGATCTGGAAGCGGACAATCTTCTGGCGGATGCCCGGGCCTTGGACGATGCGGGAGTCAGCGCCGTGGTGCTGGAACTTGTGCATGCTCCCCTCGCCGAAAAGTTGACCCGTGTGCTGAAGATCCCCACCATCGGCATCGGGAGCGGGGCTTCCTGCGATGGGCAGATATTGGTCATTCACGACGTGATCGGGCTTTTTCCTTGGTTCCGGCCCCGGTTTGCAAAGGCCAGGGCGGACGTGGCTGCGGAAATCCAGCGCGCCGCCTCGGAGTTCGTTGCCTCAACGCGCCAGGTTGCCGGGTAATCCCCTTCTCAGGCCTTCTTCCACTTGATGCTGCAACCCATGCCGGGATGCTGGACAGAGGGAGCGGGCTTCCCTTCAAGCAGGGTCTTCACCGCCAACCGAAGATCGGAACCGGTCACCGGCTTTCCATTGCCGGGCGTGCTGTCATCCAATCTCCCCCGATAATAAAGCTTTTGCCGGGCATCGTAAAGAAACAGGTCCGGCGTGCAAACCGCCTCAAAGGCCCGTGCCACCTCCTGCGTCTCATCATACAGAAACGGAAACGGCAGAGCCATTTCCCGAAGCTTCGCGGGAGCATCCTCGGGGTAGGCCTCCGCATCATTGGAGCAAATCGCAACCGTTTCCAGTCCCCGGGCGGCATGCTCCCGGGCAATCTTCACCAACTCCTCCCGCATGTGGACGACATACGGACAGTGCCGACAAAGAAATGCCACCAGAAGCCCTTTTGCTCCGGAAAATGATTCCGGGGTATATTCCTTTCCATTCACCACGTCCTTCAGCAAAAAGGAAGGAAGCGGTGTGCCTGTGGGAGTCAAAGATGCAATTGCGGCCATGGGAAAACATTGCAATGGAAGAGGCTCTTCCCGCAATGCCGCAGATGTTTTTCTTTCCCAATGCTTCCCCGCCGTTTACTTCGGAGGAAAACCGGATGAAGTTCTCCCGCTCTGCCCTCTGTTGCCTTCTCTGCCTGCTCTGGATCTCCGGATGCGCCACGCCGCGCCAGCTTGTCACAAATCCCGCCCCCGGCGACCGGGCGGGGGACACCAGTCAGCTCCCTTTCATTTACGCTCCCAAACCGGTTGCCGTGCTCCATGGAAAAGCCTCCTACTATTGGGAACCCCAGAAAACCGCCAGCGGGGAACGTTTCGATCCCAGAAAGCTGACCGCCGCCCACAAGTCTCTCCCCATGCACAGCGTCGTCCGCGTCATCAACGTCCGGAATGGCAAAAGCGTCATCGTCCGGATCAACGACCGGGGGCCCTACATTCGCGGACGCATCATCGACCTGAGCAAAGCGGCGGCCGAAAAGATCGACATGGTCAAAGCCGGGGTCGTTTCCGTCCGGGTCGAAGTGCTCAAAAAAATCGACGTCCTTTCCAAACCGAATCGCAAACTCAAACGCACGAACTGAGACGCGCTTGTTCTTGCCTATTGCCCGCCGGATGGTTTTCATGAAGACCATGAGCGACGGTATTCTCTCCGGAAAAACAGGCGTCGTTTTCGGTGTCGCCAACAAACGCAGCATCGCCTGGGCGATTGCCCGGGCGTGGCATCAGGCCGGCGCGAAATTGATTTTCAACTATCAGGGAGACCGCTTGAAAGACAACGTGGAGGAATTGGTGGCCGAGTTCGGCACCGACACCGCACTGTATCCCTGTGACGTGTCAAAGGATGACGAGATTGCCGCTTTTTTTGACAAAGTCTCGTCCCACACCTCCCGGCTGGATCTTCTGCTCCACTCGGTCGCATTTGCCCCCCGGGAGGCTCTGGAAGGAGATTTTCTCGACACCTCCCGGGAAGCCTTCCGCCAGGCTCACGACATCAGCTCCTACTCCCTTGTCGCCCTCACCCGGGCAGCGGTCCCCTTCATGACGGCCGGAGGCAGCATCCTCGCCATGACTTACCTCGGCTCGACAAAAGTCATCCCCCACTACAACGTCATGGGCGTCGCCAAAGCTTCTTTGGAAGCCTCCATGCGCTATCTGGCCTGCGATCTCGGTCCCCGCAACATCCGGGTCAATTGCATCAGCGCCGGCCCGGTGCAAACTCTGGCCGCCAGAGGCATCTCGGGATTCAGCATGATGATGAAACACTATGAGGAACATGCCCCGCTCCGGCGGAGTTGTACCCCTGCGGAGCTTGGACACACCGGCGTCTTCCTGGCCGGTGACGGATCCTCGGGAATCACCGGACAGGTTCTTTACGTGGATGGCGGTTATGAAATCATGGGAATATCATGAAAAAAATCTTCTTCACTCTTCTTCTGTGTCCCGCGCTTCTTGCCCAGGACAAGCCCGTCATTGATGGATTGCTCCCGGACTCCGGGGGATCCGGTGTTCCCACCGTCCAGACCCTGGCTCCCACAAAAGGCGAGGCCGTCGCCGCCATGCTGGCTGTCCCTCCGAAATACGCGGACGGCATTCTGGAAGTCACAGGGCAGAATGGAGCACCCAACCCGGAGGAATGGATCCTCCAGGCGTGGAATACCGAAGACCCCGGCACCGTTCACAAACTGACCGTCCGCGATGATCAGTTTGTCTCAGATGTCCTCTCCGTGAACATCTACGAGGCGGAGCGGAAAGAAATCAACATCCCGATGCCCGACATCCGGCTCGACTCCGGGGATGCCTACGAGATCGCGCAATCGTATGCTGCGGCCAACGGGAAGACACTCGGCCATGTGAACTACTCTCTCACCACCCGGGCCAGGCGAACTCCTCCCATCTGGACGCTTGATTGCTTCGACGGAAAAGGTTCCCACATCGGCAAACTCGAGATCCTCGCCACATCCGGCACCGTCCTCGCCAGCCCCGGCTTCAAAACAAGCCCGCAGTAGTTTTCCCCGCCCGCCACATGTGCCCATCGCCGACTCCGGAGGTTTTCTTTCAAAAAATCTCCCCGGAAGCCCTTCCGCCCCTTGAAGGAATCCACGTCTGGAGATTTTTTCCCGAGACACACGACCCCTCTCTTCTCAGTCCGGAGGAAAAGACGCGTGCAGCCGGCTATCAGGCGGAAAGCGCCCGCCTGACTTTTACTTCCGCAAGGTCGGGACTCCGCCGGGCGGCATCGCTCTACACCCGAATCCCCCCACAGAATCTGCGCATCGGCATCGATAAAAATGGAAAGCCTTTTTTCGAGAACGCAGCCCTCCATTTCAACCTGAGCCACAGTGGTTCCGCCGTGGTGGCGGCATTTGCGGACTTCCCACTGGGAATCGACATCGAATCCCATGGCCGGTGCCGCAATTTTGTCGAAATTGCCCGCCGTTATTTTCATCCCTCCGAAGCGGACCAACTGGCCCGCTGTGGGGAGGAACATGAATTTTTACGGCTCTGGTCCGGCAAGGAAGCCATGCTCAAGCTCTCCGGAGATGGCATCTCCGGGGGGCTGACAGAAGCCAGACCGGGCGATGGAGCACCTGGCACCCTCTGCGGACGCGAGGTTTGCCTCACAGCTTTTCGTTTCGGAGCCTGGTCCGGCACGGTGGCCTCTTTTGAGCGCGCCAAGGTAAAAGGCTGGTTTCAATTCTGAAAGGTGTTACGACTTCCTGACATGTCATTTCAAAATCTTGGTCTCTCCGAAACCGTTCTCCACGGTGCCCAGCGAATGGGTTATTCCGACCCCACGCCCATTCAATTGAGGGCGATCCCCGTGATTCTCGCCGGAAAAGACCTGGTGGCCTCCGCTCAGACCGGCACGGGCAAGACCGCCGCCTTTGCTCTTCCCGTTCTCTCCAAACTCGATCATCCGGAACCCCGCATCCGTTGCCTCGTCCTCGAACCCACCCGGGAACTGGCCATGCAGGTCGAGACCGCCTTCCGCGACTACATGCGTTTCATGCACACCGAAGTCTCGCTCATCCACGGTGGCGTCGGATACGGGAAACAACGGGAAGATCTCGCCCGCAAGTGCGACGTCATTGTCGCCACCCCCGGTCGCCTGCTCGATCACATGCAGCAGGGTGCCGTGGATCTTTCCTCGCTCACTTTTCTGATCCTTGACGAAGTGGACCGCATGTTGGACATGGGTTTTCTTCCCGACGTCCGCCGGATCGTCGAAAAATGCCCGAAAGAACGGCAGACGCTGCTTTTCTCCGCCACCATCCCGGAAGAAATCGAACGCCTCTCCGCCTGGTGCCTCCGGGATCCCGAGCGAATCGAAATCGGAGCCCGCCGCTCCCCTGCGGAAACGGTCAATCACGCCTTTTACCCCGTGGCCGTCGCCCAGAAATTCGACCTCCTCCTCGCCCTGCTCGCCCGCACAAATTTCGACAGCGTCCTCATCTTTTCCCGCACAAAAGATGGAGCCGACCGGATCTGCCGGGAATTGAAAAAGAACAACCATTCCGTGGTGGCCCTCCATTCCAATCGCACGCAAACCGAGCGCGTCGAAGCCCTCGAAGGGTTCAAAGCCGGACGTTACGAGGTCATGGTTGCCACGGACATCGCCGCCCGGGGCATCGACATTGCCGGGGTGAGCCATGTCGTGAACTACGATGTCCCCCAGCATCCGGAAGATTACGTCCACCGGATCGGACGCACGGGCCGCGCCCAAAATGTCGGAGATGCCTTCACGATCATGACCGCCGAAGAACTTCCCCATGTGAAGGATATCGAGCGGTTCATCGGACAGTCGGTGCCGCGCCTCAAGCTCGAAAACTTCGATTACCTTTACACGGCCATTTTCAACGAAGCCGAAGCCGCCGCCTCTCTCAAAGCCGCCAAGGGCGTCCGCACCCACAAAGGCTACCGCTTCGGGTCGAAAAGAAAACGCTGATCCGCCACTCTCCGCCTCTGAAGAAAATCAGAGGCTCTTCACGGCGGCGGCAAGCGGTCGGGCAAAATCCCCCGCCACTTCCGCCAGCGCGGGAGAATTCCCGGTTTCCGCAATTTTCCGCACAATCGCGCTGCCCACCACAACGGCATCCGCTTCTCCGGCCACTTCGGCCGCCTGCTCCGGAGTCGAAATACCAAACCCCACGGCAACCGGCAGGGACGTGTGTCTGCGGATCTCCGCAACCTGCGAGGCAATTCCCCTGGACAGGGAAGCCTGCTCACCGGTGACCCCCTCGCGGGAAACATAATAAATGAACCCCTCGGCCGATTTGGCAATCAGCGCCATCCGTTCCGGAGGAGTCGTGGGAGCAATCAGTTGGATCGAGTGCAATCCGTGGCTTCCCGCAAACTCCGCATTTCTCAACGCCTCATCGGGAGGCAGATCCAAAATCAACAACCCGTCCGCCCCCGCCTCCGCCGCATCACTGATGAATCGCGCATAGCCATAAATGTAAACCGGGTTCAGATAGGTGAAGAGAACGATCGGCAGCTCCGAAGTGCTTCGAATCCGGCGAATCATCTCGAAAACCCCGGAAATCGTCGTCCCCGCGGCAATGGCCCGCCCTGCTGCAGCCTGAATCGTTGCCCCATCCGCCAAAGGATCGGAAAACGGGATTCCCAGTTCCAGGATGTCCACCCCGGCCTTCTCCAACGCCAGTGCAATCTCCACAGTCCGCTCCGGAGAGGGGTCTCCCGCCGTGATGTAGGCGATGAAACCCGCTTTCTTTGTTTCGCGCAGTTGGAGGAATCTCGTGTCGATCCGGTTCGGCATCCGTCTTTGCTACATGCCCGCCATTCCCGAATCAAGCACCGCCAGCACCCTCAATGCGCCCACCATCCCCGCACGAACTGCAAAAGCCCGAGCCCATAGAAAAGAGTCCCCGCAAACCCCGCGAAAAACTGGACGAGCGGACGCCTCCGCAGCACAAGGGCCGCCAGAAAGAAAATCGGAAACATCCCCAGCAAAAACCGCGGCAGGGACATCCAGAAACTGTAACAAAAGGTCAGCACCCAAAGTGCTCCGAGATAAACCGAGTAACAGGGCCGCAGCCTCCACACACTCCAGACCAAAAATCCCGTTGCCAGCACAAAGGCCGCCAAATGGGCGCAACAGATCATGATCCGTGTTGTGGGATCGGCCGTCGCCAGTCCCTCCCAATCCCCCAGAAATCCCACCCAAGGCCAGTCCAGTCGCTTGGAAAAAACCTCCGCCTGCATCGAGAGAAACCTCAGAGGATCGCCAAACACACAAACATTCAGCACCATGTAAAGAGCGATTCCCAGAAGAGGAGTGAAAACACAAAGGATCGACGGACGCACCTGCCGGATTCTGAAATCCCGCTGCTGCAAATACTCCACCAAAAGGGCCGGCACGAGAACCAGGCCGGTCATCCGCGTCAACGCGGCGGCAAAGGCAAAAAAACCCGCCCAGGCCCAGGCCCCCTTCCGTGCGGACAAAAATGCCGCCACGGTCGCCGCCAAAAAAAGACTCTCCGTGTAGCCGAGATGAAAGAAATATGCCGTCGGGAAAAGCGCCAGGCTCACCACCCCGATCTTCGCCACCTCCCCGTCAAACTCGAATTCCGCAAGACGGTAAAAAACCGCAAAAGCAATCACACAGAAGAAATTGGCCACCAGCAGCAGTGCCAGGGTCGAATTTCCCAGCAACAAAACCAAAGGAGCAGCCAGCAGCGGGAAGAGAGGAAAAAAACAAATGTGGAACCCCCTTTCCGCAGTCGCGGCATACCCGTGGGTCGCAATCACCTCATAATGACTGGCATCCCAGCGGGAAAAAATTCCCGGGAAAGCCGCCCGTTCGTTGGTCAAAACCTCAAAGGCAACAACCCCGAACCCCAGCGTGATGACAGCACTCATCAGGGCAATGAGAACCGGAAAATGAAACCTCGTCCAAAATTTGCCGATCAGAAAAAGCCCCTGCAGCAGCCCGGAACAGGTCCTCTGAAATATCCCCTCTTCACTTTTGCCGTTCATTTTTTCAACAAAACGGGCGAACCATTCCCCGGGAGATTCCTTGCCTGCTTCCAAACTTGCTTCTCCCGGTCAGAACGTGCGATTCCTGTGAAAGGATACCCATTGGTGCGTGGCATGAAAAAAGAGTGTGTCATTGCAGGCGTTCCTCCCGTATTCCAACGGGCACGCGAGTCCCATACCTTTTCCAAAATGAAAAAACGAATCAATTTTCTCCTCCTTCTCCTGCTGCTGGGTACCCACATTCCCGAATCCCGGGCTTTGGAAGTCGAAGGAGTTCCCATTGCCCCGCAGGTCACCGTCTCCGAAAAACAGCTTTCCCTCAATGGAGCCGGAGTTCGCACCGTTGTGCTTCTTGTTCTTCCCATCAAAGCCTACGTTGCAGCCTTTTATACTCCTGCTCCCCTCCGTTCGGAAAAGGCCGTCCTGGCCTCCCCGGGACCGCTGAAGTGGCAGTTCACCTTTCTCCAGGCTGTCGGGCAAAGCCAGGTCACCAAGGCCTGGCAGGCCCAATTTGCAGAGAGCATCAGCTTTACTTACGAAGGGTGGGAGACCGACAGGGACACCTTTGTCAAAATGTTCGGTCCTTTGAAAAAAGGTGGTGTCGAAAGCGTGGAGATCGACGGAAACACCACAAGGGTTTACGACAACGGCATCCTCAAAGGTTCCATCAACGGACGAAACTTCCAAAAAGCTTTCATCAGCCTTTGGTTCGGCTCCAATCCGGTGCAGGAATCTCTGAAAAGCGATCTGCTCGGGAATTAATCTTCCGAAGAAGACCGATCCCTGGCCGGGCTCCCTTTCAAGAGGACAAAGGCGAGCAAAGCCCCCAGGCCAATCGCGACAAACACGGGCACATAAGGATGCTCGTGCAAACGGTCATCCGCCGCCCTGGCAGCACTTGAAGCCCGGTCCGAAACCCGTCCCAACACCTCACGGCTGCTTTCCAAGGCCTCGCCAAGGCGGGCACGTGCGGTTCGGACCTTGTCCCCGGCGGAATCCGTCGTGGCAACAAGAAGTTCACGGGCACTTTCGGCGATGTCTTTCGCCATTTGGATTTCTTTGTGAAGACTGAGGGACATAATAAGTTCGTTGAACAAACCCATACACCGGGTTTTCAGATTCCGCCAGCAATCGTTTCCCCAGGGTGGAAAAACTCTCCCCTGGAAGTTCTGCCTGGAACTCCGCGCCTGCCAACTCCAAAAAGGTCCGGCAGGTCGCGGATTCCGAATACGTTACTTGCTTCCCGCGACTTTCGGGAGCTTGAATGCCTTCTTGGCCGGAGCGGACGCTTTTTTCTTCACGGGCGCTTTGACGGCTTTCTTGGCTTTGGGAGCCTTTTTGGCTTTCTTGGGAGCCGCAGGCACGACCGCTTTGACGACAGGAGCCGGAGCGGTGGTCTCGGGAGCAGCGGAGTTCGTGCTTTTCACAGAGTAAACACCCGGCTCCACCTTGTTCAGAATCTTTTTGCCCGTGGTGCTGATCCACACGGAAACATTGGCGGCCGGCAGAGAAAGCTTGGCCGCAATATCCTTCACGCGCATCCCTTTCGGACCGGCTGTTTCCAGCAGGGCCACAATTTTCTCCTTGAGGGGAGTCCCTTTCTTGCCCGCTTTTTTCACAGGCTTTGCCGCCACAACCTTGACCGGTTTTTCCTTCACGGCGACGGCCGGCTTGGTTCCCTTCACCGCATAGCGGCCGGGTTCAAGCTTCTGGGTCAGTTTCTTGCCGGTGGTGCTGAACCACACGGAAACGTTTGCCGCAGGAGCCCCCACTTTGGCGGCAATTTCCTTGATCTTCAATCCTTCGGCTCCGGCGCTTTCCAAAACGGAAAGAATCTTTCCCTTGAGTCCGCCGGCCTTGACTTTGCCAGAAGAACGCGGTTTCCGGGACTTGCGGACCGGAGCGGCTTTGGGAGCCTTCGTCACTTTGACGATCGGCGCGGCGACTCCCGAAAGAACCTTTGAAATCTCGGTTTCAAGCTCCGCAACAAGTTTGACGAGTTCGTCTTTTCTCTCCGTCAGCGTAAGAATGCGGCGCAGGGACTGGCTGGTAATGTGTGATAAATCCATATTAAGTTTTTGATAGAACCATCACTCTTAATGATTTGGCAAGAGGAAATCTTAAGACGAAAATATTCTCCTTACGCCACGACAACTTCCGTCCTACTTGAAAAAGGCGCCTATTTTTTCAAAAACCCGCCCGAATTGCCTGTCCACCTCGTCGGAAATACCCGCCAGCGAGGGAAAAGGATCCTCATGTTTGTAAGCATAAGGGAAGTCCAATGTCTCCACGGTAATCGCAATGTCCCGGTTCCGCCCCTTCAGTGTATTTTCGACTTCATAAGGCGGAATCACCTCATCCCTCGCGAGGGCAATGGCTGAAATGCGCCCGCTCATCCTGCGGAATCGTTCCTCCCGAAAATCCGCTTTGGACTTGTAGCTTAACATGCTTCGAAAAGCTGCCCCGGACCCGGAACTTTCATCGAGCCAGGTGGAAAGCTTGGGATCATGCTTGAGATGGCTTTCCAAATGCTCCACCAGAAATGAATAAAGCCGGACGTTGGCCTCGCTGTCCAAGATGAACTTGGAAACGGGGGAAATCCGGTTGAAGACCGGCCCACCACAAAACATGAAAAGCCGGGTGTCCGAAAACAATCCCTCCGGATTGCTCAACAAGAGCACTTCGGAAAGAAATCCCCCGATCGAATAGGCCATGATGTCGATGGAAACGTCTTTCTCAAAAAGCGGGTGGTTTCCACTCTTGCAGGTTTCCACGAAATCTTTGACGTCGTGAAAAGTCTGCAAGCCCGACCAGATGAACCTCTGCGGATTGCGGTGCAGACGTGTGCTGATGGCTGCATTCAGCAGTGAGGAGTGGAGAATGTCCGGGAATTCCACCCTGCGCTTCCTGCTCACCATGTGCATGAGCCGTGGATCGCTCCAGGCCACCGGAGCCCGGTTCATATGGAAAGCAATTGGAAAAAGCACCACGGTTTTTCCCGTCAACTCAAGGATCCTGGCCGCCCAGGGAAGATATTTGAACCAATGCTTCTCGTTGAAACCGTGAAAAAGCAGAATCATCCCCTCGGCCTTTTCCACACCATCCGGCTTGAAGACATGATATCCGAACGACTTGTTCTCGGTGACCATCGAATCCGCCACATCCAGCAAATCGCCGTCGGGTTCTCCGCTCCCCTGGCCCTCCGGCAACAGGGAGGCATGATGGGAATCAAACGTGAAATTGTGAACACTCATTCCCCCGTTGAGTTCAATCCTCTCCTTCTCGAAGGAAACCCTTTCCTTCAAATGCCCGTAGAGTTGAAAATACTTCATCATCGGTTCCCCGCATGATTCACCTTATTCCGCCGGGAAAACAGCGAAAAAAGTCCGCCCGGAAAAGCTACTTCGCCCAGACGTCGGCGTCGCCGAACCAGCGTGAGGTCGTGACCTTCTGGCGCGTGTAAAACGCAACGGCTTCCCTGCCCTGCAAGTGAAGATCGCCAAAAAACGAATCATTCCATCCGCTGAAGGGAAACATGGCCATTGCCGCGGGCACCCCGACATTGACCCCCACCATGCCGGCCTGAATGCGGTGCCTGAACTCCCGGGCGGCGTGGCCGGAACGCGTGAAAATGGCCGCCCCATTCCCATAAGACGACCTGTTGGCCGTTTCGATCGCCTCATCAAGATCTTCCATGCGGAGCACACTGAGCACCGGTCCGAATATCTCCTCCCTCACCGGAGTTGTCTCCGGTCGGACATGATCGAGAATCGTGGGGCCGACAAAAAAGCCGCCGGGCGAGGAGGCGGGATGCAATCCGCGACCATCCGCTGCCACATGCGCCCCCTCGGATTCGCTGAGACCGATCAAGTGCTCCACCCGGTCGCGATGGACGGCTGTAATGACCGGCCCCATCTGGACGGTGGGATCATTGAATGTCGGCCCCACCTTGAGAGATTTTGCCGCCTCGACCAGCGCGGGAACAATCCGGTCTCCCGCCCCGCCCACGGCCAGCGCCATGGACCCGGCCATGCACCGCTCTCCCGCGCATCCGAATGCCGCCTCGGTCAGTCCCCTCACCGCCTCTTCCACCGGGGCATCGGGCATCAGCAAAACGAAATTTTTCGCTCCGCCCGCCGCCTGAACCCTTTTCCCATGCGTCGTGCCTTTCAGAAAAATCTCCCGGGCCACGGGAGTCGATCCCACAAACGAGACCGCCTGAACCAACGGATGCGTGAGCAGAGCATCCACCGCCTCCCGGCCTCCATGCACCAACTGAAAAACGCCCGGAGGCAGACCGGCCTCACACAACAGCTCCGTGAGACGCACCGCCGTCAGCGGAACCTTCTCGCTCGGTTTGAGCACAAAGGTATTTCCACAGGCCAGGGCCAGCGGAAACATCCACAGGGGAACCATCGCGGGAAAGTTGAAAGGAGTGATCCCCACACAGACACCCAAAGGCTGTCGGACCGTCTCACAATCGATGCCCCGCGCCACATTCTCCAGGCTCTCCCCCATGAGAAGCGTCGGGATGGAGGTCGCGTACTCCACCATCTGGATTCCCCTTCGAACATCGCCCCGGGCCTCGGACAGCGTCTTTCCATGCTCGGTGGAAACCAGCGTCACCAGTTCCTCCCCATGTGTCTCCAACAGCATCTTGAACCGGTAAAAGACCTGGATGCGGTCCACAGCGGGAGTCTCCCACCAGCCCTCAAATGCCGCATGCGCGGATTGCACGGCCTCGTCCACAAGCAAGGCGTCCGCCAATGGTGCCGCAGCGATTTGCTCGCCGGTGGAAGGATTGAAAACCGGAGCGGTTGCCCCTGCCGGACCGGCAAGCCACCGGCCGTTGACAAAGTGCGGACAAGGTTTCATCGGATGAAGCAGAATCCGGTTACTGTGAGAGTGCCTGGGATTGCTCGACGAATTTGTCGCCGCTCCAGTCGCCATCCGCCCTCACCACGTTCCCCGCCTTCTGTGCATCCTTGCGCTCTTTTTGTCGCTTCACCAAATCGGCGTGGGTCGTGAAATACCCGAGACTCCGTCCCTTGAAATCCGCAAGCGTTTCAAATCCGTGCTTCTCCATGAAGGCCAGCAACTCTTCCTGCATCGGCTTCACCATTTCATAGCCGAACTTCATCACCCCCGTGCAAACCTGCACGGTGTCCGATCCAAGGAGGATGAATTGCGCCGCATCCGATCCGGTCTCGATCCCCCCGATGCCGGAAAGCGAACGCCCGGGAAATTCGTTCTGAACAAGCGTGGCGATCTCCATGCACATGCGGAGCGCGATCGGCTTCACGGCTTTGGAGGAATACCCTCCCGGCGTCGTATACCCCTCGACGGTCGGTTCCGGACGAAGCGTCTCCAAATTCACCCCCATCACGCTCCGGATGGTGTTGATCGCACTGATCCCCTGGCACCCGGCTTTCAGTGCCGCCCGCGACGGGTCTTCGATGTGTGTGATATTGGGTGTCATTTTCGCCCACACCGGTTTCTTCGCGGCAGACATCACCCAGGTGCAAACCTCCCCGAGGATCTCGGGATCCTGCCCCATCGCCGCTCCCATTTTCCGCTCCGGGAGCCCGTGCGGACAGGAAAAGTTCAACTCAAACCCGTCCACCCCCGCATCCTGGCACCGCTCCACGATCTCCACCCACGCATCCTTCCGGCATTCCTCCATGATCGAGGCAATCAGGATGCCCTCCGGATGCAGGTCTTTGCATTTTTTGAATTCCTCGATCCAGATCGAAAGCGGACGGTCGCTGATCAGTTCGATGTTCTCCCATCCGATGACTTCCTTCCCATCCTGGGCATGGAGCTTGGCATACCGGGGAGTGACATTGATGACCTTCGATGCATCCAAGCTCACCGTCTTGGCGATCACCGCCCCCCAGCCTTCACGAAACGCACGGGAAATGACATTCAGATTCGTCCCGGGAGGGCCGGAAGCAATCACAAACGGGTTCGGCAGATGGAGTCCGTCAACAGTGGTGGAAAGTGTGGGCATGGTGATAAAAAGAAATAAGCAGTTTCAGGGCCAAATTTTCTCAAGCGGAGCGGGCGATCCAATCGATGGTCTTCGTTGTCAGCAGATCAAACGCGCGGACCGCCGCCTCAAGGTGTTCCTCTTTCGTATCCTCAATCCTGTTGTGGCTGATCCCGTGCAGACTCTGCACAAACATCATCACCGTCGGGATCCCGGCCCGCGAGACTTCCGCAGCATCGTGCAACGGGCCGGATGGCATCCGGTGCGATATTCCGCAGACTTCCTCCGTGGCTTCCGCGCAAAGTTCGATGAGATCCGGATGGAAAAGAATCGGCTCGATCTGCCAGAGTCGTTCCCAGCCGACCTCCACGCCGGCCTCTTTCGCAAATTGCGCAGCCGCCTCACGCGCCTCTTCCAGCATCGCCTGGAGGGACTTTGCATCGAGATGCCGCTGGTCGAGCGTGATCCGGCAATCCGCAACAACACTCGTCACAATACCCGGCAAAGTTGTGCAGGAGCCGATCGTGCACACCCCTCCGTGCCGTTCCGCGATTTTGTAAATCTCCGGCCCCATCCTGGCGGCGGCCAGAAAGGCATCCCGGCGGCGGTTCATCGGCGTGCTCCCGGAATGCGCCGCCTGCCCGCGGAATGTGATGGCATGCCGCTCCACGCCAAACGTCCCGAGCACGGTCCCCAGAATCAGCCCTTTGTCCAACAGCACCGGTCCCTGTTCAATATGAAGCTCCAGATACGCGGCGGCATTCCTGCGTTCACATCCGGACTCTCCGACTTTCTCAAACTCGATCCCCACAGCCCGGAGGGCATCCGGCAGAGCCATTCCGGAACGGTCATGCAGTCCTCGCGCCTCTTCCATGTTCAGTGTTCCCGCACAGGCGGACGAACCGAACAGACTCTTCCCAAACCTTGCCCCCTCCTCATCCGCCCAATCCACGAGGCGCACAGTCACAGGCGGACAACCCTGATATTCCTGATCCAAGCGTCGCAGGATCTCCACCCCGGCCAGCGTGTTCAGGCATCCGTCCAACCACCCCCCGTTGGGCACGGAGTCAATATGACCTCCAATCAACAGGGCCCGATCCGAACGTCCCCGCAGGGTCGCCCAGAAATTCCCCGCTGCATCGGTGTGGGTCTCCAATGGCAGGCCCGCGAGTTTTTCCCGGAGAAAATCCCTGGCCCTCGTCCAAACCGGAGTAAAGGCCACCCGCTGGGCACCATCGGCATCACCGGTTAATGTGCGCAATTCCTTCAGTTCGGAAACAGTCCGTGCCGGATTCAACCCACTCACTCTTTCTCTCCCTTTCTTTCATTCTCCCGTTCCGCCAGCAAAGTCGCCGTAAGAAAATTCCACTCCCCCTCCAGAGAACCCGCGAACACCGGTCGGCCCGCCCGCGCATACCAGTAACGGGCATTCGACGCATCCCCTTCCCTGCGGTGCAAGTAGGCATGAACCCAGGCTCCCTCCGCAGATTCCTCCTCCTGAACCATCATATGGGCCTCATCCCACTTTCCCTGCGCATCCAGCCACAAGGCAACAAGCGGTTTGGAAAAATCCGCCCCCGGCAGCCCGGCCTTTTGAAAACTCTCCGGCGTCACAAACCGCACAATAAGCCGAATCCCAGGAATTGCTGCAATGATTTTTCCTGGAAACTCCTGATAATGGCATATAGCACATGCTCCCCGGTTTGTGAAACGAGCCTCTCTCCCAGCTCTCGCACAGGAGAAAGTGCGCCCCCATGGACAGACTCAGACTCTGCCCTGCTCGTCCCAGACAATCACCTCAAAGGCCGAAGCCATGGCGGGAGAAGGCTCTGCCCCGGCAAAAAACCGCTTGAGCACCCACTGGAGCTCCTTTTCCCCCGGCTGTCCCACACGACCAATGTTCGGAGCAAAAGCATTCCACTCACGGATCGATTCCCCGAAAACACCGGGCTGGGACAAAAACCACTGCTTGACGGCTTCATCATCGGGCAATGCTCCGAGCAAGGTCAGCGTCTCTTTGCGTGACAGTGCGAAGTGCTTGAGAAAACGTCCGTCCACTCCACGGGGATGTCCCAAAAACGGACGATAATCCTCTGGCAGTTGCCCGGCGGCCTCCAACCGCGCCTTGTCGGTGATGCGGGCCAGCCAAAGACACCCGGCCAGTTTCTCCATGGGCGCACGCAGCGACGGAGTCCCCTTGCTGTCCTTGGACGCTTCGACCGCCGTCATAAGATTCCGGATTCCAATTCCTCGAGATAGTGAAACTCGGGAGCTTCCACTCCGGCTTCCTCGCGAATCCGGACAAGCCGGGGCGACTCAAAGAAGGCCCTTGCGCCATCGAGCGACTTCCATTCGGAAAAATGGACGATCTTGTTGTTTTCCCTGTCATCCCGCAGAAGCCGGAAAGAAATCTCGCCGGCCTCCTTCCGAATGCCCTCCGCGCGGTCAAAGATTTCCTTCCAGGCGGGATAGTCACGGACGTGGTGAATGATCAAGACGTGCACCATTTTCATTCCCTCCCAAGATCGACAACTTTGCCCCCAAGCACCAGACGAAAGCGCCTTCTCCGCAACTCCTCCACTCTCCACACAGGCACAGTCCACCGCAGTCTCCACCAAAACATCCGCGGGCGGGCAGCCCCGTTCACCCAATCAAGTATCCATGAAATCATCCCTTCACTCTGCCACGGTCTCCCCATTTGCAACAGGGACAGGGAAACGGAATTCCAATCAATACAGATGATTCGGAAGAAAACTGTCATGATGGAAAACTTTCATTTCTGTATCTGTATTTTTTATCGCATCCGTGCTTTCATGGGAAAATGCCACCCCGATCCTCCTTCGCCTACGAACGGGTTGAATCCCGCATCGAAAAACTGATCTCCGGCGGCGCGCTCCGTCCCGGGGATCGCGTCCCTTCGGTGCGGGAGATTTGCAGGACGGAGAACGTGAGCCCCTCCACTGCGGTCCAGGCCTTGAGCAATCTGGAAGCGAAGTCACTGATCCGCGCCCGTCCGCGCTCGGGTTTTTTCGTTCAATCCCTCTCCCTGCTTCCGCTTCCCAGTGTCCCCGAAGGGGCAAAACGGCCACAGGCCCCGCGCCTGTCGGACGATGTGGCCCGGGTGTTTCGGGACATTCAAAAACCGGAGACCATTCCCCTGGGAGCCGGGGCACCCGATCCCTCGTTGCTGCCCACCGGGGAGGTGGCACGCTGTGTTTCGAGAGCCGCGCGCCAGTTTGCCAGGGATTTCGGCCGCTACTCACTGTGTGAAACCGATCTGACACTGCGACGCGAGATCGCGCTCCGCCTCGCCCGGGTCGGATGTTCCATCCCTCCCGATGAAATCGTGATCACGAACGGATGCATGGATGGATTGAATCTCGCGCTCCGGGCCGTGGCGTCTCCCGGTGACACGATCCTCGTTGAGTCGCCGACCTATTTCGGCCTGCTCCAAATGATCGAGAGTCTGGGAATGAAAGCCATCAGTGTCCCCGCGACCTGTGACGAAGGCCTTGATCTGGAAATTTTCGAACGGGCACTGGCCCGAAACCGGATTGCCGCCTGCATCCTTATCCCAAGCTATGGCAACCCGCACGGAGCCTGTCTCGCCGAGGAAAAGCGGGAAACCGTGGTCCGCCTTGCGGACGCAAAGGGAGTCCCGATCATCGAAGATGACATCTATGGGGAACTTGGTTTTGGCGGACGGCGTCCACGTCCGTTGAAATCCTTCGGCGCATCCGACAACACGCTCCTCTGCGGATCGCTCTCCAAGTCGCTCTCGCCCGCATTGCGTGTCGGCTGGGTCGCGGCCGGACGCCATGCGGAGAACGTCCGGCGCCTCAAGTGGATTTCAAGCATCACCACCCCTCACGTGACAGCCAAAGCCGCCGCCGACTACCTGCGCTCGGGAGGTTTCGACCGGCACCTGCGTGGATTGGTGAAAATCCTCGAAACCCAGATGTGCCGCATCTCCAATGCCATTGCCAGGTCGTTTCCACAGGGCACGGCGATGAGCCGTCCCACGGGTGGATATTTTCTCTGGATCGAACTGCCCTGGCGGGTTGATGCGGTGGCCCTGCGCGATGCGGCCATCCAACACGACATCAGCATCTGTCCCGGCCCGATTTTCTCGATCGCCTCGGAATTCGGACATTTCCTCCGGGTGAATTGCGCCCTGCGCCTGGACGCACGGGTCCTCGAAGCCATCAGAACTTTGGGCCGCATGACCCACCATCTCAACACCCCGGCCCGCTCACGCCCCCGGCCGGTCCTTGCCGCTTCGGCATGAACCCGCCAAACAATTTGTGGGCATCCTGTCTTTGTGGAACCGCCCCCCTGCCCGCCAAGCAATCTCCTCTGAAATTTGCGGAAACGGCAGGATTTTTCTCAGAGGTCCAGCAAGGCCTCCACAGCCTTTCGATGAGGGGTCGGCATGGGCGGCAGGTTGTCCGGGGGAAAGGTTTCCCATGTCGAGCGTGGGCGTCCTGCAGAAACAGTCATGCGGATCTTGTGACGGGTAACAATGTAGGAAAGCTCAAAAAGAACTTTTCCTTCTTCCGTGCCCGGAGGCAGCAGCCAGAGGCCTTTCCAGCGTGGACCCGGCGAGGGAACCAGAGACACCCGACCTTTGGTTTTGGAAAAAATCCGCAGATCGCGCTCGTGAATGATGGCTTTCCTCGGGGGCTTGACGGGAATTTTTTCAGGAGAATCCGCCCGGCAGAAGGAACGCACCGGACAGGCATCACAGTCAGGAATTCCCGGTTTGCAAACCAGGGCTCCCAGCTCCATGAGCGCTGAAGAATGCAGCCATCCCCCCGTCGCGGGCAAAAGCGAACGGGCCAGGCGCTCCAATTCGATTTTTCCGTGCGCCGTCGCCACAGGCTTCCGGAAATTTCCCAGCCGGGCAACAACACGAATGATGTTCGCATCCAACACCGGCACGCACCGGTCGAAAGCAAAAGACGCCATGGCGGAAGCCGTGTAAGGCCCGATGCCCGGCAACTGCAGCAACCCGGCAAGTTCCCCGGGAATCACCCCTCCCTGCCCGGCAACAATCTCGCGGGCTGCCCGGAGCAGATTGCGGGCCCGGGAATAATAACCCAGCCCCTCCCAAAGCTTCAGAACCCTTTCTTCCCCGGCCTCCGCCAGGGCAAAGACATCGGGAAACTCCCGCATCCACCGCCGATAATACGGAATCACCGCCACAACGGTGGTCTGCTGCAACATGAACTCCGAGACCAACACGGCATAAGGATCCCGGGTGCGCCGCCACGGAAGATCGCGCCCGTTTTCCCGGAACCAACCGTGCAGACGGCGATGAAATTCCCCCAGTTCTCGTTTCGATATCATCTCGACAGTGGCGGCGATTACGCCCTGAATTGCCCCATGTCGTCAGCAAAAACTTTGCATTCCCACACGGTTCCCCTCACCGCGGACCAGGCAGAAGCCCTCCGCAGGGTTCTTCGCGGGCAGGGTTACGAGTTCGAGGAAAAACCCTACATGCTCTTCTCGGCACGGAAACACAAACTCAACATCGCCGTGTATGAAAAAGGGCCGAAGGCTGTGATTCAGGGAAAAGGAATCGAAGACTTCATCACATTCGTGCTGGAACCGGAAATCCTCGGGGAAGCAAAACTCGGCTACGAGGAAGTCCATTCCCCCGAACTTTTCGAGCCCCACTTCGGAGTTGATGAAAGCGGCAAGGGCGACTTCTTCGGTCCTCTCGTCATCGCCGGGGTCTATGTGGACGCCGCCCTGGCAAGAACCTTGCGGGATGCCGGAGTCCAGGACAGCAAAGCCATCGGATCGGACAAACGGATTCGCGACCTTGCCTCCGCGATCCGGAAAGCAGGGACACCGCACAGCGTCGTGACCATCGCCCCGCCGCGCTACAACGAACTCTACCGCAAAATCGGAAACCTCAACCGCCTCCTCGCCTGGGGACATGCCCGGGTGATTGAAAACCTCTGCGAACTCCGTCCGGACTGCCCCCGCGCCCTCTCCGACAAATTTGCCGACGTCCGTGTCCTCGAACGCTCGCTCATGGACAAAGGAAAAAAAATCCACCTCGATCAGCGGACAAAGGCGGAATCGGATTTTGCCGTTGCCGCTGCCTCGATTCTGGCCCGTGAAAAGTTCATCGACTGGCTGGCGGAATCGGAAAAATCCTCCGGCATCAAACTGCCAAGAGGAGCCTCCGCCGCAGTGAAATCCGCCGCAGCCACTCTCGTCGAAAAGTTCGGCCCCGATGCACTGGAACGCCATGCCAAGACGCATTTCAAAACCGCCGCGGAAGTTCTCGGAACGTTCCACACCTGACTTTTGAGGATCGATTTTCCCGACTCTTTCATCCGCACAACACTCCAGTCCCTGTCCACTTTGTCCCTGTGCCGGTCTCGCAGGATATCGACAGCCTCCTTTTGCAGATCGAAGTTCCCGCTTGCTTCGGGCGGTTTTTCATCCAAATTCGCCACGCCATGCCAAAACTCGCCATCTTCTTCGGCCTTGTTCTCGATATTCTGGGCGTAGCCGCCTTCATTGCCACCGGGGCCACCCACTTCACCGCCCTGATTCCCTCGGTCTTCGGAACGATTATTTTTCTGTCCGGGATTGTGGCAATCATCCGCCCGGGTGCCCGCAAGCATGCCATGCATGTTGCCGCCCTCTTCGGCCTGCTCGGAACACTGGGTGGTCTGGGCATGGGACTTCCCAAACTGGGAGCTGTCTTTGAAGGAACCGCCCCGCGCCCGGTGGCGGTCATCATGCAAATTTCCATGGGACTCATCGCCCTCGTCTTTCTCGCGCTTTGCGTGAAATCGTTCATCGACGCCCGCCGCGCCAAACCGGAAAACTACGGAAAGTAGAGCGGTTTAAATAATAATGTGACCGCTGATTTGCGAGCGCTGAGGATTGCAGGGGTGTGGTGGCAGTGAAGCGGCTGTGTGAAAACACACTGCCCGAACTGCTGACGCAGTCCTGCGGCTCTCGCCGCCGGAAAGCAGCGGCTGGAGAATTGTTTAAACCGCTCGAAAAAGAGGACGGGGGCACCCCGTTGCCGGAGCACCCCCGCTTTCAGATGGCTGTAAGCCGGATTCTGTCCGGTCCGCGGCTTTCACCGGAACCTGGACGGCCATTTGTCTTGCCCCGCACCTTTCGGGCGGGACAGTCCTTGCGGACTGCGACTATTACCCGGAGGTCACCCCGGGCTTTCGCCCCGGGTTCGGGCAGGCAACCCGGATCCTCCTGTTCTGTCTTGCACCGCATGGGGTTTTTCGTGCCCCCGGACTTGCGCCCGGGGCGGTGGGCTCTTACCCCGCCTTTTCACCCTTTCCTCCCGACTTGCGTCGGAAGGTGGTCTTATTTTCTGTGACACTTTCCGTCGACCGGGATTTTCACCCCGGCCTCCCGTGCGTTCTACACGGCATGCTGCCTTTCGGTGTCCGGACTTTCCTCTCCCCGCCAGCCTTTCGACCGGCAAAGAACGGCCGTCCGCCATCGATTTTCAAACTATACCAGGCCCCTCCTCCACGCAAGAGAAGCTTAACATCTCTCCTCCGCCATGCGACAGTGATGCATGACAAAAAACGCCCTCCTTGGTCTTCTCATCGCACTCTCAGGCTTTCTCGCACTGCACGGCGAAGCCAGAGAGCCGGAAGAGGGGTATTCGAGACAAATTGAAGTCACCCCCTTGCTGAGAACCACCATGACCTCCTCGGGTCAACCCATCGTATATCCCAAGACGGACTCCCCCGAGCTCACTGCGATAAAAGTCACCATCCCACCCGGAGCACAAACCGGATGGCATGAACATCCCTATCCCTGTTACGCTTATATTCTGTCGGGAACCCTCACTGTCGAAATCAAAGATGGAAAACCGCGGGAGTTGCTCCCCGGCGAAGCTCTTGTGGAAGTGGTGAACACCGCCCACAATGGCATCAACAAGGGCACCGAACCCGTGGTTCTCGTGATGTTTGTCACCGGAGAAAAAGACAAGCCCTTCACCGTCCGCCTCCCCAACGCTCCATAACACACGAAAACGCTTTTTCTCCCATCCCACCCGGATGGCTTCGGAAGGAACTCGTCGGCGACAAGTCAGGCCATCAAGAGGGGCCGATCCTTCGGAGTCTTGAGGATCCGCACCGCCAGCCAGACTCCCAGCACACTGGTGGCAAGAGCTTTGGCCCAAAGATTGGTCAGCGGAAAAATCGGCCATCCGTAGTTTTCTGTTCCCAAAAGCACGGCCATCAGAACCAGACAGGCCACCAGCGTGTCACGTCGGAAGACCAGCCCCTCCACCGCCGCCCAAACGGCAACGAACGCTCCAAGCATCACATAGGAATTCGTCTCCGTGCGCGGATTGAAAAGCATCAAATAGACCGTGGAGAGCAGAAGCACAGTGAATGCGGAAAGCAGCTTGTCCGAACCTTTGGATGCTTTCCAACACAGTCCGAGCGTCAGCAGTCCGGCCAATGCCCGGATTCCCAGTTGAAGAACCGACGGGAGGTGAATCCCCGCCACTCGAAGCATTCCCGCAAAATCACACCAGGACTGTCCCTTGGGATTTCCCGCCTGTTGAAGGTTGTGGACAAATGCCCTGTATTCCCCGGCAGCGTAGAGTGGCTGAAAGTGCGCCAGAGGAGCCGCCGCCGCAACAAGCAAAGCAACAAGCAAAGGAATCCGCAGGCGTGGATAAAGCACCCCACAGAGAAGGATCGGAGCCAGGGCAATCGGCTTGAGAACAAGCGTGAGAATCAGAAAAATCGCCGCCGACCACCAACGTTCGCGGGCCAGTGCCAGGGCAACGAGCAAAAACAGCGCGGCCAACGGCATGTTCACCTGGCCGTTCCGCGCACTGGCAAATGTGGAAGGCAGAACAAGTGCCGTGGCCACAAGAAACACAGCCGCCCGCCTGTCCGGAGCAAGCCGGGAAGAGGCTGCCCACAGCGCCCAGGCCAACGAGGCCAGACAGGTCAAACGCCACAACGGCTCGCCGACACGGTCGGGAAGAATTTCAAAAGGCGTATAAAGAACGGCAAACTGCGGAAGATACAGATAGCCGTTCCGACTGCGGTAAAGGGTCCTGGCATTCCACCAATTGTCGGTGGCGCGCTGATACTCCAATGTGGCGGAACGTCCCGAGGGATTCGCCGCGACAATACCCGCAATCACGCCCGCGTAGACCACCCAAACAAACAGGGCGATCCGGAGACAACGTGCGGGGGGAATTCCCCTCAGGAATTCCCAGAGTTTTTCCCAATTGGCCCGCATCGGATGATGCGAAGAGACTGCTACCAACGGAAGTGGGCGAACGCACGGTTGGCTTGGGCCATCTTGTGCATGTCGTCACGCTTCTTGATCGCATTCCCCTGCCCGGCAGCGGCATCTTTCAACTCGTAAGCCAGGGCATTTTCCATCGGAACTCCCTTGCGGTTTCCGGCGAAAGTCACGAGCCAGCGCATCGCCAAGGCGATCTGCCGCTCGGCCGGAACTTCCATGGGAACCTGGTAAGTGGCTCCACCAACGCGGCGGGACTTCACTTCCAAACGGGGCTTCACATTTTCGATCGCCTTGTTGAGCGTCTCCAAGGGATCGACCGTGTCGCTTCCCTCGCGGCTCTTGTCGATGGCAGTGTAAACAATGCGTTCGGCAATCGACTTCTTCCCCCGGCGCATCACTGCGCTGATCAGGCGGGCAACGACCGGACTGGCATAACGGGCGTCTTTTTTGACTTCTTTGTGGATGACTCGGCGTCTGCGGGACATATCTTAAAATTCTATTTGCTTACTTCTTCTTGCCTTTGGCTCCCTTGGCATCTTCCTGTCCGGGCTTCGGACGCTTGGCTCCGTATTTGGAACGTCCGCGACGGCGGCCGTCCACCCCAAGGCTGTCAAGCGTTCCACGAACAATGTGGTAACGCACACCGGGAAGATCTTTCACACGACCCCCGCGCACGAGAACAATCGAGTGCTCCTGAAGGTTGTGTCCTTCACCAGGAATGTAGGCGATCACTTCCTGACCATTGGTGAGACGCACTTTGGCGACTTTGCGCAGAGCGGAATTCGGTTTCTTGGGCGTGCGGGTCATGACCTGCACGCAAACGCCACGGCGCTGCGGGCAGTTCACCAGAGCGGGCGATTTTGATTTGACCGTGACTTTGCGGCGTCCTTTGCGGACCAGTTGGTTGATTGTGGGCATTTGTAAATTCTTTTCTCGGACCGCGGGATTTCCCGGGCCAACGGGACTTGCACAATGGTACAGTTCCGGAATGCCCCGGCGTCATGCGGGAGGTGAGAAACTAAAGTACCCATCCCCATGCGCAAGACAAAAATCACGAAATTTTACACGGAGGAAAATATCGGGGGAAGACATCCCGCGTCGGAGGGACCAAAAAAACACCCTGCCCAAAGTTCCCGTCCTCCCCTCCCAGCACCTTCTTCATTCTTATTTTCAGGTGAACTGAACTTTCTCTTGCAACATTCAAGGATCCGTCTACCTTCTTCCTCTCAATCGCGGGGTGGAGCAGCCCGGTAGCTCGTCAGGCTCATAACCTGAAGGTCGTAGGTTCAAATCCTACCCCCGCAACCAATTTTTAAAGCCTCAATGGATTAAATTCATGGTTCTTCGCTGTTTTCGGTGGAATGGGTTTGGTAGAGAGCAGGGATGACACCGG